>Ga0157375_10000310_pt1 | contig 44149 bp, 34 predicted proteins | sample M35metaG_FD_115311 | JGI IMG/M metagenome (GOLD analysis project Ga0157375, IMG submission 115311) | Miscanthus rhizosphere microbial communities from Kellogg Biological Station, Michigan, USA - M3-5 metaG | ecosystem: Host-associated > Plants > Roots > Rhizosphere > Soil | place: USA: Michigan...
CAGCTTCCTTCCGCCGGTTAGCGGCGGGATGTCCGCGGCGAAATGCCGCTCGTGATTAAACTTCAAGACGTCGCGATCGAGCACCGGTTCGCGCTTAAGCTGAAACTCCGGATGCCCATCCCAGAAAGCGGGAAAGACTTGCGTGAAACCTCGAGCGGGCCGGGGCAAATCGAAGACGATCTGCTGGGGCGGATGCGGATGACGCTGAAACCCCGCCCAGTTCAGTTGCATTCCTTTTTGTGCGGAGGCTTGCATGATCGCGGGATTGTCGTGACAGGACGCGCATTGCGAACTGGCCACGATCTTCATCGGCCCGGGACCGCGATGTTCCTGATGGCAAACAGAACACGAGCGATTCTGGACGACGTTCGGTTCGTGGAAGGCGAACGATCGTTTGTCTCTTTCGAGATGGCAGGCTTCGCAATTCTTGTCGATCGGATCAAAGGCGATGCCCTGGTGAAACCGATCGCTCAGCACATCTTGGAATTTGTTTCGGGTCAGCTTGCCGCCGGTGAGGGTGATCTTGTCGTGACAGCTCGCACAAGTGTGGACCAAAGCGGCGTGGCTGGCGGAAAGCGGTCCAGGGTTAAAAAATCTCTCGTCGCCCCGCCGGGAAAAAGCGATAATCGCGGCGAGACCGGCGGCAACGGCGAAAAAGCAGACGAGGAAACGGGCCGACCGGCCGAGGTGGATCCTGCTGAAATAACCGAGATTGCCCTGGTATTGCCCGGAGATCTCTTTCTGTGTCTTGCGCGGCGAGTCCATGAACTCTCAGTAGTAGAATAGGGTGACAAAGGCATGCCACGCCGTCAGCAGGAGCAGCAAAAAAGAAAATGGGACGTGCACGAAAAGCCAGCTGTGCAGCCAGTAGTGCAGGCGGGTCTCCAGATCGAGCATTCGGCGCTGGTCGCACCACGACTCGATTTCTTCGACCTGGCGGTGATACGCATTCGCCACCCGCAGTTTCACGAAACGGAAGGTGTCGTTAGAATAACTGGTGTTACCGAGCTTAAACCGGTGCCCGCGCCGGGTGCGGAGATAAGGCATGACCTGATCCTCCAGAAACGCGATCAGGGCGGCTTCTGATTCAGGATCGGTCACCGCGAGATCGGGTTCATTGGAAGGCTCGACCGGCCGCGCGACGGGCAACGCCGCGTTCGCCTTGAATGAGTCGCACATTCTTTCCGCCGCGAGCGCGAGCTGCGAACGAACATGAGGGATTTGTTCGTAGACAGTCTCGTTAGGCAAGCGCTCCTTCATAATAAGGGGCACCTGGTGTTGCAGGATCAAACCGTAGATGCCGCTCACCATCACGACGCCGTAGAGCGCCATGAGAAGAGTGGTCATGGGCGCGCCCAGGCGAAATCCGCTGTGCAAAAGAACGAGCGGGATGGTGAGAAGAGTGAGCCAGATATGAGCACGGAGCCAGCTTTGCACCGAGCCGATGCGCCAGAGCACCACTCTTTTGCGCAGGCTAAGGAGCCCGCCAAAGATAAAAATTGCAAACGCCACGCTGCCAAAAATCAGCCCGACGGGAGTGCCGCCGATGCTGCGATGTTGCGAGACCTTCTGGACGAGCGCGGGCGGCAGGCTCAGCCCCGGAGGCAGGCGCCCCGGAAAAAAGTTCCCGATATAAATCCAGGTGGCGGCGATCGTCGCGAGGACGACAAGGAGAAACCAGGGAATATGCGTGCGGTTAAAGATTCGCATCGCGCGCGTGTCTCAACAGGTGACAAGGTTCTGCATGAGGTCTTCCTCGGCCGATTGCCTGCGAGAATACTCTTTCGGCGCCGGCAGGGAAGACTTTTGATTCGTTAGGCGAAAATGTCCTCGAACTCGGTTATTGTCTGGCGTTGCTGCTTTGCTCTTGGCTAAGGTTCGGGTGTGAGCGGTTGTGCTTTTTACCGATGGTGTGCGTCCGCGGCAGTTGCCCTTCTTCTCGCCGTGGCAGGCAAGGCCGCCCCGCTTCCCACAGGTCAAGTCCTCGGAGCGGTCGGCTGCAAATCTTCCAGTTGCCACGGGGGGGCGGGTGAAAAACGCGGTCAGTATTTTACCTGGGTGCAAGAGGATTTTCATGCGCGCGCCTACGCGGTGCTGGTCACGGCGCGCTCTGCGCGGATGGCTGAGGCGCTTTCCTTGCCCGCGGCAGCGAGCAGCGAGCGCTGCACAATTTGTCATTCGCCATTTCAATCCCTCGCGCCCGTGCGCCGCGCGGAAACCGCCTACCCGGATGAGGGCGTCTCCTGCGAAAGCTGTCATGCCGCTGCCGGGCCTTGGCTGCGCGGACACACGCGCAAGGATTGGACCTATGCCACCCGGGTCGGCGCCGGGCTGCGCGACCTGCGCAACTTCTACGTGCGCGCGAATACCTGCGTCGCCTGCCATCAAAATCTGGCGGCAGACCTGCTCCAGGCCGGCCATCCCGAACTGACATTTGAACTCGATGGACAAGCCGTGGCCGAGCCAAAGCATTGGCGCGACCAAGATCCAGCGAGCGGTCCGCGGGCCTGGCTGGTCGGCCAGGCGGTGGCCTGGCGCGAGATCAGTTGGATGTTGGCGAATAGCGAAACGCCCGCGGCCGACGCGATCGACCGCTGGAGTGCGCTCAACTGGCTGCTCGCGAAAGCGACGGCGAACCAACCGCAGCTCCCAGTGATCGATTCGCCCAGCGAAACTGGAAACCGCGCCACTTTTGCCAAGACGCAGATTCAAGCCGACGCGCTCGCCCGGCAGGCGGCGGCGATTCCGTGGGACGATCTGCGCTCAAAGGCGATGTTGCGGGCGGTTGTCACAACGGAAGCGGATTTTGGTGCCTCGCCGGTGGGATCAGCGGAGTTCCTTTTTCGTCGTGCGCAAAGACTTGTCCTCGCGCTCGATCGGCTCTCGTGCGCGGTTGAAAAGCAGCCGGCCGATTCCTCTAGGGAGTGCGCACTCGCAGTGCTTTTCGAAGATGTGCGAGTCCGCTCCGATTTTCAAACGGCTAAATTTGCCGCCGATCTTTCTACTTTTCGCGCGACATTGGGGCGCGGTCCATAATAGTATGACATCCATGCCTAACGAGCTTTGGATTTCAACCAGCGCTCGCAGAGCTCACGCGCCTCGCGCGCTGTTTGTGGCGCCTCGCCGCGAGACGCGTTGCGCTCCCCCGAAGATCCATGGGGGTCGCAAGACTCATTCGGAGCCCGTAATACCGTGCACTAGGTCCCGATAAATAGCATGGTTACAAAAGAGCTAATTCCGTATTCCCCCGTGCTCGTGCCGGCGTTGCATCGAATTCAGCAACAGTTTGGTTATCTAAAAACCGAAGCGCTCGAGCAGTTCTCAAAAGAATCAGGGGTGCCACTATATCGACTTCAGGCAGTGGCCAGCTTTTTCCCCCACTTCCTGCTCACGCCTCCCAGGAAAGTGACCTTGCGCGTCTGCCGCGACTTGTCGTGTCACCTGGCCGGTTCTGGCCAGGTGCTGCGCGACCTGGACGCGTGCACGAGCGAAGACGTCGCCGTCGAAGGCACGTCCTGTCTCGGTCGTTGCGACCGGGCGCCGGCCGCCTGCCTGTCGGTGCAGGGCGGCGAGCATGAGCAGTATTACCTGGCGCGATCATGCGATGAGTTGAAGGAGATCGTCATGACAGCACTTAAGGGCGCGCCACCAGCTCCGGATCATGATGCCGACCACGTTCTGGCAGGCGACAATTCTCTGATCGATCCCTACCAAGGTAACTCACCCGACTATCGGGCCGTGCGCAAAGCGGTCGAAGCGCGCGATGCTTCACTCGAGGCGGCGATCAAACTTCTCTCGGCTAAACCGGAATGGACATTTGGGATGCTGGAAAAATTTCGCCTCGCAGCCGTCGGCCAGATGCGGATTGATTTCGAAATGGAGCCGGCGGTGCGCGAGGCGGTGCGCTGCTGGCAAATGGAAACGGAATGGGCGAAGGGCCGGGAGTTGGGTGGATGGTCGGATGTTCTTCTCGATGAGATCCGCGATGCCGATCTTCGCGGCCTGGGAGGCGCTGGCATTCCCGCGGTGCAAAAGTGGCGCGATGTGCGCGACGCCGTGCGCAAAGCGCGGGAACGAGAATCAGACGATCGCGCCTTTATCGTCGTAAACGGCGACGAAAGCGAACCCGGCACGTTCAAGGATCGCGAGCTTCTCCTTCGCACCCCGCATCTCATTGTCGAAGCAGTCATCCTGGCCAGTCTTATCACTGAAGCCACACAAGGCTTCATTTACATTCGCCATGAATACGCCGAGCAAATCGAGGCGTGTGAAAAGGAGATACGCCGCGCCGAACAGCTCGGGCTTTGTGGAGAGAATGCGATGTTGGTCGGTCGCTCATTGCCCATTTCTGTGTTCGTTAGTCCGGGAGGTTACATTTGTGGTGAACAAAGCGCGCTCATTGAAGCGATGTCGGATCGCCGCGGTGAACCGCGCAACATGCCTCCAAAATTGGAGACGAACGGGCTCCAGGATCTCCCCACGCTGGTAAGCAACGTGGAAACATATGCCTGGGTTCCCTATATCTGTCTTCACAGCGGCAAAGCTTATGCGGAGCAAGGCGTCAATGGATGGAAGGGGCGCCGGATTTTCTCAGTCTCGGGAGACGTCAAACGCCCGGGCGTTTATGAAGTGCCGATGGGCCTGACACTGCGCGAACTTATCTACGGCGAAAAATACTGCCGTGGAATCGTCGCCGACAAAAAACTCAAGGGCTTTGCGCCTTCAGGCCCGTCGGGCGGATTTCTTCCGGCCCGGCTGAAGGCGGGTAATGGCCTGCCTCGCGATCATACCGAAAACAAGAGCTGGCAGGCGCTGGCCACGCGTCGCGGATTCGATCCAGCCGCGGCGGAGCTCGATATTCTCGATCTGGAACTTGAGCTGAATCTTTTCCGGGCGCTCAGTCCCACGCAGGCGCTGGGGGCGGGACTTACAGTTTACGCAGAAGGCCGCGACATGGCTGAAGAAGCCGTAAACTCGGTCGAGTTCTTTCGCAATGAGTCATGCGGAAAATGTGTGCCTTGCCGCCTGGGCTCGCAAAAGCTGGCTTCGCTGGGGTCACACTTACTCGGCGGAAAAATTGGAGCGACAGACTGGAAGGATAAGGTCCTGCCTTTAATCAAGGAGATGGGCAAAGCAATCGAGTTAGCGTCGATCTGTGGCCTGGGCCGATCAGTCCCGGTTCCGCTTACGACAACGGCGGCCTTCTTTGCCGAAGACGTGGCGCAACATTTGTCAGGAAACGGCGCCGTCCGCGCCAGGAAAGCGGGATAGCACATGCCTGATTCCGATTTTATAGCTGGTCTCTTTGTTCGCGACGACGACGAAGGCTTGTTTAGTCGCGATATCGATGGACAGCTGGTGCGGCTGGATAGCCCGACTGTGGCCGACTACGAAAAGAATGTCACCCTCCAGATCGATGGCGTCTCGGTGACCGTGCCATTGGCCGAGCCGCTCACCGATGCTAATGGCAACATCGTCGTCGATCTGGAAGGGCGCACGACACCGCGTTACACGACGATTTACGATGCGGCGCGGAAGCTCTATGTCGAGCATATCGGGGACGAGAAAAAGATCCCGATCCCGATTCTGTGCCATCAGCCACACATGAATCCCGTTGCGGTCTGCCGTCTTTGTATCGTCCAGATCTACGGCCAGAAGCGGGGCCGGCGGGCGGCGGAGCGCAAACTACTGCCCGCCTGCCAGCACCAGGTCAAGGAGGGAATGGAAGTTTTCACCATGAATGCTCCTGGGCCCGATGGCGATCGAGTTCGGCAGACGGTGAAAGTGATGACTGAGCTGTTAGCGGCCGATCATCTAAAACCGGCCAATCCTCCCGAGCTGGAGAAAGAGTTTGCGCAGTTCAATGAGCTTGGCCAAATGGCGCAGCGATGCGGAGCTGATCCGTCACGCTTCAAGCTTGAGGCTCTGTCGAATCCACCGCCGCCCGCGCGACCCCGCGCCGGCCGGCGCGCCGCAGACTCATCGTCGCCCGTTTTCTTGGTCGATCACAGTGCCTGCATTCTTTGCGATCGTTGCGTGCGCGCCTGCGATGATGTCAGGGAAAACCATGTCATCGGGCGGACCGGGAAAGGTGCGACTGCCGGCATAGGATTCGACCTTAACGTTCCGATGGGAGAGTCGACCTGCGTCAAGTGTGGCGAATGCATGGTCTCCTGTCCGACGAGCGCAATCACCTTCCAGCCCGTCGCTCGGGTCAAGGTCCTCGCGCGCGGGCGATCTGCCGCTGCGTTGACCGCGAAAGAACTAACCTCTGATCCGATCTTTGCCGGAATTCCACCAAAGTTCCTGCTCTGGCAGCAAGGACTGGTGATTCGGCGGCGACTCAGAGCCCGACAGGTCTTATGCCGGCAGGGCGATCCGGGTAACACAGCTTTCATCATCCGAAGTGGCGCCCTTAAAGTAACGATTGTTCCCAAGGGACAGAGATCATGGCTAGGTCTTAACCGACCCATCGTAAGAAGGCGGACCCCCGAGGATGTGATTGTTGGTGAGATGGCGTGTTTGAGCGGCTCACCGCGCACCGCCAACGTCAGCGCTTTGAAAAGTAGCGAGGTCTGGGAGATTCGCCGCAACGTGCTCGATCGATTGATGCGGCTGCCCAGTCAGCGTCACCGGTTCGAAAGCGAATACCGTGAAAGTTCCCTCGACCTGGCATTACAAAATACAGATTTGTTCAGTGGAATTGAGCCGGAAGAATACGGCCAGATTGTCGAGTACCTTCGCCACCGCGTGAGCTTCGTCCGCGTGCAGGCCGGGCAGACTCTCTTTGAGGAGGGTGATATCGCCACTCGCCTTTATCTCATTCGCCTCGGCCACGTGCGGGTGAGTGTGCGACAACATGGCCGGGAAGCGAAGGTCGTCTCGAAAGGACCGGGGACCATTATTGGAGAGATCGGCTTGCTGGCCCTGTCCCTGGATGATGAAAGAAAGACGGTCGAAGAAGTCGACCGGGCACTAAAAGGGAAACTCGATCGGGCCGGCGACGATATTACTTCTGTTCTGCCGCCGGGACTCCGTTCGGCGAGTTGCTCCGCGTTGAATCAACTGGAACTGGCGCAACTAAGTCGCGCCGATTTTCTGGAGATGTTAGGCAGGTTTGGTACGCTGCGTCGCCGGATCGTGGAGCAATCTCTCGCTCGTCTCTACAGTTCCACGGTTGGCCATCGCGTCCTCGATGAGTATGTCGAGCAAGGCCTTTACGAAGGTCAGAGCGTCCTCGTCCTTGACTTGGACAACTGCACACGGTGCGACGCGTGTACCAGGGGTTGTGTCGAACGACACGGGACGGAGACTCACGGCATCCCGATCCCGCGCCTTCTCCGTGCCGGGCGCCGCCTTGATAATTTCATGGTCGCGACTTCCTGTCGGTCCTGCACCGATCCTCATTGCATGGTCGGATGTCCGGTCGATTCGATCCATCGCGGCAAGCACCTCCAGATAGTAATCGAAGACCATTGCATCGGGTGCGGCTTATGCGCTGAGAACTGCCCCTACGGCAGCATTTTCATGATTCCTAACGAGCGTAACCCAATTACGATGCCTGACCCGGCAAGGGTTGGAAGGACCCACGTCGTCGGCCAGTTGAAGGCCGCCAATTGCGATCTTTGCGATGCGCATGGCGACCTCTCCACGCCGCGCCCGGCGTGCGTGGCGGCCTGTCCGCATGATGCAGCTCATCGCATGACCGGGCCGCAACTCCTCGAGCGCGTAATGGGAGAGCACGCGGCGGATCTGGCCGCAGCTGGGCTCCGTGGACGCATGACCGCCTAGGGCGGCGAAGTACTGTTGCCGCGCCCTAGGCAGCGACCGCGACGGAGGCGCCTTTGGTGAGTAGCGCGACCGCGCTCTGCAGCTCTTCAAAGTCGAACGGTTTCGACATCATCATGTCGACCTCCAGCTCTTCATAAGCCTTGATGTCCTCATCGGAGAGGTGAGCTGACAGGACGAGAATCTTACCGGTAAAGGCGCGTTTCCGCAGCTGGCGCACCAATTCCAGACCAGACATGCGCGGCATGCGGTGGTCCGTAATTACGACATCAAACGTTCGCTTCGAAACGCCGATTTTCATCAGTGCTTCCCAACCGTCCGAAGCGCGGGTTACCCGGGCGGCCGGACCTCCGAGCACCACCGCGAGAATCTGTGCGACCGCCTTTTCGTCTTCCACTGCCAGGATCTGCAACGCCTCTTTCATGACGAGTTAATATTGCAGCAAGTCGCAGGCCGCGTTGTAACCGCTGTTGGGAGAACGATTTTTGTTGCGCGGCCTCGATTGATCGCGCAAAGGTGGCCGATTATGAGAGCGCCTTTTGCCATCACATTCTGTAGAACAGCGGCACGCACCGGCACGGCCGATCGGCGCAACCGGGCAGTCGTCGCAGGAGGCGGAAACCGAAGCCGACCGGCGATAGATCTGCGTTGTTTCCCGCACGGTTCCCGCAATTCGCTTGCGACGCACCTTTGTTAGCTGGCCCATCGCGCGGGTTGCTGTTGCTGATGGCCTCCGTTTCGACCTTCTCAATCCGTGGAAACGCAGCGGGTCGACCCTCCGCAATCTTCGGCCTGTGGTCGTTTTTTCGGGGCACGGGGTCTGCTGGACCCAGGATTCTCATGGCCTTTTCTCTCCCTTCGCATATGGCGCGCCTGAGCTTATTTCTCCCGATCCTCGGTTTCGCCGTCGGGGCCAATGGTGCATCAAGTGTCACGCTGGCGTGGAAGACCAATTCGGAGCCCGATCTGGCCGGTTATCGGCTCTACTTCGGGAGGGCTTCGCACGCCTACCATCAGTTTGTCGAGACCAGCGCCACGACCGCGACGATCTCGAATTTGATCGAAGGGACCACCTACTTTTTCGCCGCCACCGCCTACGATACTGCCGGCGTGGAAAGCGGTTTCTCAACCGAAGTTTCCTACACCGTGCCTGGGGAAGTCACCGCTTTTCTGGCGAATGTTTCCAGCCGCGCGTTCGTTCAGACGGCCGATCTGGCGATGATTGGCGGATTTATCATTACCGGGGATGCTCCCAAGAAGGTAGCTCTGCGCGCCATCGGGCCGTCGCTGGCCAATGTGGGAGTGAGTCAGGCTTTGCTCGATCCAAATCTGGAGGTCGTGGATTCCAGCGGCATCGTGATCGGATCAAATGACGACTGGCGCGACGGGGGTGGAGACCTGATCAGTTATGGTTTGGATCCAACCGACGATCGTGAGTCGGGCTTGATCACAATTTTGCCCGGCGGCGCCTACAGTGCCGTTGTCCGGGGCAAGGATGGCACGGCGGGCGTTGCCTTGGTGGAACTCTACGACCTCGACCCAGGCAGCGGGCGAGTCGCAAATATCTCGACGCGGGCGCGGGCGGAGGTGGACGATGGCGCGCTGATTGGGGGCTTTATTCTTGGCGGGACCGCCCCGTCCTCCGTACTGATTCGCGCTCTAGGTCCGTCCTTGGCCGCGGCCGGGATTTCGGAACCCTTGTTGGATCCCACCCTGGAATTGTACGACGTCAATGGATCGCTTATTTTCACAAACGATAACTGGCGTTCCGATCAGGAGAGCCAGATTATCGATACCGCCCTGTCGCCGAGCGACGATCGCGAAGCCGCCATCGTCGCAACTCTCCTGCCCGGCGCCTACTCCGCCGTGATCCGGGGCGCGAACGATGCCACCGGCGTCGCCCTCTTCGAGGTTTACGATCTCATTCCATAGGGCGCCGGGACGGCAGGCGCACGCCTAACGAATTTTTCCCGGGCCCCAGAGCGCCCGTCCCGGTTTCGCCCCGGTGTGCTCGCCCTCCTTCAGCACCTGCACGCCATTCACGAAAATGTGTTTCATCCCGACCGCGTATTGATGCGGCTGCGCGAAGGTGGCGCGATCGGCGATCGTGGCCGGATCGAAGACCACGACGTCGGCGAACATTCTTTCCCTGAGGAAGCCGCGACGATCGAGGCCGAGGTTGGTCGCGGGCAGCGCACTCAAGCGCCGGATCGCTTCGCCTAACGAAATCGCTTTTTCGTCGCGGACATATTTGCCAAGCACGCGCGCAAAATTTCCATAGGCGCGCGGATGCGGATTCGATTTCAGAAAAACGCCCTCCGGCGCCTGCGATGCTTCGTCTGAGCCGAACGAAATCCACGGTTTCGCCAATTCCTTGCGCACGTTCTCCTCCGACATCACGAAGTAGATCGAGTCGATGCGCGATTCGTCTTCTGCGATCAGGTCCATGATCGTTTCGATCGGATCCTTGCCGCGCATCTGCGCCACCGCCGCGAGTGATTTGCCGGTCAGCGGTTTCAGTTTCTCCGACTTAAAACCAACGAGCAAAATCTTTTCCGGGGAACCTGCGGCGAGATACAGATTTTCCCAGGCGTCGCTTGGCGTTTTCACTTCCAGCGCGATTTTCTCCCGGGTCGCGGGATCGCGCAGGCGTTTGAAAAGCGCGGGATAGCCGCCGTCTTCTGTCCACGGCGGCAGACAGGCGTCGAGACCGGTTCCCGCGGCGGTGTAGGTGTACATGTTGGCGGTGATCTTGAGGCCTTCCTTCTGCGCGGCCTCGATTCGCGCGAGGAGTTTGTCGAGTTTCGGCCAGTTGGATTCCCCCGCCGCTTTGATGTGGTAGACCTCGGCTGGAATGTTGGCCTGGCGGCTGATACGGATTAATTCATCGACCGCTTCCAGGAGTTGATTCCCCTCGCTCCGCATGTGCGAAATGTATTTGCCCTGGTATTGGGCCGCGACTTTGCAGAGCTCGATGAGCTCTGGCGTCTTGGCGTAAAAAGCGGGTGGATAAATCAGCGATGTGCCGATGCCGAGCGCGCCGCCTTCCATTTCCTGGCGGACAAGGGCACGCATTTCATCGAGCTGCTGCGGTGTCGGCGCCTTGTCCTCGAAGCCAATCACATTCTCGCGAATCGTGGTCGCGCCGATGAAGGAAGCGACGTTGCAGGAGATACCGCGCGCTTCGAGATAACGCAGATACTCAGCCAGGGTGCTCCACTTGATCTCGTAATGAATGTCCTTCTGCTCGCGCAACATCTTCTCGCGCACCCGCTCGTTGACCGGCCCCATCGATTCGCCTTCGCCCATGATCTCGGTCGTCACCCCCTGCCGGATCTCGCTTTGCGAATGGCCATCCGCGATCAGCGACTCGGTCGACCACGAAAGCATGTTGATGAAACCGGGCGCGACCGCGAGGCCGTGTGCGTCGATCACCAGTTTGGCGGGCGAGCTTTGGCAATCTCCCACCGCCGCGATGCGATCACCGCGCAATGCGACATCGGCCTTTCGTCCCTCGCCGCCCGTGCCGTCGTAGACCGTTCCATTTTTGATCAAGACATCGAACTGTGGTGCCGGAGACGCAGACGAATCCTCGGCGCGGCAGTCCTGTGTGATCATGGACCCGAAGAAAACAAGGCAGAAAAATAAGCGATACATGTCGCGGCTATTCGAGTTCGAGAATTTCGGGAGTACCGATGACTCCTGCTTCGTGCATGATTTTACGCAGGTCATCCGACCAAATGAAAGCCCGAGTCCGCTCCGGGTTATCGGTTTGGAAAAGAATTACGATATCGTTCGGGTCGGAGCGATTACGGAGCAGGTGCAATTCCGTCAGGCCCACCACCTCCCGCGCGTCGCGGTGGTCGTCGTAAGCAGCTTCCCAAGTCTCGAAATTTGTAACTTTGTGACGAACAAGGATGAAAGCCATGGTTCACGGAATCTCCCGCAGGATGTCGCTCGGTTGTGGAAACGAAAAGATCAAATTTCATAACGAAATTCAAAGCGCGCCTCTCACCGCCCATCGGCTCTGTCCTGGAGCTGCCGCTCGTACTCTGCACTATCGAAATGGCCTTTTGAGCTTCCGATCAGTCCCGTGCGATCAAACTGCCACTCCTCGTAACCACTGATTCGCATGCGTTTGCCCGTGCCCCCTGGACCCGTATTGGTGCCCGTTAGGGTCCAATGAAACGCGCTCCAATGCGGATCGAGCGTCACTCGATCCATGGTGACCTGCATATCTGGGAAATCGCGCATGAATCCCTGGGCTACTTTCGCAATCGCCTCGCGCCCCACGGCGGGCGCCCCGTCGTTCACCCGCAGCGAGCCGTTTTCGGCGAAGAACGAGGCCACACACTCCGGCTTCTGACTGCACCACGCCTGCGCGTAATTCTCTGCGAACTTCGTCAGTTCAGAGAAATCCATGGCAAGATTGTGAAGCTACCGACAGTCGAGTCGTGCGCGCACGCACCGCCTACCATGGGTTGGACGCGTCGGGAGGTACTCTCGAATCCTCACTGGAAGGCAATTGCCCGGGCGGCACATTATCCGGGGGCGGGATGAACGCTTCATCGGCGCAACCGGCGTTCCACAGCGTGCAACCGAGGAGAAGGAGGGCCACGAGCCATCGCCACCAGTTAGATGGTCGCTGAGATGTCCAGTTGCTCATAAAAGGGGTTTCATTGCGAATGACTCTACTCCGTCGGGTCTTCATTTTTTCTCCCAAAAGACAAGACTTGTTCCGCGGATATTGCAAATGCCCAAATGCGCTTGTTGCTCGAGCTCCTCCAAAGCCTTCGTCACTCCTTCCCAAATGCCATAGTCATGCCAAATGATGACGCCACCACTACGTACGATTCGCAGCGCAGCCTCCGTGTCGGACTTCACGTATTCGTAAGCGTGGGAGCCATCGACGAAGACGAGCGCGCAAGAGTTTTCATAGGGAGAGTAGTCAAAAGTGGCCGAGTCCCCGAGCAACTGGTGAATGCGCCCAATCGCTCGCGGATGGCTGGCGCGATATTTTTCGTAGCGGGAACCAGGCGCAGGTTTTCTAACCATGTGCCGCTCCCCGTCGACTATTCGATACTTGGTCGGATGGTCAGCGGGCAAATCGAGCGTGAAGATATGGCATTGAGGAGGCGCACTAAGAGCGAGATTCAATGTTGTCCGGCCGTCGAAAGTGCCGATTTCAAATATGTTTGAGCCGTTTTCACATCTCGCCGCGACCGCAGAAAGGATTGCCAGTTCGCTGATGCGCACATTGCCATTTGCTTTCCTCGCTTCCCATAGCCTGGGTCGAGATAGAGCCGTGCATTTTCGCCACGAGACTTTCCGTAATCCGGTAAACTGAAGGAAATTGTTTGTATGCCCCCGCAGGCCGCGCGAGAACCTGCGCAAGCTGCGCGATAATGATGAAAGCGGGAGGTAAATTCTAGTGGCATAGTATCCAGCGATGGTTGGATTCATGCTCACGGAAGTAAGTTGTTCCTGGCCGGGCTTAGCATGACGCGCTTATTCAGGCAGGAAGCTGTCCGCCCGTTGAACGGGTCAGGGTCGATAGATCGCCACGCCTTTGGGAACACCCAGTGAAGTTATGTTTAATGTCACAGGATTGTTGCCGTCAGGCAGGTCGGCCTGAGTTACCTTATCTAGCGCGGAGATATACATCTTGGCGCCCACGAGATCGAGCGCCAAGCAGCAGGCGAATGGCCCGGCAGGATTGCCCAGGTTGACGGCGCCATTCCCACTGAGATCGGCGCGATAGAGTAAGCCGCCAAAATCAAGCAGATACATTCTGTTCTGCGCGGCATCGACTTTTACATCAAATGGGGTCGCGCCGTTGAGCATTCCGCCGAAGTCCAGGACGACGGCATTTGCACCGTCGGTTAGGTCCGCTTCGACGATTCTCCCCACTTGACCCTCAGGGCCGCTATTGACAGCGACATAGATCTTCCCATGCGCCGTATCGATGTCCATGCCTTGAGCAAAGAGGCCCGTAACCAAACCACCGAAATCGCCGAGGCCCTCCGCGCCGGATCCATCGAGGTTTGCTCTCACGACCACGTTAGGGCCGGACTGCACCGCGATGTAGATTTTCCAGCCGGCCGGATCGACCGCAAGGCCAACCGGAATCTGGAGCAGACCGCCCAACGTCAGGTTCACCGGGCTCGACCCATCGAGGTTCGACATCGTAACGGAGTTGCCGCTTTCATTTGCAACGTACAACTTGCCGGCGGACGCGTTGACCGCGATAGCGACCGGGTTGTTGAGGAAGCCACCGATGTTGCCCAGATCGGTCGCATCGGTCCCATCCAGGTTTGCCGTGATAACGCTGTTGTCGCTCTCATCGATGACAAAGATCGAAGGCATCGCCAGCGGTGGAAGCATGGCGCCAACTTGGGATTCGACGCGGGCAAGGTCGGCCGCATCGATGCTCCCATTACTGTTGATGTCTTCGCGGAAGTTGTCGGCGTCGGTCGTCTCCCCCTGGTCGAGCGCGGTTTGATCGGCGTCGGTGGCATCGACGACCCCATCGCCATTGACATCGCCGAGCAGAAGGCCCGCCGTCACCTTTGCGGAGGGAAGAATATTGCCCTGATCGTCGTGCACGTTTGTCAGGGTAAGCGTGAGATACTGTGCGTTGCAGGTCCCGGTAAGACTAACGCGAAGACTGTGTGGGTCACTGGCGTGCCGCCTTACGCCGTGGACGATGCCGCAGGAAGCAGCGACGTCATCGACGGAAGCAACCGCGTTATTGAAGGTAAGAGTTATTTGAAAATTGCCGTTGGCGCCGCCAGCGCGACACTCGATTCCAGGTGTTCCGTTGAGCGGCAAGTCGATATCGAAATTTCCTTTGCGCGAGGCCGCGGCCAGTAGCTCTAAGCCGCCGGCCTGGCCGCCGTTGGCCGTGCGCAGAATCGTCCCGGATGCTCCGACCGCCACCCCAGTCAGGCCATCGCTGGCCAAATGAACGTCGAAGAGATCGGCCGAAGTGCCACTGGTTTGCGGCGACCAGGTATTGCCTAGATCAGTCGATCGCAAAATGGTGCCGACGAAGCCAACGGCAAAGCCCGTCTCCGGTTTTGGGAAATCGATTCCCTGCATCCCCTGGGAGAAAAGGGTCGAGTTCCAATCCACACCGCCGTTGACGGTGCGCGCGATCGCGCCGGTGCCGTCGAAGATTACGCCCGTCGTCACCCCGTTGAGACTATCAAAGAAGAAGAGGTCATCGCAGTTGCCTTCGTTGCCATTGAAATAAAAGGGCTGAAACGACCAGTGCACTCCGCCGTCCACAGTCGCGCCGACCGTAGGCTGAAAGATGGAGTTCTGACCGGCTACAAACCCCAACGTTGGACTGAGCATCTGAGCGCCGAAAAAGCCGCCGCCGAAGAAACCCTTTTGCGAGACATGCCAGGTCGCGCCGGAGTCAGTTGAATAAAGGATGTCCTGGGAAAGGCCGCCGCAGATTCCATTGGCGCCGTTGAAAGAGACCGAGCGCAGGCCATCTCGCACCCCGCTCGTTAGTGTTGGCCAGGTCGCACCGCCGTCGATCGTGCGCAGGATCAATCCGCTGTCCCCCACGGCCACGCCTTCCGCATCGTTGAAAAAGAAAACGTCGTAGAGGCTTTTCGTTGTCCCGGAGTTCAGCGCGCTCCAGGTCACACCGGCATCGGTTGTTTTCAGAATCGTGCCGGCATCGCCGACAGCGTAGCCTACTCCGGAATCGAGGAGATAGACGCCCCGCAAGGCGTTTGTCGTTCCGGAATCAACCGACGACCATTGGGCGCCGGCGTTGAAGCTTAGAGAAGAGAAGAGAAAAAGGAGGGCGCAGGTTTTTGTAATGATCGACATGATTCTCCTTCGCTGTTGCCTTCTCAGGATCCGTTGTGCCGAGAAGAACAATGGCCCGGCCGACCGGGGATTTTTGATCGCTTCCCTTGATACTGCCGAACCTGCCTCGCCAAAGCAAGCCCGAAACCGTCGCAATTCGGAATCCCGGTGGCGATCGTGGCGCTGCCCCTCGCGATCGGCTTTGGGATAGCCAATAATCGAGTTAGGTACCTAACGAAATTGCCCGAACCAGCGATAGGGGAAATCGTCGCCCGGGCAATCGGTCGGCCAGCGCGGCGGGTTCATCTCGCGATGGGGCCGCACCGGGATGTCGTGTCGCTCGACTTTGCCGCAGCGATCTCGCAGGTAGCGGATCAGTTCCTCGCAGGAATCGAGCTGGGCGCGGGTCGGCTGCTCGCGGTTGAAATCGCCGACGAGGCAAATGCCTAACGAGATGTTGTTGAGGTAATCGCTGTGCACGTGGCCGCCGTTGATCTGACGTCGCCAGCGATTGCCGACTTCGATCTCGCCGTTGCCGGAAGAGGTGCCGTTACCGATGACGAAATGATAGGCGAGGCCGTTGCTCATTCGCCGGACGTTGCGGTGGTAGTAATCGAAGATACGCGCATTGCCTTGTTTGGTGCCGCTGTTGTGCACGATGATGAAGCGCCAGCGCTCGCGCAGGACCGTGGCGTGATCAATCTCCCGGCGCACCGAGCTCGTAAGATAGGTGTAGCGTTTTCCGAAAAGGTGAAAGGGAAGGGAAAATCCGCGCGGCTTCTGGTAGCCGGATTTTTTGATGACGACTTGGGCGGGCTCCGACGGCGCTGCAACCGGAGAAGGCGTGGTAGTGGTGGGAGGTTGGGTCGGGGTAACGACGACGTTGTGCGGCGGAGTCGACTCGGAGGGGGTGGGCCGGCGCTCGGGTGTTTCCGTGGGCGTGGCGCGCGGCGTGCGCTCCGGGGTTTCCTCGGGCTCCGGGCTCGGTTTGGGTTTGGCGGACTTTTTCTTCTTCGCCGGTGGATGTTTGGCTGGCTTGGGTTTGTGGCGCGGAGTGGCTGATGCTTCCGGGGTGGGCGAGGCGACGGTGCGCATTTTCTCGCGTGACTTGAGGAAGAGCTGCTTCTTTTCCTCATCGCTCAATTCGGCCCGCGTGATCGTGCCGGCCAGCCCCGCCAGCAGAAGCAACCCACCCAGCAAGAGCTGCCAACGCAGGATGATTCGCGGGCGGATCAAAGCGCAGAGAGACGTTAGGCTGGCTGCGGCTCGTCCGTTGCGGCGCGCCCGGCACGAGCCGCGGCGCGTTCACTCTCGCGCCGGAGGATGGCATTTAGTTTACCACCCAAGAGCAAGAGGAGACAGGTGAGATACATCCAGGTAAGGAGCATGATGATGGAAGCGAGGGCGAGGTAGGTTGGGTTGTAGCGGTCGTAACGGGTGACGTAAACCTGGAATAGTTTGGTCACCGTCATCCATCCGCCAGAGAAGAAGACGGCGCCGGGCAGGGCCTGCCGAATCGTCAGGTAGTTTTCCGGGGTGAGGAGATAGAGAGCGAGGGCGAGAACGACCAGAGCAAGGGCGGTCAAAGGGAGATTGAGCGCGGCGACCCATTCCTGGAGCGGGATGCGCAGTTGGAAATTGACCTCCGCAATCCCGGCGAGCGCCTCGCCGAAGACGGTAAGGTTGAAGGCGAGAATGATGGTGATGCCAAACCAAAAAAGGAGGAGGAAAGAGATAATGTATTTGGACCACCAGTGTCGGTCCTCGGTCACGCCGTGAGTGTGACTGAGTGCGCGGGAAATGGTGGAGATGAACATGGTGCCGAGATAAATGCCGAGGAAGATGCCGGCGGTGGCGAGCGCTCCGCCACTGCCGGTGACGATGACGTTTGCCACCACGCTGTCGAGAATCTCCTGCACTTTGGGATCGGGCGGGAGAAAAGCGCGCACGACGCCAAGCATCTTGTGCAACTTGGCCGGGTCCGTGCCGAAGAGTCCGAGGAGGTGCCAGAGAAACAAAAGGCCCGGGGCGAGAGTGAAAAGGAATTGGTAGGCCATCTGCGCCGAGAGCCCCATCGTTTCATCGGTCGCAGTCTCCCAAACGAGACGGCGCACAACGCGGCCGAGCAAGCGGAGAAATTTCATTGTCGCGCGAAGTTTACTTTGCCGCTCCGGGATTGCCATTAAACTCTCCGCCAGGCTTCCAGCCTAACGAAATGGAGAAACGCATCCTGATTCTAACCGCCGGCTATGGCGAAGGCCACAACGCCGCCGCGCGCGGGATGCGCGACGGCTTGGCCGCAGTCGCGGCGGATTCGGCCGTGGTCGAGCTGCACGATCTTTTTGCCGAAACCTACGGGTTCGTGAACGAATGGGTGCGCAAAGGGTATCTCGCGCTCATCAATCGGGCGCCGCGCGCCTGGGCGAAAATCTACGAATGGACCGATCGGCCGCAGGATTATGGCGCCAACATGCGCGCCCTTTTTCAGGCGAGGAGCCGGCTGAGCCAGTTGCTCCTGCGTTTTCAGCCGACGGCGGTGGTGTCGGTTTATCCCGCCTACCCGCACTTGCTCGACCAAATTCTTGGTGACGCCATCCCGCCGTTCGGCCGGGTTGTTTGCATCACCGACTCGATCACGGTGAACGCAATCTGGTTTCGTTGCGTGAGCGATCTATTTCTTGTCCCTAACGAACAGACGGCGGCTGTGCTCGCTCAGGCCGGTGTGCCTCACGACAAAGTGAAGGTAACCGGTTTCCCGGTGACCGTGAAGTTTGCCGAGTTGGGCGAGTTGCGAAAGCCACCTACCCCGGGAGGCGAACGTCGGCTCCTCTACATGATCAACGCTGGCGGCCGCGCCGCTCCCGCCATTATTCGCGGTCTCGCGCAGATCGCGGACGCACGTTTAACCGTCACGGTGGGACGCGACGAACGCCTGCGAAACGCGGTCGAAGAGATTCGGCGAGAAATGGGCCGCGAGTTCGAGATCGTCGGCTGGAGCGATCAACTCCCACGGCTCATGTTGGAAAGCCATCTCCTTATTAGCAAAGCTGGCGGCGCGACGGTGCAGGAAACAATCGCGGCGAAGTGCCCGATGATCATCAATCAAATCGTGCCCGGTCAGGAGGAGGGGAATGCGCGGTTGATCGAGGAAACGCGCTCCGGCGCGGTCGCGGCGACGCCAACCGAGATCGTTAGCGCGGTCGAGCAGGCCTTTGCCGATGACGCACGCTTGTGGCGGGAGTGGTCGGCCAATATCGGCCGGCTCAGCCGCCCGCGCGCCTCGTTCGAGATCGCGGAATTGTTGCTAGCGTAAGGCGGGCTTCCAGCCTGCCACGTGACGCCAGGGATCCTGCCTGCAACCGGCGAGAGCGACCGGGCCTGATGCTGGCGCGACAAAACGGGCCAGGAAGCCTGTGTTACGCCGCTGGTTTCTGCCCCGCCTTTTCGTTCAAAACCTGGGTGAACTCCTGAAGACTGGTCACGATTTGTGGCGCCTTCGCGAGCACAGTGCTGGCCAGCTTCTCGGCGTAATCGGGCCGGCGCTGCGACATTTCCGAGAGGGCCATCATGACCGCAAGGGCGTTGTTAATCGAGTGCTTGATCTCGCTGAATTTTTTCTGCAACTGCGCGACTTCTTCCTGCGGAATGCTGGTGGCGGGCTCGGTCATAGTCGTTTCAAATCGGTGGCGAATGCGGGCGGGTGTGCTTGACTGATAGGTTAGCCAAATCCCGGCCGATGCCTGCAAAGACTATCAAGATCAGTGGTGCGCGCCAGCACAATCTAAAGAATCTCCACGTTGAGATTCCGCGGGATAAACTGGTCGTAATCACGGGGCTGAGCGGGTCTGGGAAGTCGTCTCTCGCCTTCGATACGCTCTATGCCGAGGGCCAGCGCCGCTACGTCGAAAGCCTGTCGGCTTACGCCCGGCAGTTCCTCGACCAGATGGAAAAGCCGGACGTTGATTTTATTGAAGGCCTTTCCCCGGCTATCGCGATCGAGCAGCGTAGCGCGGGAACCAACCCGCGTTCCATCATCGCGACCACGACGGAGATTTACGATTATCTGCGCGTGCTCTTTTCGGCCATCGGCCAGCCGCACGATCCATTGACGGGGCAGCCGATTTTCCGGCAAACCGCGCAGCAGATTGTGGATCAGATTCTCGCTTACCCGCAGGAGACGAAGATCATTTTGCTCGCGCCGCTGGTGCGGAATGAAAGCGGCGAATTCCGCGACGTGATTGAGAAAACGAAGCGGGAGGGATTCGTGCGGATTCGAGTGGATGGCGAGATCGTGGAGCTGGGCCGGCCGGAACCGATCCGACTGAAGAAAGGCGAGCGGCATACGATCGAGGCGGTGGTGGATCGGCTTGTTATCCGGGAGGGGATTCGGACGCGACTGGCTGAGTCGGTGGAGACGGCGCTGAAATGGGGCAGCAACCGCGTCGTTGTCTTGCGCGAGAAGAAAAAGGAAACGTTCAACGCCGAACGCGAAGAAGCCTGGGAGGAGATTCGCTACTCGACCGATTACGGGAATCCCGACACTGATTTTTCGTTAGGCTCGCTGACTCCGAAACATTTTTCTTTCAATAGTCATTTTGGCGCTTGTCCGGCCTGCCACGGGCTTGGCACGCAACTCGTTTGTGATCCGGAGTTGATGGTGACGGATACTTCCAAATCTCTCGCCGAAGGCGCGGTCGTGCCCTGGCGGCGGGGGGCGAAGCGAATGCAGGCCTATTATCGCGGCCTGCAGAGCGCACTCGTTAGGCACTTCGATGTCGCAGATAATATTCCGTTTGCGGATTTGCCGGAAAAATTTAAAGAGGCCCTCTATTTCGGGACTGGGGATCGCCCGATCGAGATGAGCTTCGGCGGCAACGGGCGTAGCGCCACGAAAACGGCGCGGCCCTTCGAGGGACTGCTTCCGCAGCTGCAAAGGCTTTACCAGGAAACAGAAAGCGAATTCACCCGCAGCCGCATTCGCGCCTTCATGAATCGCGCGCCCTGCTCGGTCTGCCAGGGGGCGCGGTTGAAGCCGGAGATTCTCGCGGTCACGATCAAAGAAACTGGCGGCCGGGAGGCGAACATTCATCAGTTCTGCGAGCTTACGATCGCGAGCGCTGCCCGGTTCGTTAGGCAGATTGACCTTTCAGAAGCACGGCGCGCGATTGTTTCGGAGGTTCTGCACGAAATTTCTTCGCGGCTCGAGTTTCTCCTCGAAGTCGGGCTCGATTACCTGACCCTCAATCGCGAGAGCGGCACGCTCTCCGGCGGCGAAGCGCAGCGCATCCGGCTCGCGACCCAGATCGGCTCCGGCCTCGCCGGTGTCCTCTATGTCCTCGACGAGCCCAGCATCGGTCTGCATCAGCGCGACAACGCCCGGCTCATCGGCACCCTGCGCCGACTGCGTGATCTCGGGAATTCCGTCATCGTCGTCGAGCACGATGAAGAAACAATCCGCGCCGCCGACTACATTCTCGATCTCGGCCCGGGGGCAGGTCCGCGCGGCGGCGAGATCGTCGCCGCGGGTCCGCTCGACGAAATTCTCGAAGCGAAAAACTCGCCCACCGCCGCCTACCTTTCCGGCCGCTCCCGAATCGCCATACCTCGTCAGCGGACCGCCCCGCGCTCAGGCAGTAACTCAGACGGCTGGCTCACGATCGTGGGCGCCACGGAGAACAACCTCAAAAACGTGACCGCGCGCATTCCGTTAGGCTGTCTCACCTGTGTGACCGGCGTTTCCGGCAGCGGAAAATCGACCCTGATCGACGACATCCTGCGCCGCGCTCTTTTCCGGCATTTCTACAATTCCAAGGACAAACCGGGGGAACATCGCGCCCTCCACGGGCTCGAGCTGATCGACAAGGCCATCGTGATCGACCAAAGCGCAATCGGCCGCACTCCGCGCTCGAACCCTGTTACTTACACCGGCGCGTTCACTCCGATTCGCGAGCTCTTCAGTCAGTTGCCGGCCTCGCGCATTCGCGGTTACAGCGCGGGGCGATTCAGTTTCAATGTCAAAGGCGGCCGCTGCGAAAATTGCCAGGGCGACGGGCTGATCAAAATCGAAATGCACTTCCTGGCGGATGCCTATGCGGTCTGCGAAGTGTGCCAGGGGAAACGCTACAATCGCGAAACGCTCGAAATAACTTACAAGGGGAAGAACATCGCCGACGTCCTCGAAATGACGGTCGACGAAGCGTCGCGTTTTTTCCGCAACATTCCGACCGTCTCCGACCGCCTGAGCGCGCTCCAGGATGTGGGGCTTGGTTACTTGCGGCTCGGACAGGCGGCGACGACGCTATCCGGCGGCGAAGCGCAACGGGTTAAACTCGCGACTGAATTGGCAAAGAAAGCGACCGGGCGCACCCTCTACATTCTCGACGAACCGACCACCGGGCTGCATTTTGCCGATATCGAAAAACTCCTCCAGGTGCTGATGAAACTGCGCGACGCGGGCAACACACTGGTCGTAATCGAGCACAACCTCGAGATGATCAAGTGCGCCGACTGGGTGCTCGATCTCGGGCCCGAAGGGGGCGAAAACGGCGGCCGGATCGTGGGGCAAGGAACGCCGGAGGAAGTTGCGCGGATGCCGGGCAGCCACACAGGCGAACATCTGCGCTCATTGTTAGGGGTATGAATTTGAAACTTCTGCTTCTGGCGGGTGTTTTTCTATTTTCGTTAGGCGAAGAGGGCCGCGCCCAGCCGAGCCCGGCCCTGGCGGCGGCGATGGCGCCCCTGGCGGAGGGCGTGCCGGAGGTTGCGATCGAGCGCCTCCAGGGATTCCTCGCGCAAAATCCGGCCGCGGCCGAGCAAACCCTGGCGCGAAAGAAACTGGCGGAGGCCCTGCTGCAGGCCGGCCGGCCGGCCGAGGTGCTGACGCTTTTCGAGACTCCGACCCTAACGAATGATGAGGAAGCAGTCTTTGTCCATGGGCAGGCGCTGGCAGCGCTCGAGCGCTGGCAGGAGGCCCTGCCACTATATCAGAGGGTGGCCGCAAATCCGGGCGCCGCTTTGCGCGTGGAAGCCATGTTCGGGGCGGGGCAGGCGTTGCAGGCGCTCGGGCGCAGGGACGACGCGATCCGGCAATTTCGTGCTTTGGAAAGCAATCCGAAATGGACCGTGCGCGTCCGCCTCCGCCTTGCCCAACTGTTGATTGCGCGTGGCGATCTCGTGGCGGCCAATCAATTACTGCGCGAGATCAAGCCGCAGGCAACCACGGAGCGAAACGAGAAACGGTTTTTGTTTGGCCAGCTCAATTTCGTGCAGGGCCATCTCGAAAAGGCGATCGAGACCTGGAGCGTGATTCTGAAAAAACCGGAGGGCGTTTCCCATTCGCTCCTCCTCGCCACTTTGTTCGGGCTGGCCGATGCCCATTTGAAAGCGAAAACGCCGGAAAGCGGCGACGACGCACTCGAGGAATTCATCGACCATCGCCCTAACGACCCGGCTTTGGCGGCGGTTTTCGCAAAGCTCGATGAACTTTACCGAATGGAGCGCAAGCCTTCGACGAACGAACTGGAACGCTGGGAAAACGATCCTGCTCAGCCGCGGCAGGCGCTGGCGCAGTGGTATCTGGCGAGAAGCGCACTGCGCTCCGGCGATCGGGAAAAGGCGATCGCCCGGCTGACGCAATTGCGGGACAGCCCCGTGCGTTTGGCGTCGTTAGGGGAAGCGGATTTGGAATTGGCCCACCTGCATCTCGCCGGCCGGCAATGGGAGGCGGCGATCGCGGCGGCAGAGGCGGCGCGGGCGCAGAATTCCGACCCGGGTTTTCTCAAGCGGGTTGATTGGCTGGTAGCGGAGACGAAATATCAGGGCGGACATCTGGACCAGGCCGCCCCGATTTACGAACAACTGGCGGAACGCGCGCCCGAGCTGGCGCGTGAGGCTTTGTTTAACGCGGCTCTCTGCTGGTTGCGCCTTGATCGCAGCGCGGAGTTTGCGGCAGATTATCGCAAGATCAGCAACGCCCCGACGGAGCGAGATGTGCAGGGGGAATTACTGCTGGAGGAAGGAGCCGTGCAGGCAGCCCAGGGCAAGCTGGCGGCGGTCCAGACCTTCCAAAAATTCATCCGCGATTTCCCCCAGAGTTCGCGCGTTTCGGAGGCCTGGGTCTCCCTCGCCGAACTGGCCTTTCACGCTGCCCAGCCGGATCTCGAGACAGCGCGAAAGGATTTGGCGCAAGCCCGCCAGCAACGCCCCACCGCAGCGACGCTCGAGCGTGCGGATTATCTGCAAATATGGCTGGAGGATGCCAACGCCGCGACGGATGAAACGCCCGTCATCACCGCGGCCAACAGTTTTTTGCGGCAACATCCCGAGTCTCGATTCACGGCGGAAGTGCGGATGAAATTGGCGGAGGCCTATTTTCGGCGGCAGGATTTTGCCAATGCGCAGACGCAATTCGAGTTGCTCGCTCAGTCAGCGACTCGGCCCGATTCGGCCCGTGGCGGGCAAAGCCCGGACGCGGCCCTGACCGAGAAGGCGCTCTTTTTTGCGGCCCGTTCCGCGATGTCGAGCATGGGCACCGAGTCGCTCGACCATGCGCTCGCGCTGCTGGATCAGGCGGTCAAACTCAACGGCGAAATGCGCTGGGCGGCGCGCAATGAAGAAGCTTCCATCGAGCGGCGGCTGGGGAAGAATCGAGAAGCCCTCGCCCTTTACGATGAAGTGTTGAAAAACGACGCGAAGCCGGCGGAGCATCGCGAAGCGCTCTGTGGCAAGGGCGACATTTACTACGAGATGGGCGCAACGGATCCGAAGAACTACCGTCGCGCGATCGAACTCTACGAGCAGCTCGCCGGCGAATCGGGCGGGCCGGCGCATTGGCGCAACCAGGCCGCGTTCAAGAAGGGGAAAGCACTTGAGAAATTGGACGACCGGGACGGTGCCCTCACGACGTACTACAGTGTGATCGAAGAGGGAGCGCGACCGGATGTGCAACACGAATTTTTCTGGTTTTACAAGGCGGGCTTCAACGCTGCCCACCTTCTCGAGGAAGCGAATGACTGGAAATCCGCCGTTGCCGTTTACCGGAAACTGGCCGCGGTTGGCGGCGTCCGGGGCGAGGAAGCAAAAGCGCGCCTGACCCAATTGCGACTCGAGCATTTTCTCTGGGACGAATAGCCGATTTCATCGGTTTTGTGTCCTCTGTTTGAGCTTGCTGCTAGGACCGGATGGAGCATCATGAGAGCATGAAAGCAAGAAACGGATGGTTCCAACTGGGGGGTTTAATCCTGCTCGCCGTCGGAGCAATGCTGTGCGCCTCCGCGGTGGCCGGCCCGAAGGTCGTTCGCGAGCCGGTGGTCGCCCAACAGCGCATCGTGAAAGCGCGGCCGGTGCCGAAAAGAGTGATCTACGTCCAATCGTCGGCGTCGGCGGTCCCGATTCCAATTGATTGGGTGACGGGGATTCCGACCACGGCCGTCCCGATGACCATTATTGGCCACGGCGAAGCGGGCGGCCGCTAACCCACTGGCAAGATCTTGGGCTGGCTGAACGCAGCGACGCCCCGCGCGCTCGGCCTGGGTTAGGATTTTTCTCCAAGCCAGGGCATCATCGCCCGGAGCCGCGCGCCTACTTCCTCGATCGGCTCCGATCGTTCCGCGCGCAGCAGTCGCTCGTAATGCTTCCTTCCGGTCATTGTTTCACGTCGCCACTGCCGGGCAAATTGTCCGCCTTGAATTTTCGCCAGCACTTCCTTCATCCGTCCTTTCACTTTTCGGTCGATGATCTTTGGCCCAGCCGACACCGCGCCCCATTTGGCCGTCTCCGAAATGCGCTCGAGCATTCCGCTTAAGCCAGCCTCGTGAATCAGATCGACGATAAATTTCAACTCGTGCAAACATTCGAAGTAAGCCATCTCGGGTTGATAACCGGCTGCGACCAGGGTTTCGAAGCCCGCCTTAATAAGCGAGTTGAGACCGCCGCAGAGGACCGCCTGCTCGGCAAACAGATCCGCTTCCGTTTCCTCGCGGAAAGTCGTCTCGATCACGCCGGCGCGGGTTCCCCCGATCGCCTTGGCGTAGGCGAGCGCGAGTGCGCGTGCATGACCGCTCGCATCCTGCTGGATCGCGATTGCGCACGGCACACCCTGGCCGGCGGCAAATTGCGTCCGCACCATGCGCCCGAGTCCTTTGGGTGCGACCATGATCACGTCGACGTCGTTAGGCGGGATGATGGTGCGATAATGAATGGCGAAGCCGTGGGCGAAAAGGAGCGCTTGGGCGGGGCGAAGGTGCGGCGCAATTTCTTCCCGGAAGATCGCGGGCATCCTCGTGTCGGGCAGAGCGAGAAAGACGAGGTCGGCGCGACGTACTGCCAGCGCCGTAGTCGTTAGGCGGAGCCCATCGCGCCGGGCCGTCAGGCGTGAGCGACTTTTCGAGGGTAGACCGACGACGATTGGGATCCCGCTGTCCCGCAGATTAAGGGCGTGCGCCCGGCCCTGCGCACCGTAACCGATCACGGCGCAAGTCTTGTCGAGGAGCGGACCAAGATTGACGTCTTTATCGGTGAGAATTTTTGCAGGCATGGACGGCGGCGCGAGCGCCCGATGGTAGCGCCGCCGCCGCTACAGTCAATCCCGCCGCGGCAGGCGGTTAGTTCGCGAGCGATTGCGCACTGCGGCCGATCGCTTCCAGGCGCGCGACTTCGGCGGTAACACTTTTTGCCTCGGCGGTGCGGCCCATCTTTTCCAAAATGTCGGAAAGGAAAACATATTGACGGAGCGCCCCGGGTTGTCTCGCGACCGCGCGTTTTTGGGCGCGATAAGCGTCCTCGAAACGATGCTGACGAAACCGCATCCGCGCGATCAAATTGAGGGCTTCGACTTCATGCACGTCGAGCCAGCTCGCGTCGCGCAACGCGCACACCGCGCGCTCGGCATCGCCGGCTTCGGCGTAGAGGCGACCCAGAGCGAGGGCGGCCCCGTAATGCCAACGGTGGTCCCGGGCAAACTCTGAGACCAGACGAAAGGCGGGCTTCGGACCCTGCGTTTGGCGGAGTAATTCCGACTCCAGACTAACGACTTCCCAAATTTCCGGATAATCGGCGCGCGCCTTGTCCAGCGCGGCCAGAGCTTCGTTGTCGTGATGCGCGACGTGGAGGAGATGGGCGAGGTTAATGACTGCGACCCAGGTGTGGGGATAGGTCTTGCTCGTTTCTGTCGATTGCTTCGCGGAAGCGGCGAAAAGGGCCTCGGCTTCGCGGGGTTTGTTTTCCTCAAAAAGGATGCGGGCGAGGCTATTGCGGGCGGGCGGAAAATCCGGTGTCACGACGAGCACCTTGCGCAGGAGCGCTTCCGCGCGCGCCAGCTCGCCTCGGTGTGCATAGATTTCCGCGAGGTTTTGATTTACCCGCATGCTGCTGCCACCGGCGGCGATAGTGCGTTCAAAGAAAATCTCGGCAGTCGTCCAATCGCTGCTGCGTTGCGCACTGCGAAGGCCAAGAGCGCTGGCGGCGAGGCAGGCGAGCGCGGCGCAAGCAGTGCGATAACGCGCGGAAAGGTCGAGCAAACATCCGCCGATGAAGATGAGAATTCCGACGCTCGGAAGGTAGAGCCAGTGCTCGGCGCAAGTGGCGTTTAGCTCGACGATGTTTGAAATGGGCAGATAGCCGAGGGTGAACCAAATGGCGCCATAGATGCGCAGGGAGCGGCCGTTTCCGCGCCAGCGACATCCGGCGAAGAGCAGCGCGATGAAGATCATGCCGAGGACGGAGAGATATTCCGTTGCGACCGAGTGTTCCCAACTGGTGGAATTGAGATAGTTATCCTGGTTCACCACTGTACGCTCCATGTGCAGGTTCGATGGAAAGACCATCAAGCGTGCGTAATCACCCAGGGCTCGAAGCATCAGGACGGCGCGCATCGGGGCCTGCCATCCTTGCGACGGCCCGGGCCCGGTGCGAGGTGGGGGTAATTGCCGCAGCCCGAGGTAAACGGAGAAGAGAATCACCCCAAACGCGACCAGCACTGTCTTGTCGCGGCGGCTGATCTGACGGTCGAAGAAAAGACTGTGGAGAAAGAAGAGAAGAAACCAGATAAAGGCGGTCTCGCGGGAGCAAAGAGCGAGCAGGCCGAGCCCTGCGGCGGAAAGAAAAAGAAGGACGCGGACAGCGCCGGGTTTGCGTTCGCGCGCGCGAAAAACCAAAACCCAACCGGCGGCCGCGAAAAGGAAAGCCAGGCTATCGGCGCGTCCTGAGATGTAGTCGATGGCGGCGCTGTGGACGGGATGAACCGCCCAAAGGAGCGCGCCAAAAAACGCCATCCCGGAGATGAAGCTGGATTTTCCTTTTAGCCAATCCACTCCCAGCACTGAGCGCAGGAGGCGTTGCAGGAGAAAATAGAGCGCGACTGCGCTGCCGGCGTGGAGGAGCAGATTGGTGAGATGAAAGCCGAAGGTATTCGTATCCCAGAAAAAGTAATCAACGATGAAGGAAAGGTTCTGCACCGGCCGATAATGCCCCGAGAAAGAATCGGGAAAGAGATGATGCCGAAAGACTTCGAGCGCAAGAAGGGGACTCTTGATGAAAGGACTGTCGCGCGCGAGAAACGCATCGTCCCAGATGAACTCCCCGGATAGTGAGGGCACTCGCACCAGGAAGCTGATGCCGAGAAGGAGAAGGGCACGCAGCCATTGCGTACTTAGGGCGCGGGCAAGACGATGCGGGAGTTTTGGCGCGCGGAGCGCGGCGCTAAGCGAGGAGAATCTGTTCAATTGGGAACCGATGCCGGAGTTCCAGGCGGCCAAATCCGCGACTCATTGCCTGCCACACCCGCAAGCCGCGGGGATGGCAGGTATATGAATCAACGGCTTAGTAGTGGCCGTAGGGCGAGAAGAAGGCGGTGTCCGCAACGTCGGACAATGTATTCCACGTGACCGCTGGAACTTTCGGCAGGCTGTCGACGGTTTGCACGCCGTAGTCCTGACCAAAGAGGTCCTTGCCGGTATTGTAGAGGGCCGAGCCCTTCTTCATGTAGATGGACCAGTCGGCGCTGTTCACGGTTGCGCCGGTGGCCTTGTTGTTTTCAATCGCATATTGGTCGACGGCGGAGTCGATCAAGCGAAGATCGTTAACGACGCGGCTCGCCTGCGAGCGCTTACGAGCCCGGAGGAATCCTGGGACCGCAATGGCTGCCAACAGAGCGATGATCGCGACCACGATCATAATTTCCACGAGGGTGAAGCCCCCGCGCTTTTTGTTGAGTTTCATTAACATGCTATTTGCTTTCTATCTGGTTAGTTTGTTTTTGATTGCGTCCGCCGTTCCATCGCGGATTGGTCCTAATAAGAGCAGCGTTGGTGCCAACCACCTTGATTTCTTGGGTTTTCCCAAAAGGCCGGGATTGCGACGGAATGCTTCCCGCCTCTTTTTCCTAGTAGTGGCCGAAGGGGGAGAAGAAGGCAGTGTCAGCTACATCCGACAACGAATTCCACGTAAAGAGGGGCACTTTCGGTTCGTAATCCACCGTTTGCACTCCGTAGTTCTGTCCCAAAACGTCCTGACCCGTGACATAAAGGGCGGTGCCCCTCTTCATGTAGGCCGTCCAATCGGGGGTATCGACGGGTGTGCCAGCCAGCTTATTGAACTCGACCGCGTATTGGTCGACGGCGGCAGAAATCAGACGCAAATCGTTGATGACACGGCTCGCCTGGGAACGCTTTCGGGCTCGGACAAATCCCGGCACCGCGATGACGGCGAGGAGCGCGATGATGGCCACCACGATCATGATTTCGACGAGGGTGAATCCCCCCAGCCTTTTGTTCGAACTCTTCATCATTCTATTGGCCTCCGGCCGCGATCGGTGCTTCGATCAGGCCTGGTTTTGCACCTCATCTCATCGAGGCATGTTTTGTAGAGCAGTGTTAATGCCAGCCAATAGCACCTTTACCGTTCGCGGCACATTGGCTCGCTTTCTGCGAGCGTGATGGAGCGTCCACTTCCATGAAACTGCCTGCCGCTCGCTTCCGATCCAAAGATGGTCCCATCGCAATGTCCCTCTTTGTCGTTGTGCTTGCGCTCCGACTTTTTGGGCTGGCCCGGTTGACTGATAGCCACTTTCTCCTCCCTAACGCCGGGGACATGCAGTTCTACAACGACTGGGCGCTGCGGATTCTGGCCGGCAAGTGGACCGACCATTTGGCCTTCTACGGCCTGCCGCTTTACGCTTACCTGCTCGCGGCTATCTACTGGGTCTGCGGCCACAATCCCTTTGTGCCGGCCTTCCTTCAGGCCTGTCTCGACGCCGGCACGGCGGTCCTCCTTTATCAATTGGGCGTCTCGCTTTTCGCGCCCTCTGCGGGTGAAGGATCACCCACCGGTCGCGCTTGGCGAGGTCGATTCATCGGCTTACTCGCGGCCATCGGCTGGGGCTGCTATCAGCCGGCTGAGGGGTATTCGATCATCCTTATGCCGACAGCATGGCTCGTCTTTATTTTCTGGTTTGTGGTCTGGCAGATTGTGAAGCGCCAGAACGCTCCAGCCATTCCTACTCTCCTGCTCATGGGTTTGCTGATGGGTTTCACGGCCATGGGCATCGCCACTATTCTGTTTTTGGTCCCACTTCTCATCGCGGCCCTTTTTTTCCGCTGGCCGGGAGCTGCCGCCCACCGAGTCGCCGGCGCGGCGGTGATCGTGGCCGGAGTCTTAGTCGGTGCGTCGCCTGCCTGGATTCACAACTATTTCGTCGCGCGCGACCCGGTTTTTCTCTCTGCGCACAGTGGGGTCAATTTTTGGATCGGCAACAATCCAGTCGCGACCGGCTATCCGAAATTCCCTCCCGGGTTGCACGCCGGCCAAGAGGCTATGTTGAAGGACTCGATCGCTTCCGCGGAAAAAGCCCTGGGACGGCCGCTCAAACGTTCCGAGGTGTCGGCTTACTGGTCGGAAAAAGCAGACGCCTGGATTCGCGCCCATCCGTGGGATTCTGTGCGCCTGCTCGGCAGGAAAATCCGAAACTTTTGGAGCGCCTTCAGCTATGACGACATCAGCGTCATCACGGCTTTGCGCGATCAGTCGATTATTTTGCCCGGCCTGGGATTTGGGTTGGTCGCGGCGTTGGGTCTACCCGGTCTGCTGGTTGCCTCTTGGAAAGTTTCGCGCGCGCGCTGGGTCGGCGCGGCGGTGCTCCTGCACATGGCATCGCTCCTGACTGTTTTTGTGACGGAGCGCTATCGGCTCGCTGCCGTGCCGGGTCTCCTCGTTTTCGCCGCTTTCGGAATCGACGAGCTTTGGCGCAACCTTGCTGGCGGGCATTACCGTCTGGCGGCGTTTTTTGTGCTCCTGCTTTTTGGGAGCACCGCCTTTGTCTCCATGCCGCAAAGGGATCCGACCCTCTGGGCGCTGGATACCTACAACTCAGGCTTGCAGGCACTGGAAGCGAAGGACTTTGCCCTCGCCGGCCGCAAGCTCGACCTCGCCTATTCCTACTCTCCGGAGAATGCAGAAATCAATTTCGCGCAGGGCAACCTGCATCTCGCGACCGGCGACGTAGCGGCCGCGAAGCGATTCTATCTCGGCGCGCTCCGCCTTGATCCGACCCACGCTGGCGCCTACAACAACCTCGGCGTCCTAGCTCTCGAAGAGAAGCGCTGGCCGCTCGCGGCCAAATTCTTCCGCCACGCGCTCGAATTCACGCCTAACGACTCTAAGACTCACTATCTTCTCGCTCAGGCGGAGCTGAACTCAGGCGATATCGCCAATGCGCGCGAGGAAGTTGCGCGCGCCATCCAACTCGATGCGCGCCATCCGGAATTCTTCGCTTTGCAGAAGGAAATTGAGGAGCGCCGCTAGACTCAGGCAGGCATGCTTACTTTCGGAAACTCTGCAGTCCTGGCGGCGCGTTGCTAATGTCCTTTTCCATTCCTGCCGCCCAAATAAGGGCCGGCGTGATCGGATCGTAGACCTTGCCCCGGACGAAGAAGCGCACGTACTGATTGACGCCGACAGCGGACAAAATCAGAAATAACGTGATGGTGGCCAGGTCCGGGCGAAGGGTGGGTAGTCGACGCCCCAAAGCAAGCACCTGGTGGCAGGCCAGCCAGCAAAGCGGAATATCGCAAAAAGCCGCGTAACGCAGGCTCATGCCATAGGTCACAGAGGACATGGCCACCAGGATCAGCGCGAGGAATGCAAAGAGAAATACTTCAGAGCGCCGGCGACGCCGAAGTTGAAAGGCGCGCCCGCAGGCGAAAGCTACGATCACGGGCGAGACAAGGACAAAATCCACCGCGTAGCGATACCAGGGGCCGTCCTGGGCTACGATGGAGTAAAAGTTTGTGCGCGATTTTTCGACGAACATGAGATAAAAACGAAGCCATTCCGAAACCCCGCCGATCAATCCGATCAGGATAACGACGGCGAACGCCGGACCGATGATCGTCGCCGCGAGCAGGTGTGGCGTCACCGTGCCCATGCGCAGAAAGCGGTTGAGCAGGAGAGTCGCGAAAATTGCGAAGACGACGAAGGCTGCATTTTCCTTGGTCAGAACAAGAATTGTTAGGCAGAACACATAGGCCGCGAGCCAGCCGAAGTGTCGTGGCCGCTGCAGGTTTTCCCAGCACAACCAGAGAGCGGCGACCGCCCAGAATGCAAAATAGCCGTCGATCATGGCGCGCTGGCAGAGATAAATCTGGAGTGGCGCCGTCGCCACCAAAGCGGTCGTGCCAAGCATCGGAATGGTCCCGCCCATGCGATAGGCAAAGAGCGCGCAGAGAAGGAGGAGAAGCACGCCAGCGATCGCCGTCACCACGTGCAAAGCATCGAAGGCCCGGAGATGAAATTTTTCCGCGACGAGCGCGGCCGGGATGAGAAAAGCCAGTCGCGTGGCTGGAACAACGGCCTCCTTCAGCTTGTATTGGCGCTCGACATAGACTCGAACGACGGCGTCGTAATTCCAGAGGCCAACTGTTTCGATTTGTTTCACGAAAACCATATAGCCGTGCTCGTCGGTTCCGAGATTTCGGTGGCCCGCGGAAGGATAGAGGCGGAGGAAAATCCCCAGAGCGAGGAGCGCCGTCATCGTGACGAAAATCAGCCCCCGGCGACGGTCCAGCGCAAGAAATCGGCGCTTCGCGCGTACAGGCGGGGCCGCGACCGGAAGAGCGGCCGCAGCCGCTTCGGCGGAGAGTTCCATTCGCATTCGTGCTGCAGGTCTCGTGCTAGCTGGCGGATGAAGGTGGTTGGATCGATGGCCCAATGGCTGCTCAAGGAAGGCCCGCCTCTTTTCTCCCATCATGATTTTCTCTGCCAACGGTGTGCGCCGTATCCTTTTCGGCGTGTGTGGCGTCGCGCTCGCCGGGGTCGCGCTGGCTTGGTGGCTCCAGGGTACCTTCGCGGGTTGGCCGGATCCGCGCTCGGGCTTTGGCGCGTTTTTCGTAATCTTTGCGCGCGACGAAGTCTGGGGTCTGGGTGTAGTTGCTGCTTTTGCGCTCGGCGCAGCGTCATTGCCGTGGCGCGGCAACGATCTCAAATCCTCGATCCTGGGAGCCCCGGCCATTGCCGAGCGTAGCCATCTCATCCTGGCCGTGGTCATGATCGGCGTCTTCGCTATTACCGCGCTTGGGACTCGATTCGTCTGTCACGATTACGCGTTGAGCGCCGACGAATTCATGGCCGATTTCCAGGCGAGAATTTTTCTGCGCGGAAAAATCGCCGCCCCCATCCCGGCGCAATGGCTCGACGCGGTGCGGGTGATCAAGCCGACTTATGCCGATTATTTCCCGGCGACGCAGGAGTGGAAAGCCACCTATCTCCCCGTCTATGCCGCCCTGCGCGCGATCTTCCAGGGCCTCTACTTGCAGTCCTTCCTGAATCCCTGCCTGGCTGTTGCGACCGCGCTCGCGCTTTACGGAACGGCACGGAACATTTGGCCTAACGAAAAGCAAAACGCACTTGTCGCTATCCTGCTCCTGACCGGTTCGGCGCAGTTTCTGGTCATGGCCATGACCGCCTATTCGATGCCCGCCCATCTCGCATTCAATACCGTCTGGCTCTGGCTCTACTCCCGTCCGGAGCGGCGCCGTTTCTATCTCGCGCCAATCATCGGCGTGCTCGCCATCGGCCTGCACCAGCCGATCGTGCACGCCCTTTTCGTGACACCTTTTCTGCTTCGTCTCGTCTGGCAAAGGAAATGGAGTGCGGTTTCGATCTTTGGCCTTATTTATCTATCAGGCTGCGCCGCCTGGTATGCCTGGCGCATGAAATTTTCGCCGCCCGCCGTCGGTCAAGCCGCGTCTTTCCTTCGTCTTTGGAATCCGAAAATGCTGGTTATTCAGCCGATGGATTTGCTCCTTTTGATTGGCTGGAGCGCGCTTGCCACCCCGCTTCTGGCTGTGCTTGGGTTGGGCCGAATTCTTCGCGAGCAGCCCATCGTTCGCGACGCGGCGCTGAGTTGTTGCCTCACTTTCGGGTTTTATTACTTCTTCTACCTCGATCAGGGGCACGGCTGGGGTTACCGTTATTTTCACGGGACACTCTCCTGTCTCGTCCTCGTCGCCGTCGCCGGCTGGAAAGCGCTGCTCGAAAAAGCCGGCGAACAAAGATCACACAACTTTCTTTGCCTGGCACTGGCGGCCTCTCTTTTCGTCGCGCTGCCCCTGCGTTGCTGGCAGGCGGAGGGCTTTATTCGGCCTTTTGCGAAGGCCGCGGAATATTTGCATTCGAGGCGCGCCAACGTCGTGGGAATCGATCCACGCTTCGCATGGTATGCGGCGGATCTTATTCGAAACGACCCGTTCCTCGAGGATCGTCCCGTGGTCGTCGCCCTCGTTGGTCTTACTCCGACGGAAGTGGCGGCGCTTGCCCGAGCTGGTCAGGCGCAGTTTGTGTCGCGAGAGGAAATGCAAGAGTTCGGTTTATCCACCACGCCTCGCGACCCGCGTTGGCACGATCCGTTGAGGTTGGCCTATGGTCCCTGATCAGGCTTTTTGATGACTGACGCCATGACAACTTCACGGCCGCTGAATCGCACCATGGAATTGCTAGTCCGCGCCAAGAAACGGCTGGCGCCAAATTTTCGGCTCGAAGATCTGCCGCTCTATGTGCCGGCGAAAAATTGGGTCTTCGACCGCCTCCGCCAGAAGGAAGTGACCGTGCATGGCTTCCCGTTTCTGCTCGATCCGCTCGATTCTCTTGAGCTCTCCATCTTTCGCACTTACGAGCCGTTTGAAACTTCGCTCCTCAGCGCGGAAATCCGGCCCGGCATGACGATCGTCGATGTGGGCGCGAACATCGGTTATTACACACTGCTTTTTTCCAAGCTGGCCGGAAATGCAGGCCGGGTTTACGCCTTCGAACCGGAACCGCAAAATTTCTCTCTCCTGAAGCAAAATCTGACGCGCAACAACCGGACGAACGTGGTCGCGCTGAATCGCGCGGCGAGCGATCAAGTCGGGACTTCCTTCCTCTATCTCTCATCTGAGAATTACGGCGATCATCAGGCTTATCCATCGGCCGACGGCCGGGAGAAAGTGCCGATTACGATGGTACGACTGGATGATTGCGTGGAGGGCCCCGTCAACCTCATCAAGATGGATGTGCAGGGCTTCGAAGCCCGGGCTCTTAGCGGGATGGAGACAGTCATCGCGGCCAGTCCGCGTCTGACGATCTTCACCGAGTTCTGGCCGGAGGGCCTGCGCCGGGCGGGTTCGGATGCCGCCGAATTCCTGCGCCGGTTGCGCTCTCTCGACCTCGAAATTTTCTTCATCAACGAATATGCCAACCGGCTCGAGCCAGCTGACGACGCGGAACTATTACAGCGCTACGCGCCGCCGTTAGGCACGCACACCAACCTGCTTTGCCGTCGGCGCTTGTGAGTGTTTCCATCAGCCGGCTCGGTTACGACACGCGCTCGCTCCGGAGCGCGCTCGTCATGCGTTCGGTGGATGCGTTGAATCCGTTCAAGCGCGAACGCCAATTTGCATGGACCGGTCCGTGCGTCATCTCCTCGATCGCGGGTCTGGGCGATCTCTTCATCCACCTCCCGCTCATTGCCGGCCTGGTGGAGGAATGCCGTCGCCGCGCGCTCCCGGTGCGGGTCGCGCTCCGTCCCGCGCATTGCGCGCTGGGGGGGAGTTGCGGCTGGGAGATCCTACCCTTCGACAATGCGCTGGAGGATTTTTTCAAAAATCCGCGCGCGCTTCGGCCGGCCGACTCGTTAGGCAAGCTACGGCATGCACGCCAGACCGCACCTTCCTTGTGGATCGACCTCACGGGCAATGCGGTCAGCGCGCTTGCGATCAAATTGGCGGGCGCCAAAATGTTGGCGGCGCGCGTAACGCGCGGGGGCCGGAGTCTGATCGACTTCCCCTTGCCGCACGCCATCCAGGAAAATGAGTACGGCAACCGGGAGCGGGTCGCGCGGCATCTCGGTGGCGCGCTCGATTTTTCGGTCGCGAAGAAACTGCGCGGGACGGCGCTCGCTGGTCTTGCGGGCAGTATTGTTGCTTGTCTAACGACTGCGGCGCGCTGGAAGAACTGGCCGCTGAAGAGTTTTCGCGCCTTGCTCGAACGTTTTCCCGGTCGTCGCTTCGTCCTCACCGGTTTGCGCCGCGAGGTGGCGCCGGAAGAGGCGAGCGAACTCGAAGCCATGTTGCGTCTGCCAAACGTCAGCGACGGTCTCGATCGATTTTCCACTCCCGAGCTGGTGCGGTTGGTCGCACATGCCGACGCGGTCGTGACCAACGATACCAGCGTCGCCCATATCGCGAATCTCTTTGCCGTTCCCGGCGCGGTGCTGTTTGGGCCGGTCAGCCCGGGTACATTCGCTTCTGCCGACGGGCTAAAAATTTTTCACGACGCGACCTGCCCGTTTCATCCCTGTGTGCAATGGAAATGCAGTAACCAGGAAAATTGGTGTATGCAAAAAATCTCTCCGCAAAGCGTGGGTGACTACCTGGCCACGCTGCCGTGTTTTACCGAACGTTAATGCGCGCGGCCGAGAACTCGCCGCACTAGCCAGATCGGGAACGGAAGTTGCAGCTTCCAATAGATCCGCTGCCACGGCGTCAGGGCCTCGAAAACCTCTTTCTGCACATGACGGTCGGCTTTTTCGTGTGCCGTCTGCCGGGCGGGATGTTGGAGCGGAAATTCAAGAGAGCCGCGCCTTTCGCTCGCCCTTCCAAGCGCTTGCCTGGTGTGGGTAGCATCAGCACCGACTCCAAGATTCGCGACCAGGTTTTCCCGCGCCACGATCGAGCGCATTTGATGGCGCCAGAAGGCGAAGACCAACTGGATATCCCAGGTGTTCAGGCCGTCGGGATGCTGCCGATGGCAATCATCGAAATGCCGCCGCCAGAAATTGATCGCGCTCGCCGTTCCCACCCTGTCCTGCAGCCAGCCGTTTCTGCCTAACGACGGCCATTCGGTCATCTCCCGGTCGTAACAACGCCAGGCGCGCCGCCAGGTCGCCCAACCCCAAATATAGCAATAGCGCGAAAAGTAATAGCTCGCCGCTTCCTCCGCAACGATCTCGTTAGGCGCGAGGTTGGTCCCGCAAATCATCCCGACGGTGGCATCGTCGCGATAGCGTTCCAGCAGCTCGTCGCAGAACCGGAAGAAGGTCGGATCCGGCAGACAATCGTCTTCCAGGATGATCGCCTCCTCGGTCTGCGCGAAGACCCAGTCCAGGCCTTCGGAAACGTTGCGGCGCAGGCCGAGATTGCTCTCGGCGAATTTGCGCTGGACCTGACAAGGCCAATCGACTTGTGCGACGACGGCGCGCGCCGCGGCGCAGCGAGCCGCGTCGGACGCGACATCCGGCCGCGGTCCGTCCGCGATGAGAAAGAGGACCGGCGGGCGCGCCGCCCGAATGGCGTCGAAGACACGGGCGGTGACTTCCTGCCGATTGAAGATGATGAAGGCAACCGAAGATTTACAATGGCGTTGCATCGGAATGGGAGTAGAGGGCGATGATTTCCTCCGGCATGGCCGCGACGTCCTCGATCGGCCTGCCTTTCAGCCCGGCGACGCCGTAGCCTAACGATTGCAAGATTTCGAAGCAGCGGACTTTTTGCGCGGCGCCGTGGAGGGCGAGGACGAGGATGGGATGAGCGCGGCGAAGCAATTCTTGCGCTCCTTCCAGGACGAGGTCTTCGGCTCCTTCGACATCAATCTTGAGCAGTGCAGGATCGGAAAGTGATCGTTTTTCGAGAAACTCATCGAGGCGGATGGAGCGCACCTCCAAATCCCCTCCCTCGGTCGAAATCCGTCCGGTAAAATCACTTTCGCCTTCGGTGAAACGAAGGGTGCCCGTCACGTCGGCAAGCGCGCAGTCATTCAGTTCGACGTTCGTCAGGTGATTGAGCGACAGGTGACGCCGGATCTTGGCCAGATTGCGCGGCAACGGTTCAAACGCGATCACGCGCCCGCGTTCGCCAACCAGGCGCGCGAGACCGAGCGTATAGAAGCCGGCGTTCGCCCCGATATCACAAACCGTCATGCCGGGAGCAACCAGTCGGCGTAGCGCCTGTTGTTTGCGCAATTCGTAAATGCCGATCCACTCCGGGGCGTTGGCCGCGCCGCGTAGCCAGCGCAACCCGCGATTGATCCCGCAGGGCACGGTCAGCGCGCAATCAGCGGGGATGAGATGAAGAAGCCGGCCGCAGAGCCAAAGTAGCTTTTCGACGGCTGCGATTCCGGGAGGTTTTTCGAGCGAAAGCGATTCACTCATAACGCAGCGGTCGGAAGAGAAACGGAAAAAGAAGCAGGGCCCGCAACTGCAAAGCGAAAACCGGCCGCGTAGGTTTGCGAACGAGATTGAGGAGAAACGCCGAGCAACCATAGGAAATGAGGGTGGCAACAGCGGCGCCGGCGGCCCCGTATCGTGGAATGAGGATGAAGTTCAACCCGATATTCGTTAGGGCGCCAAGGGTGGCTCGCTGGGTCGCCGCCCAGGTCAGCCCCTCAGTGATGTCGTAGCCGCTTTGCACGATCCCGAGAAAAACAAAAATCGTGGCCCAACCATGGATGACGAGAACCTTCGCTGCCGGGAGGTATTGCGGACCATAGAGCAGCAGCACGATCGGTCGTGCGGCCACGCTGAGGAGCAACGAGACGGCAAATCCCGCGAGCGCCGCTCCCAGAAAGAGACGTCCGAATTGCTTTTTGTAGTAGCGCGGTCCCAGCTTGCGCCAGCGAATGAGAATCGGAAAAAGGGCCGGCGCGAAGGCGAGGGGAAGTAGCGCGCAGGCCTCGGTAATCTGGGCGGCCGCGGCGTAAATGCCGGCCGCATCAAAACCGGCCATTTTCCCAAGCATGAGGACGTCGGAACGCATGTAGACCATGACCGCGAGCGAGGCGAGGAGGAGGGGCAGGCCCTCGCCTAACGAGCGCCGCCAGTCGAACGCGGCCACGGGTTGCGACGTGGCGGGCGTTTGGCTGCGTTCATGGAGAAGCCAGAGGGTCGCGCCTACCATCATCGCCTCGACCGTTTCCAAGGCGGCAAACGCGAGTAACGGAGCTCCCGCCAGGAGAGCGCCAAGCTTGATTGTGGTGCTGAGCAGCACGGGGACCGTGCGGCCGTAGAAACTGAGGCGAAAGCGGTTCTGCGATTGAAAACGAAGATCAAAAACATCGAACGGCTGACAAAGCAGGCCTGCACCGGCCAACGCCACGATGGCTACGATCAGTCGTTCGCCCGGGTCTAACAGAAAGGCGAGGCCGAGGAGAGCAAGATAGCTGGCCAAGGCGAGGCCGAGCTTCAGACGAAAGGCCCCGCGCAGAATTCCTGCAGCTCGGACCGGATTTTCCGCTAGTCGCCTAACGATAAGTCGATCGAGTCCGAAGGCGGCGATGACGGCGAAGATGCGAACGAAAGCGAGGCCGAAAGCGAGGGAGCCAAAGCGCTGCGGACCGAAATGGCGACTGAGCGCGATCGTAACAATGCCAAGAGCGGTGACGCGCGCTCCCTGATTAAGGAGCGACCAGGCGCTGTTGGAAAGCAGCGTGCGACCGGCCGTTCTCATGCCAGTGCTGGCTCAATGCGTTCCACGCGATTCGGCTGTCCACTGTTCTGGGCCGTCGCGATGAGATCAGTCCATTGCTCGAGGTGGCGATCAAACGGCGCTAGTTTGGAAATTTCCAATTCCTCGATCATGGGTCCGGCGAAGCCGGTGCAGACCAATTTTCGTCGCGCCGCGAAGGTGTTCCAGATCTTGGAAGGAAAAATGGCCTGGGTGATTTTTGGATTGGCCGCGACGAGGTGCACTTCGTGGCGGAGCAAATCGTCACGCAGTTTGGCCGGATCGTTTTCCAACGGCATCGGCTGCAACCAGGCGGGCAATTGCCACGCCCCCCGTCCGTCGGAGCGCATTGTGACGCGGTAACCGGCAGTGCGCAGTTTCCCGCAGGCGTGCACCAGCAGTTCGATGTCGTGGCCGTAGCCGAGATTGCCAGAGTAGAGCGCCGTGCGCGGTTCCGGCGCAGTCGGGCGATCGAAGGACATCGTTGGCCAATTGCGGATGACAACCGCATTGCGCGTCGGTCCGCCCAGGTTGGAGCCGATTTTCACGATCCGATCCCAGCGCCCGAGGTGATGATCCCAAAAGCGCCGGAAGACCGCGCGCAGCGGGACGGGATATTCGTACAATCCCCTAACGAGTTCCGGATAGTAATCCTGCAGCCAGTAGATGCTCCGTGCCCCGCGGCGCCGGATGGCTTGTGCAAGGGTGACGGTGTTGGGGGGCGCGCTCGTCACTACGACGACGTCATCGTGCCTGACGAATCGTCCGATGTAATCGCAAAAAGCGCGTGTTACCGAAGCGTATTCGGTGAAGGATTGGCGCAGATTGCCGCGGCTGCCCCGATAATGATTGAGGTGGGTGATGCGGGCGACGGGCCGCTTGCGCTGCAGCTCCCGGTAACCGCCGCGGCCACCGACCAGTCTGACATCGCGACCGTCCTGCTCGAGTCGCGCCGCCAGCTGCTCCGCGTAGAGACCCGTCGGCGCGGCGTCGGGCCAGACATACTGGGTGAGGATGTGGACGGTCGCCATACTGTGCGACAGCTAACCGGCGATCACGCGCGCAAATTTTTCGGAACTTCGTGTCACCGCGGGCGCACCATATTTGCGCAACTGAATATGATACGCTTCGCGGTGATAGCGAAGGTTGGCTTCCAAAAGCAAGCCAACGAGCCCAATCATGATTGAGAGAGTGACCAGACTCGCGGCCAGCACCGCCAAAGGCAGGTGATTAACCAGCCCGGTGGTGAAGTATTCGGCGACCGGAATGGAACCGACCGACAATCCGAGAAGCGCCGCGATCGCGGCCAAATGACCAAAGAAAGTTAGCGGCCGATAGTCGCGAAAGAGGACAACAAGCAGACGGAAGATGCGCAGGCCATCCGCAATGGTCTTGAGCTTTGATTCTGAGCCTTGCGCCCGGCTCCGGAAAGGGACGGGAATCTCGGTTTGCGCGAAACCCTTGTCGACCGCCTGAATGGTCAGCTCGATTTCCAATTCAAAACCGCGCGAGAGCACCGGTACATGCTTGTAAAAGCGGCGCGAGAAAAGCCGCAGTCCCGAAAAGAGATCGAGCGGTTTGAAGCGAAAAACCGAATTCAAGACGGAGGCGAAAATCGACATGCCCCATTGATGCAAGGGCCGGAAAGCCTGTGTCGCCTGCTGGGCGCTCCGGATGCCGGTGATCATATCGACCGGCTCGCGCAAGTATTGTTCGACGAGCAAGCGCGCGCCGTCGGCCGGATAGCTGCCATCGCCATCGACCATCAGAACCAGTTCGGTATCGATCGCAGCGAGTGCCGTCGCAACGGCGGTGGCTTTGCCGCGGCGGCGTTCGGTGATGACTTGCGCGCCGGCCGCGCGCGCGGTGGCGGCGGTTTCATCTTCGGAACCGTTGTCGACCACGAGGACAGTGGCGCGCGGAAATGCGGTCGCGTATTCGCGTACCACCGCGCCGATCCCCAGGGCTTCATTCAAGCACGGGATGAGAATTGTGAGAGAAGGCGCAGTCATTCGAGGACAGGGCTCTGGCGACTCTTTAAGGAACCATTTTCCATGCCGCAGAGGTGAGATTCTGGCTCGTGGAATGCTTGTTGCTCTGGTGGTTAGCTCAACCCACATGCTTCTCCTGAATCAACCCGTTCCGGTGGCGGTGAACCCGGTCCCCGGTGACGTGCGCCCTTCTGTCCGTGGACCCCGGGCCGTGCTGGTCGCGCTGGCCGTTGTTCTTGTGGCGGGCTGCTTTCTGCGCCTGCCGTTTTACGTTTTCACTCCTGCTCATTCGGCGCTTAATTGGCTGGCGCCGATTCACCCGACACCGACCTTTCAAGTGATCGGTTTCGATGAGCATTTCTATCAGGTCTATCTCAGCGCCTTGATGCTCGGAGGCCTTGAGCGTTACCCGGAATTGGCTCGTCATTATGTGCAGGAGCAAACGTCTTTGCCCTCGGCGATCCTGCCGCCGACGCGCTTTTCCTATATCGCCGCCGCATATGGGTGGCACAACATTTGGGGAACCGGACCGCTCAAGTCGCTCAGCGCCATCTCCAGTTTTTTCAGCATGCTGCTGCTCGGGTTGAGCGCACTTTTCGCCTGGCGGCTCGGGGGCAGGGCAGTGGCCCTTTGTGTTACGGCACTGATGGCTTTTGCCCCGACGCAAATTCACATGTCGCAACACGCCTTAATTGATGGCTTTTTCGCCTTCTGGGCCACGCTTTCGCTTTGGCTGCTCTGGGAGAATCTGCAACGCCCGAATCGTTGGCCCTGGCTGTGCGGCTACGGCATCGCGCTGGCCGTGATGGTGCTCACGAAAGAGAATGCCATGTTTGCCTATGTCGGGATTCTGGCGTTGCTCGTCGCAAATTATTGGCTGCGATTTGGCCGGCTCACGCTCAGTCTCTGTCTGGCCACGGTAGTGGGTCCATTCCTCGGCGTTGTTATCCTCGTAATCCTTTGTGGGGGACCGGGCACCACGATTGAGATTTATCGGCTGCTGGTGAGCAAAGCCCTCGTCCTCCGCTATGCCATTATTACTGGCGACGGTCCCTGGTATCGCTATCTGGTCGATCTTATGGTCGTCAGTCCGGTGATCCTGGTTCTGGCGATTGGTGGAATTTTTCGCCTCAAGTCGATTGAGCGCGCCGGGTTCTATCTTGTCCTCTTCGTGGCGGCGAGCTTTGTCCTGATGGCGAATGTTCGCTATGGAATGAATCTCCGTTACACCAACATGTGGGATTTCCCGCTGCGTTATCTCGCCGTCTATTGCCTCTGGCAACTGATCCCGCGCCGAAGCATGCCAGCCTTCTGGCTGAGTGTTTGCATCACAGTTCTCTGCCTGATCGACCTGCGTCAGTACGACATATTTTTCGTGCAGAACGACGTCTATGAACTGGTCCCGAAAGACATGCTACGCGCGGTCAAGATCCTGAAGTGAGCGGGTGTGACTGTAGCCGGAGGCGTTGACTCCGGCGTTGCTTAAACCTTCCGCGACGGCGACGAATCGAAGGTGGGGTCAACGCCCCCTGCTACAACTGAGCAGTCTCGCGCCGCAGATCGGCCGTCGAGTCGATTGTCTCGTGCAGCAAGTGGTGCACGGCCGGGCGCGCCTGGGCGCGAACGAAAATCTGATAGGCGAACAGGCCGCGGCTCAAACGGATGAGGGCTGCGTTTAGCCTAACGAGAGCGCGCGAGAAGAAATTGTCACCGAGAGCCTTGGGAAACGGCGCCGGGATGCCGCGCATCTCGAGGATCTGGTAGTCGGATTGTTTGAGCAATTCGCGGAGCGATCGGAAGGTAAACAGGCGCGTGTGGGTGGCGTCGAGGATGCCCTTCTTGCCGTAGTTAAATTGCCCGCACAGAAGCGCCAGGCGGGTAAGGAAGAAGCCGATGTTCGCGGTCGTGAGAATGAGTTCGGGACGTTTGCGACCGGTGGCGAAGCGCAGTTCCTCCATGAATTCTTCGGGGGTCTTGAGGTGCTCGATGATGTCGAGCATCAGGATCTGGTCGAACTGCGACACGTTAACTGGAAATTCCTTGCGATCGAGATCCCAGCGAATGAATTCGAGATCGTTAGGCGCAGAGCCGGCAGCGGGGACGTAGCGGTCCATGCCGGTGACGCGACAACCCTTGCGTGCTACTTCCGCGGCGACGAGCCCCTGGCCGCAGCCCACATCGAGAACGTGGCCACCGGGCCGCGCCGCGCGAATCGCGAGGGTATGCGAAGACTCGAAACCGAGCTTGAGATCGTAGGTTTCCTCCGGAGGATCGACGTCGAACTTGTGATCGAAGAGCAGATTCAACCGCTGCATGCGCACGCGCAACATCGTCAGGCAAATGTCGGCCGCGTATTTGAGTCCGTTGACGTGGCAGATTTCGTCTCCGTAGTAGGTCGGAATGGGCAACTCGACAATGCGGAGTTTTTTCAAGACGAACTGGATGATGATCTCGGTGTCGAAATGGAAATCCTGCGTGTTTTTTTCGAACGGCACCTGGACCAGGGCTTTGGTTGCGTACAGCCGATAGCCGGAATGAAATTCGGAGAGACTGGTGCTCAACATCCGGTTTTGGAAGCCG
>Ga0157375_10000311_pt1 | contig 43951 bp, 67 predicted proteins | sample M35metaG_FD_115311 | JGI IMG/M metagenome (GOLD analysis project Ga0157375, IMG submission 115311) | Miscanthus rhizosphere microbial communities from Kellogg Biological Station, Michigan, USA - M3-5 metaG | ecosystem: Host-associated > Plants > Roots > Rhizosphere > Soil | place: USA: Michigan...
CACTTACGGGCGATATCGGCGGGCTTATCCTTCGACCAGGGGCTAAACAACTTCCCGGCCTGGAAGCCGGCATGTTCATTGCTGACGGGGTGAATCCCACAAGTCGGACACTTGGCCATGTACACGGCATGGCGCGGGCTTTCGCTCCAGGTCCACACCTGTTCCAGCGCTGTAGCAGGATCCAGGGAGACAGCCGCCAGGTAACTATCCAGCGGCGTATGGTGCTGCTCGCAGCAGTCGAACGGCCGCGTTTGGTGCCACCGCGCCGTGCGCAACGCTTTCAGGCGGTCGCCCTCCGACCAAACCGAACCGCAGGCCTCACAATGAATCCGTGCGGTTTTGGTCTGGTGTGTATCGCCCTGTTTGTCCCACATGACATGCTTGAAAAAGTCAGGGAACTGCCGGTGGCCGCAGTGAGGGCACTCCAGGGACGCCCGACGCTGGTCCGAATCCTTGTAGCAGGATTCAATCCGGCTTTCGTCTTCGACCGTAGGCGAACACACACGAATCGACAGCGAGTTGGCCCCGAAGGTGGCCATGCGTTCCTCGGCAATCGGTATGGGGTCGCCTTCCCGCGTGATCGGGTATTTATCAACCTCGTCAGATAACAGGATCCGAATCGGCCGCCGCGCCAGGTTGTCGGGGCTACCCGCACCCGCCAGGGCCAGAAAGCCACCGGGGAACGACTTGTATAGCAACGTATCGTCGCCGGACCGGGTTTTAACGTCGCCAATCAGCTCCCGCAGAACCGGTGTAACCCGTATTAGGGGGCTGATTCGCTCTTTCGAGAACTGTTCGGCGGCCGCCTCCTTGGGCTGCAATAGCAGGATTGGGCAGGGGTCCAGGTGCGCGAAGTAACCGAACACATTTTCCAGCAGTGCGGTTTTAAGCAACTGCGTGCTGACCATCACCGAAATGATATGCACACCGGGCTCAGTCACGGCCATCATGGGGCCGCGCCCGATTTCTACCGTGGCGGTTTCCCACTTACCGGACGTGCTGCCCGCCTCCTTGGCCAACTGGCGGTAAGTGTCGGCCCACTCCGGCACGCTGATACGTGGCGGCGGGGTCCAACCTTTGCGGATGGTGGCGACCAGGTGCGCGAACTTATCCTGGGCCGAGTGCCATTTCCGGCTCACCGAGCTGGCTAATTTGCTTATGGACATATTCGGTCAACGTCTCGACTACTAGATCCGCCTCAACGTCGAGCGTCGCGGCAATGAGGGGGCCGACCTTTGCGGGCCAGTTCAACCAGGCGTCACGCTGGGCGCGCGAACCTTCAAACAGGGCCTTTTCAACCATGGCGATTTCCACCACTGATCCGGCCTTTTCTTCAAACTCCAGTTGCCGCAACTTGGCCAAGTAGTTTTCTTTAACCCGCTTGGCTTCGTTCAGGGTCAGATTTGCGGCGCCGCTGGCCACAAATTCCTCCGCCTCAAATTCGGGCGTTCCTGGTTCTGGCGGGGGCTTTTTTCTTGGCGCGCGCGGCGCCGGATTCGTGTTACCTGCCGCCGGCTTTTTCGCGTTACCTGCGCTGTTACCTGGTCGCGCGGTTTTGCGCGCGGCGACCGTTTTTGAGGTAACAGCGGGAAGGCCTTCACGGCGGTATTTTTTTAGGACCTTTTTCGACGCTTCCACGTCGACCAAATCCCCGGCGAGAACCAGTAAATTACGGGCTTTCCAGGTCGTGACCGTTTTTCTGGAAACGTCCATCAGTCGGGCAAATTCCGCTTGATTGACTACGGCCATTTTTTGACTGTTACCCAATTTTCAAAATGTTTAGCTGGGGCCGCAGCGTGGCGCGCAATGCCCACGCTGCAAGGAGGGCCAGGAGGGACCCAACATAGGGGGGGAGGGGGTCAGGCACTCCCCCCCCGCTGTTGACCACCCCGGACAGGGCCAGGGAGCGCCCTTATCGACGGCCCGAGCGGGTCATAGAGAACGTACTTTTGAACGTCTGACGCGGTGCAGCCGCAACAGTTGGTCGCGGCGCAGGCGCAGGCGCTGCCGGGCGATACGTCGCGGCCGGTGCCGAAGGCGCGAACGGCGCGGAATGTACGACGGTCGTGTTATTCGTCACGGTGTGAGTTTCACCACCGCGACCACCAGACCCCAGCGCGTACCCAAGCGCACCACCCAACAACATGTCTTTGACCGACGAATCACGCTCAGGCTGTGCCACTGCCTGGACTACTGCCGATGGTGCAGCCACTTGCGTGACGACTTGGCCAGCAGGCGCAGCAACAACGGTGCGGGGCTCAGTAACCGGCGCGGCCACCGTCGCAAGCGACTGCGATTCAGCCGGCGGAACACTCGACGGCGCATAGCCCTGGACGCTGGCCAAGGCGGTTTGCCCTGGATGATCAATAAAAACCTGGATTGTCAGCACCAGGGCGCAGCATCCAATAAACAAACTTGAAAAAGTCTTGGCTACCGGCGTCATGTCCTCGTCGTTGATATGACAAACGACAACAATAAATGCCGACAAACAAATAAGCGCGGCCAGGGCAATCAACACACTGTGCATAGTTATATCCAGGTTAGTTAATCATGTTCGCCATTCAAAATAGCAACGGCAATAAGTAGAGCAAAACAGAACAAATCCATAATTACCTTGCCGTGGCCAAAGCCTTACCAACAGCAGCAGAGAACACCGAATTAAACCGGCGACTCACAAGCGATTGGGCGCGGCTTCGATAATTGAGGCGTTTGGTTACCGGGATGGCATCGCCAAACCGAATTAGTAATTTGAGGTGTGCGGCCGTGTTAACCGCAGCAGCCACACGACGGCGCATCTGTGCGCCTTTCTTGGCGGCCGGGATCCGCTGCCAAACACCGTTGACCGGGCCGGACTTCGTCTGTACCGGACCAATAAAGATATCCGGCCTGGCCTTAAGCCTGGCCAGCACGCCACGCGGCAACTGGCCGTTGGCATTTAGCTTGATATCCTTGGGGTTCAGCAGCGCCCGGCCTGGCAATACGTGGTTGCCGCCGTCTTCATACGGCTGCAAATAGCGCGCGGCAATCGGCTTAACAAACACAATGGCGGTTAAGTCATCCTTGCGCGCGCCTCGCATGCCCACGGCGTTTTTGGTGAACGCCTTGGGCCTGTTGAATGTGTGCGCGATGTTGTCGGCTTCATCGGCCTGGACCTCTTTGGCCAGTTCCGTCAAAGCCAGCGCTGTAGCAAATTTCAGTTGCTTGGTTGCCACGCCCGAGAGCTTTCTACTGATTTCCTTGATATTAGATCGTACTGAAATATTAAAAAGATCAGGCATGGTCATCCCAAAAACAATTAACCGTTCTTCTTATTAACTTTTGCCCTGACAGCGTCTTGCTTTGCCTGGTAGCACGCAATAACGGCGCCCTGGTCAATTGCAAAGTTAATAAGATCGCTCACGGTGTCGCCTTCCATCCCAGGTAACGCACAAGGCGTTAACAATGCGTCAGGGATTGATAGGCTTATTACTTGCGTTTGCACTATCTGTTGCGGTTGAACGCGGGAACAACTGCAAAGCAGCGTCAGGCAACTTACTATTAAGCAAGTCTTTAACAGCAGGTGTCGCATTTTCCACCACCTTTGCGAATGCGCGGTGTTTGGTCTGCTGGGCCTGGCCTATGGCGTCCAGCTTGCCGGACAGGTCGGCAAGTTGGGCGGCATCTGCCGCGCGGTCGGCCTCCAGGGTCGCCAGGGCATTGGCCTGCGATTGGTTGGCCTTCTGCGCGACAGCCAGGTCAGCGTGGGTCTGGACTGAATCAGCCGTCAGCTTGTGCAGCTCGTAACCGAAAAAGCCCAGCACGCCGACCAGCAACAGCGCCGCCAGTAGAACGGCAAGCGCTGTACGCATTACAGCTTTTCGACCAGCGTTTTCGCGCGGGCCGCGCCTGCGTCAAACGCGGTTTCAAAGTCATGGCCCAGGCCGATGGCAAACGAAACCAGGTCTTTCAGCACGGTCAGGAACAGTTCAGAGCCCCCGGCGGTAATGGCCTTGAGGTTTTCCAGCTCGTCGCCGTCCTCTTTGTCGTCATCAGCATCAGCCGGCGCAACAGCAGCCGGCACAGCAGGCACAGGCGAATTGTCAGCGGTGGCAAGCAGTGGAGCGCCGGCAGCGACCTGGCCAGCAACAGCCGAGGCGATGTCACCAAGAAAAGCGCCAGTGGTGCCGAGCAACGCCGGACTGGCGAGCGCAATGGCGGCGGCAGCGGAAACAGTAGCGTCAGCAGTAACAGCCACGACAGCGTCACCCGGAACACTGGCAGCCAGTGCGGCAGGTGCGGCGGTTGCGGTGTCGATTGGTTGAGAGTCCAAATTGAAAGCCCCTTTTTTGGCGGTTGTGACGAACAGAGCGCGGAACCGCGCCCATAGGTTGGAAAAACTCATTGCTCTAACTCACAAAGCCAGCGCTCAACGCTGCGCCGTGTAACGATCCCTTCGCAGCCCGATCCCTTGACCCTGCAATCTTTCCCGGCCGCGTAGACGTACAGCGAGATAGCCGCACACCCGGCCGCCGTGTTGCCGGCGTTCAAGTTGCTGCGAATAGAGGATTTAGCCAGCAGCCCCGAACCGCCGTTGAGTGCAAAGTCGGCAAGCCCGGCTTTGCGTGTGGCGGGTAACGGCACGGTGATAAGGCGATCAACTGCCGCCAGGGCCACGTCAATGTCGGCCTTTAGGTAGGCCGTACATTCGGCGGCCGTGGCGTGCTGACCTGGGCGAACTTGGCCGGTGTGGCCATAACAGATAGTCCAGACGCCGCCCAGGTCCTGGTAAGCGTCATAGCGGACGCCTTCAAAGAATTGAACCAGGGACACAACCAGCGACAGGGCGGAACCGCCCAGGACAAGTACAAGCCCGCGCGGTAGCTTGATCATTTCCACCACTGCCCGCGCTGCCATGGCTTGGAAGCGATCCAGGGCAACCACTGCTTACGGATGTGGTTGAGGATGACCAGCACCGTATAAACGATGGCCAAGAATGACGCCCAAAAATTGAGCGGCATCCCGAAAAATAGGGTTTGTGCGGCCACGTAAACGGGCGGCGTTGCCTGGACCGCGTCCTTTACGACTTCGACAGCTTTGGACATGCGAAAAACTCCAGACAAAAAAAAGCCCGGTCAGGGGGGACCGGGCGAAGACAGTAGGACTACAGGGAAAGCAGGCGATGCAGTGAAGCGGAATGAAAAACCGGCCAGGGTAGCCGGTTGCAGCAGGTTGACCAGGAAGGTCAGGAGGGGCAAAACAGTCTGCGTTCTCGGTGGATTCACCACGCTAGACAAAATCTTATAGGACGTTGCCACGACCTGTCAAACTTTTAGTAAATTTTTAACTTTACTTATTGTTAACTATGTTTTTAGTACGTCTGTGACCAGTCACAGCATCAAATCGAAGCCGCCGCGCAACTTCCAGCACGTCGCCTCACCAGGGAAGCGGCCAGCGCACTCAGTCGGCAATGAGCGCTTGCACTGCTGGCATGCCCTGGTTTGCAGCTCGGTCAACTCGGCCCGCAGCTTCTCGTAATCGCGCCGAATAAGCGTGTTCACGTATTCGTTGAAGTCGTAAGGGCTGTCACCGCCGCGCACATAGGCGCAGAAGTCAGCCATGCCGCGCTCGCGCCAGGACTGTTTGACCTCCCGGCGATCAATGCCCATGGCTTCCTCGCGGTCGCGCTGGGCCTGCTTACGGATTGCCTCAGGCGTGCGCGGGTCCCGCTCTATCACGACGATTCACCGCGATAACCGTTAACCATCGAATACAGGGAATTACCTTCTGCAAGCGCCTCCATCGGACTGCGCACGGAATCGGCCACATATGCCCAGCAAGAAAGAGCTGGCCCGCTGCGCAGCTCGACAGCCAAATAACGCACATTCAACCTGGCTTCATCACCGCCGAGGCCTCTGAATATCCGCCCTGAAATCATCAGGTCCCGCTGTACCGCATCAACACGCATACGCCGGCCATCAGCCGGGCCGCCGATAAACAGAACATTTTGGGCATGTTCCGGCCCAGCCCAGGCCAGCACTTCTATTTTCGGCACTTGCAACGGCTCACGCATGAGGCGCCGCGCAGCCTCCAAAAGAGCGTTCCGATACTGCCCAAAGGTCTGGAAAGTCAGCGCATGACTGCTATCAGCTATCAGGCTGTACAGCTGGGCCAATTTGACGTTATCCGCCCGCGATTGGTCGACGTGTTCACCCATCAATCAACCCTCACCACAGAGCCCTCAAACATCCCATGGCACACGCGGCCAGTAACCGGCATGCCATTGGACCCGTACGCTTTAAACGGCGTAGAACTTACGTCAGTGGCCGCACAGCTCGTAAACAGGTCGAAACCGCCGGCCTCGATGCGGGTATAGCCATTGGCGGCCAGGACGCGTTCGGCGCCCTTGGGATCACTACAGCCCACCAACAACGCCATAGAGCAACCGGCGAACAGCAGCAGGCCACGGCTCATTGCAAGGCCTCCGCAACAGACTTCTTGATCTTGATAACGTCAACCAGGTGCGCAGCCAGCTGCTTAACAACCTGGCCTATCTGCACATTCACCACAGCCAGCTCATGGTTCGCCCGCTTGGCGCGGGCTTCCATATCTCGGCGGCTGTAGGAGAAAGAGCCAGGAACAAGGGATAGATGGGCGGCCAGAAAGCGACGCGGATACGGGCCGTTTTGCCCCTCATCTGGATCCGGTAAAGCATCTGACATGACATGCACCGAACCGACAGAAAATCGACAATCAGCGCTACCCATTGGATGCGTCAGGAAATACAACGTTTGGCCGGTGCGCAATGTGCCGGGCTTCGGTTTTCGTTTCATGCGTTCCCCTCGACGTAAAGGGAACAAACAAAGTGTTAATTCCCGATTTACGCAAAGTGTATTTCAATACTTTTAGTAAAAACAACTTCCTCCTAAGCTATGGAAGCGAGAAATGGCCGCAAAGCCGCGCCGTCCGTGGCGTAAGGCCCTGCTTACTTTTCTTGTCGTCTCCCGATTGTCTACCCGTGGAGCAAGGCAAAACCTCGATCATCCATCCAGGCATGCCAACGCTCCATCGCGTCGCGCTTACGTTCCTCGGCATGGGTATGGATATAGGCCTGGTTCACCCCTTTGACTTTGTGGTTCAACAGCAGATCAATAATCAGGGTATCGACGCCCAGGTCTAACCAGGTGGAAGCGGCCACTTTGCGCAGGTCGTGACTTGTCCAGTCGCCGCCACCCAACCGGGCGAATTGCTCAGAGGCTTGACGCTCGGTGATTGGCCGCTTGGTGCGCTTCCCAGGGAACAGATACGCGCCGTCATAACCCCGGTCGTGCTGGGCCTGGCGGTAGCGTTTCAGAAGGGCATTAACTTGAGCGGTCATCGGCAGGTTGTGGGAAACACGGGTTTTCGCCGTGCCCTGGGGGATATGCCAAATCAGGTCATCAAAGTGCGTCCATTTTGCTTGGCGGGTTTCGCCCAAGCGCGTACCAAACGCCAACATTAGTACCGCAAGCATCACTTGTGACGGGTCACGCTCCCAAGCCGTGGCAAACGCCTGTATCAATCCAGGTATAAGGGTTGCCCGCAGGCGCGAATCCTTGGCCTTGATGCTGGTAGGAATAAAATCAGAGAACATCAGCCCGGCCATGGGATCGGCCTCGATCATTCCGGCCTTTGTCGCCTTCTTGGTGATCACCTTCAATGCTTGCCAGACCAGGCGAACGTGGGGCAGCGAGTAACGCGATTGCAGCGGCCACAACAGTTGGCTATCCAGGTTGCCCCGGGTTAATTCGATCAGATCCAGGCCGCCAAGCATCGGCCGTAAGTGGCATTTGATGGCAGAACGTAGGGTGTCTTTGCGCTTGGTCGATAGATTGCGGTCCAGGGCCATGCGAGCCTCAAACCAGACCAACACGTCGTTGAGTACCTGGTAAGCCCCGACCGTGGCAGACGCGCTTTTAGGATCGCTGTAGAGCCTGGCCATGATCCCGGGCAGGGCGCCTTTCAAAGCCTTGGTAGTGAGCGCCGGAAAACTGCCAGCCTTTCGCCAATGCTTTTTCCCCTTGATGCTTATGACCACATGCCAGGACCCGCCAAGGCGTTTGGTGTCGTAGCGGAATCGGTACGGTAAGCGGGTGTCGTTCAATTCCCGAATTTCGGGGTCAGCGGCATAGCGCCTGATAGCAGCGTCTGAAATTTCAAGAGACAGGGTTTTTCCCATGGCGGGTATTCCTCTTGTACGGGCCACCGGCCGAACAGCAGGCAGCCGAAAGCCGCCCAGCAGAATGCGGGCAGCGATGGGGTGTTGCGGGTGTGGTGCCGCTGGCTAAAACCGGCCCCGTTGCGGGGCTGTAGGGCGGGCTTTATTGGGACGCTGAAACCACCGGATCGAGCCCGGATAACCACAGCTTATGGGCCTGGGCGGTTTTCGGCAGGACCATTAGAACCGTCATTTTTCGGCGGTCATTCAGCCAACTGCCAGCCATTTGATAGTTGGGGACGTAGTTTTTTCTTAGGCTTTCAGCCCAGGCAGCAATATCGCTTTCCGAGTCATCGCCGGCAGCATGCGACGACGTGCACGGGATCGCAGAGAAACCGCGTTCGCGGCAAAAGTCACTCAGCGCCTGGACGCTTACTGCGCTGGGGTTTGGGGCCATCCATTGGAAAAGAGAATGCAGGTGCATGCAGATCACTCCCGGGGTGATAGCGCGGCTTTGAGCGCGTCATTGACTAACTTTTTTGCCTCGGCTAAACGCCGGCAATAGGTTCGGAAACTCATACCCATGGAAAGGGCCGCTTTCTGCTGGCATTTGGTGCGCGGGTCAAACCCCTTGATCCCACGGCGCCTGGCGACAGCATGCGCGCCGGCCCCACACTCAATGCGCAGCACGTCTGCGCGTAATTGCCCCATGTCCCCATCGGAAGCCATGCGGAAAACTGCCGACTCAATAAGCGCCTCGATCACGTCGCCCGGTTCTGAGGAGCCGCCACCGAACGTAATATGGCCCTTTCCGGCCATCCAGCGAGCCAGTAGCGACGGCGCCGTGCTTTCCTGGCCACCAGTTTCGGACCATCGCGCCCAGGCCTCTAGCAGTCGCTCCAGGCGACCAGGGCGGGCACTCATGAATCACCCCCAGCGGCCGCCGACAACTTGTAGCCTTTGCGCGGGTCAGTCCGGCACGCCGGATACTTCAAGGCATTGGGGCAAAGGTACTTTCCTAGGATCAGTTCAGACCGCGCGCAACCCGCACACCCCATGCGGTGCAGCTGGTCAGACTCGGCAATTCGTGACGGGTCACGGTAAGCATGCTGGGGGAACGCCATCAGCGCACCCGCCCGGCAGACAGCAGAATTTGGGAATAGGCTTCCAAGGGGTCAAGGTAGTGCCTGCAACCACCCGCCATAGCGGTGACGGGCAGGTCATCACTTTGCAGCGGAATAACGTCGGATGGCTCGCCCATCACGTACAGCATTTGGCCACCGCGCGCGCGGATGGCGCCGGCTTCTTCGCGGCTCAAGACGTGGGTAATTATCAGGGTCGCACCCTTCACCTGGGCGCCCAGGCCTTGTAGCACTACAGCGAGTTTTTCAGCGCGATCAGGACCGCTTAAACCGATGGTCGGGGACAACCCATAAGCCCCAACGTCAGCGCCGGTACGGGTGATTACACGGGTAATTTCTTCGCGGGACTCAGGCGAGCCACCAAACAGACCGATAAGAATCATTGCAATGTCTCTACAGGTTGCCCAGGGCGGGCAATAGGGAACCGCGCCTGATTAGGCGCGGGAGCGGGCTTGCACCAGGCGGGAAGCCCGGGCGGTTTTGATTTGTTCGTGAATGCCTACAGGCGAAAGGTCTTTGGCCAGGGCGGCCAGCTCCAGGGCGCTGGTGACTTCTGCAAGGGATACGTTACTTGCACACCAATGCCGGAACAGCGTTTGGGTTGTCTCGTCTTTAACGAGCCATGCGGGGCTACACAATTCAGTTTTGATCCAGCTTTCCCACTGTTCCGGCCGCGTGTGAATCACCGTCGCAGGATCAGGCTTGGCAAGAAGAAATTGCAGGGATTGCCCCATGGTCAACATCAGCGGCGCTGATATGCCTTCGGCCTGGCTGGCACGAAAGGCACCAACTTTACTCAGCACTGCCAACAGCTCGTCGAATTGCTCGCGGTTGCACTCCAGCAGACCAAGCCAATCGGACCAACTCAGCGACACCATGCCGTTATCAGTGCATTCCTCAATGATTTTGACCAAGCGCGCGAAGCCCAACAAACCCAATCGCTGAGTTACCCGGCGAACCGTTTGATTTTCCGACAACTGGTCATACAAAAAGGTAGCCATAAAGGTCTATATATTTACTTTGTAGTCATATTTTTACTAATAGTTAATTTTATAGCTATAAATTCACATTGCCGCAAGCGAAATCTTGCAAAATTAACTGATTGTGTATTACTTAAAGGGTATTTTTGACCCTCACGTAAAACGACGGATCCAAGAAGGACACCAGAAGCTATGGACATTCGCCAAGAAATCGCCCGACGCATTCGAGCCCGACGCCAGGAGCTGGAACTGACGGTTTCCGAAGTTAGCGCGCGCATGCCCTCAAAGCCGAGCGACCCACGCTACAACCATTGGGAAGGCGGCAAACGCCTTCCGAAAATGGAACAACTGATAGAGATCGCCCAAGCCTTAAAAGTAAGCCCAAGCTGGATATGCGGGTTTACGGAAGATATGCGGGACCTGGACGCGGATACGCGCCTATTTACCAGCCTTGAAGACGCTCATGTAACACTTCCATCAGGCGACGTGGTGTGCCTCCCTACAGATCGATCATTGCAATTCAGCATTGAGGATCTACGCATGATGGGCTTAAAGCCAGATCGCCTAGTTCTTTTGAAGGTGGCCGATAAGAGCATGGCGCCCGTACTGCTGGAAGGTGACCGCGTGCTGATCGACCGTGAAAGCAGAGTTCCGGAAGAACGAGACCTATTCGCCATGATGGTGAAAAATAAAGTGTGGTTTCGCTGGATTTGCCCCGAACTTGACGATAGCTTTACGGTGACTGCCGAGGATGGCGAAGCGCAACGACCGACACGGATTGAAGCGGCGAAACTGGAATCACTGGGCGTCATCGGTCGCGTGACAAGCATCACACGTTTCCGATAAACCCAGCCGCCCCATAGAAAGGGGCTTTTTTTCGCCCATAAAGTTAACTATTAGTTTGAAAGTACACAAATATTTAGGAAGGAAGTTTACTAATGGAACAAAATGCAGTTAACGCCGCTGACGCAGTCGCTCGCGCTGTTGCCATTTTTGATGATGAACACCAAAAGGTTTTAACCGAGCGGTTGGGATACCAGGTTTCTCTTACAGGGATTTTAGGAAAAGTACTAGGTCAGCTACTGGAACAGGGAAAGGCAAACTATTCTGACCTGATCGAAGTACAGATTTTGTACTCTCAACTGTCGGAAGGCACCGAAAGCGTGCTTGCCATAGTAACGGGTTTGCGACCGTCTGTAGCAAGCATATTGCCATCATCTGTAGCACCACTTTCTCTGAATAGCCCCATTTTGGCGCAGCAACCGCACCCGCTGGCACAGGACTAAAAGCGCAATGGCAGCCCAAAGGATTATCGGTGAAGAAGTTATCGTAGAGCCCGGCCAAGGACTTGATAACAGGGAGTTGCGTTACTTGCTGGGCCTGGCAGACGGGGAATCTAACGAAGAATTGGCCAGCGTTATCGGCGTTCGCAGGGAGGAACTGCCTTTCATCGAAGCCAGTATAAGAAACAAGCTGGGGGCAAAAACCAAAAGCCATATGATTGCCAGAGCTTTTAACTTTGGCGTACTTAAAACCAGGGCGATTGCAGCGCTTGCCCTGGTGGCCGTTGTAGGACTGACAGGCGCTTTATATTACAAACAGCATCATATGCCTTCAGGTAGCGGCGCTACCTTGGACTATGACACGATGGCCGGCGGATCACGTGGCCCTGCTACCCTAGATCCTCGCTATATCGACAACCTCAATCATCGCCACGGCCGTTCTTGAGCCGCACACACCCGCCGTCATAAACCTGGCCCGGCGGGTGATCCCCCCACCCATTCCCCGCGAAACAAATAAGTAGATTTCTACATTAATATATTAGTAGAAAAATATTGCACGCCAGTCGCCGCAAGACTAGACTCGGCTCAGGCACTATAAAACTACTTTTCTACATAAATAGGTTTTTTGAGGGGGCATCATGGCTCTACGCGTAGCAATCTTGGCGCAAAAAGGGGGTACTCGGAAATCGACCTTGTCCCGGGCTCTCTCGGTCGCTTATACCAAAGGTGGCTGGAAAACCCTTCTTGCCGACCTCGACGCAAACCAAGCGACCGCCGGGCGCTGGGCCCTTCGCAGACAGGCGCGCGGAATTGAGCCCGCCATTGACTTGCAGCTTCATCCGACTGCGGCAAGAGCATTGGCGGCAAGCGATGACTATGACCTGGTGATTTTTGACGGCAAAGGCTTCGCGTCAGATGAAACGGCTGTTTTGGCCAAGGCCGCTGACTTGATCCTGATCCCGTCTGGCAATAGCCTGGACGATTTGGAGCCGTCCGTAACACTGGCGATGCTCTTGGTACAAGAACACGGAATAAGCCCGGAACGGATTCTATTTCCGCTTACCAATATGGGCAAAAGCCTAGCCGAAATCGCCGACGCCCGCGCATACCTGGAAAAAGCTGGCTTCCAAGCCTCCCCAGGATTCTTGTCGATCATGACATGTTATGGCCAGGCGCATGACCAGGGCAGAGCCGTAACCGAAGTGCGCGCACCAGGACCTAAAAAACAGGCAAACGACTGGATACGCGGGATAATTGACCGCATCGACCAGTTGGTAAACTGATTCCGATTTAGACAGATAGGGGAAAAAGATCATGGCCAAAACGACTACCGCAGCAGTCGATACAACAGCACTGCCAAAAGCACCAAAGCCCCGCACCAGCGATAAGGGCGAGCCGCCAAAGTCTCTAAACGAAACAACCGCACTGACCAACTACACAAAGGCGCCGGCCAAAACAGCAAAGGTTGGGCTTAATACCGAAGTCACCGCCGAATTTCGTGCGGAGCTGAAAGTATGGGCGGCTCAACACGGTTACAAGATGGGCGAAGCATTGCAAAAAGGGTTTGAACTGCTGAAAGAAAAGCACCGCTGATGAAATACCAAGCCCCGCACCTGGCGGGGCTTTTTATTTGCCGCAATAAAAACCCCGCAAGTGCGGGGCCTGTTCCGGTTAAAAGTCGTCGTAATGATCGCGCAGCCAGGCAAACATCCGGTAGCCCTGGGCGACCTTTACGAGCGCGCAGAAACCTTCCCACGCGACGCGGCAACTCAATTTGATGAGACGCATAAGCGGCTTCCTCAAAGAAGCCTGGCCCCGCCGCCCTTACCGGGCAAGGCAGCGGTTCTACTGAAAGGTGTCAGCGCTTTCAGCGAGCCAGGTGTCTGTCGGCCCTCCTAAATCCCGGCGCGTTTTCCAGACGCGGCAGAAGGGGCCAGGGCATTACCTGCCCACGGCTTATGTAATACCGCAAAACCCACGACAGAAAAAAGCACTTTAGTGCTTTTTTGAAATAAATATGAAATTTCGCGCCAAACACTTGACTGCGCGCACTCGTGACGTTCTATACAATACCGACCAGCACGGCCATAACAGCCACAATCCGGCCCAATCAGCCGCATTTGCGTGGATTTCGCTACAGTTCGCTGATTTCAATTGACGATTCAATGAGGCTTCTATGAGTCCTTCTATAAAACTCGATAGGGCGAACCAACGTTGACATATACGGGTTTAATATCCATTAACGTATTGCGCAAATGCACAATCGTAATTTATGCTCGATTCGTCAGCGCTTTCAGCGAACCGCAAACCGAACTCCAATTCGGTACGCACAAATCAACCGCCCCTCCAATGGCGGTTTTTTTGTGCCCGCTATTTCCGTATCACCACCGTATCGTTACCCGTCACGCTGCCGAGGTTTTGCCATGTCGATTACCCTGGACCTATCCCCATTTGAGCTGGAAACCCTGGCCAGCTTTCGCCGCGACCACGAAACATACCGCCGGACGCCGGCCAGCGCGCCGGAACTGGAATTAACCAGGCTCTACAGCTCGCTCAGCACGGTGGCCATTATCCTGGCCGAAACCTTGGACAAAGCCGCGAAACAACAAGGCGTGTGACCGGTCACGACTCCACCGCAAACGACACGATACCGAGCCCCGACGTGAACCGCTCCAGGGTGTCGAGGCTGGCCCAGGTGCGCACCGCTTCGCGCTGTGAGCGCACCGGCATCCATTTAGAACCGGGGCCGCCCAGGCGCACCCATACCGCCCAGCGCTTACCCTCGCGCGATACTTTGCACTCACGCACCGCACCGCTGGCCACCAGGGGCTCAAGGTCAGCCTCGTGGAATCCCTTACGCATGCACTTGCCTCATTCGTCTGACGCGCAGCTGGTGGCCACCGTGGCCCAGCTGCTGCGCGCAGGGTAGCAAGTGAAGGCCGGGGCCGGTCACTGAAATTCATCTTCTTGCAGCACGCGCGGGTCGGCACGGCGCGCCAGGCGCGCGCATTCGCGGGCCAACTCGGTCGCGCTGTAGTTCGACAGCACCGCAATCATTCCCTTGAGCCGGGTTTTGAAATACCCGGCATCGAGCGGCCCGGCCTCGCTTTTCGGCAACCCGGGCGCGTCACGCTGCACCCCCAGGCGCACCTGGGCGTCGGCCACCGCGCGGCGGCCCTGCGCGGCAAAGCCTTCAGCGGCTACCGGGTGATAACCGGCCTCCACCATCCGCCCAACCCACCAACGCACATAATCGCCGGCTTCCTCCAGGTCGTCGGCGTTCTCGACCTTCTCAATCGCCGCGACCAACTTGAGCGCGCGCGCCTCCAGCGACTGCAACCGCTCCAGGGTCAACCCTTCCGGGGCTTTGGCTTTTTTTGCGGCCATCAAACCAACCCCTTTTGCAGATCCGCCCAGGCCCAGGACTGGACCCGATAAACCCGAAACGATAACACCTCGCGCCCGTCCAGCTCGCCGCGTGCCACCAGGCGGCCCCAATGGCCACGCACCACGCCTTTTTCTTCCAGGGCCACCAGCAGCCAGCGCGCGCGCTGCAAGCCGACGCCAAACCGGCGCATCAGCGCGCGGGGCCCGGTGAACGGCCGCGCCGCCACGAACCGGTGCGCCGCGCGCAACAGCGGGTCGCCAATCCACAGGCGTGATTGGCCGATTGGCGAACACGGGGCCCAGGGCGGCAACATCGGGTTGGCATCAAACACCGCCTGGGCGACGGCCGCAAAGCTCACCGGCTTTTCCGGCGCTGCGCTCATTGCTCATACCCCGCCAGGTAGCCGGGCTCTTTCTGATCCATCAGCAGCCCGCGCAGGGTCCAGGCCAGGCGGCCGGTATCGTCGCACAAGCGATCATCCAGCGTTTCGGCCGAGACCGGCGACACGTCGCAGAGGGTATAGGCACCAGGACCGGCGATGGCATTGGCCAGGGCCAGCGCCTGGGCGTCATCCTCGGTGGCGTAAATGTCGTCATCCCCGACCCAAAAGGCCAATAGCGGCCGGGTCAGGTCACGCAGTGCAGGCGCAGACATGGGCAAATCTCCTGTTCAGATCGCGGGGGGTATTTCAAGACGACGGCGCGCCGGGCGCTGGGCGCCTTTAAGCTCGCGCCAACTGGTCAGCATGGTGTCTTTGGCCCCATCCACCAGCGTGGCCGCCAGTTTCTGCACCAGGACAATATCGCTGTCGTATTCAATCGGGTGTTCCAGCTCAATGACGCGGGTATGTTCCCGGGCCTGGCCGCTGAATTCATGGGTTGAGCTGAAATAGATGTGATAGCGCCGCATGGCTCAATCTCCTTTCCTAGGGTCCGTGTGACCGGTCACACGCTGACAATCTGGCTGTAATGAAAGCGGCGCTCTTTTCCGGTGGCCACGTTGACGCCGTACAGATAACCGGCCCCGTACCAATAGGATTGGTTGTGCCCTGCGATGGCGACGCGCACCAGGTGGCGGCCTATCTTGACGGCGACCTCGGTACCGACCGGGTAAACCTCTCGGACAAGGCACTGCAAGGCAATTTGGGCTTCTTTGATCGCGTTATCGCCTTGCACCAGGTCTTGGTGGGTGTATCGGGACAGGCTCATAGGGACGGTTTCTCTTTGCGAGTGAGTGGCGGACTGCGCGTAAAATCACTTTGCCTAAAAATGATATATCACTTTACCTAAAAATGATGATCACGGGCACAAAAAAAGCCCCCCGACTTGGTATCAAGTGGGGGGGCCTTTTGAACATAAGCGGCGTTATTGGTAACGCCGGCTCACTTGCGCAGCCGCTCGGGCATCATCACGCCGAGGTTTTCCTTTTTTGGCGGCGCCTCGCCTTTGCCCAACACGTAGCGCGCGCCTTTCTCATCTGACACCACCGCTATCAAGGTCCAACCCTGCGACAAGGCGTCATTGGCTGAATTAGTGGACGACACCGACTTCACTTCTTTCACTTCATGCAACTGCATAGGAAACGCTCCGTGTGATGGTGGCCCATTGTAAGCACAGCGGGCGCTGGGGTGGGGGTTCCTTTCCTGTTGGTGCGTTATTAGTAACGCGGCGGCTGGGCTACTTCCCGCTGAAAGCCGCCGCCCTCCGGTATCTGGCTCGGCTGCTTAGCTGTTTCAGGCGCTTGGCCGAGGTAAAACAATGTGCAAGGCGTGTTGTCAGCGGTCCAGCCGGGCACGATGGCCAACAGCTCGGCCCCCGCCTTGATCAGCTCATTGGCTTCAATCAGGTCGCTTACTTCCTTGATTTTACCGATATGGGCAAAGCTCATAAGTACTCCTTAACAGTCAGATGGTGCGGCCAGTGTAGCGCGCGGGATCGAGGCTGCGGGGGTTCCTTTCTCGTTGGGTTCGTTATGGGTAATGCGGCAGGTCGCCCAGCTCGCCAGGCTGCCACTGGATGGGCCGGCCGTCCAAGCCTTCGCATTCATCCGCCGGGCCAGAAAACGTGTAATCAGCGCCCGGGTCTGCATTCTCTTTGGCCGGCGGGCATGCCAGGTTCGCCGCCTCCAGGCGGCACCGCGCTTGCTCCCAGGTTTCCCCCGGCCGCGCACCCGCCTGCACCTGGGCGTCAGTCAGCGGCGGCAGCTTGTCGAACTCAAGCCATTCAGTGTCAAGCATCGGCGCGGGCTCCTTTCCTGTTCAGTTCGTGACGGGTAACGCGCGGATCATTCAAGATCAGCCGCGCGGCGTTCCTCGGCGGCCCTGGCGTCAGCTTCTGCCAACACCTGGCGCAGTCGCGCGGCCCGCGCGGTCATCTGCTCGGCGTCCAACTGCATTTGGGCCACGGCGTCGCGCACGTCCACCGCCTGGCCCTTCAAAAGATCGCCGTAGCCTTCCAGGTCCAGGGCGTCACTGACCTCGGCATAGGCCGCCAACTGGTGGGGGGTTTGCTCAGACATCGCCAAGAATCCAGGACCTGTTCCAGGTGTAGGGCGTGTAGAACTGTTCCGGCAAGGCATCACGCCAGTTCGGATTGGCGCTCAGCTGGGCCACCAGCTCAGCGCGCAGCGCCTCCATACGGTCAGCCCGGGCCTGATCCTCGGCCGACAGCGGCGGCAATCGGAACAGCTCTTTGATTGGGATCTTGCGCAGCTCAGCCATTATCGCGGGATCGGCCTGGAACAGAGGCGTCTTGATCATCACAGGCATGGGCAGGGCTCCTTTCATGGAAGTTATACGACGAACACTTTAGGCGACTTCCGCCGTTACGTCGGCCATACGTTCACAGCCGGCGGGGCGCACGACTTCACCCACGGCGCCTACGCTACACGGTAAGTCTATCCGCTCAGCCAATCGGCAACATGCGGCAGGGCCGCTAATCGGCAGTTCATGCGACGGCTCAGGAACCGATACCAGGGATTGTTTTTTCTCAAGGTCCTGGTTAGACGCCTGGCGATAATCAAGGAAAGTGCCCGCGACCACGCAAACGGCCATTGCCCCCAATGTGATGAGTTCAAGGTCAATTTTAAACACGCGAACCCCCCTTGGGCCGATGTTGATTGGCACACCCTGGAATTTCGTTTTCAGCGATATTGACGACAACGTGTTGAGCGTCCACCACAGCTTTTTCAGTCTGTTTATGTGTTGGCAAAGCAGGTTTCCTTTATACGTATGCGGAGTGTTTACACAACAACGAAACCGAACGGGGGATGATGCAAAAAATCAGGTCTACGTCAGTTGGGACGGCAAGTTTACTAAAGCGCAAGGCATTCAAACGTGAAGATTTCAAATGGCCATCTTTTGCACTTCAAAGCCGTAGTGACGGGTCACGCCTGCTCGCCTTCCTCAACTCCCCACGCATAAGCGGCGTCGGCCTGCTCCAGCAGGTCCACCAGTTCCCCGGCATTAACCACACCCTGGGCGTGCAACGTGTAGGCCAACTCGATCAGCAACCGCTGTTGGGCTTGCGGGTCTTTGACCAGGGCGACCTGGTCCGCATATAACAACCGCCACTGTTCCAGGTCTTTGTTTTGCGCAGCGCTATTCATTTTTCGGCCTTTAATAAGTTGGGTATATCTGGATAGACCGCTTGCACCTGGTAAGGTTTGGCTCATCCCGACAGGACGTCACATATTATAATATCTGGAGGCCTTCCCAACTTGGAAATTTCACTGTTTCGCAGGCAAAAAAAAGAGACCATCATGGTCACTTTCTTATTTTTAGTGCGGCAGCGTTAACGATGTTGAGGCATCACCTCCGGCTGACAAATCAGCCGTTCCACCGGCCTTAAAGGCCCACCCTGCGGGCCTTGTGGGCCATCACCCACCGGCACATCCCCACCTTGCAGCACCGTCAAAACAACCCACACAACAACTCTTATTATTTTATACAAATATTTCGGTTTTTTCATAAACGCCCTCTTATTGTTAGATTTTTTCGCAGGCATATCACCACTATAAGAAACCTTATAAGGTTCAATGTTTACCCCCGCTATAAATACGATAACATTTAAAAAGGGAAGCACAAGAGCACAAGCAAACTATTTTCAACAAATATTATAATATTAGAAAGTATAATAAACCTTAATAAGTTGCAAACTTTCTAAGTTTACTTATAGTTGCTGCTGTTTTTAAGCGTCAAGTCGTACCATTGGCCGGGATCAGCCACACACGGGCGGCTGGGGGCTTCCCGCTCATAGTGTGGCACTGTTGAAATAGCCAATTCCTACATTAATACAATTGTATCTTTCTATTTACCTACAGAAGGTCCAGCAGGGAGCGGCCCAAGCTCAACGGCGGCGCCCTGCTCGCCCATTTTGCTGATCACGCGCGACAGCTCGTCGTCGGTAAGGGTCAACAATGCAGCCATATAGAAGTGCATTTGCATTCCCATAGAACGGGGTTTTTCGCCGCCCGTGTACTTGCGCCATTGCCCGCCCTGGGCCAATCCAGACAGGTCAGCCATTTGCGGACTGGTAAAGCCCAGGTCAGATTTAAGGTGCAACAGATCCTCCACCGATGGCGGGGCATAGCTTTTAATTCGTTTCATAGCGACAGCCAAAGGCCCCGAGCAATGCGTGGGGCCGTGGTTAGGGATCAGATTTTCAGCAGGAGGGCGGTCACGGCGAACGCTGCCAGGGCGGCAACGGCACCCAGGCCAAACGGCACCAGGCCAGTGCGATAGCGCGAATAGGCGGGGGCTTGTTGAGCCTGGCGCATTTCTTCATTAAAGGCTGCAACGTCGCTGTGAAGCTGTTCCAGCTGCATGCCTTGGGGCTGGGCTTGATTCATGGTTGGTCATCCTTTCAGGTGCGGGCCGCGCCTATTGCGCAGCCCTTGGGGGTAATGTGCCCCCAGCAGGGGCAAAAAACAAGGTTCTAGGCCACCATCGGTCGCTGGGGGCTGGACGTGACCCCGCTTTCGCGGGGCCGGTGCATCATCCGAAGAACTTAATAAACAGTGTGACGGTGGCGACAATCGCGGTCACTAGACCGGCTCCAGCCGCGAAGGGATACCACTCAGATTCCCGTTTGAACTTGGTAGCCTCGGCGTTCAGTTTGCGGCATTCAGCCATGAACTTTTGGATCTCTACGGCCAGCTTTTCCAATTCCAGTTGTTCACGTTCGGTAGACATTTTGTAGCATCCTTTCGGGCTTCGGGTCGCGCCGGCTGCGCTTCCCATGGGCTGCATTATGTACCTTTTAGGTACGGATAACAATAGATTTCTACATTTCTATAAATATATTTTATTCAGTCATAGCCCGTCGCCCGGGGCTTTCCGCGTAGCCCCTAACCCTTGTTCTGATTCTCGACAAATCCCGACCAGTGCGCAATCAGGCGGGTTTTATCGGTCACGCTGATGGCCACGCAGTGCGATTGACCATAGCCGGCCGACATAACGCAGTACCCATCCCGGACAACCAGCACGCATTGGCCCCGGCGGATACTGCCGACCTGCTCCAGTTCTTCCAAAAGCGTCAGCTCGTCCAATGGCCGGGCGTTCGCCTCGGCGTAGGCTTCCTCGGCCTCGATCACCTCCAGAATCTGCGCGAATTTGACCGACTCACCCTGGCCATTGATTTGGATCGCGCGCAGGGCGGAAACCTGGGGGCCATTGCCGGCTTTCAGATTGTTGCGAAAGTCTAGAATGATTTGATTCGATACAGGCATGGGGTCGGCTCCAGGATGTGCCTGGTAGGTCCTGCCTGGATTGGCAAAACCTACATTTCTACATTTATAGACAAATAGAAAAAACGAGTCAGGCGGCACCTTTCTTTTTCGCCGCCTTGAAGCTGTCAGCCCAGCGACGGGCCAGGTATACGTCGCGCTCCTCACAGGTTTTGAAATATTGATCCCGCTGCGAAGCGCCGTAGGCTTTGCCGTTTCGGGTCGCCTGAGTCTCAGCGGCAAAGTAATGGCCAGGTTCAGAAAAGCCGGTGTGATAGGTGATCGCCACCCCGTCAACCTCGACCACGTCGACTTCCCACACACACGTCATCATGCCGATTTCACGGCCGAAACTGTCGTAATAACCAAAACCCATTTGGCTGGTGGCGGCGGTGGTCTGGTTGGTAATTTTGGCTTTCATCGGGTCATGCTCCGTTGTGCGTTGGTGGGACAATCCTACAGCGTACATTTCTACATTTCTACATTTAAAGAAAAATATTTTTCCCATCACGCGGCTTGACCAGGCTCGTCACTCACCTGGCTGCCGGCGGTAGTCGCTAACCGGTGGCGGCGCCGGCATGACTTCAACCTGGCGCAGGACAGGCCGGCCGCTTACCACTTCGACCAGGTCCAGGGTTTTATTATCGTTTGGGTCAATCATGTGACGTTGCTCCATCAGCGTAGCCAGTCAGGCCGATCTATTCAGGCTTGCGGATAGCTACATTTCTACAAACCTACAATAAACGCTTTTACCTCAATAGCAATCTGAAACCAGGCACCGCCGGCTTGTTTCATGTTGGCCAGGTCAGTCGCATATGCCATACGCGAACGCCTCGATGCTGGGCAGGCTCAAAGGGCAACGCCTGGTGCTGCCCTGGATTTGCTTCTAAATCGCTCGTGGCGGCGCTTGGGGAGCTTCCAGGCTGACAAATGCGCTATGCCCACCCCCCGCACTGTTCACTGGAGCGCTTGCGCGACCGACCAGGCCGCAGGCCGGCGCGTGAAGGCGCGAAGGCGCGTCGCTGGCCAGGCTGTTAAGTCTTACGAGGTGTTGGCCAGCGGCTCGCCGCAGCAACTGGAAGGCGCCTTACTGACGGAACCGGCTGTGATGGCCAAAAAATCACTATCAGTTGGCGGTGTTGCGTTGGAATGCTTTCTGTTGGCCACCGCTAACCCCTGTCCCGCCGCGCCTTGGCGCGAAGTGCGGGCAGCATTATTGCCTGGGCTTGCCCAGGCGGTTCTAAACCGTTCTCGGCGCAGCCGAGGCATTACTAGGACGGCCGAAGGCTGGCCAGGCTTCTCTAGTTGTACAAAGGGAAAGACCAACACCCACTTAACGCAACTCGTAGGGGACTTAATATTTGGGGAGTGTGAGTTAATTTTTCATGCCCGGCGCCGGCGCCGGGACTTGGGGGTTGTTACGCGTGTTTGTTGGGGTGTTTGGCGTGCGCCTGGGCTGATTTGAGCCGTCTTGGCACTTATGGCGGGGAGAGGCGGGGGGTAGACGCGCAAAACCGCCTGATAGCGCCCATAGCGGGGCGCCCTGGCGGTCAGGGGGTAGGTGCAGAAAGCGGGGAGGGGATTGGCGGTTTAACTGCCGCCGTCGAGCCTTCGACGCACAAAGTCGTCGTATTTGATCCAACCGTGTTGTGCCTGCATTTTCAGCTGTTCCAGGCCGCGCGGTGGGCGGCCCAGGGCGGCCGTGATGCTGGCCAGCACCTTGGCCTCTAATTCGGCGTATTGCTGCTTAAGCGCAGCCTCGAAGGACTCACGGGCACCGGCAATGACCGGCTGGCGATTCTTGGCAGTCGGCTTGCCGTACAGATCGCGGTTAACGTTTGCTGACTGAATTTCTTTGACCAGGTGTTTACGCTGGTTGACGTTTTCGACGCCCGCGTCGATAGCGCCCATCAGGAACGAACCTACGCGACCAGACGCCCGCGAACGGGCTTTCTCGACGCGCTTGGCAGTCCAGCCAGCGATAAGCCGTAGAAACTTCTCGCTGAATGTCTTGATGGCCGTCAGAGCGCGCTTACCGGCGTCCTTTTCTTCGTATTGCTCGAAAACATTGATAACGCCGGCTTTCTTGAGGTCGCGCACCGTGCGCCAAAAGCGGGAGTTTGGAACCTCCTTAACCTGACCCTCGTTTTCGCGATCCTTGACGGTACAGGTCATCGAGCAACGCCGGGCGATTTCCAGAAACGAGATACTGATGAAAGCCCCCGTGTTGGTGTAGTAGCCCACACGCAGAGACTTAAGATCGAGGTAGGTAAAGATCACAGACAGCACCAGGGAATGCCCCTCGCGCGCTTCGCTGCGATTCTGGCGCATTGCGCCGTCTTTATTGCGCTTCTTGGAAAGGTGGGCCAGGGGCGGCAGCGATTCGGCGTCGTTGAAATACGCCTGAATACGGTTGATACCGACCTGGATCAGTTTGGGCCACTTGCCACCGTTCGGGGCGTGCAGATCAAGCCGATCAACAGCCAGTGACTGGGGGTCGTGCCCGCAGCGGTTGCCGGTGCCCAGGTATAAGCCCGGGTACTTGTATTCTGTCCGGCCCCACATAAATGCAGATAATGCAGATATGTGCCGGCCAAGCTCTATTGAGCCTTCCATGCGTGTCCCCAACTGTCTGCGCTTGCATCAGTGGGCCTACACGCATAAACTCAAACCTTCTTCCGGTTGTTGCACAGAGTTTTTGTGTGGTGGCCCCAAAAACCCTAGAGCTTGCCGGCCCTGGGGTTTTTTCTTTTCTGCGAAGCTAAATTCCTGTTTTTTATGGCTTTTTCGCCACTCGCGCCCTTAAAACAGGCGTCTTTGTGGCGTCAATCTTAGCGCTCATTTACTATTTGTGCAGCTAAAAGTTTACTTTTTTTTAAGCCATTCCTTGCTCAAAAAACCAGCTCGACGTGCCGAACCCGCAAAACAGCAGGTCCGTTTTAGACGCTTTGTGCCAGTTTTCACCGGTCTTTTGAGGGAGTTATTCCCCGAATCCTAACCCCGATGGGTGAAGTGGGGCAATAAATTGATTTCCCGCCCAGCACAGAGCCGCCCTGGCGGGCGGTCAGATCGCTTTGAACAGATCAACCTTTGTCGTCATGCCGATAATCTCGGTTCCGCCCTGATCGGCCTTGGTGATCTTGTAGCCCATACGCACCACGAAAGCGCGCGTATCACTCCACTGGTGAACCCAATAGAACCCGTACCAGCGGCGCAAACCACGCTTGGCGATCACAAATTGCCAGCCGCCCAAGCCCGGGCTGTCCTTGACTTCATCCTGGCCATAGCCGGTGATGGTGCACTCTGCGACAGGGCATGAAAACAGCGAAGTTCGGCGCGTGTTATCCACGGGATTACGCAGTGCGGCCCAGGTGTACATAGCGCCAAAGGAAGTGGCGGCCCAACCAAACGGGGTATTGGCAGCCCACCAGCCCCGCTTATCGCCCAACATCCCGTCATAGTCATTGCCAAACAACCAGGCCCAGCGCGGCAAATTGACGATTGGCCGGCCATCGCTGACAGAGACGCCGGGCACACGGAAAGGCAACGCAATGGCCACCACCACCAGGCCCAGGACGAACAGAACCAAATTACAGGCAAGCAGGAACAACCACTGCGCAACCGCGCGCGGCAAAGATAACAACATAGGGAATTCTCTATTGAAGGGGAGCGGGAAGGGTTCAGTAAGAATTTGCGCCGTGACGCGTCACGCGGCCGACAATTCCGCCTCAGCTGCTGCCAGCCAGTCAGGCGCTACCGGTTTGGACGCGTCAGCGGGGAAATTTTGAACGGTGGGCCAGTCGCGTAACGCTTGGCGATAAACCAATAACGCCGAATATTGCGCGGCGGTAAGCGTGGTTTTGCTGCCTGCGTCGGACTGGTCGCGGTGACGCTCAATCAGCCATTGGCTGTCCGTGATTTCCTGATCACGCCAAAAGCGCGCACGCGCGGCCAGCTCGTCAGCGCTCACTACCGGCGGCGCGTAATCGGCAACAGGGCCGTAATCACCTTTTACGGCGCTGTCATAGATTGCTTTTACAAAATCCTCAGCCGCCGTCGAAGTTGCTGTAAATGGAATTTCCCCAAACGTTGACTCAAGCTCCTCAAATGTGATTAACAGGTCAATAACAGTATGATCCGCGTCAGCCCATTGCGGATTTCTTGCGCTGTTTACAGTTCGCATTAGCTAATTCTCTGAAATACCGTAGTTGAGTTGGTGTTGCCGCTGCCGATAGAAGAGCCGCAGCATATCCAGGTCCCTGGTGGCGATGCATACCCAAGGTAACCCGACGTAGGCGAAGCATGCAGGGAAGAACCCGGGACTACTACACCAGGGTTTAATGCCGTACCTGGTGCGTAACAAAACAATCCATATGACCCGACACCGTAGATACCAACAGAAGCCATGCCCGCAGGGAAATAACCAGTATAGTTCGCATCGCTTAAAATTCGCCCAAAATCGGTATTATCGACCTGTACACGCACTGCCGTACCGTCAAACCCGATCAAGATACCGTTGTTAAGCTGGCCTGCCCCGCCACCTTGGCGAACCGGTGTGAACCCGAGATTTGGCTGTTTAGTTGCAATGGCTGCGTTTGCAGCAGCCACGTTAGAATTTGTTTGTGCAAGGCTTGCGTTAGTTGCCGAAATACTGGAAGTATTTGCCGCAACATTTGAATTTGTTGCGTTAAGCGATCCCGTTAAAGAGTTAATCCCCGCAGTATACGTGCTGGCCGATACAGCGTCAGTGATTCCATACGCGGAGAGCGTTGTGCCTACGTTTGCTTTGGAAGCCGGGTTGAAATTCGAAGAATCCCAAGGCGTTGCCCCCGCGAAGGTAGGGCGCAGGCCGAAGAAAAATTGACCGGTTGCCCGAACCAAGCTAAGCGCTGCAACACCTGCCGAACCGTCAGGGTAAGACAAAACATTAAATGTATTGTCGTCATATTGAATACAGTAGTCTAATTTCCCCCCCGTCGAGTTCATAAAGGCGACTGATGACGATGCGCCTTGAGAGTAAATATTTAATCCCTTAGTTGCGTACAGTGGCGCGAAAGCTGCTACCAGTCCTGGCCCAAAGTTCATTAACAGCCCGCTGGCCTTTCCCATAATCGACAAAGTATTGTCGGCGGTGTTCATAATCCGCATATTATAATCTGACGCATCATTATTATAATGAAAGTCAATATATGGGTTGGAACTGTACAATTCAGCACCCGCAAAGGTAGGCGCGCTATTCAAGTAAACCAGGTTAGCGGGAATATTTTTTACTTGACTCCAGTCCACAGTGGCTAACCGAGAAATAAGCACCGGAATAGCTTGAGATAACTGTGTATAGTCAGACTTACTTGGAGTAATATTTGCCGCTTTGAGCAAGTTGATAAACTCCATCATCAACATGTTCATAAATTCAGCGGGCAAAATAGTTGCAGCCAATCCTTTAGCAGGATCACCATCAACAAAAAAGCCAGGACGGTTAGCCGCTGTAGGCGTAGGCAAGTTTAGCGACGACGTGTCGTTATCAATCTGATACATGACATGACCTTATTTATAATGAAATTGCAGAATGGAATGCGCCGGGGCGATGTCGCGTAGTTCGCACTCAAGAACCGCGTTACCCCAACTGGCCAGGGGCTCGCCCATTTGGGCGCTACCGGTTCTAAATCGCGTGATGGTGTTCAACGGGGTCTCAATGGCCCAGGTGTAAAGCCAGTCAAGGCCGCCCAGCTGCTGGCCCATTGCGTTCTGGCCAACCCTGAAAGGGCTGTATTGCTTGACGGTGACGGCGTAGCCAAGGCCCGCCGCATAGGTCACAAAGTCGCTGGACGATTGGCCGCCAGTGTTGGCAAAGCGCGCCGTAACTTGCGCGCGCCGCGCTTGCAGAGTTGGTGATACCCCGGCGCATGGGTCCGGCAGTCCTAAAGTAGCCTCCCACTCAGGCAACAGGTTGATTGCACTGGCCGGAAAACTGTCAGAAAGCAGGGTGACCGCGCTGTCACTGTTGCGCCGGAACGTCTGCGCGTAGCAGCTCAGCGCTTGCATTTGGACGCTATCGGGCTCACGGCTCCACGCTCGACCAGGTGGCAACAGGTTGGCCAGCGCCCGGGTGTAATCCGCGCCGCTAAACATCGGCTTAGCCATAGGTCACAGTTCCCAGCGTCGGCAAGTAGCCCCGTTGATTAGCGATGTTCCCGGCCGGGCTGGTGATCACAAAGCCGGACGTTCCAGAAATAGCGGCAATAGCGGACTCAATCGACGACAGAACCACGCTAGATCCCTCAATAGGCGCGCCCTGATCAATCATTACCTGGGCAATGGCCTGGCTAATCGCTTGGCGTGTGGCAGCTGCGGACGTGGCCAACCCTGTAATGGTGAAGTTCACCGGGGCAGGGGCAGGGGCACAAACGAACACCAGGGGCGTTACCGGTTGACTTGCAAACAGCTCATTGGCGACCGCCAATTGATTGCCGATCGCCACACTCGCCGCCGTCGCCCGGTTATCCTGGGCTGAAAGCCCGTCGCGGCCGATAGGAAACCCGTTGTTGCCGATGTTTACGGCGTCAAACATGACATAAACAACAACCGTGCCCGGGCCAGCGCCCAAGGGCTTTACCCAAGCCCGTGTAACGCCCGTACAGTTCAAAGCCCACAGGGTGTAATCGTCCCGGGCGCCGCCGCGCGCCTTGGCCTGATACGCGGCCAGCATCCTGGTACGTAATGAATCGTCGGTCTCAATCTCGGTTCCAAGTCCTACCAGCGCCGTAACGGCGCCGCTCGACTGGATACCAGGGGCAACGCTGGCCAGCGTTACCAGCGTGCCTATGGCGGCGTTGGGGCCTGTTCCCGAGTCGCTGGCCATGATGTTGACCACAAGAGTCCCGGCGCTGCCCACGGTCGCGTCGGCGGTCGTGACGTAGTAGACGCCGTCGCCGCGTGCCACTTGCGTGCCTTGGGCGATGCCGGCACCAGGTGCACCAATGAACGTGGCTTGTAACTGCGCGAAAGTAGCCGGCTCCCGGTATACCGACTTCAACGCTGCCCAGGCTTCCAGAATCTCGCCTGTAGCCGTGTAGGGGGTTGCCTGCTTAGCGATCCAGGCCAAATAACCGTAATGCTGGTGCGAAAGGCCCGCAACGCTGGTGCCCAGGATGCCCAGGTTTGAAAACCGCAACAGGCCGTCAACCGTCTTAAGCCCCGACGTAAGATCAGACGCAACCTGCGCGCGCAGATCCGACAAAGCCGGTCGTGGATATGGCATAGAAACTCCAGGCGAAAAAAAACCGCCCTGGGGCGGTCGTGGTTCGTGGGGAAGGGTCAGGCGGCTTGATTCCAGGCCCACCCATATTGATAGGACTGAACACCGCTTTTGCGGGTGATGGTGACGGACACGTTCAACGTTTTGACGCCGTCAGGAACTGCCGTGACGGTCACGGCCTCGGCCACCAGGTCGTCAATCAGCCATTGCAATGCCTCCTTGGCATAAATAACGGCCAGCTTGGCCACGTCGTCGCTCAGGATCGAACGTGAAAGCAGCCACAGCCGGGACCCCAGGGGCTTGTCCTGGTCCAAGTCCCCCCACCAGCCGCGCCGGTCAGTTCCACCGTCAGGGATAACGTCGTCGGCGTTGGCCTGGCGGTCTGAAAACAGGCTGATAAGTACCGCCGTGCCCAGGTCGTCAGAGCTGGCCAGCGCGCCGTCAGAGATGGTCCAATCTCCCCGACCGGTGAGCGCTACCCATACCGTTTTGATATCGCTCATTGCTGCTGTGCCGGCGTCGGGCCGCCTCCGTGGTTATGGCCGTCATAAATCGCCCGATCAGCGGCCAGGCTGCGCACCTTATCGCTGACATTGCCGCCGGCCACGATATCGCCGGAAACCTTCAAAAGTGGGGTGTTCATTACCACCGACTGACTCGCGTTGATCGTCACCGCCGTGGCATTGTTGACCGTTACCGGTGTGCCCTTGGCCTCGACAATAATCCCGCCGTCTTTGGTCAGGTATACCGACTTCCCCCACAGGTCATAAAGCTGGCTTTCCCCCTCATTCAAGCCGCGCGGGCGCGTCTTCTGGTCACCCGAGGCAATGACCACACCGTTAGAGCGATCACCAGCAGCGAACACGACAATCACGTCAGCTCCCACCGGCGGCCTCGATGCGTGGCCAAACTCGCCAAGGCGCGGCGTGGCGTCCCGGGTTTCGAGCTGGCCAAGTCGGATTTGCAGCGTTTGCACGTTGCCGGCGTCATTACTGAATGTGATCCGGCCACGCGATACGAACAGTTGAACACGGCGCCAAATCCTCGAAAGGGCGCCGTCAGTATGTGTCGAATGCATGGGAAAACTCGGCAAATACCGGTTGCAGTTGCACCGGCTGGGGAGTGAAAGCGCTGGGCGCCATAAGGGTTAATTCGGCGTGGTGGCCAGCCTCGCTAAGCGAAAAAGTCACTTCACCTAAAAGCAGGTTTTCCCCTTCAAGTTTCAAGGTTGGGAGCTGCACCGGTATAAGCGTGTTAGGCGTCCACAAGGCCCCCGAAGCGTCCCGCCAAGAGTCAACCACCACTCGGACCACGCGACTACGCCCCGAGCGCCTGGCGGCCTCCCACAACACACGCTGCCTGACGATATCCAGGCCGCCGCCGGCCGCCTCGGCAATCAACACCAAGCGCCTATGCCGGCGACAGTTCGGGTCAATCACCGAAGAAAGCAGATTCCCGCCGTCGCCCAGGTCGCCCAGGACGTCCATAGACTGCAAAAGCGCGTCGTATTCGGAATAAATCCCGTCTGCTGAATACTCAATCCATGCGCTTTCAACGTTCTGGCCTTCCACGCAACCGCTGGCCGCGTAGGTCGTGCCTACCCGGCTTAAATACAGGCTGCCGTCGGGCAGGTCATAGGCCAGCACAGCCGAATAGCGGCTAATGCGCTCGATGATCTCAAACGCACTTTCACCGTTCAGCAGGTTGAATTGTGGGATAACCGGCAAGTCCTGGACGTTGCTGGCCACGGGTATTCCTTCCTGATTCATCCCATAGACTGACGCCAGTTTTTGCGCGATCACCAGGGCGTTTGCCCCGCTGATTTGACCGCCTGGCCACTCGGCCGAACAGTCCAACAAATCCGCACACTTTGACCGGCCGGTTAACCGGATCCAGTGCGAGCGGTTGGAAAACCCGGGGATCATCTTGTCTGTGTAACCGGTGATCACCAGGTCATCACCGATCTTGATTTGGGCGGGGTCGCCATCCCTCACAACCACCGCATTTAGCGTGCCCGGCGTCACGTCCGTCATGGACAGGTTGAAGTCGCTGGGCAACCTTTCAATGCCACGCGTGATCCGCACGTCAGTCCAACCGGTCAGCACCTGGCCGCCGGCCGTGACGGATACGTCGTTATCGAACATAGGGAGATTCCAAACAGTTGCGTCAGCTACTCAGCGCGCGAAAACTCGACGGCATGAACGCCGGGTGAATCGGATCGGCCTCACCGATCAGCTCGTCAGAGCGCGACGGATCCTGATAGAGCCTGTTGGCCAGGACCAGCGACGGCAGGTTGTCGCGCACGGCGAACACCTCCAGCGGCGCCAGGCTTGCGCCTCGCGCGTCCAGGTCCTGGACAACGGCCTGGCGCAAGTTGCGCAAGCTGCCGTAGGTCGCATCGTCGCCCATGTCACCCGCGATCAGCATTTCCGAATCAATGAACGAAACAACCGTATTACGGATCGTGACCGCATCGTCGTAAGAGCTGGGCGCGTAGTTACTGGAAGCCGTGGCCAGCTCCACAATGGCCGCGCGGCGTAGTAGGGCGGCCGTCACGTATTGGGCCACCGTCTTGGCCTGGCCAATCTGCGACGTACTGGCGTAATCGGTAGTCGTGAAGCTGGCCAATTGCGACAGCAACCGGATTTGATCCGCAGGTGTGGGAATGCCAGCCGCCACGGTCGCCACCAGGCTTTGCGCGGCCTTGGCGAAGGTTTCCACCGTGCCCGCGCTAAACCCGGCCGCAGCGGTGGCCAACGTGGCCGAGGCAGCCGCTACGGCGCTGCGTTTGGCGACACTGTCCGCAATCAAGCTGGCGACCGTGGCCGACGAATCATGCCCTTTTTTGCTTTGCTGCAATGCGCTGCTGATTGAGCCCGACGAATACCGCCCGAAGTCCCCGGAAAGCAGGCTTGTCAGACTGGTTAAGCTGCTCGCGTCGTGGGAGATTCGGCCAACAATCTGCTGAAACCCCGCGACCGTATCAATCACCGCGTTTACCGCTGACTGACCCGCCTGAATGACCGACTCGACCATGTCCAGGGCGTCGCTTATGAAGCCCTCGGCGGTTTTAATCGCCTTGAACACCGTGCTTACCGTGGCCTCGACCGACGACACAAAATCGCCTAGGGAGTCGAGGCCCAGGGCAATACAAACGTTATCGAGAAACGACTTATGATCGGGCTTAGCAGCCGGGAAAACCCGGTCGCCGGACTCGATAAAAGAAAAGTGCAGTTCAAAATATCGGCCCTCGTCCCAGCGCTCGACGACGGATAAGCCGCCGTCAGGGATAGAAACCGTCATTTGCCCAAGCGTTGGATGGATCAGGATTCCCGGCCCGGCCTTTTCCGCCGCGCCGATCATCAAATCCCGCTGCTCGATCACGTCCCCGCCGTCATAGACCAGGCTGTCAGCGACCAGGAACCCCACCAGGTTGATAACCCGTGTAGCGCGGCCCATGTCCTCGGCAAACGGTTTGTCCCTCCCTGGATACTCATGGACGGCCAGGCGGCGACCAAATCGCGCCTCACCACCCAGAACCCCGAAGCGCAACCCGCGAAACGAGGCGGGGTTTAACTGCTTAACCCAGCTCGTCATGCAATGCCCCCTATGGCGGAATAGCCGATTTTGGAATTTACCTCAGCCCCCGTAGGCGATTTGACCTTAGCCGTCACGCCTGGCGGCAAGCCGCTAAACGTCACGTCAAAGGCATGCCGCTGGGGTTCATCCTTGGCCGCACTGATCGGCCCTTGTGGGGCCGCCTGATCAGCCGTGACCGGCGCAGGCGCCGGGGCGTTGATCCGGTCAGCTTTCACCGCCCCGTCAATACCTTGGCTGTAGTTGCGGATATCGGCCGGGGCCTGGGCCCGGTCGGCCTTCATGCCGCCTTCAATGCTTTGGATGTAGTTACGGGTTTCGGCCGGGGCCTGGGCAAGTCCCTTTTTGTCCAGGTTGCCCTGACCCCAGTTATAGGCGGCAAGGGCTTTATGCAGGTCGCCGCCGTTGGCTTTCAGCAGATCCCGATACATCCGCGCGGCCGCGTCAGCAGACTGCGAAAAGTCATTGGGATCGGTCAGGCCGTATTGCTTGGCTGTTGGGTCCATGAACCCAAAGTGACCCTTGGCGCCCTTGGGCGACAACATGGCCGCGCCTCGGTCTGATTCCTGTTTCCAGACCTTGTCTAGCAACCCGCCCGGGAGCTGATATCTCTGCTCAAGGCCAGACAGCTCCTTTTCAGCGTCGGCATGCTTGGGATACATGCGGGCCATGATTTCCGGCGAAATACCGGCCATCTTGCCGCTAGAAATATCATCCGCCCGGGTGCTGATTTCTTGCGGCGTAGCCTTGTGAAACAGCCCGTTTAGCTGAATAGCCGCCAGAGACTCAGCCGCCGCTCGATCACCCGCCAGCGCCCGGTTTTGCAGGGTCTGTGCATCCCGTGACCCCTGATCTTGGTCACCGGACAATGCCAGGGAGCCGGCTACAACACCCGTTGCCAGGATACCCGCTCCCAGGGCGCCGCCGCCGGCTGCCGCCGCCTCACGAACAGCGGCCGCCTCGGCTGCCGCCGCCGCTTCCAAAGATGCCACCTTGGCGCCCTTGGCGGCCCAGCTCCAACGGCTCAACAGGCCAATAAAGCTCAGAATGCCAACACCGCCCCGGGCCAGGCTGACGCCCAGCGCCGCAACACTGGCGATTAAGCCGGCATTCATCACCACGGCCAGCGTAATTGCCGCTCCTTTCCAGCCGCCCAGGTGATCAACCACCGTGCCGATATCCTCGACAAAGCTGTGAATCCCTTCCCCTACGCCTTTCCAGTCAACGCCGTTAACCCACGTCGCAAACTCGCGGGCCCATGCCCCTACGTCCTGGGCGATCAGCTCGCGGTTTTGCGTGATCCAGCCGGCCAGCTCATCAACCAGGGGCTTGATAGCCGGCGTCAGTTGCTCGACCACCGAATTTTTAAGCCCGGTACCGGCGCCTTTCAGGTTGTCCAGGCTATTGGCAAAATCAGTCGCCGCCTTGAGGGCCGATCCCGACATAACCAGGCCCATTGCCTGGGCCCGATCAGCCAGGCGGTCGAAGGCCTCCGGCCCCTGGCGAATCAGGGGTAGCAGTGAGGCAAGCCCGAATTTCTGCGCGGCCAGCATCTGCTGTTGTGGGTTTTTCAAGTTGCCAATGGCAGTGGCCAGGGCCTTAAGCTCGCCGGTTGCGTCCATGGCCCCGGTTGACGTGCGTTTGATGCCTACGCCCAGGCGGTTGAACAGCAACAACGCGCCGTTATCCCGGCCGAACGCGGCGTTTTCCATGGTGGTGGCCAGCCCTTGCAGGCTGTTGTCCATGTCATCCGTGGACAAACCCGCCAAACGCGCAGCGCCCTGAAAGCGTTGCAGCTCGCCGGCATTGGCACCGATGTTGGCCGCCGTGTTGGACGTGGAGCGGCCCAGCCTGGCCCAACCATCGGCCAGCGCGATAATGCCGGCAACGGATCCAACGCCCGTAATCGCCGCCATGGGCGCGACAATCGAAGTAACCCCCGACGCAGCGCCCCGGGCCTCGCGGCCGATGTTGCCCAGGTTCTTGCCCAGCCGCTGAAAGCCCAGCTCACGGCCCAGGCTCTTGAATGATTGGCCGACCTGCTCAAAGGGCCGGCTTAACTGGTTGACCGCGCCATTGACCTTCTTAAAAACCGTGCTGGCATTGTCGACCGCGTCAATCGTGATCTTGAAGCTATTGGCCATCGGCTTTTTTCTCAATCATGCGCGTGGACTGCTTAGCCCACCAATCCAGCTCCCGCAGCGTCAGGGACCACGCTTCGCGCGGCCCCCAGCCATAGAACTTGGTCAGCTCGGCTATCAGTTCGGGCCATCCGCCGCCGTCTCGTGGCCATCTTGAAAAGACGACAGGTACTTACTGGCGCGGTTGATATCGCGGCCGCACATTTTCTCGGCTACCAGGCGGGGAATTTTGCCGATAGCGGCGACCAGGTTAATCACGCTACCCACGGGGGTATCGGCGCGCTGACCTTGCTCCAGCTCGCCGGCAGTCGGTTCGCGCAAGTCCACAGAGGCATAAGTGACCGCACCGTCACCCTGGCCAATGATGATAGGAGTGCGGAATTCAAGTTTCAGGGTTTCAAGCTGGTTCATGCAGTCACCTCAGTTACGATTGGGCCTTCCCAGGAAACCTCTACGGTGCCCTCGGCGGTTTTTACTTCTTGGGCGTCAATGGTCCACATGTTCCGGCCGATCACGGTTTTGCCGTTGGCCAGGGAAAGGACCACTGTAGCGTTGGTCATGGCGTTGAAGTCGGCCACAGTCAGCGAACCCGAATCCCGAAACGTGCCGGTGATCTTCCCGGGCTTGGGCATTTCAGAAAAACCGTGGACGCCGTCCTGGCCGGATTTGGTTTCGCGCTTTACGGTCGAAGGGTCGTAAGACAGATCACCGACCAGCATGTAATTGACGCCGTTGGCGACCACGCTGGCCGTACCGGCGAGTAAGTTTTTGCTCATTGTTTACGCTCAAAAAAAAGCCGCCCGGGTTAGGGGCGGCTTGAGTGGTTCGGATGGCGTTACAGGCGGAATTGAGCCAGCAGGGCGAATACGCGCAGTTGATTAATCAACTTGGCGGGCCACAACACGTTGACGCGATTCGGGTTCTTGCTGTCCTGCTCGACAATCAGCGCCTGGGCAAACAGGGCGCTGTCTTGAACCATGCCGGCGGCTTCCATTTCCTGGTAATTGGCGATCAGCTCGGCCTTGATCACCGAAGGCGTGACCACACCCGAACCCGGGGCGTAGCGGCCACCATCAACACCGAGTTTCACCCGGGCAAACTTCGACGTGATCACCGCGCGCTGACTGCGCAGGACGTACATCAGCAAAAACAGCGTCTCGATTTCGAGATAGCTGTCATCGGGTTCGCCGTAACCGTTTTGCTGGTACGTGGTGATCACGTTTTCCAGCGCGACGGTGCCGTCAGAACCCACGTCGTAAGTGGAAATGCCATCCCAAAGCAGGGTGTTGCGCTCGGTCGAGGTAAACCGGGAGCTATGAGGCGGGGCCAGCACGTAACCCAGGGTCAGGGTCTGCAACGGACGGCCAGGATCCGCGCGCAGCGCTACCGCAGCAGCCCCCGCCATATCGGCAGCCCACAACCAGGAAGGGCTGGGCGAGTCGTACACGCCAATTACCGATTCGTGTTGGTTATTGCGGGCAACACCAAACGCGGTCAAGCCTGAAAAGGTTGCGCTCTTGGCGGCGAATACATGGCCATAGACCTGGTTGGCCCAGCTCCAACGCCCGGTTGCATCGTTCAACAGGCTTTTCAGCGAGTTCAGCGACGCGGTGTCGTTGTAGGGCGAGACGATGAAGTCGAACGGCTCATCACCCAGGGCGGCCAACGCGTCATCCAGCGGTGGATTAACTGCACCACCGGTCATAGGCGTGATGGTCAAAGCCAGGCCGCTTGGGGTTGCCTCACCGCTCGCAGTGCCCTGGTAGTTCAACCGGATATCAATGTCATTGCCACACAACCCGGCGTTTTTGGCGGTCAAATTGACCTTACCAGCGGTTACAGCGTCGATTGCCGCCGTGACGGGTAACGCGGTGTTCTTGTTCACCTGGGCGATGATGCCAGCCGCAACCGTACCTACGGTGTCGGTTGGTGTAACCGTCACGCTCACCAGGCTACCGGCGATGTACAGCGAGATAACGCCAGAGCCCGTGGGGGCAGTTGTCACCGTGACCGAACCAATCGCTTTAATCGACTGATCCGCATCCAGCAAGGGCAGAAACCAGACCTCGCCAAAGCTGTCAGACGCGGTATAGGCCGTGGTCAGCAGGTGCAACATAGAGCCCGGACCGCCTTTGGCCTTTGCATCTGCAACGCCGCCGCTGATCACTGGCACACCAGGAAGCGCATTCCCGGCCGTGGTCATTTGGCCGATGATCAACGTTCGCTGATTCTGCGCGCCGCTATTGGCGTGGCTGTTATCGACCTCGGCATAAAACAGCGGCAACCGCAGGTTCGACGGGATTTTGTTGAAAGAGACGGTCATTCAGCGTCACCCCCGGACTGGTCAGAATCGGCCTGGGCGCTTTCCTGGGGCGCGTATTCGGTAGCGACCTGGAACACGTCGCGCGCCAGGTCAACCAGGCCGCTACCGCTGTCCTGGACGGCGGCAACGCTGACATAAGGCGTGCGGCTCGCGTCACCGCAAGCCAGGCGACGGCGCCAATATGGCGAATCCTCGACCTCTCGGCCTTCTTCGGGGACAAAGTCGCCCTTGACCGGGTCGCGCAATGGCAGCCCAGGGACTGGATAAACTTTCATGGGGTCAAGCCTCAGAATTGAGTGTGATGGTCAAGCCGCCTTCGGCGCGGCCGTCGGGGCCTTGTGTACGTGGCGCGGCAGTGGCCGAACCAGGAAACGCCGAATCGGGGTAGGTGCCAGAGCGGTCAAACACGTTGACCAGGTCGTGAGTGATGGAAACCGTTTTAAGGTCCCAGGACGGCAGCGGGAAAAAGTCCTCGGCGCTTTGGAAATACTCCAGGCCAATAGCAACCTCGATTTCCCCTAGTTCCTTGTTGGCCACGCTGGTCATGCTCATTTCTGTACGAATGAACGCGACTTGTTGCAGCTCACCCATCAGCGCCGGGTTGTTGATCAATGCGACCTGTATTTGCTGGCCCATCAGCGCTAGTTGCTGCTCCAGCTGTGCCGCGCTTTGCCCGTTTGGCAGGGCCCCCACCTCGGCCCGCGCCTCGACCTTGAGCGTCGCGGTGACATTGAAACTCGGCGGGCCGTTGCGGCTCAGCGATTCCTTTTCCTCAGTCGGGGTTTTGCAGTAGATCAGCGGGTAATGACTGGCCGTGGTCGGCCAATCCAGGGCCGAATAGACCCGGTCCCCGGCCAGGGTTGCCCCTTTCAGGGCTCCCACAGCCAGGGCCAACAGCTCAGCGGTTTGGGTCATTGCTCGTTTAACTTGAGTTGCACCCAGCCGTGCCCGTCCGGTTGCGCGTCGCGCACCAGGTAGGTTTTGCCCAGGCGAGTGATAGTGATCCGGTCCCCCTGCACCGGGGCAGCCTGGAAGGCCGCCAGGCGCGCGCCAAAGACGTTTTCAACGCTGTTCGTCGGTAGACCGGATATCAGATCCGGTTCCGAATACGCATCATCAAAAATGCCATCAACGGTGTAAGAGGGGCCCGATTGTGGGTAGTAGACCGGCAGGTCTGCACCATGCCCCGTTTCACCAAAAATCGCGGCTATAGGGGCATGTAGCAGTCGGTCGAAGTCGAGGACCAATCAGCCCTTTTCGGAAAGGGTCGCCGGGCCACGGCGCTGGACAACACCCGCAGTAGGGTCAACCAGGAAGCCCAGGCGGGTCAGGCGATCAACATCGCTATCCGACACCCAGGCCTTGAGCCCTGGGCCAATGGATTTACCGCTGGTATCAACCACAGTTCGACCAGGTGCAACCAGGCGAGCAACAGGCTTGCCCTCTACAGCTTTAGCGACGGCGCCCATTATTCGTTCTCCAGGTCGGCCAGGGGAGCGCACACAACGGCGCACAGGGAAGCGTTTACCCGCGATGGAATCACCAGGGGCGAACTTTGCATCATCATCATGCGTTGCCCCGGATCCTCGCGAAGCCAAGTTTTAGGCGCGTAGGGCAGGCTTTCATAGTTGAACGCCGGGTCCATGATTACGCCGAAGGCACGCACGCCCATCAGGTCAACGCCGGACATGATCACGCTGCCATCTTCCAGCATGGGCTGTTCTACGCCGTCTTCGTCAACGTACCACTCGTTATAGAGCCACAGGTCATACTGGCCCCATTTGCCTTTGTAGACGGCGCCCGGCGCAATTTGCGCGCCCGGGTTGATCGTGTTGCCGGCACTGTTGAGGGCCGGAAACTTGATCGCGCCTTGCATGGCCGTGCCGTTGATAAAGCACTCCCAGGAACTGGTGGTGAACACCAGGTCAGTGCCTTGGGCGCCGGACAAGCGCAACAGCCGCTGCTGCCAACGCTCAATCGACTTTTGCGGGACAGGGTCAAAGCCATTCGCGTCGAAGTTCGCCGCGACGCCCCATTGCTTGTTGCCGGTCAGGGCGATGGTCAGTGACGGGTCACGGCCGAAGTCGATCACCTCAGTCGGGAAACCTTCGCCGGCAACAGTGACCTGACCGGTTTGCAGGGCACTGGCGGCCATCCATTCCATGCGACGGTCGATCATGTCCACCTGATCGGTCATCTCGGCATTGATGTTGGCCATTTCGCGCTCAGCGCCTTTGAGCTGGCCACCGCCGATACGCTCACCGATTTGACGCATAACGGGCTTGCGCAGATCCGGCGCGCGCTTGTCTTTGATGTAAGGCGGTTTGTACAGGTTGAGCTGACGGCCGCGCTGTTCAACCAACTTGCCTTCGACCAGCGGGCTGACAAACGGCGCAATACGACGTTTGCCGATATCAATTTCAATGGCCACGTATTCAGTTTCGGAAACCTGAATGTTCGGGAAAAAGCGGTCCAACAAGAACTTGGACGGGCGTTTCAGCGTGGGCACAACCTGGATAAGGTCGGCGGTAGTAAACGCAAGATTTGGGGTATTCGCGTCAGGCATGACGACTCCAATGCAAAACGAGCGGCCACAAAAAAGCCCGCACGGCGGCGGGCTTGTGGCAAATCTCAGGCAGAAAAAAACCCGCTCAGAGCGGGCCGGATGGCGGAACGATCGTTAAGGCGCGGAGTTGTTCAGCGGCGCCGCCGCACTGATCGAAGCCTTGGCGAAAATCCCGTACTTACGCAGGGCCGCAGCTAGCAGGGCAGGGGACCAACTGGCGTCATAGGTCAGCGCGTTCAGGTTGAACTCACCCGCGACATAGGCGCCTACGGCAGTCGGTACGGTCAGGGTTACGTCATCGGCCAAAACGGCCTGGGGGTCCTGGCTACCGTCAGTCGCACTGCGCACGCTTGGCGCGTAAATGCCGGTCGCATCAAACGCCGTGACGGTGAACAAATCACCCACGGCAAACGCAGTCGCGCCGGCCGAAATGGTAAAACCGATTTCAGCGCTGACAAATGCCGTTCCCACAGTGGCCACGCCCAGGGCGACGCCTTCGGGGTTGGCCACGGCAAACGTGGTCGCGGCGGTCGCGGTCACGGTGTAGTTGCCGGTGTTGAGCGACTTGGTGGACAGCGCGCCAATGCTGCCGTTACCGACGTTGGCCGCAGCGGCTACCGACTCCAGGGCGTTGACGGACACTTGGCCAACCACCATACCGCGCTTGTAAGTGCCTGGACCCAGTAACACCTGGGCGCTGACCAGGTTGCGGGAATCCGCGATCAGCTGGTCAGGGCGATAGATCACGCCGTAAACGCCCGGGGTTTGGGGATTGTCGCCAACGACAATAGGGGTAAGAGACATATTCGCTCCAGTTAAAAAGAGTTGATAAAGGGGCTGTTATTTGCCCGCTTTGATGATCCCGGCGGCAATGGACGACATACCCGCCGGCAGGCTGCTTTCACCGCCTGGGCCGACCTGGGCATGGTTCATCTGGCGCATGCGGTCATTCAGGCTCGCGGCCGGGGCTTTCTTGGTCGAATGGCCACCGGCTTTCAGGACGTTCAGCGCGGCTGACTTGCCCATGTTGGATTCAAACGCCAGGACGCCGGCCTGCTCGGCGCAACCGTTGGCAATGCCATAGGCCATGATGGCCGCACAGCGCTGACGGTCAGCGCGCACCGCTTGAGGCGTCTTGTCTTCGTCGTCTTCTTCCTCGGCGTTTTCGTCGGGCTTCTCGTCATCGTCAGCCCGGCCGGCCTTCTTGGCCTTTTTGCCTTTGGTGTCCGTGTCGTCGTCTTCGCTGTCCGGGTCCATATCGTCATCACCATCGGCCTTTTTGCCTTTGGCGTTTTGCTGGTCGTTGGGATCATCTTCTAGCGGACCTTCGGCGCGACGCGCGCTGTCGTCGTCCTCAGATGCCTTAGAGGCACGGGTAGCCAGGCCAATCAAATGGGCAAAGGAATAGGTTTTGCTCACGGGTTATAGGTCCTTATGAGGGGGAGTTATGCCAACTGCTTAAGCAGCGAGCGGAATGCAGCGTCAGGAGCCGCGACAGCGTGGGCCAGACCCATATCAACGCCACGGGCGCCCAGGAAGGTGCCGGCCTGGGTCGCTTTAACCTTGCTGGCCGCCAGACTCATGTTGCGAGCCACCGTGTCTACGAACAGCTCTCCCATGGTGTTGATATCGCCCTGGAAGGCCTCCAGGGCTTCTGGGGATAGCGGAATCTCCGAATGTCCATCAGCCTTGCGGTCGCCATAGGTGATAAACGTCACCTGCAACCCCGCACTGGTAAGCGCCTTGCTCATATCAACGTGCATGCAGATCACGCCAATAGAGCCAACACCCCCGGTTCGCGGAACGATAATTCGGTCTGCCGAACTGGCCAGGGCATACGCCGCGGAATAAGCCGACTCGTTGAGAATCGACCAAATGGGCTTCTCCCCCCGGGCGTTGTAGATCAGGTCAGCCAGGTCAAAACACCCGGATACCTCGCCGCCCGGTGAATCGACGTCTAGGGCGATAGCCTCGACCTTGGGGTCATACAGCGCCGTCAGGAACGCCTGGCGGATCCCGTCATAACCCGTCATTCCCGAATAGGGCCGCAGCGTGCCCAGCTTCTGTACAAGCGTGCCGTGTACAGGGATCACGGCAACGGATCCGGCCATGTCATAGCCTTTCTCGTTACCGTCACGGCCGCTGTAGTCGTAGCCACCATCGTCCATCATCAGCGGCCGGGCCAGACTGATCGAGTCGCCGCCCAGGTAGCGCATAGACGATATGCCCATGCGCTCGGCCAGGCCGGCCATGATCACCTCGGCCTTTTCCGGCCGGATAGCGATAGGGGTGTTGAACATGCGTTGTGCCAGGTGGCCAAACTGCATCATTGCGCCTCCGGTTTCTTATCCACCTGGTTTGCGGGGATTGGCTGGTTTTGATAGACCTGCATCCCGGCCCAGGTCGGGGGGACCATGCCCAGGTCTTTGAACTTTTTGATTTCGCGGGCGCGCTGCTCAAGCACTTCCTCGTAATCCAAGTCCTGTTCTTGGGTTTCGTGTTGAAGCGTGGATAGGCCCGCGTCCATGCCCAGGACGGCGCCCTGTTTCTCGGCTACCGGATCAATCCAACCGCGCGGCGGCTTCATCCAAACCATGCGGCCGTATTCGGCCCGGCACATCGCAAAATCAGGTGCACCGCGTGGTAATGGGTATTCGTCCACGTCGCGGCTTTCTTCGTGCCAACCGTGCGTGATTGGACTGGCAAACCGGTGTGTGAAGTCGTAGTGACGGCGGCCCATGGTTTTATAGGCCTCCAGCATTGCCGCCCGGGCGCTGGAATAGTTCACGTCTGACCAGTTGTTAGAAAGCTGCTGGGCAGACAGCCCGGTCTGTGCCGCGAAGTTGCGTAGGAAGGTGTTTTGAAAGCCGGCAAAGTTGGCGTTTGGCCGCGTCGAAGCGACCGCGTTGATTTTCTCGCCCGGGAACAGGATCGGCACCCGCACACCGCCCAGGGATGTGCGCCGTTCCTGGTGAAAGTCGGCCCGTTCTTCCTGGTAGGCAGACAAGCCAGTTTCAGCCGCATCGCCTATGGCTTCCTCGACCAGCGAATGGTCATAGGGGCTCTCGATGTAGGCCCCGAATACGGCGTTAACCACGGCTGCGTCCAGCTCGACGCCATCCATCTTGGCCAACATTTTCATGCGGGTCAGAATCGGGGTAAAAATCCCGGTACCGCCCTTATGTTGGCCTGCTCGATCCGGGTCAAAGTCATGGACGATGATCGGCCGGCCCCATGGGGTTTCTCGCGGGATCAGATCCCACGTTTGACTCTCGGCCGCTGACCACCAATCGCCTTGGTGTGCACGGCGGATGTAATACGCCTCGGCCGCGCCGTACTGATCCACCACCACACCGCCACGCATGATTTGCGTATCGAACTGCAATTGAGGATTTGACAGGCGGTCAGGGTCGATCAGCTGCAACGCTGTGCAGTAACTGGCCCGACCAGGGCCAACCCGCTCAGGCAGCCAAAGCAATTGGGCCAGGGTGTCACCATCAATCAACTTATGACGGAACGCCAAGCGCATAAGCTGGATCATGGTTTGGTGCCGCTGCGCATCCGCGTAGTGGCCTGGACCTTCTGACCAGGTGCGATAGTTCGCGGCCAGTACCTGGGCGTATTCATGCGACCAGGTCGAATCAAACGCCTTGATTCCCGTCCGCAAGGCCAGCGCCTTGTAATCGGGCTTAAACATCGGCCGGAAGTTGCCGCCAATCTGGTTATCCAGAATCCGCGTAACCGCTCCAGACGCCCAACCGTCGTTTCGCACCAGGTCACGCGCCCGGGCGGTGATCCGGTCGCGGTACATGTTGCGTTCGCCATCCGGCGACGCAAGGTAAGGATTCCAATCGGCCACATGCTCACCGACATAACCGGCGGCGTCGTAGGGCGTGTGGCTGCCGTGTGCCAGGGCCTTGGCTTTGCTGGGCTGCATTGGCGTCAGGGGCTGGCCATTGGCGCCCAGGATGCGTACAGGATCCATCAAAACACCGGCCGGATAGGCGCCCGGCCCCGGGTAGTAATCCCGAGTTGCTGTTGCAGCGAACGAATCAGGTTTTGCACTGCGCCCATGTCGGCCGGGGTGTAAGTAACCGACCGACTGCCGGCGCCCTGGGCATAGGTCGCGTTGACCACCTTGGCCCCGCTCGACAAATCGACGTAAGCCTGTTGCGCGGCTGCCAAATCGCTTTGCAGCTGGGCCGTAGACCGGCCAGCCAGCAAACTGACAGCAGGTTGAGAAAAGCGGCTCATAAGTGCCCCCATAAAAAAACCCGCACTCGGCGGGTTTAAGGTTTCGTGACCAGTCACGCCAGGCGACTGGCACGCGACCGGCGTTTGGTCGGCAACACCGGTTCAGGCGCTGCCGCCTGGGCAGGGGTGACGCCCTGGACAGGTTCGGGCTCGACCAGACGGGCGACCGTCGGGCCGATGGTCTTAATCATGGCCATGGCCTCTACGTTGAGTTTCAGACCCATATGAATAAGCCCCTGCAACGCTGCATAGCTGTAAACGCGGCAGTCTAAAGCCTCGTTCGCCCGGCCTGGCTTCGGCTCCCACACCCGATATTTGCGACCAGCCTTGAACTTGACCACCGAACGTTCGGCCGTCAGTTGCTCGAAATAGCCATAGTCCCGAGTCGTCGGGTAGTGCATGTAACCAGGGCCTGGCGTGTCCTTCTGCAGGCGGTTTGCAATGCTATCTTTTGCAGCGTTAACACCAATAATTACAGGCCGATAAGCTGACTTATTACGGGCGTTTGGCTTCTTGACCGGCCAGACGGGCGAGCGCTGGCCAGCCTGGGCCGACTCGCCTTTAATCGCCCATACCCGGCGCCCGATACGGGCCTTGCAGAACTTGTAAACCTCTTGCGTGTGGTGGCCGCCCGAGTCAATACAGACGCCTTTGGCAGCAAACCCGCGCCCATCACCGCGAAACCAAATGCGCTTTAGATGCGCATCTAAACGGGCCTGCGTGTCCGGGTCTGAAAACTCACCGTCAATCACGCTGTAGTCAATTGACCATGATTCCTCATTGACGCCATAACCGACCGTCTCGACCTCTAGGCGGTAGTCTTGAACATCGACGCCGACAGTGATCAAGCCCACCCAATCCGGCACCTCGGCGGCCCACACTTCGCAACGCGCAATCAGGGCCTCTACCCTGATTTCCTTACCGGCATGCTTGCGATAGGGCAGCCCTAATTGCGTGTTGTACCAGACCTGTAATTTGTCCTCGTTGCCCTGGGCGGCAATCCACTTACGGGCGATATCGGCGGGCTTATCCTTCGACCAGGGGCTAAACAACTTCCCGGCCTGGAAGCCGGCATGTTCATTGCTGACGGGGTGAATCCCACAAGTCGGACACTTGGCCATGTAC
>Ga0157375_10000312_pt1 | contig 43933 bp, 39 predicted proteins | sample M35metaG_FD_115311 | JGI IMG/M metagenome (GOLD analysis project Ga0157375, IMG submission 115311) | Miscanthus rhizosphere microbial communities from Kellogg Biological Station, Michigan, USA - M3-5 metaG | ecosystem: Host-associated > Plants > Roots > Rhizosphere > Soil | place: USA: Michigan...
CACACCACCTTCGCGAGCAAGTCGAATCGTCGCACCGCCACTCCCACAGGGGATCAGCGGTGTACCCAATTTCTCAATCGAACACAGATCAAAATGTGGGAGCTGGCTTGCCTGCGAAAGCGGAGGGCCAACTGGCATCTGAGTCGACTGACACACCACCTTCGCGGGCCAGCCCGCTCCCACAGAGGGTTAGAGGTGTGCCCAATTTCCCGGCCGGACACAGATCAAAATGTGGGAGCTGGCTTGCCTGCGAAAGCGATGGGCCAGCTGACATTTGAGTAGACTGACACACCACCTTCGCGAGCAAGCCCGCTCCCACAGGGGGTTAACGGTGTACCCAATTCCTCGACCGGACACAGCTCAAAATGTGGGAGCTGGCTTGCCTGCGATGGCATCACCTCGGTCTACCTACCTTCAACGCGGCCCCACGCACTCCACTGCCCGATCCACCAACGTTTTCGCCATATCCACCAGATGCAGCACCGACATCACCAGCGCCTGTGATGTGCCCTCCAACCGATCAGCGGCTTCCTGCGCCGTGGCCGACGCACACCGCAACAGGCTGCTGGTGTGCACCAGAGCACTTTCAAAACTGGCTTCAGCATTAACGGCAAACAGAATCGGCTCTACGGTATCCGGCGATGGAGCAGGGGAAAGGTAGTGATCCAGCGCACGTTTGTACGCGGCGTACTTATGAACAGGATCTGAGGAAGGGTCAAAGCGATTGAAAGGCGGATCGGGAATAATCTTATCCATAGTGAAGCACCTCTAGTCGTTAGAGGCCGTCACCATCGCTGCTAAACGATTGGAAAGGTGGCGGCCGAGCGCAGGTTAGCAGAACCGGAGACTAGGACCCGGCGCACCCGAAGGTGCCCTGCGCACGGCCACCATAAAGCGTCGGGCCGAAAAAAAGCGCCCTGCAAAAGGTGGCGCTTTGCGCCTAGTCATCGGCGGGCTGCTAAACCCGGTGACTGAATTGGCAGTGACCGGCGAAGACTAGCTAGCTAGTGGGTGAGGCGCAAGCGGGTGGGATTTTCTCGGAAACTTCCTGCGAGGGGAAGGGAAATATCGCGATCCTAATAGTCCGCTCCAGTTTGTATCCATTACAGCAGGCTTTCACCAAAAGCCTTGGTAGCTGGGGCCGTCTGACATAGGCGGTTGTGTTGGCTTATCAATTTGAATGGTAACGGGGATAGGAAAGTCCACGCCGACGAGCGCTACTTCTCCTTGTTTTAAATTTGGTAAGAACGCTGCGGCGGAGCGATCCATTTCTCCGCAGGCCCTTTCTACAACTTCACGATCTCGGTCATTTGTTAATCTGTGGACAAGCAATGTTCCCATTTGACTGAGAACGCCTTCGGTAATATCTCTAGGCCGCTGCGTAGCTAAACATATCGTAAGCCCATATTTGCGACCTTCCTTAGCAATTATTTCAAAAGCATCAAGTTTTGCAGCATTGTCGTCATGACCGACTTTTTTGCCAAGAAAATTGTGGGCCTCGTCTAGAATTACTACTAAAGGTGCCGCTTTATACTTTTCTTCACGTGCATTATTTAGCAATGCTCGACCTATTGCATTTGCAATAACTTCTCTGGCGCTGAATTCATATCCTATAGAACTTAAGCAAACTCTCATAACTGCATGGTCACTGCTGATAAAGCTATCTAGTTTTTCGGAAAAATTAGGGAGGGTTTCTTTAGGGGTGAAAATGCATTCTAAAGATTTGGAAAATCTGATGGCCAATATTCTTGTTAGTAGCGAAACGCAATAGGAGAGCTCGCCAGATTCTGCGCCCCAGTGCTTTGGTTTTTTCAAGTCATCAGGATAGCAGCACTCTTGCTCTATTTGTTTTGAAAGTAACCGGATATCAAATGGTTGAGATGGATTGTCAATTAATTTTGAGTTGCCATTTTTGTTTAATGCTGCATAGTAATTATCTTTCGGTTGTTTGATTTTTAGAAAAATTCCTTCATTTGATAGGTCTGGCGCTAAGTTGGCTAGTCTCAAACTTTTTATTGCTTCTCTTAGCTTGGGGCCTTGAACTTTTCCAGAGGGCTCAAATAGTGCTATAAAATCAGACTCGTTAAAGTTTGTAGGTGGTAGCTTTATTTCTTCAGAGCTCTCTGCTTTGTGAAGAGGGGTGCCTAGGTGGTAGTGAACTACATTGTCTCCTATAGTGGAGCGGTACTCTCCAGTCGCATCTAATACGATTATTTTTGATTTGTATTTTCTGCACTCCTGAATTATTTTTGCTGTTGTCCAGCTTTTTCCTCCGCCCGTTGAACCAAGAATTGCACAGTGCCTACCAAACAGTTTTTCGGGGGTTACACTAATTTTGCAGCCGGCATCGCCAGAGGTAATGCCTAGTTGTAGAAGTACCTTGTTTTTGATTTCTGTGTCTAGTCCTTCGTTTGTAAGTTCTGGGATTAAAGAGATTAGTTCTGATGGGGCTGAAAATACGCGATCTCCAAGTCTTGGGTATGCTGATATTCCCGCCTGAATTTTTAGATTTATTGAATTTATTGAGCCAAGCATCTGAATTAGCCCTATGGCATCAATTTTTTTCAGGCCGTCAAAGTCTTGGGTTATGTCATTTCGGTCCTTATCAGGTAATGTAACTTCTAGTATTTTTCCTAGCGTAATACACTGTTGTCCTTCGATTAATACTAACTCTCCGACTTCTCCGCGCCCGTATCTGTTGGCGTCAGAGTATTGAGCACTCACATCGCCAGCATGAGCAAGATTGACCTTCACAGTATTTGCAGAGACACTGGAGACGACTCCAATTTTAAGCGAGCTTTGTACAATTCCGGAATTGTTCAATTTGTCGTTCATTTTTAATTTGCTCCCGCGCGCTTAACCGCATTAGCAAGTTGTTCTGCGGGGCTCAAAGCTCTTAAGTTGGGGATTTGCTCCACAAGGCTTGAAAAAGAGCTATTTATGAAATGTATATCGTAGCCTTGTTTCGCTAATTCAGCTAATTTTGCCCAGTAGGGGCTAGAGCCTTTTGTACCATTATTTTCTATATGAGTTGCACATTTATAGTCTGCGATTATTAGTTTTAAGCTAGGGTTGGATTTTATAGCCGAGAAAATTGGTTCCGATAGATGGTCGTCGTTGAAGCCAAAGCCAGCCATAAAAATGCAGCTATTTGGCTGTCGTAGTGTTTCTAAAAAGCGCGATAAAAGTTCCAGGTGAGGCTGCAAAAAGGCTTGTTGGTATTTTCCTTTTGCAGGATATATCAAACATGCGTTGTGAGCGCCTGGTTTAGAATACTCATATATTTCAGTACCTTCCCTGATCCAACTCACAGATCCGTGAAGCTTATAAAGTTGAAATATGCCCTCTACAAACTCATGCTTGTCGTGCTCTCGTCTAACAATATCATAGTTAAAATATTTCCCGTCGAAACGACGTTTTCTTGTATAGGAAAATCCATCAACTACCATCATGCCCAGATCGGATGCGGAAGTCTCAAAGCACATGTCGTAGTTGGTTGTAAATATTTTTAGTCTTGGATCTCTTACTCTTCTGCGGGCTAGTTTTTGAAGTAGCATTCGATAAGAGGATAAGTCGCTATCTGCATTCTCTAAAAACGTAGTGCATTCTTTTAATATTAATGTTTTTACATCTATTAATAATCTCTCTACTTCTGTGTCCGCTGGATTAAATAATAAGTATGCATCGCATTGTGATAGAAAATGTTCAATGTTAGGAGAGGCTCTTTCGGTGTATTTGACTTTTTCGCAAACGCGTTTTGCTTCTTCAGTTAGGTCGCCCGTAATAAATTCATCGATCATCGATTTTTGCCATAAATCCCACATGCTAGGGCCACGGACTTCAGCAAGTGATGTACCGCTTCCGGCAAAAAATGCAATGTTTGGAAGTTGCAATGATGTTGAAAGAGTCTCTTGGAGTGCGAGGTTGTTTGACCTTATTGAATCTCTATCTTGCTGGCTTATTTCCGTTGTGTTATTTGCGCAACAAAACGCATCTTCGTTTAAAGGTAGCCAGTCGTTATTTTTAGGTTTTAGATAAGCGAGCTTCCCATCCATACTCGCGCTGGTTGGCTTTAACGATGCAGTAGTGGCGGAATCAGATGTTTCGCTCATAAAATCCCTTTATTATTTCTATGACTTAGGTAAGTTTCATACAGTCGAAATGGTAGGTCGTAATAGAGCACGTCATTCTTTAAGTGTCAATTTGACACTATTCAAAAAGCTACCCTTGGGTTTTTGCTTTTCAGTGGATAGAAAAAAAGCCTCCTGAACTTCTATCAGTTGCCCCAAAAATCCCCACCACCTCCTTCCTCAACCACAAATGCCGCGGATCCTTCTGATTCCGCGCATGCCAGTGGTGTTTCAAGCTATACGGCGGTATCTCCACCGGCGGTTCAATCATTCGCACCGCCGAGTGCTTTTCATAGATATGTGCCACCGACCTCGGCATCACCGCGATCAACTCCGAGCGCTCGATGATGGCCGACATGCTCATGTAGTGGGACATCTGCACCACGATCTTCCTTTCGATCCCTTGCTCGGCCAGAAAGCTCTCGTACATTTCCTGACTGCGGCTGCCGTCGCGTACCTGCAGGTGCTCCAGTGTGCAGAACTCTTCCATGCTCAGTTGCGGCGCGGTGATGCGGTGGTGGCGGCCGATGAGGCAGACCAGGTCGTGGTCGAACAGGCGTTGCTGGTAGATGTTCGGCGCGTCGAGGTCGGGGAAGTAGCCCAGCGCCGAGTCCACGCGGCCTTCGCGCAGGGCGTCGTGGAGGTCTTTGGGGCCGAGGCTCAGGCACTGGATCTTGGCGTGGGGCGCGGCGCTGCGCAGGCGGTCGAAGAGGGCGGGGAGGAACACCACTTCGCCGATTTCACTGAGGCAGAAGGTGAAGGTTTCGCGGCTTTGCGCTGGGTCGAAGGTGGGGCTGGGGAGGATTTCCTGGTCGATGGTGGCGATCACCTCGCGGGTGCGTTCGACGATGCTGCGCGCCCGTGGCGTGGGCTCCATGGCGGTGCCGCTGCGCACGAACAAGGGGTCGCCGAGGGAGTGACGCAAGCGCGATAACGCGGCACTGGCGGCGGGCTGGCTCATGCCCAGGCGCTTGGCGGCGGCGGTGACGTTGCCGCAATCGTGAATGGCCAACAAGACGCGTAGCAGGTTCAGGTCCGTGCGCATGACTATAACCAGATCAAATAGTTTGAATAACTAGAATTTGCTTCTGCTATTTGTGCCCCACGGCGAGGATGGTGTCCAGACAAGAATAAAACCAAGAGGCACCCTCATGATCAATCTGCATGACATCCGCTATGTGCGTCTGGGCACGGCGGACCTTGCCCAGGCCAAGCTGTACGCCACGCAGATGCTCGGCCTGCAGGTGGCGCGCGAGGCCAACGGTGCGATCTATTTTCGCTCCGACAGCCGCGACCACACCCTGTGCTACTACGAAGGCGACCCACGGGAAACCACCACCGCCTTCGAAGTCACCAGCTGGAACGAACTCGACCACGCCGCCCAATTGCTCGAAGACAACGGCTTCGCCGTGCGCCATGGCAGCCGCCAGGACGCCGAGGTGCGCCACGTCAACGAGCTGATTCAGTTTCGCGACCCCAGCGGCAATCACATCGAACTGGTGCTGCGCCCCCATGCCAGTGGCAGCCGTTACTTCGCCACCCGCGATGCCGGTATCACCGGTTTCAGCCATATCGGCCTGCGGACCACCGACGCCAAGCGCGACGAAGCGTTCTGGACCAGCCTGGCCAACGCACGGGTCAGTGACCGCATCGGTGAAGCGCCGCTGCTGCGCATCGATGAGGTGCATCACAAGATCGCGCTGTTCCCCTCCAGCCATGCCGGCGTGCAGCACATCAACCACCAGGTGGAAAGCATCGATGACGTGATGCGCGCCTGGTACTTCCTCAAGGAACGCGGGATCAGGATTCTGTTCGGGCCGGGTCGTCACCCGACGTCAGGGGCGATGTTCCTGTACTTCGAAGGGCCAGATGGCATGACCTACGAATACTCCACTGGGGTGAGTCATATCGCCCCGGAAGACGAGGCCACCCACCAGCCCCGGCAATTCCCGCTGGTCACCAGCTCGTTCTGTGCCTGGGGTTCGAAGCCGGACATTCCGGAGTTCAAATCATGAGCCGCGTCAGCCAAGAAGCCGAAGTGCGGGTGGCCGCGCGTGCCCTGGCCAACGCCGGTTTTGTGCACGCCTACGGCCATTGCAGCTTGCGCCTGGATGCCGAGCACTTCCTGGTGTGCGCCGCCAAGCCCATGGGCCTGATCCCGCCCGGCGAGCCCGGCACCGTGGTGCCGGTGCATGGTCCGCTGCCGGAGGGTGTGCTGGGCGAAGTGCGCATTCATCAACAGATTTACCAGCGTCGGCCAGACGTCAACGCGGTGATCCGCTGCATGCCGATGCAGGTGATGAGCTTGTCCTGCGCCGGGCTGACCCCGCGTTTGCGCCACGGCATGGGCGCCTATTTCAAGGACGGCGTGCCGCTGTGGGATGACCCGCAACTGCTGCGCGACGACTCGCAGGCCGCCGCCCTGGCCGAACAGTTGGGCCGCTCCCAGGCCCTGGTAATGCGTGGCAACGGCGCCATGGTGGTCGGCGGCTCCCTGGTGGAAGCACTGACCCTGGTGTTCTACCTCGAAGACGCCGCCCGTATCGAACTGCAACTGCTGGCGGCCGGCGTGGCCGACCACGCACCGCTGCTGAGCCGTGAAGAAGCGGACCGCCGCGCCACCCACAGCGGCCGAATCTTTGAACGCATGTGGGACTACCTCACCGCCGGCGATGCCGAGCTGAACCTGATAACAAGAGACGAGCGCCAACCATGACCAAGCATTTTCATAACTTCATCGATAACCAATGGGTCGAGGGCGTGCGCACCTTCGACAACCGCAACCCGGCCGACAATAGCGTGATCGGCCAGGTTCACGAGGCCGGCCGCGAGCAGGTCGACGCGGCGGTCAAAGCCGCCCGCGCCGCACTGAGCGGCCCCTGGGGCAAGATGACCATCGCCCAACGCACCGCGTTGCTGCACAAGGTGGCCGACGGCATCGAACAGCGCGCCGAAGAGTTCGTCGCCGCTGAAGTGGCCGACACCGGCAAGCCCCACGCGCTGGCCAGTCACCTGGATATCCCCCGTGGCGCCGCCAACTTCAAGGTGTTTGCCGACCTGATCCGTAACGTGCCCACCGAAAGTTTCACCATGGACACCCCCGACGGCGGCAAGGCGGTCAACTACGCGGTGCGCAACCCGCGCGGGGTGATTGGGGTAATCTGCCCGTGGAACCTGCCGCTGCTGCTGATGACCTGGAAAGTCGGCCCGGCCCTGGCCTGCGGCAACACCGTGGTGGTCAAACCGTCGGAAGAAACCCCAGCCACTGCCACCTTGCTCGGTGAAGTGATGCGCGACGCCGGCGTGCCCGCAGGTGTCTACAACGTGGTGCACGGCTTTGGCGAGCACTCGGCGGGGGCCTTCCTCACCGAACATCAAGACGTGGACGGCATCACCTTTACCGGCGAGACCGGTACCGGCGAAGCGATCATGAAAGCCGCGGCCAAGGGCGTACGCCCGGTCTCGCTGGAACTGGGTGGCAAGAACGCCGGGGTGATTTTCGCCGACGCCGACCTGGACAAGGCCGTGGCCGGCATCGCCCGCGCGGTGTTCGAAAACAGCGGCCAGGTGTGCCTGGGCACTGAGCGCGTGTACGTGCAACGGCCGCTGTTCCAGGCGTTTGTCGCCGCCCTCAAGGCGCGTGCCGAAGCCATCAAGGTCGGCCCGCCAAATGCTCCTGGCGTCACCATGGGCCCGCTGGTTTCCGTGGGCCACCGCCAGAAGGTGTTGAGCTATTACGCCCAGGCGGCCAAAGACGGCGCCACCGTCGTGACGGGCGGCGGCATCCCGGACATGCCTGCCGAACTGGCCGAAGGCGCCTGGGTGCAGCCGACGATCTGGACCGGCTTGTCGGAAGACTCTGCTGTTGTGCGTGAAGAAATCTTCGGCCCGTGCTGCCACATCGCACCGTTCGATGATGAAGACGAGGTGGTGCGCCTGGTCAACGACACGCCCTACGGCCTGGCCGCCAGCGTGTGGACCACCGACCTGCAGGTTGCCCACCGCATGGGCGCCGCGCTGGATGTGGGCATCTGCTGGATCAATTCGTGGTTCCTGCGCGACCTGCGCACCGCGTTTGGTGGCGCCAAGCAATCGGGCATTGGCCGCGAGGGCGGGGTGCATTCCCTGGAGTTCTACACCGAACTGCGCAACGTGTGCATCCGCCTGTGAGGTCCGCCATGACACATCTCAACCCCCTCGGCGCGCAACTGCACCAGGCACTCACCGAGCGTAAACCGCTGGCGCCGCTGACCGAGCAATACCCCGAGCTGACGGTGGCCGACGCCTACCAGATTCAACTGGCCATGCTGCAACCGCGCCTCGATGCCGGGCAAACCGTGATCGGCAAGAAGATCGGCGTCACCAGCCAAGTGGTGATGGACATGCTCGGCGTGGACCAGCCCGACTTCGGCCATCTGCTCAGCGGCATGCTGGTCAACGACGGTGCCGCGCTGGCGTGCGCCGACTTTATCGCGCCCAAGGCCGAAGGCGAGATCGCCTTTGTGCTCAAGCAGGACCTGGTCGGCCCGGGCGTGACCGTGGCCGATGTACTGCGCGCCACCGCGTATGTGATGCCGTGCTTCGAGATCGTCGATTCGCGAATCAAGGACTGGAAAATCAAGATCCAGGACACCGTCGCCGACAATGCCTCGGCCGCGGCGTTCGTGCTCGGCGATGGCGTAGCCGACCCGCGTGACATCGACCTGGCGTGCGTGGGCATGACCCTGGAAAAGAACGGCGAGATCGTCGCCACCGGCGCCGGTGCGGCGGCCCTCGGCCACCCGGCGAATGCCGTGGTATGGCTGGCCAATACCCTGGGGCGTCTGGGCATCCCGTTGAAGAAAGGCGAGGTGATCCTGTCCGGCTCCCTGGCCGCCATGGTCCCGGTCCAGCCGGGTGACCAGTTGCGCATGAGCCTGGGCGGTATCGGCTCGGCTTCCATCCGTTTTGTTTGAAGGATCACCCCATGAACCTGTCAGCCGCAACCATCGCCGAACTGGCCATTCACTTGGAAAACGCCGAGCTCAACCGTGAAGCCGTGACCAAGATCACCGACGCCCACCCGGACATGGACTGGGAGGACGCCTACGCGATCCAGAACACCATCCGCGCCAACAAGGAAGCACGAGGCGTGCGCATTGTCGGCCTGAAGATGGGCCTGACGTCCTTTGCCAAGATGAAGCAGATGGGCGTCACCGAACCGATCCACGGTTTTATCACCGACTACGGCGCCTGCGCCGATGGTTCGGTGATCGACGTCGATAGGCTGATCCACCCCAAGGTCGAGGCCGAAATCGCCTTTGTGCTCAAGCACCCGCTCAAAGGCCCGGGCGTGCACGTGGGGGATGTGCTGGCGGCCACCGACTTCATTTTGCCGGCGGTGGAAGTGATCGACTCGCGTTATGAACACTTCCGCTTCGACCTTAAAAGCGTGATCGCCGACAACACCTCGTCCGCCCGTTTTGTCACCGGCGGGCAGGCTCGCAGCCCGCTGGGCATCGACCTCAAGTGCCTGGGCGTGGTGATGGAAAAGAACGGTGAAGTGGTCGCCACCGCCGCCGGTGCCGCCGTGCTCGGCCACCCGGCGCAAAGCGTGGCGATGCTCGCCAACATGCTGGCCACCCAGGGCAAGGAGCTGCCTGCCGGCACCTTCATCATGACCGGTGGCGTGACCGAAGCCATTGCGGTGGCGGCGGGCGACCAGATCACCGTGCGCTACCAGCACCTGGGCAGCGTGTCCATGCGCTTTGCCGCCAAGTCCGAGTGAGGAAAGCACCATGCCGATCATGCAGGTTTATCTGATTGAAGGCCGCGACGACGAGCAAAAGGCGCGGCTGATCGAGGCGTTGACCCAGGCTGCGGTCGACTCGATCCAGGCCCCGCCGGAGTCCGTGCGGGTGATCATCACCGAAGTGCCGAAGACCCAGTTCGGGATCGCCGGCAAAACCGCCAAGGCCCTGGGGCGCTGACATGAGCACACACAAGAAGAACGTCGCAATCATCGGCTCGGGCAACATTGGCACCGACCTGATGATCAAGATCCTGCGCCATGGCCAGCAGTTGCAGATGGCGGTGATGGTGGGCATCGATGCCGCCTCCGACGGCCTTGAACGGGCGCGGCGCCTGGGCGTGGCCACCACCCACGAGGGCGTTGAAGGCCTGGTGCGCATGCCGGAGTTTGCCGGGATCGACTTTGTCTTTGACGCCACCTCGGCCACCGCCCATGTGGCCAACGATGCACTGCTGCGCCAGCACAAGCCGGGCATCCGCGTGATCGACCTGACGCCGGCAGCCATTGGCCCGTATTGCGTACCGGTGGTGAACCTGGACGCCAACCTGGCGGCACTGAACGTGAACATGGTCACGTGCGGCGGCCAGGCGACCATTCCGATGGTGGCGGCGGTGTCCCGGGTGGCCAAGGTGCATTACGCGGAAATCATTGCCTCCATCAGCAGCAAATCCGCCGGCCCCGGCACCCGGGCGAACATCGACGAGTTCACCGAAACCACCGCCCAGGCCATCGAGGCGGTAGGCGGCGCGGGCAAGGGCAAGGCGATCATCGTGCTCAATCCGGCCGAACCGCCGCTGATGATGCGTGACACGGTGTACGTGTTGTCGGAGGCGGCGGATCAGGCTGAAGTGCAAGCGTCCATCGAAGACATGGCCAATGCGGTCACGGCCTACGTGCCGGGGTATCGCCTGAAACAGCAGGTGCAGTTCGACGTGATCACGCCCGACGCACCGTTGAACATTCCCGGGCTGGGCCGCTTCAGCGGCTTGAAGACCACGGTGTTCCTCGAAGTCGAAGGCGCCGCCCATTACCTGCCGGCTTACGCCGGCAATCTCGACATCATGACCTCCGCTGCGCTGGCCACCGCCGAGCGCATGGCGCAGGCTTTGTGAGGCCCCGACCATGACCTTCAACCCTGGCAAGAAGCTGTATATCAGCGACGTGACCCTGCGCGACGGCAGCCATGCCGTGCGTCACCAGTATTCCCTCGACAACGTGCAAACCATCGCCCGCGCCCTGGACAAGGCCCGTGTCGACTCCATCGAAGTGGCCCACGGCGACGGCCTGCAAGGCTCCAGCTTCAACTACGGCTTTGGTGCCCATACCGACCTTGAGTGGATCGAGGCGGTCAGCGATGTGATCCGCCACGCCAAGGTCGCCACCCTGTTGCTGCCGGGCATTGGCACGGTGCACGACCTCAAGGCCGCGTACAACGCCGGGGCGCGGGTGGTGCGGGTGGCCACCCATTGCACTGAGGCCGACTGCGCCCGCCAGCACATCGAGTTCGCGCGCACCCTGGGCATGGACACCGTGGGTTTCCTGATGATGAGCCACCTCACCAGCCCGCAGAACCTGGCCGTCGAAGCCAAGAAAATGGAAAGCTACGGCGCCACCTGCATCTACGTGGTGGACTCCGGCGGCGCCATGGGCATGCACGACATCCGTGAGCGTTTCCGCGCGGTGAAGGCCGTGCTCAAGCCTGAGACCGAAACCGGCATGCATGCCCACCACAACCTGTCGCTGGGGGTGGCCAACTCCATCGTCGCCGTGGAGGAGGGCTGCGACCGCATCGACGCCAGTCTCGCCGGCATGGGCGCCGGTGCGGGCAATGCGCCGCTGGAGGTGTTCATCGCCGCCGCCGACCGCATGGGCTGGAACCACGGCACTGACCTGTACGCACTGATGGACGCCGCCGACGACATTGTGCGCCCACTGCAGGACCGCCCGGTGCGGGTGGACCGCGAGACCCTGGCCCTGGGTTACGCCGGGGTGTATTCGAGCTTTTTGCGGCATGCCGAAGTCGCGGCCAGGCGCTACGACCTCAAGACCGTGGACATCCTCGTGGAACTGGGCAAACGCCGCATGGTGGGCGGGCAGGAGGACATGATCGTCGACGTCGCACTCGACCTGCTTAACCGCTAGCCAACGGGCAACGCCAATCCCTGTGGGAGCGGCGGTGCGACGATTCGACTTGCCCGCGATGACTGACACACCGCTATCGCAGGCAAGCCAGCTCCCACAGGGGACTGCATTGTCAGTCCGAAACATGCTTTTGCAGTGCACTTGATTCACCCCAAAGACAACTCCAAAAACAGGGGAACATTGATGAACAGCAAGACTGCCAACCTAGGCGCAACAATTGATAACAACAGGATTTCCGGCTACCAGATCATGGTGCTGGTCTTGTGCTTCCTGGTGGTACTGGTGGACGGCTTCGACACCGCCGTCATCGGCTATATCGCCCCGGCCCTGCGCCAGGAATGGGGCCTGCAACCGGCGCAACTGTCCCCGGCCTTCGGCGCCGGGCTGTTCGGCCTGATGGTCGGCGCGTTTATCTTCGGCCCGGTGGCCGATGCCTACGGGCGCAAGAAGGTGTTGCTGGTCTCGGTGCTGATCTTCAGCCTCGGCACCCTGGCTTCGGCATATTCCACCTCCATCGACATGCTCACCGCCTTGCGCTTTCTCACCGGCATCGGCCTGGGCGGGGCGATGCCGACGTGCATCACCTTGAGCGCCGAGTATTCGCCGGCCCGGCGCCGGATGATCATGGTCACCTTGAGCTACAGCGGGTTCACCACCGGCCTGGCGCTCGGCGGTGCGGTGGCCAGCCAGATCATCCCGGTGTTCGGCTGGCGTGGCGTGCTGATGATCGGTGGCATCGTGCCGTTGCTGTTGCTGCCATTGCTGGCGTGGTTGCTGCCCGAATCGGTGCGCTTCATGGCTGCTCATCCGCAGCATGCCGATGCGCTGCGCAAGGTGATGGGCAGGATCACCGGCCGCAACGACCTGCACGACGTCACCTTCATCGAGCCGCAAAGCCCGGTGGCCGTGCGTTCGCCGATCTCGCAACTGTTCATCGAAAACCGTGCCCTGCGCACCGTGCTGTTGTGGGGCACGTTCTTCTGCTCCTTGTTTGTGTTCTATCTCCTGACCAGCTGGCTGCCGAGCATCCTCAAGGACGCCGGCTACGACATCGCCGCCGCTGCGCGGATCGGTGCGATGGTGCCGCTGGGCGGCACCGTAGGCGCCATTCTCATGGCGTTGCTGATGGACCGTGTCAGCCCGTATCGGGTATTGGGCCTGGCCTACCTCGGTTCGGCGCTGGTGATCGCGCTGATTGGTTTTGTGCTGGCGGACGCGTTCTGGCTGGGGCTCACCGTGTTCATGGTCGGCTTTGGCGTTGCCGGGGCGCAGAACGGCTTGAACCTGCTGTCGGCGAGCATCTACCCGACGGCAGCACGGGCGACCGGCGTGAGCTGGGCCATGGCCAACGGGCGGGTGGGTTCGATCATCGGTTCGGTGCTCGGCGCATGGCTGATCGCGCAGTTGGGCCAGCCCTCAGTGTTCTTTGTGGTGCTGGCGATTCCCGCGTTGTTCGGTTCGATTGCGATCTTCTCTTTGCAGCGCATGACCGAAAAAAAGCGCGGGCCTGAGGTCACCGTACTCCCAACCTGACACCCCTGTTTTTGTAGGAGCCGGCTTGCCGGCGATGAGGACTTTGCCTTCATCGCAGGCCTCAAAACCGCCATCGCCGGCAAGCCGGCTCCTACAAGTTTTAGCTGCACCCCACACAACAATAAAAGCCAACGGGTACACCCAATGAAAACTTCCGTATTCCAAGCGGCGCCTGCGTGCGCCTGCGTTTTGCTCGCCGTCAGCTCGGTCGCCCAGGCCGAAGGCTTCATCGATGATGCCCACGCCAAGCTTGAGGCGCGCAACGTCTACTTCAACCAGGACAACCGCAGTGGCCCGGCCCAGCCGTCCAAGCTGGAGGAGTGGGGCCAGGGCTTTATCCTCAACTTCACTTCCGGCTACACCCAGGGCCCGGTAGGTGTTGGCGTGGACGCACTGGGCATGCTCGGCATACGCCTGGATTCCGGGCGCGGCACCCACGGCAACCCCAACAGCGTGACCCAGGGCGGGTTCGTCTTCCCCACCGACAGCGACGGGCGCGCGGTCAGTGACTTCAGCAGCCTGGGGCTGACCGGCAAGGTGCGCGTGGCCAAGACTGAACTGAAAGTGGGCACCCTGATGCCAAGGTTGCCGGTGGTGGTCTACAACGATGGCCGGTTGTTGCCGGAAACCTTCCAGGGTTGGCAGGCCACGTCCAAGGACTTCGACAACCTCACCCTGATCGGCGGGCGCTTGAGCGGTGTGAAAAGCCGTAACTCATCCAACAACGAAGACCTCGCCATCAGCGGGGCTGGCGGCCCGGCCGGCAAGCGCAGCAACCAGTTCTACTACGCCGGCGTGGATTACACGCTGCGCCCGAACCTGTTGTTGCAGTACTACTACGGTGACCTCGAAGACTTTTACCAGCAGCACTTCGTCGGCCTGGTCCACACCCTGGCCCTGCCGGTGGGCAGCTTCAAAACTGACCTGCGCTTTTTCGACAGTTCATCGGACGGCCGCAACGGCAACGTTGCCGGGCGTGCCGAGGGCTATCGCAGCACCGGTTACCACAACAACGGTGAAGTCGATAACCGCGTGCTGGCGGGGCTGTTCACCTACAGCCTGGGCGGCCATGCGGTGAGCCTGGGCTACCAGCACCTCAACGGTTCCAGCGACTTTCCGTTTCTCAACCAGGGTGATGGTTCGGCGACCTACCTGATCACCGACCGCCAGACCGGCGCACGTTTCCAGCGCGCCGGGGAGAACACCTGGGTGGCGCAACATGCCTTCAACTTTGCCACGGTAGGGTTGCCGGGGCTGACCTCCCAAGTGGTCTACCAGCGCGGCGGGGACATCAAGTCCGACCAGGGCCCGCAGCACGAGTGGGAACGTGATGTGATGCTGACCTATGCCTTCCAGAGCAAGCCGCTCACCGGGTTCGCCGTGCAGTGGCGCAATGCGATGCTGCGCAGCACCGTGGCCACGCAACGGGACCTGGATGAGAACCGGCTTTATCTGACCTATACCCACGCGTTTTTCTAAGGCTGGGCAAAAATCAAAATGTGGGAGCGTCGAACCGCCGCTCCCACATTTAGGATTGTGTTGTACTCACCAGCACTGCCTGCTCGCGCTCTGCGCTGTTGACGTTGACGGTGCGCGCGAAGCTCACGCCGTCACCTTCGAACACGCACACCACCCGGTCCCTGAAGGCCGTCTGCGGGTAGATCCAGGTCATTTCCAGGGTCTGGGCATCCAGCCAGCGAGCGCCGGCGACGATCTGCGCATTGTGGAATTCATAGCCATGGTGCAAGGCGCGGCCGGGCATGCTGGTGTTGCCTGGCAGCCAGTCGTCGATGCCCACGCTCAGGCGGTGAGTCGCTTGGTTATCGGTCAATTCGAACGTCAGCACACCCGCCCGGAAGTCGAACGACAACTGCTTCACGCCCAACCCGTTCTCGGCCATCGCAAACACGCGCGTCGAGTCTGCGGGTGCCGCACAGGCTGAAACCAATAACGGCCGCTCAGCCATGCTCGCCAACCGCGCCTCCAGTCGCGCATCCGCCTCGGGCGTCCCACCGCCGCCAAACGCCGCCGGAAAATACCGCTCGATAAACGGAATGATCTCGGCCGAGTTCTTCATGCCGCCGACCACTACCAGCGTCGCGCCATGTTCGCGGTACACCGCCGCCATCTGCACAAACACACCCAGTGCACTGAAGGCGCCGCCCGGTTTCATCATCCAGTGGTAGCCGTAGCGGCTGTCCGGCCCGCCCTGGGGCCGGGTCGCGGCTTCGACCCAGGCTGCCGGCAGGATTTGTCGGCCTTCCCATACGCCATTTTGCCCGTGCAGCACCGCCAGCTTGAGTGCCGCCGACACCGGTGCGGTGAGGCCATTGCCGCCGGGGTTCACGCCGTCGGGGCCGATGTCCCAGGTTTCGTTGTGAATGGCCAGCGGCTCGAACAGGCGCGGCTTGAGATAGTCGTGGAGGGTTTGCCCGGTGACGCGGTTGATCAGCGCCGAGAGCATGTAGCTGGCGGCGCTGGTGTAGACGTATTCGGTGCCGGGCGCATAGGCCAGGGGAATCTTGAAAAATTCGGCGATCCAGCTGGTGTCGATGCCGCGCCACACGGAACCGGAGGTGTTGCTGGCATGGCCGGTGCGCATGGTCAGCAGGTGTTCGACGGTCATATCGCTCAGGCGCGGGTCGGCGTCGGCCGGTACGTCGTCGGGGAAGAAGGTCACCAGCCGGTCATCGAGCCTGAGCAACCCCTCATCGATCGCCAGGCCGATGGCGCAACCGGTGAAGCTCTTGGCCATGGAGTGCAGCACGCGAGGCTCATTGGGGTCGACCGGCCAGGTCCAGCCTTCGGCGACGACGTGGCCATGGCGATGCAGCATGAAGCCGTGCAGGTCGAGGCCAGCGGCCTTGACCTCGTCGAGAAAGGCGATCAGGCGGTCGGGGTCCACGCCCACGCTGCTGGCACTGGCGCGGGGCAAACCATCATAGGAAATCGGGGGCATGTAGGGGCTCGCGGGTAGGGTGGGTCAACGGTTGCGGTGCACCAGCCGGGAATAGGAAATCAGCATGCTGGTGAGCTCCTGGCTGACCCCGGTGAGAGGCGAGGAGCGGCGACTGATCAGGCACACATCGCGCGACGCCAGCGGCTCTTCGATGGCGATGGTGGTCAAGGCGCTGGAAAACAGCTTCATCCCCGGCAGCATGCGCGGCTCGATGGTGAGGTAGTCGGTTTCGGAGACGATGTGCAGGGTTTCCAGCAGGGAGTCGGTGGTGATGGCGATTTTCGGCGGGGCCAGGCCCTGGGTGCGGAACAGCTCCACCAGGCGGTTTTCCGCGCCGCCGATGACGCCGGTGGAGCGCACGCTGATCCATTGGCAGTCGACCAGTTCCCGCACCGACCTGGCCTGGGCCAGGGGATGGCCCTTGCGCGCAATGATGCCGGCGCTGGACGGGTAGAGGCGGTCGATGGACAGGTCGATGTCGGTGACATTGGGCGCCAGCGGGCACAACACGAAATCCAGCCGGCCGTCGCGGACCTTTTCTACCAGGCCCTTGGTGGTGCCGCTGGCCACGTGCACCTGGATACGCGGGAAGCGCTGGGTGAAGTTGCTCAGCACCGGCACCAGCAGCTCGGCCAGGGGTTCGGAGGTGACACCCAGGTCGATATGGCCTTCAGGCTCGCCTTTCCAGGGTTGCAGGTCGAGCAGGGCGCGTTCGCAGTCCAGGGTGATGGAGCGGGCACGCACCAGGAACACTTCGCCGGCCGGGGTCAGGTTGATGCCTTGGTTGGAGCGTTGCAGCAGCACCACGCCCAGTTCCTTTTCCAGGGTCTGGATCGATTGGGTCAGGGTGCTTTGCGCCACATCCAGCTGGCGTGCGGCAGAGCGGAAACTGCCTTTTTCGACCACGGCACAGAATGCACGAAGGTGGGTGAGAGTCATGAAGGACTGCCTCAGGTTTCAGCATTTAAACCATTGAATGCCCGCCAGCTTATCTGATGGCTATAGGTGCGCACAGATCGGTTTGGCCGATCAGGTTCATTATTTTTGAACGCATGCAAACGGCTCCAACCCCTGATTTTTCGGTAGGCTGCAGGCAGGTCACGCGCGGCTCGGCAGGTGATCGGAAAAGCCGAGCCTGATCACTTGGAGCGTTCTTCTCAAGCTTGCCGCACGAAGAATAAGATCGGTCCAGGAACATTCGCCAACCGTGAAGGCGACCAGAACAACAACAATTATCCAGGAGTTCGGCCGTGCCTCTTATTGGGTCCTGCCAGCGTCCGAACTCCATGCGTAAGGAATCTTTAAGGTGCAGTTATCCATGAACAAGACTTTTATCCTGGCAGGCGCCTTGTCTGCGGCACTGGTGGGCACTGCCCATGCTGAAAGTGTGTTGAAGGTGGCGCTCAACGCTGACATCCGCAGCACCGACCCGGGTGTGAACCGCGACACCAACTCCGATGCGGTGATCATGCACATCACCGAAGGGCTGGTGGCCTTTCGCGAAGACGCCACCGTCGGCCCGCTGCTGGCGAAGGACGTGCAGGTGTCCGACGACGGCCTGCGCTACACCTTCCACCTGCGCGACGGGGTGAAGTTCCAGAATGGCAAGCCGCTGACCTCCGCCGAGGTGCTGTGGACCTGGAAGCGCTTCCTCGACCCCAAGACCCAATGGCGTTGCGCGCCTGAATTCGATGGGCATGGCGGCGCAAAGATCGTCGACATGAGCGCCCCGGACCCGCTGACAGTGGTGTTCACCCTCGACAAGCCCAACGGCCTGTTCCTCACCAGCACCGCGCTGCCTGAATGTGGCGGCAGTGGCATCCTGCACCCGGACTCCGTGGCGGCCGACGGCAGCTGGAAAGCCCCGATCGGCACCGGCCCGTTCCGCTTGGGCGACTGGAAGCCCGGTCAATATGTCGAACTGCTGCGTAACGCCGACTACAGCGCCCGCGATGAAAAAGCCCCCGACGGCTACACCGGTAACAAGAGCACCACCCTCGACCGTGTGCGCCTGCTGGTGATCCCGGACCCGGCGGCGGCCAAGGCGGCGCTGCTGTCGAAGAACGTTGACCTGCTGATCGACGTCACCCCGCTGGACGCCACCGAACTGGCGGCCAACCCGAATGTGCGGGTGACCTCCAGCGGCACCATGTCGGTCAACGCCTTGTTGTTCCAGACCCGCGACCCGCTGCTCAAAGATGTGCGCCTGCGCCAGGCCATCGCCCATGCGCTGGACTCGGCGCAAATCGTCGAAGCTCTCACCGGCGGGCGTTCCAAGGCCAACAACTCGATGGTCGCCAGCGGCAGCCATTACCACACCGCCGTCGAGGACCAGGGCTTTGCGTTCGACCCGGCCAAGACTGCGCAACTGCTGCGTGAAGCCGGCTACAAGGGCGAGCCGATCAAGCTGATCGTCAACAAGCGCTACGCCGCGATCTTCGACATGGGCGTGTTTGTGCAAGCCATGGCCAAGGCCAGCGGCATCAACCTGGAGCTGGAAACCCTGGAGTGGGGCACCCAGTTGGAACGCTACCAGAGTGGCAACTACCAGATGATGGCCTTCCCGTATTCCGAGCGCCTCGACCCGGCCCTGAGTTTCGACTCGATGACCGGCGACAAGGACAAGGAAGCGCGCAAGGTCTGGGACAACCCCGACGCCCGTCACTGGCTGCGTGAAGCCCAGCGCGAAGGCGACATCACCAAGCGCCAGGCGCTGTTCGACCAACTGCACCAGCAGATGATCAAGGACGTCCCGATGATCCCGATGTACAACGGCAACGCGATTGCCGCCAGTCGTGACTACGTCAAGGGCCTGCGCACCTGGCCGGTGTCCAAGCCGCGCCTGTGGACCGTCAGCGTCCCCAACTCCGGGAGTAATTGAGGATGTTCCGTTTTATCTCTCAACGCCTGGCCATGTCGATTCCGACCTTGCTGCTGATCTCGCTGATGGTCTTCGCGATCATCCGCCTGGTACCGGGTGACCCGGCGTTGCTGATGCTCGGCGACATGGCCGATGCCCACAGCCTGGAGGTGGCGCGTGCGTCCCTGGGCCTGGACCAGCCGTTGCCGATGCAGTTCCTGATCTGGTTCAAGGCGGTGCTCAGCGGCGACCTCGGGCATTCGATCACCACCAACGAAGCGGTGCTGCCGCTGATTCTCGACCGTTTCCAGGTGAGCGCCGGGATTGTGTTGGTCTCGGTGTTGCTGGCCGCCCTGATTGCGGTGCCGGCGGGCTTGCTCGCTGCTTGGAAACAGGACAGCGCGCTGGACTTTGGCGTGGTGTCGACCGCTACCCTGTTGCTGTCGATTCCCAGCTTCTGGTTGGGCCTGCTGTTGCTCTATGCGTTCGGCATCAAGCTGGGCTGGTTGCCGGTGGTGGGGTACGTGTCGTTTGGCCAGGCGCCATGGCAGGCCTTGAGTTTTATCGTGCTGCCGATTGTCACCCTGACGCTGGTGGAGCTGGGCGCGATTACCCGCATGGCCCGGGCCAGTGCGATTGAAGTGCTGCGCCTGGAGTACATCACCCATGCCCGCGCCAAGGGCCTGTCGGAGCGTGCGGTGTTGTGGCGGCATGCGCTGCGCAACTCGTTTGCACCGACGCTGACCCTGATCGGCCTGATCCTGGGCAACCTGCTCAGCGGTATCGCGGTGCTGGAAACCGTGTTCACTCTGCCCGGCATCGGCCGCCTGATGGTCGACGCCATCTACGCCCGGGACTACCCGGTGCTGCAAGGCTGCCTGTTGCTGGTGACCTTTGTTTATGTGCTGGTCAACCTGTTGGTGGACCTGCTGTACCCGCTCTTCGACCCCAGGGTTAAGTTATGAATAAGCCGCTTCCTGTTGCACCCGAGGTGCTGTTACCTGCACCGGTGCGTGCCCCCAGGGCCTGGCGCGTGCCGCCGTTGAACGCGCTGATCGGTGCGTTCCTGTTGGGCTTGCTGTTGATCATGGCCGCGCTCGGCCTGGTGTGGACGCCCCATGACCCGCTGGCGCTGAACCTGCTGGCGCGGTTGCAGGCACCGACCGCCGCGCATTGGCTGGGTACTGATGAATACGGCCGCGATGTATTGAGCCGCCTGATGATCGGCGCGCACACCAGCCTGTGGGTCAGTGTGTTGACCGTGAGCATGGCGATTATCGCCGGCACGTTCCTCGGCTTGCTGGCCGGCTTCCTGCGCGGCTGGGTCGACCGTGGCCTGATGATGATCAACGACGCATTGCTGGCGTTCCCGGGGATCCTGTTGGCCCTGGGCCTGATGGCGATCATCGGCCCGAGCCTGTACGGCATTGTGTTTGCCCTGAGCCTGGCCTACACGCCGTCGGTGGTGCGAGTGGTGCGCGGTACCGTGCTGTCGCTGCGTGAGAAAGAGTTCGTCGAAGCCTCCCGGGTGATCGGCAACTCCGAGCTGTACACCATGCTGCGCCACATCGCGCCGAACTGTGTGGCGCCGGTGTGCGTGCTGGCCACCAGCATGTTCGGCTGGGCGATCCTCGCGGAAAGTGCGTTGAGCTTCCTCGGCCTGGGTGTGCCGCCACCGGCGGCGACCTGGGGCAACATGCTCGCGGCCAGCCGGCCGTATATCGCCACGGCCAGTTGGCTGGGGCTGTTTCCCGGTGTCTGCATCGCCATGGCGTTGCTGGCGTTCAACCTGTGTGGCGATGCCTTGCGTGACCGCCTTGATCCACGGATGAGTAAATGAGCATGCCTGACGTACTTTTGGCAGTCGATCACCTGAAAATCCGCGTCGGCGCCCACGGCCCGCTGGCGGTCAATGACTTGAGCTTCACCATCGCCCCCGGCGAGATCGTCGCCCTGGTGGGTGAGTCCGGCAGCGGCAAGACCATGGCCGCCCGCGCCGCCATCGGCCTGCTGCCGCCGCCGCTGGAACATTGTGGGGGCCAGGTGCGGTTCCAGGGCCATGACCTCAACAGCCTCAAGCCCGAGCAACTGCGCGAGCTGCGCGGGGCGAAGATCGGCATGGTGTTCCAGGAACCGATGGTGTCGCTCAACCCGTCCATGAGCATTGGCGAACAAATGGCCGAGGGGCTGCGCCTGCACACCAAGCTGACCGAGGCGCAGATTCGCGAACGCAGCCTGGAGATGCTCGGCCACATCGGCATCAAGGATGCCGAGCGTTGCCTGGCCGCATTCCCCCATGAGTTCTCCGGCGGCATGCGCCAACGCATCATGCTCGCTTCGGTGATGCTGCTGCGCCCGGCGCTGCTGATCGCAGACGAACCCACTACCGCCCTGGATTGCCTGGCGCAGCTGGACGTGTTGAAGCTGATGCTCGACCTGACCCGCGAACAGGGCACGGCGATTCTGTTCATCAGCCATGACCTGTCGCTGGTGGCGCGCTACGCCCACAAGGTGGTGGTGATGCGCGAAGGCCGTGCGGTGGAGCAGGGCACCATCGAACAGATCCTGCTGGCGCCGAAGGCCGACTACACCCGGCAACTGCTGGAGGCCCTGCCGCGTCGCGGGGTGCTGGCAGACTTGCCGCAGGCCGACGGCCCGCTGCTGACGGTCAAGGATGTGTGCATCGAGCATCCTGGCCCGCGCAGCCTTTGGGGGCGCACCGCGTTCAAGCGGGTGGTGCACTCGGCCAACCTGACCATTGCGCCGGGGGAAACCCTGGCCCTGGTGGGCGGCAGCGGTTCGGGCAAGACCACCCTCGGACGCGCCATTGTCGGCCTGAACAAAGCCTGTGCCGGCGCCATCGAGTTCGAGGGCGTGGACATTCTGAAGTCCGGCAACCGCGAACATCGCCTGCAATGCCAGATGATTTTCCAGGACCCGTACTCGTCCCTCGACCCGCGCATGAAGATCGGCGACATCCTCGCCGAACCCTTGCGCCACGTGCCCGGCATGAGCGCCGAGCAGAAGCGTGAGCGGGTGGCGAAGACGCTGCTGGACATCGGCCTGGCCGAGCAGTTTGTCGACCGTTTCCCGCACCAGCTTTCTGGGGGCCAGCGCCAGCGTGTCGCGATTGGGCGCGCCCTGGTGCGCCACCCCCGACTGGTGATTGCCGATGAGCCGATCTCGGCGTTGGACATGACCATCCAGAAGCAGATTCTGGAGCTGTTCGAGCGTTTGCAGGCCCAGTACGGCTTTGCCTGCCTGTTTATCTCTCACGACCTGGCGGCGGTGGAGCGCATCGCGCACCGGGTGGCGGTGATGAGCGAGGGCAGGGTGGTGGAAATGGGCGCACGCGACGAGATTTTCGACCGCCCGCAACACCCGTACACCCGCAAGTTGCTGGCCGCCGCCAGCCCCTTGGAGAAACTTGAAAACGGGGGCTACCGCATCCGCCAGGGCCCCGTACCGCTAGCGCTGTAACCAGGACTGACTTCACCCGCCGCGCAAATCAGCGATTTGCGCGAACGGCGAAGCCATGCCCGAAGAACAATAAAAACACCCCCAACCCCTCACTGCCAGGAGCTAAAAAAATGAAAAAATCCCTGACTCAATTCATCACCGGCGTAGGCGTCGTGAGCAGCGGGATGATCCCGTTCGCCGCCCATGCGGACTTCGTCAAGGACAGCAGCGGTACGCTGGAATTGAAGAACTATTACTTCAACCGTGACTACCGGGAAGCCGCTTCCCAGTCGATGCGTGCGGAGTGGGCCCAAGGCTTTCTACTCGGTATCAAGTCCGGGTTTACCGACGGCACCGTGGGTTTCGGCCTGGATGCAATCGGCATGCTGGGCCTGAAGCTCGACTCCAGCCCAGGGCTGTCCGGCACCGGCCTGTTGCAACGTGACAGCGACAAGCGCGCCTCCGACAGTTATTCCAAGCTGGGCGTGACCGCCAAGGCGCGCTTCGCCAAGAGCGAGCTGCGTGTGGGCTACCTGGTGCCGGACCTTCCGACCCTGCAACCCAACACCAGCCGGTTGTTCCCGCAATCGTTCAGCGGCACGCAACTGGTGTCCAACGACATCAGCAACCTCAAGCTCAGCCTTGGCCAGCTGGACCAGGCCAAGGATCGCGACTCCACCAACTACGAAGACATGAAGCTGACCACCGTCAGCAAAGTCTACAAAAGCACGGCCCTGAGCGATCAGTTCCGCTTCGCCGGTGGCGATTATTCGCTCACACCCAACACCTTGCTCAGCTACCACTATGCAGCGCTGGACAGCATCTACCACCAGCAATATGGCGGCTTCAAAAACAACTTCGGCCTGGGCCCCGGCACCCTGAAAACCGACGTGCGCTACTTCAAGGCGGACAAGGACGGCGCGGGCCTGGCGGGTAATGTCGACAACCGAGCACTGAGTACGCGCCTGACCTACCAATACGGCGGCCACAGCATCGGCGGCGGTTTCCAGCGCCAGTACGGCACCACGCCGTTTACCTACCTGGACGGTTCGATCACGTACCTGTTCACCGAGTACCAGTTCACCAACTTCACCCAGACCAAGGAACAGGCCTGGCACGCGCGCTACGACTACAACTTTGCCGACCTGGGCCTGCCAGGCCTGCTGATGGGCATCAAGTACGCCAAGGGTGATTCGGCCGAGGTGGTCGGTTTCAACGGCGAAGGCCGTGAATGGGAACGTGACCTGGACATCAGCTACGTGGTGCAGAACGGTCCGTTCAAAGGCGTGTCGATGCGCTGGCGCAACGCCCTGGCCAAGGGCAACTTCTACAACGATGTCAACGAGAACCGTGTGCTGTTGGGCTACACCCTGGCGCTCTGGTAGTCGACCCCTGTGGGAGCGGGCTTGCTGTGGCGAGCAAGCTTGCTTGCGCTGGGGTGCGAAGCGCCCCCAGACAGTCTGCTCCCACACTGATCGGATTATCAGATCGAGATAGCTGTAGCCGCCCTTACGGGCGATCACCCGGTCTCGTTAGTATTTTTCTCAAGGTCCATCACTCGAATATCGAGATTTCCGGTTTATGAAACTTAATCAACACCCCTTGCTGCAAGCGACACCGGGCACCCACAGGTACGTGGAAAGTGAGCATTACGGCGCGGCGGGTGCAGGTCGAAAAATCTATATTCAGGCGGCGCTGCACGCCGATGAAACCCCGGCGATGCTGGTGGGCGCGCAGCTGCGTCGGCACCTGGTGGCGCTGGAAAGTGCCGGGCGCCTGAATGCGCACGTTGTGCTGGTAGCAGTGGCCAACCCGGCGGGTCTGGGCCAGTACATCATGGGCGCCCCGAGCGGGCGTTTTGAACTGGGCAGCGGGCGCAATTACAACCGGGGTTTCCCGGTGCCGTACCAGGCGATTGTCGGCAAGGTCGAACACCAGTTGGGCCAGGATATCCACGCCAACCGCGAGCTGATCCGCACTGCCTGGGGCGAATGCCTGCGCGCCGCCCAACCGATGGACGAATACCAGTCGCTGCAACAGACCCTGATGCTGCTGGCCCATGACGCCGACATCGTGCTGGACCTGCATTGCTCCCGCGAAGCGGCGATGCACCTCTACACCGGTGAGTCGGTGTGGCCGACCATCGAACCCCTGGCCCGTTACATCGGCGCCGAAGCCACGTTGCTGGCCACTGACTCCCAGGCCAATTCCTTCGATGAAGCGCTGTACCTGCTGTGGGTGAACTTGCGCGAACAATTGGGCGAGCGTTTCCCGATCCCCGACAGCAGCATTGCGGTGACGGTGGAGCACCGTGGCCAGCGCGACGTCTCCTATGAGCTGGCGGAGCATGACGCCGCCGCCATTATTGATTACCTGACCCACCTGGGCGCCATCGAAGGCACGCCGCGCCCCTTGCCGGCCCTACGCAACCCGGCCACGCCACTGGCGGGCAGCGAGCAGTTCTACGCGCCGAGCGCGGGCGTGCTGGTGCACCGCGCCGCGGTCGGCAGCCGCATTGAGGCGGGGCAGGCGTTGTTCGACATCGTCGAGCCCCACAGCGGCCAGACCGTGACGGTCAACAGCCAGACCACCGGTGTGCTGTACATGCGCCGTGATGTGCGCTTCGTGAAACCGGGCGACCCGCTGGGCCGGGTCTCCGGCGCCACGCCGATTCGCAGCGGCAAGCTGCTCAGCGCGTGATCTTGCGGCCATGAAATGCAATTCACTGTGGGAGCTGGCTTGCCTGCGATAGCGGTACATCAGACAGGCCGTTATCGCAGGCAAGCCAGCTCCCACAGTTGATCTTCATTGTTTGATAAACCTTCTTCTTGCAGGACACCCCCCATGCACTCCAACCCGGCAATCACCCTCGAAAACCGTTTCTGCGCCCATAACTATTCGCCGCTGCCGGTGGTCATCGTCAAGGGCGAGGGCGTGTGGGTCATTGGCAATGACGGCAAGCGCTACCTGGACATGATGTCGGCCTATTCGGCTGTCAGCCACGGCCATGTGCACCCGCGTATCCGCGCCGCCGCCGTGGCGCAGATCGACAAGATCAGCGTGGTGTCACGGGCGTTCTACAGTGAGCCGTTGGGCAACTTCCTCCAGGCCCTGTGCCGCATCACCGGGTTTGACTCGGTGCTGCCGATGAACAGCGGCGCCGAGGCGGTGGAAACCGCGATCAAGGCCGCGCGCCGCTGGGGCTACCGGGTCAAGGGCATTGCCGCGAACCAGGCCAAAATCGTGGTGGCCGACAACAACTTCCATGGCCGCACGTCCACGATTGTCGGCTTCTCTTCCGAGCCGGATTACAAGGCCGATTTCGGCCCGTTCTGCAATGGCTTCACCGAAGCGCGCTTTGGCGATATCGACAGTTTTCGCCGAGCGATCACCGCCGACACCTGCGCAGTACTGATCGAGCCGATCCAGGGCGAAGCCGGTATCCGGGTGCCGCCCGCCGGTTTCCTGCGTGCGCTGCGCCAGCTGTGCGACGAGACCAACACCTTGCTGATCCTCGATGAAATCCAGTCGGGCCTGGGCCGTACCGGCAAGTGGTTTGCCTTCCAGCACGAGGGCATTCGCCCGGATGCGCTGATCCTTGGCAAGGCCCTGGGCGGTGGGATCATGCCGGTGTCGGCGTTTGTGGCGGACCACTCGGTGATGGACCTGTTCGATGCCGGCAGCCACGGCTCCACGTTTGGCGGCAACCCGCTGGCCGCCGCCGTTGGCCTGGAAGCCTTGAATGTGCTGGAAGAGGAAGGCTTGATCGATAACAGCGCGACGCTGGGCCAGTACTTGGTGGAGCGCCTGGAGGCGATGAACGCCCCGGCGATCCGTGAGATTCGCGGGCGCGGTTTGTGGGTGGGCGTGGAGCTGGACCGCGATGCGCGGCCGATCTGCGAAGCGTTGCTCGCCGAAGGCCTGCTGACCAAGGAAACCCACGAAAACGTGCTGCGTATCGCGCCGCCACTGTCCATCACCCGTGAGGAACTGGACTGGGGCCTGGCTCGTATCGAGCGGGTGTTTGCAGCGCTATGAGCGACTTTCTCAACCACCTGACCATCGACCAGCAGCGCTACGCCTACATCGACCTGCATCAGCTGTTGACCCCGGCGCAGTTGCACCGGCTGCCGTACTCCCTGCGCATTCTGCTGGAGAACATCGCGCGTTGTGCGCCGGCATCCTTGCCACAGGTGCTGGCGCGGGCGACAGGGGTGGGGCCGGACTGCGAGGTGCCGTTCCAGCCCAATCGCCTGATGTTCCATGACACCACCTGCCTGCCGGCCCTGGCGGATTTTGCCGGGATGCGCGACGTGGTGGCGGAACTGGGCGGCGACCCGACGGCAGTGAACCCGTCGATTCCGGCGGTGCTGACCATCGACCATTCGGTGATCGTCGAGCACTACGCCGAAGCCGGTGCGGTGGACGCCAACCTGGACATCGACTTTCGCCGCAACAGCGAGCGCTACCGGTTTATCAAGTGGGCCCAGGCCAGCCTGGACAACTTCAAGGTGATCCCGCCGGGCACCGGGATCATCCATCAGATGAACATGGAGTCCATCGCCCAGGTGGTGTGGGAAAGCCCAGCCGCCGACGGCGGTGTACTGCTGCACCCCGACTGCATGGTCGCCACCGACAGCCATACGCCGATGATCAACGCCATCGGCGTGCTGGGCTGGGGCGTGGGGGGGCTGGAAGGGCAGGCGGCCATGCTCGGTGAGCCGGTGCCGATCCCGTTTCCCCAGGTGGTGGGGATTCGCGTCAGCAATGCCCTGCGCCCAGGCGTGACCGCCACTGACCTGGCGCTGACCGTCACCGAACTGCTGCGCCAGCGCAGCATGGTGGGCAAGTTTGTCGAATTCAGCGGGCCGGGCCTGTCGAACCTGACGTGGGCGGCGCGCGGTACGGTGGCGAACATGGCGCCGGAGTATGGCGCGACCGTGGTGTTCTTCCCGTTCGATGACGAGACGCTGGCCTACCTGGAATTGAGCGCCCGACCGGCGCCGCTGCTGGCCAAGGTCTCGGCCTATATGGCGGCGCAATCCTTGTGGCGGCAGGCGGGTGAACCGGAGCCGCAGTTCGATGAGTTGATCGAACTGGACCTGGCGCAGGTCGAGCCCAGTGTCGCCGGACCCCATCAGCCGCATCAGCGCCAGTCGCTGGCGGGCGCCGGCGCGTCCTTCCACCGGCATGTGCAGGGTGAGCCAGGGCAGCAGTACTTCGAACCGTCGTTTGAGGCGCCGCTGACCCATGGCGCGGTGGTGATGTCGGCCATTACCAGCTGCACCAACACCGCCAACCCGGCGCAGATGATCCAGGCCGGGCTGTTGGCGCGCAACGCCCGTGAGCGTGGCGTGGGGCGCAGGCCGTGGGTCAAGACATCGCTGTCGCCGGGGTCGCAGGTGGTGGCGGACTACCTCGGCGAGGCCGGGTTGCTGGAGGACTTCTCCGCCCTGGGGTTTGACCTGGCGGGGTTCGGTTGCATGACATGCATCGGCAACTCCGGCAGCCTGGAGGCACATGTCGAGGCGTTTGCCGGGCAGGGGCTCAAGGGCGTGGTGGTGCTGTCGGGCAATCGCAATTTCGAAGGCCGGGTCAACCCCCGGGTGCCCGCCGGATACCTGGCCTCGCCGGCACTGTGCGTGGCCTATGCGATTGCGGGCAGCATCGACATCGACCTGTCCTCCCAGCCATTGGCGCTGGATGATCGGGGCCTGCCGGTGTACCTGCATGACCTGATGCCCAGCGATGCCGACGTGGCCGCGCTGGTGGCGCGGGTGGTGCGCCCGCAGGTGTTCCTGCAGCGCCAGGACTTGCTCTGGCGCGGCACCCACCATTGGCAGGCGCTGGAGGCCGATGGCAGCGTGCAATTTGCTTGGAACCCCGATTCCACCTACCTGCGCCGCCCGCAGTATCTGGTGGGTGTGCAACCCCGACCGGTCAACCGCCTGGCCCTGAGCAATGCGCGGGCGTTGGTGGTGCTTGGCGATAACGTGACCACCGACCATATCTCGCCGGCCGGCACCATCCCGGCCCACAGCCTGGCCGGCGCCTGGCTGCGTGAGCGTGGCGAGGCCGAGGCGGACTTCAACCAGTATTCGACTCGGCGCAGCAACCACGAAGTGATGGTGCGCGGTGCCTTCACCAACCCGCGCCTGAACAACCTGCTGGACCGCACCCAAGCACCACGCCAGGGCGTGTGGGCCTGGAATGCCGATCACAGTGAATACCTGCCGCTGTACCTGGCAGCGCACAGCTACGCGGGCACGCCGACGGTGTTGTTTGCCGGGGTCAACTACGGCGCCGGTTCCAGCCGCGATTGGGCGGCCAAGGTGTTGAGCTTGCTGGGGGTCAAGGCCGTGGTGGCGCGCAGTATCGAGCGTATTCACCGCAGCAACCTGATTGGCATGGGCGTGTTGCCGCTGGTGTTTGCCGAGGGCGCTTCGGTGCAGGACTTGCAGCTCGACGGCAGTGAGCGGTTGACGTTCCTGGGGCTGGAGACCCTCCAGGTGGGTGAGAACCCGATCACCCTGCTGATCGATCGCGCTGACGGCAGTGTGTCCCACTGTGCATTGGCCTTGCGCCTCGACTCGCAGCAGGAGCTTGGGTACCTTGAGCACGGTGGGGTCTTGCCATTCGTGATTCGCAAGACCGTGCAACGAACCCGCCAAGGAGCACTCGATGGTTGACCCACGTGTCATGCAACAACTGGCCCCTGAGGGCGTGCTGCGCGCCGCGATCAACTTCGGCAACCCGGTACTGGCGCAACGCGGTGCAGGTGGCGAGCCCCAAGGGGTTTCGGTGGAACTGGCCAAGGCGTTGGCCGAGGTATTGGGCGTCGAACTGCAATTGATCACCTTCGAGGCGGCGGGCAAGGTCTTCGCCGCCTTGGCCGAGGATGCCTGGCGTGTGGCATTCCTGGCGATCGAGCCGGTGCGCGCGCAGGAGATCGCCTTCAGCGCGCCTTACGTGGAGATCAAGGGCACCTGCCTGGTGGCCATGGATTCGTCCCTCACTCACGTCGCCCAACTGGACGCACCGGGCCGGCGCATCGCCGTCGGCCAGGGCGCCGCCTATGACCTGTATTTGAGCCGTACGCTCAAGCATGCGGAACTGGTGCGTGCGCCCACTTCGGCGGCGGCGGTGGACTGGTTTGTCGAGCAGGAACTGGATGCGGCGGCGGGCGTGCGGGATTTCCTGCGCACCCAGGTCAGTGCGCAACGGCGTCTGCTCGAAGATGATTTCATGACCATCCGCCAGGCCATGGCCGTACCGGTGGCGCATGCGGCCGCTGCCGCGTTCGTCAAATCCTTTGTCGAACGGCAGATCGCAAATGGCAGTGTGAAGCGGGGGTTGCTGGCCAGCGGCCAGAGTGCTGAGTTACAGGCGACGTAGGAAGGCTTTGACGATGTGGCGGGTGGCGTCGGTGGTGTCCAGTTCATCCATGGCGCCATAGGGATGCCACTGGCAATCGACTATTTCGTTGCAAGGTTTTGCATCGGTGATGTTTACCACTGACGCTTCGAACACGTGGTGGACGGTGTCGCGGGCTTTCAATTCCTGCAAATACAACAGGCCGTCCACGTTCAATCCGGTTTCTTCCTGCAGCTCGCGTTCAGCCGCGCCGACCGCGCGCTCATGGCGTTCGACCTTGCCGCCCGGCAACGCCCATTTCGATCTGGCCTTGCGCACGAAGAGGATGTGCCCCTCGTGTTCGCAAATGACCGTTGCCCTGATTTTCATCGTGTCTGCCCCTGCACGGGATGAATGTCATAAAAGTGTAATGCAATTGTCATGCTCAGTGGTTATGGCGCGTGTCGGCGGGGATGTGGATACTGCCGGATTGATGAAAACGGACGAGGAGAACAGATGAACACCGTACGTTGGGGCATGATCGGTTGCGGCAGTGTCACTGAGTTGAAGAGTGGACCCGCTTTCTACAAAGCGCCAGGTTCGGCGCTCGTGGCCGTGATGGGGCGCCGCGAGGACGCCGTGCGCGATTACGCGGCGCGCCATGGCATTGCCCGTTTCTACACCGACGCCCAGGCCCTGATCGACGACCCCGAGGTGGACGCGGTGTACATCGCCACGCCCCCTGACAGTCACCTGGAGTACAGCCTGAGGGTGGCGGCAGCTGGCAAGCATTGCTGTGTCGAAAAGCCCATGTCATTGAATGCCGAGCAGAGCGCCCTGATGCAGCGCACCTTCGAGAAGGCCGGGCTGCATCTGTTTGTGTCGTATTACCGCCGCTCGCTGCCACGCTTCCAGCAAGTGCGCGACTGGTTGCACGAGGGACGCATCGGCGAATTGCGTCACCTGACGTGGACCCTGTGCAAGCCCGCCGCCGTCGAGGATGCCAGCGCCGCCAACTGGCGCACCGACCCGACCATCGCCGGTGGCGGTTACTTTGCCGACCTCGCCAGCCATGGCTTTGACCTGTTCCAGTACCTGGCCGGGGATATTGTCGACGTGTCCGGCTTTACCGCGCGCCAGGAGGGCCGCTATGCCGCCGAGGACGCCGTCACCGCCAGCTGGCGCTTTGCCTCGGGCGCACTCGGCATGGGCTGCTGGAACTTTGTGGCGGACCGGCGCGAAGACCTTGTGGAGATGATCGGCAGCCGCGGGCGTATTCGGTTTTCCGTGTTCGACGACCAGCCGCTGCGGCTTGAGGGCGAGTCCAACGAGGTGCTGGAGGTGCCGTGCCATATGCATATCCAATGGCATCACGTACTGGGCATGAATGCGCATATCCGGGGTGAGGCTGAACACCCGTCGCTGGCGATCGAAGCGTTGAAAACCGACAAGATTCTGGACCGGGTGCTACTGCGTAACCCCCATCAACCCGAATAGTCGGGCTAGGGTTGATGGGTGAATGACTTTCTCAAGGAATAGACCGATGAAGTACTGGATGTTGATGTGGCTGGCGATTGCCACGGGTGCGATGGCGGCGCCACGAGAGCAGGGCACGCCTGGGGTGTTTGATTTTTATGTGTTGTCGTTGTCATGGTCGCCGACGTTTTGCCTGACGCACCCGGACAACGAGCAGTGTTCTGGCAAGGGCTACGGGTTTGTGTTGCACGGCTTGTGGCCGCAATACGCACGGGGAGGGTGGCCGGCCTCGTGCGCGCCGCAATCGCAACTGAGCCGCGAAGAGATCGACAAGGGTGCGACGCTGTTTCCGACTCGCTCGCTGCTCAGGCACGAATGGGCCAAGCACGGCACCTGCAGCGGGCTGGAGCCGTTGGCGTACCTGGAAAAAACCGATGCGGCACTGGGTGCGGTTGTGATTCCGCAGCAGTTGCAGCCGTTCAACACGCCGCCGTCGTTGCAGGCCAGCGAGATCGAGGCGCTGTTTCGCCAGAGCAACCCGCGCATGGGCAACCATGGGCTGGCAGTGATCTGCAAAGGCAAGGTGCTGTCGGAAGTGCGCGTGTGCCTGACCAAGGACCTGGCCTTCGCCGGCTGCCCGCGCAGTGTCAAAAGCCAATGCCGTGACGGCGATATCCGCATCCCTTCACAGCGCTAAGGCAGCATGGCCACGCGGTAGCGCTCGTCAAAATCGTCGGCCAACTGCGCCAGGGTGACATCGCCCAGGCGCTTGAGCAGTAGGGCCTGGGCCTGTTCGAACGCGTCCGTCAGTGCCGCGTTCACCGCTTGCTCCACCAGGCATTGCGGGTGGTCGGTGGACAGGCCGATGGCAAAGATCGACGGCGTGCCCAGCGCGTTGTGGATTTCCAGCAAGGTGATTTCACTCAAGGGCTTGCCCAGGGTCCAGCCGCCCTGGTGGCCTTTTTCCGAGCGCACATAGCCTTTTTCCTTGAGCAACCCAAGCGTGCGTCGCACCACCACCGGGTTGGTGCCCAGCATTTGCGCGATGGTGTCCGACGTGGCGCGCGCTTCGTGGCGGCCCATGTGGATCAGCACGTGGAGCATGCGGGACAGCCGGGTGTCGTTTCTCATCAAAAAACCTCAGGTCGATTCGACGCAAAGTATCGTTCGTAACCTAAAAAGTTGCGAGACTCTTGACGGCGTATTTTTACGTAACTTATGGTGTGTCGTGAAAGTGCCCGGACAACCAGGGCGCATGCACAGCGAGAGCAGAGCCATGATGTACGACGTCATTATCGTAGGCGGCAGCTATGCCGGCTTGTCCGCAGGCCTGCAACTGGCGCGGGCGCGGCGCCAGGTGTTGGTGGTTGATGCGGGGCTTCGGCGCAACCGGTTCGCGGCCACTTCCCACGGTTTTCTTGGCCAGGATGGCGAGTCACCCGCGGTCATCGCGGCCGAAGGGCGCAGCCAATTGATGGAGTACCCGACGGTGACGTGGGTACAGGACACCGCGCTTGAAGCGCTGCGTCAGCCTGAGGGTTTCAGCCTGCATACCCAATGCAACGGCACGTTCAGCGCCAAGCGCCTGATCCTGGCCAGCGGTGTGGTCGATGACTTGCCGCCGATCGACGGCTTGCAGGAACGCTGGGGCACGCGGGTGTTTCATTGCCCTTACTGCCACGGCTATGAGCTGGACCAGGGCCGAATCGGCGTCCTGGCCACTTCACCCCTGGCGATGCACCACGCGTTGATGTTGCCGGATTGGGGCAGCACCACCTTGTTCACCAACGGTGTGTTCACGCCGGATGCCGAACAGCAGGCGCAACTGGCACGGCGGGGCGTCAGGGTGGAAAGTGCTGGGGTAAAGCGCATCAGCGGTGAGCGTGCGGATCTTGAGTTGGTCGATGGGCGCGTCTTCAAGCTCGACGGCATCTTCACCCTGTCGCGTACCCGCATCAGCCCACTGGCGGCCCAGTTGGGATGCGAGCAGGTCGATGGCCCCACAGGGCCGTATCTGCAGACCAACGAAACACGCCAGACCTCGGTGGACGGTGTGTTTGCCTGTGGCGATGTCGCCCTCGCGGGAGGCTCTGTGGCCTTGGCAGTGGGTGAGGGCGTGCGCGCCGGGGTGGGCGCGCATTTTTCGTTGATCAGCGGGTGAGATAGATCGGACGTTCGGTGGACAGCGAGGCCTTCACCGCGTGGCCCATGTCACTGATCACCACTTCTTCGCGGCCTTCGCTGAGCCCTTGCAGGGTCAGTGCAACCACTTCTTGGGGTGTGCTCTTCGGCGCTTCGATACCGGCGGTCATGTCGGTGTCGATGTAGGCGGGGTGCACGCCGATCACCAGTGTTTGCTGCTCGCGCAATTCGCTGCGCAGGCCGTTGGTGAGGCCCCACTGGGCCGATTTTGAAGCGCTGTAGGCCCCGGCGCCCGGGCTGCTCAGCCAACTCAATACCGAGATGATGTTGATCAACGCGCCGCCGCCGTGTTTGGCCAGGACCGGCGCAAAGGCACGGGTCACGCGCAGGGTGCCGAGGGTGTTCACATCAAAATGGTGCTGCAGGTTGTCGACGCTGTCGGCATCCAACAGGGCGCCGCGATTGAGAGCACCGGCATTGTTGATCAGTACGCTGACGTCACTGCATTGCTCGGCGGCGCGCTGCACGCTGGCTTCGTCGGTGATGTCGAGGGCGATGGGGGTGCTGCCGGGAATATTCACGCTGGCCACATCCCGTGCACCGGCATACACCTTGGCGGCACCCGCTTGCAGCAGGGCCGTCACGAAGGCTTTGCCCAGGCCGCGATTGGCGCCGGTGACCAAGACCACTTTTCCACGAATATCCATGATGAGCTCCGTACGCTGATTTAGGTTTAATGATGAAACTGTTTTTATCCTGAGCGCATCGGTCCTATAATGCAACCTAATATTTCTGACCGCCTGGAGGCCCCACGATGAAACGCAAATGCCTGGAAGGTGACGGTTGCCCGGTCGCCCGTGCATTGGATGTGGTGGGGGATTGGTGGACGCTGCTGATCATCCGCGATGCGTTTGCCGGCGTGACGCGCTTCGGTGATTTCCAGAAACGCCTGGGCGTGGCGAAAAACATCCTCGCCACGCGCCTCAAGGACATGGTCGAGCAAGGCCTGCTGCAAACCAGCGAAGTGGGCGCACGCAGTGAATACCAACTGACCGACAAAGGCCGCGCACTGATGCCGGTACTGGTGACCCTGGCGCAATGGGGCGAAACCCACACCCAGCCGGAGACGGTAGGGCGGCGAGTACTGGACGCGCGTTCACTCAAGCCGTTGCGCAAGGTGGAGGTGCTGTCCGAGGACGGTCGCGTGCTGGGCCTCGAAGACATCGTTACCCAGGCACCAGTGGCTTGATCAGGCGCACGCGCTAGACTCTACACACCGCCTCTTCGCACAAAGGACATCGCTTGAGCGCCGACTTCGAAAGCAAGACCACGTTCCAGGGGCTGACCTTCAAGCTGTACCGTGGCGAGGGGGCGGCGCTGTTGGCCTTCGATTTGGCGCCGGACCTGGCGACGCCGGATTTTGTCGGGTTCAGCATCGAAGTGCGCTACCCCGGCGCCGACCGCTGGGGCGTGCTGCACAACCGCCTGCACTTCGACTACCCGCCCACCCCGGAGCAGCCGCGCAGCTTTCCGTCCACCGAGGCGCCGTTCCAGAAATTCCGCTGGATCCACGTGCCCAGCGAGATCCTGCCCGGCGTGTTCCGCTACCGCGTCACCGCGTGCTACATGGGCGCAGACGGCACGTTGTCCAAGGGTGTCAGCCTGGAAAACCAGGTGTCCCTGGAAGCGCAAACCATCAGCGACTTCGTGAACATCGGCTTTACCCGAGGGTTCGCCTCATCCCAGGCCTACGGCGATCGTTTCAACAATGAAACCCGCATCCTGCCGCCCTCAGGTTCCGCGCCTCGGGCCTACCTGGACCTGGACATGACGCCCTTCGAACGCAACTACGCCTGGCTGGGTTTCGAAGCGCGGCAGCTGATCCTCAACGTGCTGGATCAGGTGGCCAACGACCCCGAGCTGACCCTCGACGCGCTGATCTACGAGAGCAAGGAACCCGATATCCTGCGCCGCCTCGAAGGCCTCGGCCCACGCTTACGGGCGATCATCGACGACCACGGTGACCAGGGCGCCGCCGACAGTTGCGAAAGCCTCAGCGCTGCACGCCTGACGGCAGCGGGTGCGCAGATCCGGCGCCTGCATTTCTCCAGCCAGCAACACAACAAAGTGCTGATCGTGCGGCGCGCCGGAGAGGCGATCCGGGTGTTGGGCGGCTCGACCAATTTCGCCCTGCGCGGCTTGTACATCCAGGCCAATAACGTGCTGCTGTTTGACGACGCCACGGTGGCCGGCAAGTTTGCCGAAGTGTTCGAGGCCTATTGGTCGGCGCCCACCACCTTTCGCAAGCACCCGCTCTCGCAACAATGGTGGGTGGTGCGCGATCAACCGGGTTCCAAAGTCTCGTTGTGCTTCGCGCCCCATGCCGACAGCGCGCTGTCCCTGGACCCCATCGCCACCAGCATCGAGCAGGCCACCAGTTCGGTGTTGTACTCCATCGTGTTTCTGAGTCTGATCAACGGCAAGGTGCGTGACGCCCTGGACACGCTGATGCAGCGCTCATTGTTCTCCTACGGCGTGGCCCAGCGCACCGGCAAGCTGGCGGTGCGCAAGCCGGATGGCTCGGTGGGCTTGCTGCCGTTCGGTTACCTGGCCAGCAACGTGCCGGCGCCGTTCAAGGCTGAATGGTCGGGCAATGCGGGGAACATGGTGCACAACAAGTTTGTGGTCACCGACTTCAATGGCGCCAACCCCACGGTGTACACCGGTTCGTCCAACCTGGCGGGCGGCGGTGAGAAGAACAACGGTGACCACCTGATCCGCATCGAAGACCGCAAGATCGCCGTGGTGTATGCGATCGAGGCGCTGCGCCTGTTCGATCACTTCCACTTCCGGGTCAATGCGAGCAAGCCCGGCGCGCTGCAAACGTTGCGCCTGGCCAAACCGCCCGCTGCAGGGCAAAAGACCTGGTTCGATGCGTATTACAGCCCCGGCCACGTCAAGGCCCGGGACCGCGAGTTGTTTGTGAAATAAGCGCGCTCAGCCGTCCACCAGTTGCTGGAACAGGGGCGTCAACAGATCGATCAGCACCTGCGGGTCAGCCTTGGCCAGCGCCGACAGTTCGAGCATCTGGCGCATCACCTGAAAGCCCGAGACCAGTGCCATCACCAGGGCCGCACGTTCTTCGTGGTGCGCGCCCTTGAGCGCGGCGGCCATGGTTGCCTGATGGCCTTTTTCCACTTGTTCGCGACCGATCACGGCGGCGCGTTTGCTCGACGCCGAATGCAGCATGATCAGGAAACCTTCCAGCGGTGTGCTGCCGGCTTCGGTGATGCTGACCAGTGCCGTGGCGATCGTGCGGCCGAGGTTTTCCGCGCTGAGGTTGCTTTCGGTGAGGATGATCGGGCTGGCCATGGTGTCGGCGATCACTTCCGCAAACAGCTGTTCCTTGGAGCCGAAGTAACGGTTGACCAGCATCGCCGTCACGCCCGCACCGGCCGCGATTTCACGCACGCCGGCGCCGTCGTAGCCGGATTGGGCAAAGGCCTTGCGTGCTGATAAAAGGATGGCATCGCGGGTGGCGGCGGCATTGCGCCGTCGTGGGGTGGGGTTGGGCATGGGCGTCCTGACATGACTGGGGGCTGTGGGCGCGCAGGTCGTGCGCGCCCACAGGGTACAGGGTCTATTTGCTGTCGAGGAAGCCCAATACCGCGGCATTGAACAACGCCGGGTCCTGCAAGAAGGCAAAGTGGCTGGTGTTGGGCAGAATCAGCAGGCCGGCACCGGGGATGGTCGCGGCCATGTACTCGGTGTGCTCGCGCTTGATCGCTTCGTCATGGTCGCCATCGGCGATCAGGATCGGCGTCTTGATGCTCGCCAGTTGTGCGTCGGTCCAGTTCGGTTGGCTGGCCCACATGTGGCTGATCTGCTCGACGAACGCGTCGTACTCTTTCGGCGTCGGCGACAGCTTGGCGTACTCCTTGCCGGCGCGTTCGATAAAGGCGGCAAAGGTCGGGTTTTTCTCCACGGCGTCTTTTACGCCGGCGGTCTGGGTGTTGGCGGCAAACGCAAAGACCTTGCCGATGCGGTCCGGATGACGCAGGGCCAGGTCGATGCCGATGATTGCGCCGTCGCTCCAGCCGACGATGTCGGCACGCGGGATTTTCAGGTTGTCCAGCACGGCCACCACATCGTCGGCCATCAGGTCATAGCCGTACGGCTGTTCATTGCGTGAGCTGCGCCCGTGGCCACGGCTGTCGATGCTGATCACTTCGTGCTTGGCCGACAGGGCCTTGACCTGGTTGCCCCAGTAATCCGAGTTGGACAGGCCGCCGTGCAGTAACACCACCGGCGAACCGTGGCCGGTGCGGGTGTAGTAGACCTTGATGCCATTGACCGGGGCATAGCCGGTTTTTGCGCCGGCCACGGGGGCGGGTGTCGGCGGCAGGGTTTCCCAGCGTTCAGCGGCCTGAGCCGCGGAAAAAGACAGCAACAGGCAGGCGGCTGCCAGTAGACGGCGTGACATGGCGGTTCCTTTTTGCAGTGAGTAGGCGCTGAACTCTAGCACCGCCGCTGATCGGCAAAAACGCATTTTTGCCTATCGGAAATCGTCGGCTGAAAGAAAAAAATTCAGCTATATCAATGGAATAAAAGCGTCTAAAGCGCCTTGTGGTGGATCAGGCCAGTGGCACAATCGATCAATGTGTCCTCGGCCGGGCGCGCTTGCCAGCCCAACAGCAGGCGGGCTTTTTCCGCGCTGTGGCGGTGGGCGCGGCCAAGGTTGGGGGTGAGGCCGCGCAGCAGGGGATCGAAGCGCGCCAATAGGCGCAGCAGCCAGTCGGGAATAGCGCGCGTGGGCACTTTGTGCGCGGCGTCACCCAACCGGTCGCGCAGCACCTGGGAAATCTCGGCCATCCACATGAACCTGCCAACGGCTAGGAGCCGTTGGCCCGCAGCGGCGGGGGCGGTCATGGCGCGGATATGCAGGTCGGCCAGGTCACGCACATCCACCACTTCGAAGCCCAGGCGCGGGTTGCCCTTGGCGCGGCCTTGCAGCAGGCGCGCGATGACTTGCACCGAACCCAGGGTATCGCGGCTCATGATCGGCCCGAAGACCGCACCGGGCAACACGGTGGTCAAGGTCGTCGGGCCTTCATGCCTAGCCATGAAGTCCCAGGCCGCCCGCTCGGCTTGGCGCTTGGCGTGGCGGTAAGGGGTGACGTTGGTTTCAGCGGGGTCGAACCACACCGTCTCGTCGCTCAGGCTGTCGGGGCTTTGCAGCGGCGGGGTGGCGACGGTGGCGGCGCTGGTCATCACCACCCGGCGCACGCCAGCCCCGGTGGCGGCACGCAGGATGCGCAAGGTGCCGTCCCGTGCCGGGGCAACCATGTCGTCCAGGTGTTGCGGCGCGTCCAGGCCCAGGGGCGAGGCCACGTGCAGTACGTAATCACAGCCGATCATGGCAGCGTCCCAGCCTTCATCGCGGGTGAGGTCGGCGATGAAGAACGTCAGCCGGTGATGATCGATACCCAGGCCGCTCAACGCGGCGCGCACCCCAGCCTCCTTGTCAGGGCTGCGCAAACTGGTGCGCACCTGATAACCCTGTTGCAACAGGCCTGCCAGGCACCAGCCGGCGATGTAGCCCGTACCACCGGTGACCAGAACGGTCTCAGCCATCACTTTTCTCCCGCTTGTGTGAACGAAGTGAGGCTGACTCTAGGGCTGAAATCAGTATAAGTCTACAGTCGTATACAAAATAATTCACAGAGGGTTATTTTCTTCAATACCCCGCGAAGCCGGCCCTTTACCGTATCCCCTCGTGACTCGTCGACTAAAAGGAACTGCAATGAGCGCTCTTCTTTCCATGGCCGCTTTTGCCCTGGCCACGTCTATCACGCCGGGCCCGGTGAATGTGGTTGCGCTGAGTTCGGGGGCGCGCTTTGGCTTCGTCGCCAGCCAGAAGCACGTATTCGGTGCCGCCAGCGGCTTCACGGTGCTACTGGTACTGATTGGCCTGGGGTTGCACGAAGTGCTGGTGCGTTGGCCGATCCTGACGCAATTGATCCAGTGGGGCGGGGTGGCCTTTTTGCTGTACATGGCGTGGAAGCTCGCGGCGGACGATGGCCGGCTGGACGCCGACGGCACGGCCACGGCGCCGTCGATGCTGTATGGCGCGATCATGCAATGGCTCAACCCCAAGGCGTGGCTGGCCTGTGTGGCGGGGATGGGCTTGTTTGTGGCCGATGGCGATACGCGGCAGGTGTGGCTGTTTGCGGCGCTCTACCTGGTGATCTGTTACCTGTCGGTGGCGTGCTGGGCCTATGCCGGGACCTTTCTGCGTCGCTACTTGAGCAACCCTCAGGGCATGCGCCTGTTCAACCGCTCAATGGCCGCGTTGCTGGTGGCCAGTGTGGGGTATTTGCTGATGGCTTGAGCACGTCACGGTATTGCCCGGGCGTGGCCGCACAATGCTGTTTGAAGGCCCGTTGGAAATGCGCCTGGTCGGCAAACCCTGCGGCCAGCGCCACATCGGCGATCAGCTCGCCCTGGCGCAATTGGGCGCGGGCAAACTGGATGCGCTGGTTCACCAGGAACGCATGGGGCGTCAGCCCGTAATACTGCTTGAAGGCACGGATCAGGTAGGAGGGCGACAGCTCGGCCGCCAGGCAAATGTCTCCCAGCTTCAGGGCCTGAGTGCAGTGCTCGCGGATGTAGTCGGCCGCGTGCTCCAGCTTGCCATTGACCTCACGCAGCGGCGTATCGACCGGGTTCAGTCGCTGCTGCACTTCAGTGAAATAACTCACCAATGCGCTTTGCTTTTGCAGAGGTTCAGCGCGCTCATCCACCAGTATCCGGTACAACGCCAGCAGGCCCGCGTACAACATCGCGTCGCGGGTATAAGGCGTATTGAAGGGGCGGTAGCCCTGATCTGTGCTGAAACCCAATTGATGCTGCAGGTCAGTCAGCCAGAGGGTGTCGATGTACAGCATCTGATAAGACCAATGCTGGTCATGGATGGGGTTGCAGGCATGTACATCGCCTGGGTTCATCAGCACCACGGTGCCAGCGCTGATCTCGAACGTCTGCGCGCCGTAATGGTAGTAGCTGCACCCCCTGGTCACGGCGCCGATGGAAAAATGCTCGTGGGAATGGCGGGTGTAAGTCACCTTGCGCCCGTCAGCGATCGTGCGCGCTTCGATAAACGCCAACGCCGGGTCACGCCAGAACAGCGGTGCCGTCGCGGCGGTCATGAGCGAGGCACCAGGAACGCCGCTTCCAGCAACTGCCGCGTATAGCCATGCTGCGGTGCGGCGAAGATCGCTTGGGCATCGCCTTGTTCCACCACCTGCCCATGTTTGACCACCATCAGCTGATGACTCAGCGCCTTGACCACCGCCAGGTCATGGCTGATGAACAGGTAGGTCAGGTTGTACTTGGCCTGCAAGCTACGCAGCAATTCCACCACCTGGCGTTGCACCGTGCGGTCCAGGGCCGAGGTGGGCTCGTCCAGCAGGATCAGGCGCGGCTTGAGCACCAGGGCGCGGGCGATGGCGATGCGTTGGCGTTGGCCACCGGAGAACTCGTGGGGGTAGCGGTGGCGGGCGTCCGGGTCCAGGCCCACTTCCTTGAGCGCGGCGATGATCGCCGCTTCCTGCTCGGCCGGGGTGCCCATCTTGTGGATGCGCAGGCCTTCGCCGACGATCTCGCTGACGCACATGCGCGGGCTCAGGCTGCCGAACGGGTCCTGGAACACCACCTGCATTTCCCGGCGCAGCGGGCGCACCTGTTGCTGGTTGAGCTGGTCCAGTGGTTGGCCTTCAAAACGAATACCACCCTTGCTGCCGATCAACCGCAGAATTGCCAGGCCCAGTGTGGATTTGCCCGAGCCGCTCTCGCCAACGATGCCCAGGGTCTGGCCCTGGGGCAGGCTGAAGTTGATGCCGTCCACGGCCTTGACGTAATCGACGGTGTTGCGCAGAAAGCCCTTCTTGATCGGGAACCAGACCTTCAAGTCATCCACTTCAAGCAACGGCGGGCCGACCTCATTGGTCGCCGGGCCACCGCTCGGTTCCGCCGCCAGCAGTTCCTGGGTATAAGGGTGCTGTGGCGACTGGAACAGCGTCTCGCAATCGGCCTGCTCGACGATGCAACCCTTCTGCATCACACACACGCGGTGGGCAATACGCCGCACCAGGTTCAGGTCATGGCTGATCAGCAGCAGTGCCATGCCCAGGCGCGCCTGCAATTCCTTGAGCAGTTCAAGAATCTTCAGCTGCACGGTCACGTCGAGGGCGGTGGTGGGCTCATCCGCAATCAGCAGCTACGGCTCGTTGGCCAGGGCCATGGCAATCATCACGCGCTGGCGCTGGCCGCCGGACAATTCGTGGGGCAGGGCCTTGAGGCGCTTATGCGGCTCGGGAATCCCCACCAGTTCCAGCAGTTCCAGGGTGCGCCGGGTGGCGACCTTGCCCTGCAGGCCTTTGTGCAGGCCCAGCACTTCGTTGATCTGCTTCTCGATGGAGTGCAGCGGGTTCAACGAGGTCATCGGCTCCTGGAAGATCATCGCGATGCGGTTGCCGCGAATATGGCGCATGGTTTTCTCTTTGAGGGTCAGCAGGTCCTGGCCGGAATACTCGATGCTGCCCGACGGATGCCGCGCCAGCGGGTAGGGCAGCAGGCGCAGGATCGAGTGGGCCGTCACCGATTTGCCCGAGCCGCTTTCACCCACCAGCGCCAGGGTTTCGCCGCGCTTGATATCGAAGCTGACGTTGTTCACCACGCGGTGGTGGTGATCGCCGGTGACAAACTCGACGCTGAGGTCGCGGACTTCGATCAGATTGTCCTGATTCATCTCATTTCCTCGGGTCGAAGGCATCGCGAGCAGACTCGCCGATAAACACTAGCAAACTCAACATGATCGCCAGCACGGCAAAGGCACTCATGCCCAGCCATGGCGCTTGCAGGTTGGATTTGCCCTGGGCCACCAACTCGCCCAAGGACGGCGAACCGGCCGGCAAGCCGAAGCCGAGGAAGTCCAGCGCGGTGAGGGTGCCGATGGCGCCCGTCAAAATGAACGGCATGAAGGTCATGGTCGAGACCATCGCGTTGGGCAAGATGTGGCGGAACATGATCGCACCGTTCTGCATGCCCAGGGCGCGGGCGGCGCGTACGTATTCCAGGTTGCGACCGCGCAGGAACTCGGCGCGCACCACGTCCACCAGGCTCATCCACGAGAACAGCAGCATGATCCCCAGTAGCCACCAGAAGTTGGGCTGCACGAAACTGGCGAGGATGATCAGCAGGTACAGCACCGGCAGGCCGGACCAGATCTCCAGGAAGCGCTGCCCGGCCAGGTCGACCCAGCCGCCATAAAAACCCTGCAAGGCCCCGGCGATCACGCCAATGATGGAGCTGAGCACCGTGAGCGTCAGGGCAAACAGCACCGACACCCGGAAGCCATAGATGACCCGCGCCAGTACATCGCGACCCTGGTCATCGGTGCCCAGCAGGTTCACCGACGAGGGCGGCGCAGGCGCCGGCACCTTGAGGTCGTAGTTGATGCTCTGGTAGCTGAACGGGATCGGCGCCCACAGGGTCCAGGCGTCCTTGGCTTTTAGCAGTTCCTGGATGTACGGGCTCTTGTAGTTGGCCTCCAGCGGGAACTCGCCGCCAAAGGTGGTTTCCGGGTAGCGCTTGAGCGCCGGGAAGTACCAGTCGCCATCGAAGTGCACCGCCAGGGGCTTGTCGTTGGCGATCAACTCCGCGCCCAGGCTGAGCACGAACAGAATCAGGAACAGCCACAGCGACCACCAGCCACGCTTGTTGGCCTTGAACCGCTCGAACCGACGGCGATTGAGGGGGGACAGGTTCATCTCAATGCTCCCGGCTGGCGAAGTCGATACGTGGATCGACCAGGGTGTAGGTGAGGTCGCCGATCAGCTTCACCACCAGCCCCAGCAGGGTGAAGATGAAGAGGGTGCCGAACACCACCGGGTAGTCACGGTTGATCGCCGCTTCGAAGCTCATCAGGCCCAGGCCGTCGAGGGAGAAGATCACTTCCACCAGCAGGGAGCCGGTGAAGAAAATCCCGATGAAGGCCGAAGGGAAACCGGCGATCACCAGCAGCATCG
>Ga0157375_10000313_pt1 | contig 43467 bp, 42 predicted proteins | sample M35metaG_FD_115311 | JGI IMG/M metagenome (GOLD analysis project Ga0157375, IMG submission 115311) | Miscanthus rhizosphere microbial communities from Kellogg Biological Station, Michigan, USA - M3-5 metaG | ecosystem: Host-associated > Plants > Roots > Rhizosphere > Soil | place: USA: Michigan...
TGCAAATAATAAAATTTATTTCCGTGGAATGTTTAATAAGTTTGATGATATTCGTCCGGTTTACGAATCTTATGTAGATTATACAAACAACCGTTATCAGTACAATTTCAGATATTCTCACTACCAAACAGAATTATATGGAATGGAATTGGGCGGTGAACACAGCCTTTCTTCAAAATTAAATATCGACTGGATGGTAAGCGATTATCAGGCAAAATATTTCCTTGATACTCCGCCAACGAATGATATTAAAGGACTTCCGATCGCAACTTTCAGACAAAAAAGCACAGGTGGATTTGCTAATTTATCAAACGACGGAAAACGGTATTGGGGCTTCGATTCACCCAACGGAGTTGGAGGTGAATATTTGGACTACAGCTCTGATACAGCAAATCCTAATGAAGTAATGAGTCCTGATAAATTATTGCTTTCTCAATTGGTTATTTCAAAATTGGATAATAATGAAAGAGATAAAATTGGCAGAGTTAATTTAAAATATGATATAAATCCCAATATTTCATTAAAAATCGGAGCAAAATACCGCGAAAAAGACAGAACCAGTACATATGGATATACCGCAGTTTTTCTTCCGAATGCATCATTAGGAATTCCGAATTCTCCAGCTTTGTTGACGTTGTCTCAATTAACAACAAATGAACCACCAAAAGGAAGCACTTTTCTCAATGGAATGAATGGAGATTACAGTCAGTACATCATGAATCCGCCTACAAAAGATCAGCTTTTCCAAATGTATTCTCCTGAATTTTTGCAACAGAATGGTTTTAAAGATTTTTCAAATGCAGAAACCAATGCAACAAGCGTTTATACGGGTGAAGAAAATGTTTTTGCAGCGTATGCGATGGCTGAAATCAAAGCAAGCGATAAGTTTAAAATCGTGGGAGGCTTCAGAAACGAAACGACCAGATTAACCTTAAACGGAGCAAAAGCTACCAAAGAAGGCACTCCAGCAACAACTGTAATAAGCGAATCAATTGTGGAAAGCAACTATAATGCTTTTCTTCCGATGCTTCATTTACGTTATAATTTTTCACCAAAAGCAAGTCTACGGTTTGCTTATACAAGATCATTCATCAGACCGAATTTCGGAGATATGTCTCCCGGATCGAGTGTTGACAATACATCAAGTCCATTTAAAATTACAAGAGGAAATCCCGATCTGCAGCCGACTTTCAGTCATAATTTTGATTTGATGGGCGAATATTATTTCAACAACATTGGTATTCTTTCAGGAGGTGTCTTTTACAAAAAAATCTCAGACATTGTATTTTCAGACACCTCTATTATGAATCTTAACGGAACCGATTATATGGTGACCCAGGCGAAAAACCTTCAGGATTCCAATTTAGTAGGACTTGAAGTAGGAATCAACAAACGCCTTGATTTTTTACCGGGATTCTGGAGCGGTTTCGGAGTTGAATTTAATTATACATTCATCGATTCGAGTGTAGAGGTTCCGAGAACAGCAAATGGTATTCAGTATTTTGACAAAACAACACTTCCGAATCAGTCTAAGAATCTTTTCAATGCGATTCTTTATTATGAAAGCAATAAAGTAATGGTTCGACTGGCAGGAAATTACAGAGGAAAATCCGTTGAAACGATCAATCAAAATTTAGGTCCGAATTACTATATCTGGTCTGATAAAAACTTCACAATCGATTTTTCGGCAAGTTATGACATCAGCAAAAAAGTAAAAGTATTTATTGAATTAAACAATTTAAGTAACGAGAGTTTAAGGCTTTACATGGGTGACAACAAGAAAAGAGTTACATCAAACGAATGGTACGGAAGCAGAGGACAACTGGGAGTTCGTTGGCAAATATTTTAAAATTTTATCTATGAAAAAAATAGTATTAACATTAGCAATCGTTGCTTTTGGAGCGACAACAAATGCACAAATTAAGGACAGTCTTAGAAGAGTCGTAAAGATGGAAGGAGCATATAATTTCAGAGACACTGGCGGCTACAAAACTCTTGACGGAAAAGAAGTTGTACTAGGAAAAGTATACCGAAGTGACGCCATTAATAAATTAACTGATAAAGATTTACAAACTTTTAAGGATAAAAAAATCGTTACTGTAGTGGATTTCAGAGGCGTTGAAGAGGCAAAAAAAGCACAGGACAGATTTCCTGAAAATACGAGTTATATTCTTTGCCCGGCAGGAAGTAACAACCTTCCGACTGCCCAGGATATGGCCAAATTCCTGAAAGACAAAAACTTTTTATTCGATATGTACGGCGAAGGCGGATTGCCTTATTTTGGAGAAAGATACAGATCTTTATTTGTCCAGTTATTGACCTTAAAACCCGATGAAGCTTTGTTATTTCACTGCACAGGAGGGCGTGACAGAACGGGAATGGCATCTGCTTTATTCCTTACAATTTTGGGCGTTCCGCAAGATGTTATTGAAAGTGATTACGTTGCTTCCAACTTTTATTTAGCGAAAAATCCAACAATGAATCAAATGTATTCAGGGCTTACAAAAATGACCGGAATGAGTGAAACTGAGATCAAACAGCAAATGGAATTAAGACCTGAACTGATCAGAAATTTCTTTGCAGCTATCAATAAAAAATATGGAAGTGTAGAAAATTTCTTTCAGGTTGAAATGGGAATGGGACCGAGAGAAATTGCAGTTTTAAAGCAGAAATATTTAAGATAGTCAATTGTGAATTGTCAATTCGCTTTGCTTGTGAGTTTTTTAAATAGCAATCCTTATAATTCACTATTGACTTGCGAAGCAAAATTGACAACTCACAATTCACTTTTCAAACAGCTCAGTTAGATTTAAATAAGGAAATAAGCCGTGTGAAGTTTTTACACGGCTTATTTATTTTCTGAAGTTTTTAGATTAAAACTTTTCTGTAAATCACTCCAGGCTCCGCCGTTGTGAACATTTTTAAAGCCTTTTTCCTTTAAAATATTTTCGACTTTTACACTTCTTAAACCGTGAGAACAGACTGTGATATACGTTTTATTTGGATCAAGCTCTACATATTTTTCCCTAATTGTTCCTAAAGAAATGTTCTGTGAACCAGCAATATGTCCGGTTTCATATTCTTTTTCGGTTCGTACATCCAGAATGACGGCTCCATTTTTAATTAATTTATCCAAACCATCGTCTAAAGTTTGATATTTGTATACTCGATAAATAACATAAATCACTAAAATGATTCCGCAAAAGATTAATATATTTTTCATAGTTTGCTTAATATTTTTCTGTCAATATAAAAGGTCCCAAACGGAATAATACACGCTAAAAGTACTTTCCAGGTTATTTCTTTAAACTTCCAGTTTTGTTCGACACCAACGCTTAAAGTATTAAATAGAAAAAGCAGAAATAATGCACCATGAATCGGTCCCATCATCTTTACAAAAGCAGGATTGTCAAATCCGTATTTCATTGGAACTGCGATAAATACCAAGGTTAGTAATGATATTCCTTCAAGAATGGCAATAATTCTTAATCGCCCGATTTTAGTTTTAAATAAATTGATCATAATTATCTGAAATAAGGTCTGTTAGCAAGAGGAGAGAACGGCCAAGGAATGGCTATGAAAATAATTACCAAAGCAATAATGAAATAAATCAATATCGTTTTAAACTTCCCCTTGTCAGTCGGTTTTCTTTTTGAAATGGCCGAGCCAATTGTTATTAAAATAATTGAAAACAGCATCAGAAAAATGTGAATTAATCCAAAAAATAAAAGATCCAACGATTCTTTTGTTTCACTAAAATTCTTCCAAAAGTATCTGATAATTGGACTTTGAGAATACAAGGTAATTCCTAAAACCAATTGTATATGTGCAATCGTTGCCGTCCAATGCCTCACGGAATTATCCGTTTTTGAAAATTCTTTATTCGAAAAATATCCATTGTAAGCTCTAAAAATTGAGTACAGTAAACTCAATAAAACCAGCCATCGAAAAGTGGAATGCAAAAATGTAAGCGTCTGATACATTATCAATTTTTAATAATGTGACAAAGATAAATCAAAAACATACTAATTAGTATGTTTTTGATTAAAAAATTATCTTAATGAATCAAAATAAGTTTTAAGTCCTTTTAAATAAACAAGATACACTGATTTAGAGTTTTCTAATTTACCTAAATTTCTTACCCCCCAATAGCCCGACATCACAAAAACTGCAATTTCTTTGGCATTAATTTCAGCATTAATTACACCATTTTTTTTTGCTTTCTCAATGGTATCAATCATAATCCTTTCCCACTGCATGGTAAGTTCGTTTAAAGCTTTGGTAAAATCAATATTCCACGGAGCCATTTCCTGGGTAAAATTAGAAGCGGGACAACCATATTCAACTTTTAATGTTTCATTTTCAATTAATAAATAATACATTAAATCATAAATCGCATCCAACGGATTTACAACACTTTGAAAAGGTTCAATGAAAGTATTTTTGAAGTTGGGGATCATCAGCTCATTGATGATGGCCAGACCCATTTCGTCCTTGGTTTTAAAATGGTAATAAAATGCGCCTTTTGTCACCTGAGTGGTCGCAATAATCTCATCAACACTGGTCGTTTGATAACCGTTGACATAGATCAGTTCAAATGCTTTTTGAAGGATATTTAAACGCGTAGCTTCCGATTTTTTCATTAAATGAGGCTCATTTTTATGCAAAGGAACGATTTTTCATATAGATTTCAAAAATCCCAGCTTTTCAAAAATATAAACGGAAACATAAAATATTTATTAAATGAATTTATACAAATGAATTCAATTAAACCAAAAAATTATTTTTAAGATAATTGATAATTCCAATGACATCATCTTTTCCAAAACCTGCGTCATGAGCGGATTGATAACTTTCAATCAATGTTTTAGTTAAAGGAAAATCAGCACCCGCATCTTTTGCCAAAAGGATATCTTTCAACATCAAATCCAACGCAAAAGCAGGTTGATAATTTTCACTGATCAGAAGAGGAGTCTTAATCTTTGTAGCACCGCTTCCGCTCGCACTTTCATTGATGATCTCAAGCATATCTTTACGATCAATTCCCAGCTTATCTGAAAACAAAATAGTTTCCGCCAAACCTTGATAAATTGTTGAAATAAAATAATTAACCGATAATTTAGCAGCTATTCCTTTTCCGTTTTCTCCCAAATGCTTAATCTGCTTTCCTAATTTTTCAAAATAGGGAAGTGCTCTCTGTAAATCTTTCTCTTTACCACCCACCATAATGATCAAAGTACCGTCAGCAGCAGGCTTTGTGCTTCCTGCAACGGGCGCATCGATGAAAGAAGCTTCTTTTATTGTAAGAGCAGTTGCAATCTGATGACTTTTCTCAGGAGAAACTGTACTCATGTCGATGAATAGTTTTCCGGTAACATCTAGAGTCAAAACTTCGTCATAGACAGCTTTTACAGCATCATCATTCGTAAGCATCGTAAAAATAATGTCGCTGTTTTTTACCAAATCTGAAACATTATTGTAAACTACAGATTTCTCTTTAAAATCTTCAGCTTTTTCGATTGTTCTATTGTAAACCGAAAGTGAAAATCCGGCTTTTTCTAAATTTTTTGCCATGGGATGTCCCATACTTCCTAATCCGATAAATCCTATTTTTTCTTCGTTCATTTTCATTGAATTTTAATATGATTAAAAGCAAATCAGCAACTCTATCATATGCTGATTTACAATTAATTACTTAAAATGAATTAACTAAATCATCAATTGTTTTTAATTCTTCCTTACTTAAATTAATGTCAATTGCTTTTGCATTTTGTACCGCCTGATCTGCATTTCTAGCACCCGCCAAAGCGATGGTAATTCCCCGTCTTTCAATTGTCCAGCGCAAAACCAGCTGACCTAATGTCGCATTATGCTGATCCGCAATCGGTTTAATTTTATCTAAAAGTGCATTCGTTTTTTCAACAAAATCAGTTTGAAAACGCGGAAGATTCGCTCTGTGATCTCCAGGTTTAAATTCATATCCGGAATGAATTTTCCCGGTCAACAAGCCTCTTTCCAACGGACTATACGCAAGAATAGATTTTTGATTTTCAAGACAATAAGGAAGTATTTCTTCTTCAATTCCACGGTTTACCATACTGAAAGGAATCTGATTTGAAACTAAATTCAACGTTTTTTCAGCTTCTGCCATTTGCTGAGCATTATAGTTGCAGACTCCGGCGTGACGCACTTTTCCCTGCTCAATCAATCGGGAAACAGCTTCAAAAGTTTCATCGATTGGCGTGGTAGAATCCGGCCAGTGGATTTGGTATAAATCAATATAATCGGTTCCGAGTCTTTTTAAACTTTGCTCACATTCATAGATAACGCTGTCTTTTCCTGCGTATTTATAAATATCAATTGCTTTCCCACTGTTGTCATAACTATTAAAACCAAAATCACCTTTTGCAAGATCCCAGCGCATCCCGAATTTGGTCAAAATCTGCACTTTATCTCTGGAAATGCCTTTAATTGCTTCTCCTACGATCTCTTCACTGGTTCCTTGTCCGTAAATCGGAGCGGTATCAATTGAAGTTACTCCAACAGCATGGGACGCTTTTATAGCTTCAACAGCTTCGTTTCGGTCTGTGCTTCCCCACATCCATCCACCCGCAGCCCAAGCTCCAAAGGTAATAGCAGACAACTCTAAATCACTGTTTCCTAATTTTCTGTACTCCATATTTTATTTGTAAAATTTAAATGATTGCAATAACAATAAGATTTTTTTCATTCATTCATTGAGATTGTTAAAATCCAGTTTTAATTTGCACCTATTAACATCTTGTAAATTTACCATATAAAGCCGAAATTTCCTATGATTTTAGGTTAAGAATAAAATTATTTAAAACAGGGTAAAAGTAAATTATTCTTTTAATATAAATTTCCTGTTCCACAAATGAAAAACTTACCGAAATTGCAGAAGATAAATTCAAAACAATGAAAATAATAGACATCGAAAACTGGAACAGGAAAGAACATTTTGAGTTTTTCTCAAAAATGGCAAGCCCATATTTTGGTCTTACAACCGAAGTTGACTGTACCAAAGCTTACGAAAAAGCAAAAGAAAATGGTTATTCATTTTTTGCCTATTACTTTCATAAATCGATGATTGCAGTAAACGCAGTTAATGAATTAAAATTGAGAATTATTGATAATCAGGTAGTTTTGTTTGATGAAATTCATGCTGAAACTACCATTGGCAGGACAGATGGGACTTTCGGTTTTGCGTTTATCAAGTTTTCAGAAAATTTTACAATTTTTAACGAAACATTAAACTCAGAAATACAAGCTGTACAAAATTCGGTCGGGATTCGACTGGATAACGGGAGATCCGGTGAGGATTTCGTAAGATACTCTACCATTCCCTGGAATTCTTTCAGTGCTTTGCTGCATCCAAATAATTTTGACAAAACAGAATCTGTTCCTAAGATCACTTTCGGGAAATTCACGATTCGCGACGGTAAAAAAATCTTGCCCGTTTCCGTTGAGCTTCACCATGGTTTAGCAGATGGATTTCATATTGCAAAATATTTAGAAGAATTTCAAAGACAACTTGATATTTAGTTTAAATTTTACAACATTTTAAGCTTTTTAAAGGAAATTATTTTAAAATATTCAAGTTAAAAATTTTCTATATAATTTAAATTTCATTGAAAATTAATTATCAGTAAACTTTTCAGTTTTGATCACCTCGCTTTTCATAGGAAATAAGAAAAACGTATTCATACCGTTGATTTTAGCATCTACAAAACCACCGGTCAGAGCAGCATGGTTTTCTCTTTCAAGAACAATTTCCAGATTAAATATCACCTTTTCCTGAGCTTTTGAAAAACTTCCTGAAACTTCTGATACAGTTGCTATTTCATTAAATTTAACATCGAAGAATTCTTTATTCAACGGCTTATAAAACCGTAGAATAATTTCATTTACATTTCCCATTCCGGTAATTTTTCCTTCAGAAATTTGCTGTGACATAAGGAAGTCGGTAAAAGCATTTTTGAGGCTGGACTGATCTTTTATGCTTACAACATAGCTGTTTTCAATTTTCTTAGCAATCCAGAGATCTCCTTCTAAATTTTCAATATTCATCATGTAGTTTTTTTGTAATATTTTCACTTCCAAAAATGTCATTTATGCTAATCTAGCTGATTGCAGCACATAAAGGAAGAATAAATATTTTCAAAATCAACCAAATAACATACCACAAACGTACCACGAAAATTAATTAACTCTAATTATCCTCATATCAAAACAAATATCAAAATTCTTGATCGTAATCATAAAAAAATAGATAAAGAATCTTTTACATTTGAAATCTTAAAACAAAAAAGACTTGTAAGTAGAAAAAATAGAATTAAATAGACTGTTTCAAGCTTGCACGTGGTATGTATGTGGTATTCTAATTGAAGAAAATTTTAATCATTTTTTCTTTCTTTGTCTTCATTAAAAAATTATTAACTCAAATTTATTTTATTAAGAATTTTTTTAATTTAATGAATACAAAAGAATTACACAGAACACAAAAAATTATTTTATAGACATGATAAAAGTCTGATATTATAAAGATTAAAGCCTAAAATAAAAACTTTATCATTCGATAAAATAAACAAAGGCAATGTAAATAGTGAGAAAGCGGGATAATTCTGGTGCAGGATTTATGCAACAGAAATTAAAAGAGATGAAAAATTATGAAAAACGAAATACCTGAATTCAATTTAGAAGATTTAAACCAAAAGATTTTTGTACAAGACGAAATCATTGCATTGGCAAAAGAGAACTCACCTCGTTTGTTGAATAAATTCAGATTAGTTTATCCGGATTTTTTTGACAAATTATCTGCTATACAAGCCAATTTAAAGAACTCGGAACTTATTTTCTGTATTTATTTAAAATTAAATTTATCCACGAAAGAAATTGCGACATACACTTTTGTAACACCAAAAGCAATACAAAACCGAAAAAACAGATTAAGGAAAAAGCTAAGCATTCCTTCAGAGATGGATATCTATAAGTGGTTCAACGATTTATAACACATCTACTATAATAAAAAAGGGTAACATAATTTGTGATGTTATCCTTTATTTTTTTTAATTAAATTTATAAAAACAATTAAAATTGCAAAACTGCTCTTTCCAGATCATGATAAAGCAATACTTTCCAGTGATTTTCTTCGGCTTCTTTTTGCCATTTCAATCTTAATTCCATTGCTTTTCTCCCGTCAAAATCAGTTTTATAAGCAAGATGATATTTTAAATAAGACGATTGCGGAAGATCATCTGCTCCGTAAAAGACCGTTTCTTCATTTTCACGAATCCAGAAAACCTGCATGAAAGGTGTGTGACCACCGACAACTTCAAATGAAACTTCATTGGTAATGTGCCCTTTATCCTCCTGCATCCAGACAATATTTTCCAATTCAATCAATTTTTCGAGAGTATCAAAATCAAAAGAATGGCTTTCTTTATTTTCTATCGCAAAATCCAGTTCACGTTTTTGAATATAAATTTCCGCATTCGGAAAAGCTGATTCAAAGCCATTTTCCGTGCGTTTTATTGTATTTTCAATATGATCTTTATGAAGGTGAGAAAGCAGAACCTTCGTAATTTGTTCAGGCTTAATATTTTCACTTTCAAGAATTTCAAACATGACCGTTTTTCCGTCTTCATTTTTCCATCCGATACCTGCATCCAAAATAATATAATCATTTTCTGTGATAATCAGAAAGGGCTGAACAGCCATTTTTATCCCTCCAATTGTATCGAAATTTTCTTCCGTTAAAAGAGTAAAATCTTTTGTTTTGTTCGTTGAAAAATTGCCTTCCTTTAATGGTATGATTTTCATCCTGCAAATTTCCTTATTATTTTTTAAATGTGTAAAATATTTTTCTAAATACAAATTATCGTTAAAACCGATGATCAAAGTATAAAATCATTCATTGAAAAATAAGTATCTTTGATGTGAAATTTACCTTTTTGATTAATTACATCAAATTAATTATCTAAATATTATTTAAAGTAAGACTTTTATATGCCGGTTGAATCTTCTTCCCGTATTTCCCGCTCTGTGATTTGGCTGATGACGATCATTTCAGGGTTTGTAGTGGCTAACATTTATTATAACCAGCCTCTTTTGAAACTGATTTCGGACGATTTGCACGTGCCTGAGGGCGCTGTCAGCAAGATATCCGTATTGACTCAAATAGGATATGCTTTAGGGCTGCTATTGATCGTTCCGTTGGGAGATAAATTTTTACGTAAAAAATTAATTTTAATTGATTTATTTCTGGTTTTTGTTTCATTATTATGGATGACATTCGGAAATCAACTATGGATGCTGTATGCTGCAAGCTTACTCATTGGAGTAACTTCCGTAATTCCTCAACTTTTCATTCCCATTGCTGCCGAACTTTCATCTGATAAAGAAAAATCTTCCAACATCGGATTAGTAATGTCCGGTTTATTATTGGGAATTCTCCTTTCGCGTTTTATTGGTGGAATTGTGGGTGAAATCTGGGGCTGGAGAACCATGTTCGGAATCGCAGCAGGGATTATGATTTTCGTATGGATCGCCGTTTACAAAATGCTGCCTGTACTACACCCAAACTTCAAAGGAACGTACAAAGAGCTGATGAAATCGGTCTTTCATTTAGCCAAAACACAACCTGTTTTGCGTCTGGCATCTTTTCGTGGGGCGATGGCTTTCGGATCAATGTGCGCTTTATTTACAACTTTAGTTTTTCACATGGAAAAACCTCCTTTTAATGCAGGTTCATCTGTAGTTGGAAGCTTTGGATTAGCGGGAGCTGTCGGAGCATTAGCTGCAGCGAGAGTGGGGAAACTTCAAAAATATTTAGATTTAAACAGAATTATTTCTTACTCTTTGCTGGTCGTTTTGGCAAGTTGGGCTTTCACTTATTTCGCAGGAGAAACGTATTGGGGGCTGATTGTTGGAGTTATTCTTGTTGATTTAGGGGTGCAATCGAGTCATATTATGAACCAAACCAATTATTTTTTAATTAAATCAAATGCGGTCAACAGGTTGAATACCGTTTATATGGTTTCTTATTTCATCGGAGGATCTTTAGGAACTTGGATTGCGTCAATCGCCTGGCAATACGCGCAATGGGGCGGAGTTTGTTGTGTTGGGGTAACAATGGGATTATTGGCTTTACTGGCACATTTATTATTTAATCAAAGAGTTAAAACCTAATTTTTTTGAAAATTAAATCTCATGAATTTCAGAATCTGTAAAAACATAGAATTTCCCGCCTTTTGGGAGATTTTTTGTATCCAAACCGGTAAATTCACTGAACGCAGGAAGCAATAATTGATTTTGAGTCTTAACATAACAGGGAAGCCTGAAGTTTTTCACGGAAGAATTTAAAACAACTCCAGGATGAATATGCCCCGTAATCTGAAATTTATCAATCGATTTATCAAAATCATGGAGAAAAACAATATCACTTAATTCTAATATATTTTCTTTAAAATTTAAACATAATTTGTCTTCTAAAGTTGAATTGATTCTATCGTGGTTGCCTTCAACAAGATAGAATTTTATACTTGAATATTGGTTTTTCCATGTACAAAATTCGTCTACATCAGAATTATTTCCGGCATGAAGAAGATCTCCGACAACTATGAATTTTTCAGGTTGAAAATATTCTATCAAAATCGATAATCGCTCCAAATCATTTTTCATGATATGATTCGCCAAAGCAATTCCATTTTTGCGGAAATGAGCTGTTTTCCCTATGTGAAGATCTGATAAAATCAATGCTTTTTCCTTTTTCCAAAACAACGCACGCTGATTGGTTAAAGTGAAAGTTTCGGTTTGAATGGTTATATTTTTTGTTGCTATGTTCATATTTTTGTTAGAAGTTTATGCGGGAAGCGGGAAGCTTTCACTCATCATCATTCACAATTAAGTCTTGACAATTCACAATAATTTATTTTCTTTTCGCCTGTTCTATCAATTTTTTAATCCTCGAATCTAACCCTTCACTTGACAGCGTTTGTCGCAAGCTATCAACCTTAATCGGAAAACTCAAAGGTGTAAAAGTATTGGCAAATTTCAAAATAATTTTCGATTTTTCTATCCTTTTAAAAGCTTCCACGAGTCTTTGTTCCTGTAACTGCATATTAAAGACTTCAGTGTAAGCCTGTCGTACTAGAAAATGGTTAGGGTCATAATCCTCTAATACTTTAAATATGAGACCTGCAGAACTTTGCAAGGCTTTATTGGAACGCTGTTGTCCCGGAAAATTTTGAATCACCATTCCTGAAATGACTGCAATATCTCTAAATTTTCGTCTTGCCATTTCAGCGGAATTGATACTTGAAATCACATCAACCATCAAATTTTCTCGAGTTAAAATTTTATTTAAATTCTCTTCATTTAACGGAATTTCTTTATCACTGAATAATTCAAAACCATAATCATTCATCGCCATAGAAAAGGAGATGGGAGCCAGTTTTGAAATCCGGTAAGCGATCAATGCAGCCATTACTTCATGCACCAAACGTCCTTCAAAAGGATACATAAATAAATGGTAACCTTCTCGGTTTTTAATTAATTCAACCAAAAATTCATCCTCTTTCGGAATATGTGAACGTTCTTCCTGTTTTGCCAATAACGGATGTAAAAATTTCAGTTCTTTCTCAGAAGCTTTTGGATTCAATGCTCCGGATAATTTTTCTCTTAAAAAATGTCCTAAATTCGAACTTAAAGGTAGTCTTCCACCCAAATAACTTGGAGCCAACGCTTTTCCTTTCGACAACCGGACATAGACCGTCATATCTTTTACCATCGCCACTTCCAAAACACGACCGGCTAATATAAATTTTTCTTCTTTTTTTAATTTTGAGATAAAATATTCCTCAACCATTCCGATATATCCTCCTGAAATAAATTTCACTTTCAACATCGCATCGCTTACAATCGCACCCATATTCATACGATGAAGCATTGCAATTCTTCTTGAAGTTACTTTAAACAAACCATCATCCATCACAACGACTTTGTGATATTCTTCATAACTTTTTAAAGCGCTTCCGCCAATAGTGAGAAAATCCAGAATATTTTTCCATTCGTCATCAGTTATTTCCTGGAAAGTATAAATTTGTTTAATTCTTTCATACGTTTCTTCAGGATAAAATCCGTCACCGATCGCTAAAGTCATTAAAAACTGAACCAAAACATCAAAACACAAAACCTGCGGTTCGCGAGGTTCAATAACATTTTGTTTGACCGCTTCTTTCAATGCTGCAACTTCAATCAATTCCAAAGAATGGGTGGGAACACAATAAATTTTTGACGTTTCAAAAGGGGAGTGACCGCTTCGTCCGGCTCGCTGAAGGAATCTTGCAACCCCTTTTGCAGAGCCTATTTGTATCACAGTATCAACAGGTTTAAAATCAATACCTAAATCTAAAGATGAAGTGGAAACAACGGCTTTTAATTTTCCATTACTCAGATTTTCTTCGATCCAAATTCTCAAATGGGCGTCAATCGAACTGTGATGAATTGCAATTTGTCCGGCAAAATCAGGATATGCTTCGAGCAATAACTGATACCACATTTCGCTCTGACTCCGGGTATTTGTAAAAACAATCGTCGATTTTGAGTTTAAAATAATAGGAACAACTTTGTCTGCTAATTTATGTCCAAGATGTCCTGCCCATGGCAAAATTTCTACTTCATCTGGAAAAACAGGAATAATATCAATCTTTTTATGTTCTTTGGCGGTAATTTTTGTCTTTTTAATATCATAAGGAATTAAAACCTCCATTGCTTCATCAAGATTTCCGATCGTTGCCGTAATACCCCAAATTTTCAATTTTGGAACGTATTTTCTGAGCTGAGAAACACCTAATTCAACAATAACTCCACGTTTTGAACCTAACAATTCATGCCATTCATCAATCACAATACTTTGTAAATTCTGAAAGAATCTCGGATGATTTTTTTGTCCGAGGAGCAGGTGTAAACTTTCGGGAGTTGCCACCAGAATTTCGGGCATATTTTTGACCTGTTGCTGTCGGACTTTTGGATCCGTATCTCCATTTCTTATACCCACTGCCCAATCCAAACCAATCTCGTCAATCGCTTCCTGCATTGCCTTTGCGATGTCTTTTGACAGCGATCGAAGAGGAGTGATCCAGATCAGTTTTAATCCTTTACCATATTTTTCGGGATAATTCAAAAAATCTGAAATCAAAGCTAAAAAAACGGAATAAGTCTTTCCAAAACCCGTAGGCGCAACGACCATTCCGCTGTAACCGTTCCCGAATTTTTTCCAGGTATCGATCTGGAATTTAAAGGGTGAAATACCTTTATCCGCCATCCATTGCTGAATGACGTTGAATCCGTTGGTATTTTCAAATGTTGACAAATTATTTTGTTTTTTGATTTTTAACGCTAGGTTCGCAAGGATATTTTTAAAATACTTTCTGCATATTTCTCGTTCGCCAAGGCGTTTCACTCAGCTAAGGCTTACTCCTATCATTTGCTGAACGAAGTGCCTTGGCGAACGAAAAATATTCAATTATAAATAAATTCTTTGTGTCTTTGCGTTTATAAATATAATTTATTGTATCAATTTTTTAATCTCTTCCAAATCATCAATTTCATCCACAGTTTTATCTTTTCGCCATCTTACAATTCTCGGAAAACGTAATGCTACACCACTTTTATGGCGATTACTAAAACCTATTCCTTCAAAAGCGATTTCAAAAACCAACTCTGCTTTAACCGTTCGCACAGGACCGAATTTTTCTATCGCATTTTTGTTCACAAATTTGCTGACTTCCATAATTTCTTTATCTGTCAACCCGGAATATGCCTTTGCAATCGTAACTAATTTATCTTCATTTTTCACAGCAAAAGTATAGTCAGTATAGTAAGCACTTCGTCGTCCGCTGCCTTTTTGAGCGTAAATAAGAACAGCATCAATGGTCAACGGATTGATTTTCCATTTCCACCAGTCGCCTTTTTTCCGCCCGGAATGATAGGGTGAATTCTTTTGTTTCAGCATTAAACCTTCGCTGTTTATTTCTCTGGAATTTTCTCTGATTTCATTTAAATTTTCCCATTTTTCAAAGTCAATGATTTGAGAAATTTTAATATTTTCAGGAGATTCATTTAATAATAATTCTTCCAACATCGCTCTTCGTGCGGAGATTGGTTTTTCCCTCAAATCGGTTCCTTCCAATTCCAATAAATCATACGTGAAAACTTCAATAGGAATTTCAGAAAGCATTTTTTTAGTTAAAGTTTTTCTGTTTAATCTTTTTTGTAATTCATTAAAATTTAAAACTTTACCATCCTTTACTGCAAGTATTTCTCCATCTAAAACAAAGTTTCCTTTCATCATTTTTACAACCTCAGTAATTTCCGGAAACTGCTCCGTAATTAATTCTTCTCCTCTTGACCAGATGAAAACTTCATCATTTCTTTTGATGATTTGTCCACGAATTCCGTCCCATTTATATTCAATTTGCCATTCATCGGGAGTTCCCAATTCTTCCAGTTCTTTTTCCAAAGGATAAGCTAAACAGAAAGGATAAGGTTTGGAATTATCGGGGTTAATATTTTCCGCTGAAATCAATTCTTTAAATGAAATTTCATCAGGTAGCCATTTCCCCATTAAACTATGGGTTAACGCACTTGATTCTTGGTCTGAAAATTTAGTTAAGGCATTAATTAAAGTTTTATCCGAAACTCCAATCCGGAAACTTCCGCCTAATAATTTATTGAAAATCAATCGTTCCGTATAATCCAAACCGTTCCAGGAATTTAAAACAAATTCTTTTTTTTCAACATCCGATTGAGTTTTTAAACCAATAATATCATTCATCCATTGAGAAAGTGTGCGGTCAATTTTTTCCGTCGGAGGTGGTAGAATCAACGAAAGTGTTTCACCCAGATCTCCAACCGAAGAATAGCTTTCCTGAAACAGCCAAAACGGCAATTTTGTAATTTCCAAAGCCCATTCTTTCAAGTAGTTTGTATTGACATTCCGCTTCGGTCTTTTGCCCGTAAACAAAGCGATAAACCACACTTTATCCTCATCCGGAGCGCGTTCCAGATAATCGATGATCGCATCAATTTTGGCATTGGTTTTATTAGTACTTTCTAAAGCGTTAATCAAATCTGCAAAATGTTTCATGGCTCAGGATTTTCGATGGTTTCTTTTTCAGTTTCTTCTTCATCGTCGCCATATAATGTTTCCACGACATCGGATTTTATTCCGATTTCATTTAAATATTTAGAAAAAACTTCGGTTTGTCCGTGCGTTACGTGAACAATTTCCGCTTCTGTAGCTTTTATGGCTTGTAATAAACCTTTCCAGTCTGCGTGATCGCTCATTGGAAATCCTGCGTCTGCACTTCGCCATCTTCGGGCACCGCGAACCTGCATCCAGCCTGAACAAATCGCCGTTGCAGCGTCCGGTATTTTCTTAATGACGTTACTGTCCAACAAAGCGGGCGGAACAATCACAATTTCACCCTGAACATGTTTTACACTTTCTCTAAAATCAGGGATTTCGTAATCGGGAAGTATAATTCCGACTTCTTCAAATGCTTTATTAAGTTTACCTATAGAATAGTGAACATGGATTTTTCCCAACCCTTCAACCGCTTTCATAATTCTTTGGGCTTTACCCAAAGAATAGCCGATGAACACTGATGTTTTCTGGTTTTCTTTATTTCGTAAAACCCAATTTTGAAGTTTTTTATTTAAATCTTCAACTTCAAGCCAATTGTAAATCGGCAATCCAAAAGTGCTTTCTGTAACGAATTCATTACATTTTACCAGTTCAAAAGGTGTACTCAACCCGTCATCCTGAACTTTATAATCACCGGAAATGACACTTACATATCCTTTATATTCCAAGCGTATCTGTGCAGAACCAATGATGTGACCTGCCGGATGAAGTGAAAGCTTAACGCCATTAATAGTTAAAACTTCACCATATTGCAACGTCTGACATTCGATATCTTCAGCAATTCTTTTCTTTAAAATAGGTTTTGTGAAATGATGACAAAGATATTTTTTCATTCCCCAACGAGCGTGATCGGCGTGACCATGCGTAATGACCGCCAAATCAACAGGTCGCCAGGGATCGATGTAAAATTTTCCTTGCGGACAGTAAATTCCTTTATTTGTGAATGTGATTAGTTTCAATGGTGTGACTGGTTTATATTTTAATATTCAAAAATCTAACCAATTACTTTCATAAATAAATATTTTCTGTCTTTTTAAATTGTATATTAAAAATATTAAGAAATCATTTTTAAAGCTTTTGTTAAAATTTCAACAGATTTCTGTATTTCTTCAAAATTAAAATTTCCATAACCTAATCTCATGGCGCTAAGATTTTTATTTTGATAGAGCAGCGTTTTTGGAATGAATAAGTTATTCTTTGCGCATTCACGACTGAGCTGCATTAAATTGATCGGAATTTTCCATTCTACCCAAATGGCAAGTCCGCCCGAAGGTGTTTGAAAATCAATATAATTGCCCAAATACTCTTCTAAAAGCAAGGAAAAATGATCTCTCCGTTCTTTATAAATTTTCAAAGATTTTTTCAAATAACGATTGATTTCTCCTTCTGCGATCATTTCGCCCAACACGTGCTCCATCAATACATCGCCCTGCCTATCAATGATTCCAAGGTATTTTCGCATTTCGGTCATTAAATTTTCAGGAGCAACGATAAATCCTGTACGAAAACCCGGTGCAAGAGATTTTCCGAAAGAACCGATGTACACAACCATTCCGTTGGTATCGGCACTTGCGAGAGGAAGAATCGGACTTTTATCATAGTGAAAATCGTAATCATAATCGTCTTCCAGAATAATGAAACCGAATTCGTTCGCAAGATTTAATAATTCTAATCTTCGTTGAGCACTTAGCGTAACCGTGGTAGGATAGTGGTGGTGTGGCGTCAGATACAACATTCTGATCTTTTGTTTTTCACAGATTTTTCTAACTTCTTCTACATTAATTCCTTCATCATCAATAGTGATCGGCTGAATTTTCACTCCTGCTTTTTGGAAAATCATATTGACTGAAAAATAACTTAATTCGCCCACCAAAACCGTATCTCCTTGTGATAATAAAATTTCAGAAACAATGTAAATACTCATTTCCGTACTTCTTGTTATCAGAAGATTATTCTTTGAAATAGGTAAACCCCTTGATAAATTTAAATATTGTGAAAGGTTTTTCTTAAAAAATTCACTTCCATCCTGATTGTATTGTCCAATTTTATGGGCTTTTCTTTTTAAAATAGAACTGTAAATTCGGGAATGCTGATCAATCTGAGTTAAACGAATATCGGGAATGCCATCATTTAAAATATATTCACAATTGGAATGTTCGAAAGGATTGTCTAAAATATTGGAAGTTTTAAAAGAAAATCCGACCGCTTTGGGATAATTTTCGAGATGATTCTTCTCGAAATTTTTAATTTTTAATGGTTGATCCTGATCTTTTCCAATGACAAAAGTTCCTTTGTTGGGAAGAGTTTCCACCCAACCTTGCGCAAATAATTCGTCATAAACCGCAACAATTGTATTTCTGTGAACTTCTAAAATCTGACTTAAGGCTCTTGTTCCCGGAAGTTTTGTTCCAAACGGAAGATAACCCCGCTGGATCGCATTAATCAACTGATTCGCGATTTGCATATAAAGAGAAACATCAGAATCTCTATCGGTTTTGATAAAACTTTGATAAGGAATTTCAACCGGACTATCCATAATATTAAAACTGGCACCATTTAACCATCCGGCAATATACTACATTTGAACCATAAAATAAAAATATATGGAATTCTACAATCTACTCGAAAGAATTATACAGGATAATGAAACCCATGCTAAGTGGCTCAACACCCTTTCTCTCATGGAAAATGCCGGAGCAAGAAAAATTTCCGCCTGTGAACATCCGACGAAAGTAAGTTTAATTCAGCTAAAACACGCTGCAGAAGAGCATCGCCACGCTTATTATCTTAAAAAGCAAATCGGAAAATTGGATCCTGAATTTTGCAAAACTTATGATGGAAAAGAGCTTTTAGCTTCGATTGCAACAAGACAATATCTTCATTCTTTGGATGTGAAAGCCTGTAAATATCTTCAGCAAAATTTCAATTTAACAAAAGAAGAATTGAAATATGCGGCCTATCTTTTTGTGACGTATGCGATTGAAGTTCGTGCCGATGAATTGTATCCGATTTATCAGGATATTTTGACAAAAACTTCATCTAAAATCATGGTTAAATCAATTATTTTGGAAGAAGAAGGACATTTAGAGGAAATGATTAATCAATTGAATGAATTTTCAGGAAATTGGAAACCTCACGCTGAAAATATTTTAAAAATTGAACATGAACTTCATGATCAATGGATCAACGCTATCGTTGAAGAAGTTGCAAAGTTTAATTATGCTTAAAAACTTTCACCATTTTCAGGAAGCTTTAGAAAAAAGAAAAGAAGAAGGGGTTTTGAGAGTTTTACAGCCAAAATCAGAAGGAATAGATTTTTATTCTAATGACTATTTGGGATTGGCAAGAAATAAAGAATTGCAAAATTTATTATTAAAAAAAATCATAAAAAATCCTCAGTTACTGTCTGGAAGTACAGGTTCAAGATTGATAAGCGGAAACAGTTTGACCGCTATTGAGACTGAAAATTTTATTGCAAAAGAACATAATTATTCTTCTGCTTTGCTTTTTTCTTCGGGTTACAATGCTAATTTGGCTTTATTTTCAACACTTCCGACTCGTGATGATACGATTATTGTTGATGAAAAAATTCATCGTTCTGTGCATGATGCCTGTAAAATGTCCTATGCGAAGAAATTGAAATTTAAACATAATAATCTTGAAGATTTAGAACAAATTTTAAAAAGACAAAACGGAAATTGTTACGTCGCAATCGAAAGTATTTATTCGATGGATGGGGATTTTGCGCCGATTCAGGAGATTGCTGAAATCACTGAAAAGTACAATGCTTATTTAATTGTTGATGAAGCTCATGCTATTGGAGTTTTTGGATATGGTTTGGTTGAAAAATATCAATTGCAAGATAAAATTCTGGCTACAGTTGTAACCTTTGGAAAAGCTTTAGGAGCGCATGGTGCAGCCATTTTAACCAACGATATCATGAAATCGTATCTCATCAATTTTGCATCATCTTTCATCTACACAACTTCGGCTCAGGACATTCAGTGGATGAGTATAAAAACAGGCTATGAGTTTTTAAAAATAAAAAATGAATTATCAATAAAACTACAGGAAAACATTAAAATTTTTCATCAACAAAACTTAAAAACTCCGTCTTCTGAAAACAGTCCGATTCAGGCGATTATAATTCCTGATAATCATCAATTGAGAACTTTAAAACAAACTTTATTGGATAAAGGATATTTGACATATGCCGTTTTCAGTCCTACAGTAAAACAAGGAACAGAAAGATTAAGAATTTGCCTGCATAGTTTCAATACAGAAGAAGAAATTATTGGTTTGACTAAAATTATTAAAAACTTTATTTAGAGTAATGTTGCCGTTTAGTTTGTCATTCAGAACGGAACGTAGTGCAGTGAAGAATCTAAATAGATTTCTCCTTCGTCGAAATGACAAAAGAACCGCAAAATGGAATATTTAAAATTATGAATTTAGAAATAAAAACAAAAAACCAAGAACAAAAAAACCTTTTCATAACCGGAATCGGAACAGAAGTAGGAAAAACTGTTTGTTCGGCAATTTTAACAAAATATTTTAATGCTGATTACTGGAAACCGATTCAGTCAGGAGATTTACATTTTTCAGATAGCAGGAAAATTAAAAATTGGGTGGGTAAAAATGTGGTTATTCATCCTGAAACGTATCGATTACAATTGGCGGCATCACCTCATCAGTCGGCGGCGGAAGAAGGGGTTTTAATTAACATCAATGATTTTAAACTTCCTGAAACTCAAAACAATTTAATTGTAGAAGGAGCGGGCGGATTGATGGTTCCGTTGTCTGACATCGAATTTATGATTGATTTAATTGAAAAATTGAATATTCCTGTTGCGCTTGTGGTGAGAAATTATTTAGGCTGTATCAATCACACCTTATTGTCGCTTATGGCTTTAAAGCAAAGAAAAATTCATTTAAAATATTTGATTCTTAACGGAAATTTTCCATCCGATACAGAAAGAGTCATTTGTAAAAATATTCAACCGGAAACAGAAATTATAAGAATTCCCGATATCGAAAATATAACAAAAGAAAACATAGAAAGTATTACAAAACAATTACCAAAAATAGGATAATGGATACAACAAAATTGAGAAATAACTGGACAAAAGAAGAAATAGAAGAAATATACAATTTACCTTTATTGGAGCTTATTTATAAAGCGGCAACAGTTCATCGCGAGTGGCACAATCCTGAGGAAGTTCAGATGTCAACATTATTATCGATAAAAACTGGTGGTTGCCCGGAAGATTGCTCGTATTGCGGACAGGCAGCGCGTTATCACACTAATATCAAAGTTCAGGCTTTGCTTCCGACCAAACAAGTTATTGAACACGCCCAAAAAGCAAAAGACGGCGGTTCCTCACGTTTCTGTATGGCTGCAGCATGGAGAGAAGTTCGTAATAACCGTGATTTTGATCGCGTAATCGACATGGTAAAAGGAGTGAATGAATTAGGAATGGAAGTTTGCTGTACCCTTGGAATGTTGACGGAAGAGCAGGCAATCCGTCTTCAGGAAGCAGGTTTGTACGCCTACAATCACAATCTTGACACGTCGGAGCAATATTATGAGGAGATCATTTCCACAAGAACTTTTGACAATAGAATTAACACCATAAATAACGTCAGAAAAGCAGGAATTACGGTGTGTTCAGGAGGAATTATCGGTCTTGGAGAAACGCACAGAGACAGAATTTCCATGCTTTTAACCTTAGCGACCATGCCAAAACATCCGGAATCCGTTCCCATCAATGCATTGGCCAGAGTAGCCGGAACTCCGCTTGAAAACAATGAAAAAACAGACACTTGGGAAATGGTAAGAATGATCGCCACTGCAAGAATTGTCATGCCTTCTTCGATGGTTCGTTTAAGCGCGGGAAGAATTGAAATGACAGAATTTGAGCAAGGCTGGTGTTTCATGGCTGGAGCCAATTCAATCTTCACAGGAGAAAGAGAAACCTTATTGGTAACGCCAAATCCGGGAGTTTCGGAAGATATGCAAATGTTGCAGACTTTAGGTTTAAAGCCGATGAAAAGACAGGCCGAAAAAGTGATGGATCAGTTTGAAACCTGGAAAACTAATGCTTAGTCTAAATCTAAAATTATGAATTGTGAATTGTGAATTGTGAATATTCAATTGTCAATATAAGGCTGGAAAATTCACAGTTTACAGTTGACCATTCACAAAATTACTCATTACTTATGAATTTACAAGAACGCGACAGAGCCGTCAACTGGCATCCCTACACCCAAATGAAAACTGCTGACGATGCTATTCCAATCGTCAGAGGAAAAGGAGTTTTTCTTTTTGATGATAAAGGAAATAAATATATTGATGCCGTTTCTTCGTGGTGGGTGACGCTTCACGGTCATGCGCATCCTTATATTGCACAGCGGGTTTCTGAACAGTTGAATACGTTGGAACAGGTTATTTTTGCAGGTTTTACGCATGAGCCAGCCATAAAGCTTTCTGAGAATTTATTAAACCTTTTGCCCGAAAATCAAGAAAAAGTTTTCTATTCTGACAACGGTTCGACGGCAGTGGAAGTTGCGTTAAAAATGTGCATTCAACATGCTTATAATCAGGAAAAAGAAAAGACAAAAATTTTAGCTTTTAAAAATGCTTATCACGGCGATACTTTCGGAGCGATGTCTGTGAGCGGGCGAAGTGTCTGGACAAAACCTTTCGGAGAAATGCTGTTTGAAGTTATTTTCATTGAAACTCCAACTTCTGAAAATCTGGAAAGCTTAAAAGATCAGATTAAAAAGCATGCGGATGAAATTGCTTGTTTCATTTACGAACCATTAATTCAGGGTGCAGCGGGAATGTTGATGTATGAAGCTCAAAATTTAGATGAATTAATGAAATTCTGCCGGCAACAGGAAATTTTAATGGTTCAGGATGAAGTTTTTACAGGTTTTGGACGAACAGGAAAGCTTTTTGCCGCCAATCATCTTTCGGAAAAGCCCGATATCATGTGTTTTTCAAAGGGTTTGACAGGCGGAACGATGCCAATGGGAATCACGACTTGTTCAAATGAGATTTTCAATGCTTTTTTATCTGATGATAAGTATAAAACATTGTTCCATGGGCATTCTTTTACGGCGAATCCTTTGGCTTGTACGGCTGCGTTGGCAAGTATGGAATTGTTATTAAATGAAGAAACGCAACAAAATATTCAAAGAATTTCGGAGCAACATTCTCAGTTTTCAGAAGTTTTACAACAGCATGCAAAAGTTGAAAATGTACGACAGACAGGAACAATTTTAGCATGGGAAATTAAAAATGATGAACAAACTTCTTATTTTAACGAAATCGGAAAAATTGTATACAACGAATTTTTAAAAAAAGGAATCATTATGCGCCCTTTGGGAAATGTGATGTATCTCGTTCCACCGTATTGTATTACTTCTGACGAACTTAATTTTATTTATAAAAATATTATCGAAGTTTTAAATCAAACTATAACTATTGCAGAAACACAAAATATTTTAAGCAACAACTAAATTTGCACATGACAAATAGATTAGTAAATTTATCCTGAAAACCTATTGATCATGGCGCAGCAGAATTTTGAATCCAATTCTTTATTTGAATTATATCAGCATTTAAACCTTCCCGTCAATCTTATCGATACCGCGGAAGGTTTTTCTATTTTTAATTTGAAAGAAGTCGGATTTGAGCTTCCTTATCAATCGACACCTTACCGTCCGAATTTTTTCTCTTTTCTGTTTATAAAGGAAGGGGCAGGGAATTATACTATCGATGATTATTCGTTTGAGGTCAAAGCGCATTCTGTTTATTTTACCAATCCGAGCAATTACAGGACTTTTTGCTGGAAAAAAATCGAGGAAATTTATCTTATTACTTTTGATGAAGTTTTTCTTAAAAAATACATTAGCAAAGAAATTTTCAATACTTTTCCTTTCCTTTTAACGGAAACTGTTAAACCCAAAATCGTTACTGATGAATTTTATGAAAGCATAGAAAAAGTATATCTTCAAATTCGTTCTGAATATATTGGAAGTTCTGTTCATAAATATAGAATTATCGGACATCTTCTGGCGGTTTTATTTTTTAAGATTAAAGAATATTTTTGGCAGGATTACAACCCTATCTATGAAGGAAACAGAAGTTCGCAAATTGTGAAATCTTTTAAACAGCTTTTAGAAAAGCATTACAGAGATTTAAGTTCAGATAAAGTGGAAACTGTTTTCAGGGTTCAGGATTACGCTCATGCTCAAAATCTTCATCCTAACTATTTAAGCAGCGTTATAAAGTCTAAAACAGGAAAATCCATCGCAACATGGATTGCCGAAAAAACAATTTCCGAAGCCAAAGCTTTATTGCAGAATTCCTCGATTTCGATTAAGGAAATCACTTTTAAACTGGGGTTTTCCGAAGCAGCGCATTTCAGTAATTATTTTAAGAAACATACGGGAACGACTCCTGCAAAATTCCGAAAAGCAGTTTCAGAAAATAAGTAATTTATAATCATTATAAGAATTTCGCTTAGCTGTTCTCAGAGTTTGTCATTTTGAAAGGATCCAAGCATAGTATTAGAAATTAGTGTGAAAAGATTCGTGTCCAGATCCTTTCAGGATGACAAACTTTATGGATATTGTTTCCCAAATTTTTCAAGTCATATTTAAAATTTGCAACTAATGCTTTAGTTTTTGCAACCCATCCCGTTTGTACTCATCCTACCTTTGTCATGTAAAATTAAAACACTTAAAACATGAACAATTTATCAAACAAAGTAGTCCTTGTAACAGGCGCTTCAAAAGGAATAGGAGCTGAAGTAGCTAAAAAATTAGCAGAAGCCGGAGCAAAAGTGATCGTCAACTTCGCAGGAAGCAAAGCAGACGCAGACAATGTGGTAGAAGAGATCAAAACCAACGGCGGTGATGCCATTGCAGTTCAGGCAGATGTAAGCAAACCTGAAGATGTGAAATCTCTTTTCGACCAGTCAATTGCACATTACGGAAGAATTGATGTCTTAATTAATAATGCAGGAATTATGATCACAAAAACCATTCAGGAAACAACTGATGAAGATTTTGACCGTCATTTTAGCATTAATGTAAAAGGAGTTTTCAACACGCTTAGAGAAGCAGCTACAAAATTAGCTGACAATGGAAGTATCATTAATTTTTCAACTTCTGTCAACAGATTAATGCTTCCCGGTTACGGAACTTATGTTGCGACAAAATCTGCGGTAGAGCAATTAACAAGAGTTTTCTCTAAAGAAATCGGACACAGAGGAATTAACGTGAATTCTGTTTCTCCCGGTCCGACTGCAACTGCATTATTTTTAAACGGAAAATCTCAGGAAACCATCGACCGATTAGCATCATTAAATCCTTTCGGAAGAATCGGGGAAACAGATGATATCGCAAATGTCGTAGTTTTCTTAGCGAGCGACGAAGCAAAATGGATCAACGCACAAAACATCGGTGTAAACGGCGGAATGGCGTAAACCGTGAATTGTGAATTGTGAATTTTTCTAAATCAATTGTCAATCTTTTATAATTGTAAAAAGAAATTTAATTAACATAAAGATCAATATCTAATTGTAAGCAGCATATTTAAACGTCATCTACAATAATTGACATTTGACTTATTCACAATTAACTATCACTATTAATCAATTATAAAAAAATCATGAATACAAACTTACACGGCAAAACAGCTCTTATTACGGGCTCAGCCAGAGGTTTAGGAAAAGCGATTGCAGAACGTTATGCAGCATTAGGCGCAAACATTGTGATCAATTATTCGAGAGATAAAGCTTCAGCGGATGAAGTGGTTTCAAATATCAAAGCGATGAATGTTGGCGTAATAGCGGTTCAGGCAGATGTGAGCAAGGTAGCAGACATTGAAAAATTATTTAATGAAGCTAAAAATGCATTCGGAAAAATAGACATTATCGTTGCCAATGCAGGCATTGAAATGGTAGAAACACCTGTAACAGAATTTACGGAAGAACAATTTGACCGTTTGTTCAGCATTAATACAAAAGGAGCTTATTTCACCATGCAGCACGCCGCAAAAAACGTAGAAGACAATGGAAGAATCATTTATATTGCTTCAAGTACAACATCTTTTCCGGTTCCGGGAATGGCAGTTTACGGAGGAAGCAAAACCACACCGAGATATATGGTAGACGTACTTTCCAAGGAGATTGGGCATCGTGGCGTTACAGTAAACTCTATCATCCCTTTTGCGGTAGATCATTCAGGAATTTTTGCAGAAGAAAACAGCTATCCTGAACTTAGAAAATCTCTCCTCGACAGTTGTCCGATGGGAAGATTGGCAGAAGTGGAAGATGTTGCCAACATTGCAGAATTTTTTGCAAGTGATCTTTCGTCTTTCGTGAATGGCCAGCATCTATTGGTAAACGGTGGTGCAAACCAATAATTCTTCCAAGTACAATAGAGTAAAAGTATTTGTTGGAAAATCGCAAAGGCATAAAGATTTTAATAATTATACCGTTTTAAGGCTCAAGAAAATCAAAGATTTTTAATAATTATATGTATTCAATTTTATCGCAGATAAAATCCTTGCGCCTTAATACAGTCTCTTTAATATAATTTGCGCCTTTGCGATTTTCCAACCACACAAAATAAAAATTTTAAATAAAAAATGGAAACTTTAAAAAATAAAAAAGTAGTAATCTTAGGGGCAAGCTCAGGATTAGGATTGGCAACGGCAAAAGCTTCTGCAGAAGAAGGCGCAAATCTTATCATCGTTTCAAGCAATCAGCAGAGAATTGATGATGCTCTGAAAGATTTACCCCAAGGAACTCAGGGATATGCAATTGATTTAAGCAAAGAAGAAAATATTCGCTATTTCTTTGAAAAAATAGGAAAATTTGATCATTTGGTTTACACTGCCGGAGAAAATCTAAATCTTACCAATCTTTCAGAAACAGATCTTCAGAAAGCAAGAGATTTTTTCACCCTTCGTTATTGGGGAGCGATCACAGCGATAAAATATGCAGCTCCAAATATCAATGAAGGCGGATCTATTAATCTTACGAGCGGCATTGCCAATCAAAGACCGGGAGCGGGCTGGGCATTAGCTTCAAGCATTTGTGGTGCGATGGATGGTTTATGCAGAGCAATGGCGGTAGAACTGGCTCCGATCAGGGTAAATGCTGTGGCTCCGGGTGTCATCAGAACCAATTTATGGAACGGAATGCCGGAAGAGCAAAAGAACGATTTCTACAAAAATGTGGGCGATTCTTTACTTGTAAAAAGGGTAGGAGAAGCCGGAGAAATCGCTCAGTCATTCATTTTTCTGATGAAACAGGCTTTTGTTACAGGACAAATTATTACTGTGGATGGCGGAACTGTTTTAGTTTAAATTAATTAAATTCCTTTATGATTAAAAAGTCTGTAATTCAATATAATTACGGACTTTTTAATTTCAATTTTAATATTTTTGTATATAATCAAATTTTTGCGCAAAATACAGAATCTGCTTTTCAGAAAATTGTAGCTTACAAAGCCATATCCTGGAGCTATGCTGTTGGAAATAATGGAAAAACAACAGAAAATCAATCCTGAACAGCTTTTATTGGTTACCATCAATACAAACCCTTATATTTCTGCCATAATTTTAAAGTTACAGTAACAGAACAAATTAAATGGATGATTATTTTAAATTTATTGATAAACACAAAAAATATAATTATAATTATCTTTGAGGTATGAACAATTATTCTTATACAATTAAGAAAAATTTTCGCTAAAGAAATAAAAGTATAGAAAAATGAAAATAGAAATCTGGTCGGACGTGATGTGTCCGTTTTGCTATATCGGAAAACATAATTTTGAAAAAGCGCTTGAAAAGTTACCTTTTAAAGACGAAATAGAAGTTGAATGGAAAAGTTTCCAGCTGGATCCTACTTTGGATGCTTCTAAAGCTATTAATACCATTGAATATTTTAAAGAAAAGAAAGGTGCCTCCGAAGAACAGGCAAAACAGATGATGGGACAGGTTTTGCAGATGGGTAAAAATTCAGGAATAAATTTTAATTTTGAAAAAAATTTAATTACAAGCACTTTCCCGGCACATAAATTACTTCATTTAGCCAAAAAACACAACAAATCTTCTGAAATGGAAGAAGCCTTATTTCAATCCCATTTCTTGAATGGAGAAAATGTTGCTGATACAGAAACTTTGGTTTCTTTGGCTGAATCTTTGGGCATACATAAAGAAGAAACAAGACAAGCTTTAACTTCAAATGAATATGATTATGAAGTGAATCAGGACATTCAGGAAGCTAAAAATCATGGTGTCTCCGGAGTTCCTTTCTTTATTTTGAATGGAAAATATGCCGTTTCGGGTGCACAACCTGTTGAACTTTTTGAGAATGCATTGACTCAAACGTATCAGGAAACTGTTTCTCCGCTTAAAGACCTTTCAAATGGAGAAAATTCTTGTGATACAGACGGATGTAGTATTTAATTCTTTAAAATTCATGATAAAAATAAACGACGAAATAAAGTACCCGATCGACGAAACTCTTTTTGTTTTTGCATTAGATTCTGAGGCTGGAGATGTTTTTGATCACACCAATAAACTGATTACAGGCATCGGAAAAGTAAATGCAGCAATGGAATTAGCCAAAGAAATTCATTCGAAAAAACCGAAATTAATTGTAAATTTAGGTTCGGCGGGAAGTAAAAGTTTTTCTAAAGGAGACGTGGTTTGCTGTACAAAATTCATTCAGCGTGATATGGATGTGAGAGGTCTTGGTTTTAAAAAATATGAAACTCCATTGTCAGGAATTCCGCCTTTATTGGAGTATGGACATTTAATGAATGGTCTGAGAGAAGGCATTTGCGGAAGTGGCGACAGTTTTGAAATGAATCATTCTGAAGATGAATACAATATCGTAGACATGGAGGCGTATCCTCTGGCCCTGATTGCTATGAAAGAAAAAATTCCGTTTCTATGTTTAAAATATATTTCCGATGATGCAGGAAGTGATGCTGCCGATGACTGGGCTGTGCAGGTGCATATGGCTGCTGAAAAATTTAAAGAAATATTGTTTTCCTAATTAAATTCTTACTATGTCAGTTATCATTAATAAAGCTTCTCTTGAAGATCTTGAAACATTGCAATCTATTGGTAAGCAGACTTTTTACGAAACGTTTGCAAAAGATAATTCAGAAGAAGCCATGCAAAAATATCTTGAAGAAAGCTTTACCACAGAAAAAATAAAATCAGAATTAAATAATCCTTATTCACAGTTTTTTATTGCCTGGGAAGAAGATTATCCGATCGGATATCTGAAAATAAATTCAGGTAAAGCGCAGACAGAACTACAGGATGAAACTTCTCTGGAAATTGAAAGGATTTATGTAAAAAGCAGTCATCACGGTAAAAAAGTCGGGCAGCTTCTTTATAATAAAGCGTTAGAAATCGCAAAACAACTCAGCAAATCTTATATTTGGTTAGGCGTTTGGGAAGAAAATGAGAGAGCTTTAAATTTTTACAAAAAGAATGGATTTGTAGAATTTGATAAACATATTTTCACATTGGGAGAAGACCGACAGACCGATCTGATGATGAAAAAAATATTAGATTAAATTAATTTTAATGAAATATATAAAGGTTGTCTACTTGTGACAGCCTTTTTTATTGCTTATGGCGTATTTTTTGACGTTTTAGAATAAATAATTTTCTATGTTATTGGTATTTCTATTAAAGCTCGATTGGAAAGAATTGTTAATGGGACATGAAGAATGGTCATTCCTTCTGGAAATCATACTGCGAACCGCGATTATGTTTTTAACCATTATCATTGGGTTGAGAATTTTAGGAAAAAGAGGAATCAAACAATTATCGATCTTCGAATTGGTTGTAATTATTGGATTGGGTTCTGCAGCAGGTGACCCGATGTTTAACAAAGATGTTGGAATAATTTCCTCTATCATTGTATTTATTGTTATTATTTTACTGTACAGCATTGTCACATTTTATATCGGAAGAAATAAAAAATTTGAAAACCTGGTAGAAGGGAAGTCTGTATGCCTTATCGAAAACGGTGTATTTTCAATTAAGAATTTTAAAAAGGAAAATCTAGGAAGCGATGAGTTTTTTTCAGAATTAAGATTAAAAGGAATTTCACAACTCGGTCAAGTTGAAATGGCAATTGAAGAAATTTCAGGCGATATCAGCGTATTTTATTTTGAAGAAAAAGATATAAAATACGGACTTCCCACATTGCCCGGCTCATTAGATCATCCAATTAAAATTATTAATCAGGAAGGGCAGTATTCATGTACATTTTGCGGATTTACAGAACTAAAGCATACAGGAACAGCAGGAAATTGTAAAAACTGCGGAAAAGAGAATTGGGTACCTGCGAGCAATAAAAAAAGAATCACTTAACTCAAAAAAGCTATAACCAATCGGCTATAGCTTCCAATTATTTAATGATATTGTTTAATTTTATCATAAATAAATTATACTAAGAAACTTCAAAAGTCAGACCACAAATTTTATTTTCGCAAAACAAAAAGTCTCCGGAAATTTCCGGAGACTGTGACATCTTTTCAATAAACAGTTTAGAATCTGAATACGCAACCGCAAACGCTCATTTTGCCTTCTACGACTGTTGTCCATTGTCCGTTCCAGGTACCTCCGTAAGAAGCACAGATGGCAGGACAAACTTCTTTGGCGTCTTCGATGCTCCATAGCGGGCCGGCAAGTACATCCATTGTATATTCAGAATCTCCGGTGGGTTGTGTATTCAACTCAACTTCGATTACACTCATTTCACCTTCTACAATGGTGCTCCATTGTCCGGTAAATTTTCCTAAATGTGCCGCTGCAATACGACCTCCTAATTTCTGTGCTTCGTCATTGTTCCAAAGTGGTCCCGCAATGATGTTAATTTTGAATGTTGACATGGTGTAAAGTTTTTGTTTGTTTAACATCTCAAAGGTATCACCATAAAGAGAAATATTCTACAGTATAAAACACCAAATTGATTATTAGGTATTTATACGTAAATAAAAAATTGATTATGAATATGTTACGTAAATAAAACAGAGAAGCAGAGGATTAGCAAAAAAGTAATAAATAAAAAAAGACCTCTTTGACAGAGGTCCTAAAAAAACACAAATGATGAAAAAAAATTATTTCGATCAGCAAATATAAGAAAAATAAATATTATGCATTGCATAACTGCATCAAAAAAGTCAAACTTTTTATTCATAATGTCGATAGATAAAATTAATCAACCGATTGCACTCTGTTAATCTTACATTAAAAACTTATTATTTTAATAGTAAAGGAAATTAGAAATTACTAATTTAAATTCCTGTATTCCAAAGGAGACATTCCCACTTTTTGCTTAAATAATCTTGTAAAATGCTGCGGATATTTAAAACCCAGATTATATGCAATCTGGCTGATCGACTGATCAATATCAAAAATTTTATCTTTTGCTACATTAATAACTTTCGTCTGAATATATTCCTGCGGAGAAATTCCAGTTTCTTTTTTTATCAAATCTCCAAAATAATTGGCAGATAAATTAAGCTCTTCTGCGCACCAGCCCACAGAAGGTAACCCGATGGTCTGAGGTTTATCAGAGGAAAAATAATCATTCAAAAGACTTTCAAAACGTTCCAGAATTCCTTTATTGACGTTGTCTCTGGTGATAAATTGGCGGTCGTAAAAACGTGTACAATAATTAAGAAACAGCTCTAAATTAGATGCAATCAAAGTTTTGCTGTGTTTATCCATGTTTTGTGCCAGCTCATCCTGAATTTTTTCAAAACAATCTATCACAATTTGTCGTTCTTTTTCTGAAAGATGAAGTGCTTCTTTAGATTCATAAGAAAAAAAGGTGTAATCCTGAATATGCTTTCCTAATAAAGTTCCTTTAATTAAATCCGGATGAAAGATCAAAGCCCAGCCTTTCTGTTTCAATTTTGTTGCATTCGGCTGTACTCCGATGACCTGTCCAGGAGAAATAAAGACCAGTGTGCCTTCCTGGTAATCATAATAATTCCGTCCGTATTTTATTTCACCACATTTTAATTCTTTCAGGAAAACACCATACACCCCAAAGTTCAGGTTTTGGGTTGCTATAGCATTTGCTGTAGATAAATCAATAATACTGATCAACGGATTAAGTGTTTCTACACCTCTCAGTTTATTATATACGTCTACGTTTTCAATTTTTGTAATTTTTTCCATTTCCCGTCCATTTACAGATACAAATTTACATATTATAAGAGATTGAAAATCATCAGGAAAACTCAATCAGTAATTTTGGTAACGAATACAGTAATCTGTATAAAGCTTTCCGGCATTTTCCTGCTGAAATTTGCAAAGAGAAAAGAATTATGAGTTTTTCAGTATTCAAAAATTGCTCATCATTTATTATTAATCATTTATAAATTAAATATGAAAACAAGAACATTAGGAAACAGTGGACTGGAAGTTTCAGAATTAGGATTAGGCTGTATGGGATTAAGCTTCGGATATGGTCCTGCAACAGATAAAAGTGAAGCTGTCAGATTATTACAAACCGCATTTGATGCAGGCGTTACATTTTTTGATACTGCCGAAGCTTACGGACCTTATGTAAATGAAGAATTATTAGGTGAAGCTTTGGAACCTTTCAGAAAAGAAGTGGTCATTGCTACAAAATTCGGATTTAAAGAAGGAAAACCGAATGTAGGAATGGACAGCCGACCGGAAAACATTATTTCTTTTGTTGAAGCTTCTTTAAAAAGATTAAAAACTGATGTCATCGATCTTCTTTACCAGCATAGAGTAGACCCGAATGTACCGATCGAAGAAGTGGCTGGAACTGTAAAAGACCTCATCCAACAAGGAAAAGTAAAGCATTTCGGAATGTCGGAAGCCGGAGCAGAAAGTATTCGCAGAGCTCACGCCATACAGCCCGTAACAGCTTTACAAAGCGAATATTCATTGTGGTGGACAGAGCCTGAAATGGAAATTTTACCCACATTAGAAGAGCTGGGAATTGGTTTCGTACCTTTCAGCCCGCTTGGTAAAGGATTCTTAACGGGAGCAATCAATGAAAATACGCAGTTTGATAAAACAGATTTCAGAAATATTGTTCCGCGTTTCACAGAAGATAACAGAAAAGCCAATCAAAAATTAGTTGATCTTCTTCAGAATATTGCTACAGAGAAAGAAGCGACTCCCGCACAAATTGCTTTGGCATGGTTATTAGCTCAAAAACCTTGGATCGTGCCAATTCCGGGAACAACAAAAATCCATCGTTTACAGGAGAATATTGGTGCTACAAACATTGAATTAACGTCAGAAGATTTACATCAAATTGAAGAAACCGCATCCAAAATCACAATTTTAGGAGCCAGATATCCTCAACATCTTCAGGAAAGAGTAGGAAAATAAATATAAATTAAATGATATTATATGAGCCTTGTTAATTTTTTTAACAGAACTATTTTTATTCACAATGCATAGAATTATTTATCATTTAAGTCCGATTATTTTTATCAATTAAAAATTAAATTATATTTTTATGTATTGAAAAAATTACTTTATGAAAAAAATTTTATTGCCACTTTCTGTTTCGTTAGGGATATGGGCTTCTGCACAGGAAAAAACTGATGCTCCGGTTATTGACACTACAAAAGCATGGAGTATTCAGGCTCAGAATACATTAATGCTCAATCAGGCTGCCTTTTCAAACTGGGTGGGCGGTGGAGCCAACAATGTGGGCTGGCTTGCCGGAGTAAATTATAATATGACCTACGAAAAAGGGAAAGATCTTTGGGAAAATATTATCATTCTTGGCTACGGACAAAACAATACGAAAGGGGTAGGAACCAGAAAAACTCAGGATGTGATCAATCTTTCAACCAATTATGGAAGAGAATTTGCGAAGCATTGGTATATCTCGGGTGGCGCGAGTTTGCAGACACAGTTCGCGGGAGGTTATGAAGACGGCAATAATCCTGATGCTAAAAAAATATCCAATTTTATGGCACCCGGCTATGTGAATGTTGGGGTAGGAGTTACGTACAGACCGAATGATAATTTTACCATGACCTTACGTCCAGCCAACGCAAGATGGACCTTCGTTTTGGATGACGACTTGCAATATGCCGGAAATTACGGTTTAAAAAATGACGGTGATTCATCATTATTCCAGTTTGGATTCCTGGGAACTGCGATTTATAAATTAAAAATTATGGAGAACATTAACCTGATCAATACAGGTTCTGTTTTTTCTAATTATATCGATCATCCTGAAAGACTTGTACTTTCTTACAGCGGAGTTTTAAATATGAAAATCAATAAATTTATCTCAACCAATATTACGCTGGACTTGATGTACGATCACAATCAGATTCAGAAAACACAGCTGAAACAGACGTTGGGAGTTGGTTTTGCCTATAATTTTGAAAGCGGAAAAAAACGTTCTGACAACAAAGACAACCAATCGTGGCTGAAAAAATAACTCCTAAAAAATAATAAATAAAATACGAAAGACTGACTTCATGAGTTAGTCTTTTTTAATGAAAGGAATAGATAAAAATGAATAGTTTAAACCATTAAGCGATACAAAATTTATTACCTTGTATAAACTTACTAGCACGTTTTTAACTTCAAAATATTTCTATGGAAAAAAGAAAAATAAAGAACACCGACCTGTCAATTGCGCCTATTAATTTCGGAGGAAATGTTTTTGGATGGACATTAGACGAAAAGAAATCTTTTGACATTCTTGATAAATTTATTGACGGAGGTTTTAATTTTATAGACACCGCAGACACGTATTCCTGGTGGGTAAACGGAAAAGGCGGACAATCCGAGGAAATTATCGGAAAATGGATGAAAGCCCGTGCCAACAGACATGGTTTGGTAGTGGCAACCAAAGTAGGTTCTGAAACCAAAGAACATGATTATGACATCAGCAAAAAGCATATTTTAAAGTCTGTTGATGAGTCACTTCAAAGGCTTAAAACAGATTATATCGATATTTATTACACGCATTTTGACGATAATAAAACGCCTGTGGAAGAAACTTTGTCAGCTTATGATGAAATTATCAAAGCAGGGAAAGTACGTTACATTGCTGCTTCCAATCTTTCTCCTGAACGTCTGCAGGAATCTTTTGATGTTGCCGAAAAAAACAATCTTCCAAAATATGTAGCACTACAACCACATTACAATTTATTGGAAAGAGAAAAATTTGAACAGAATTATGCTTCTTTGGTTGAAAAATATAATTTAAGTGCATTTCCTTATTGGTCATTGGCAGCTGGATTTTTAACCGGAAAATACCGTAATGAAGAAGATTTAAGCAAAAGTCAAAGAGGAGAAGGCGTAAGAAAATATTTAAATCCAAAAGGCTTAGAAGTATTAAAAGCACTGGATGATATAAGCGTAAAACACAACACCACTCAAGGTGCTGTTGCATTGGCGTGGTTACTGGCAAATCCTTTAATCACTGCTCCAATTGCAAGTGCAACCAGTGAATCACAGCTCGAAACTTTATTTGCAGCGCCAAAATTGAATTTAAGCAAAGAAGATGTCGAACTTTTAAACAAAGCAAGCGAATAAATCATATTTAAAAAGTAAAAAGAGAAGCCGCTCAATGTAGAATTGAACGGCTTTTATATTTTTAAGTTGAATTAAAATTAATCTGAATATTCTTTCAACAATTGTCTGTAACTCATTAAAATTGTTGATTTTGAAACAAATCCAATGAATACATTATTTTCATCAACAACAGGTAAATTCCAAATTCCCGTATCATCAAAAATCTGGAGAATTTCTAATGGTTAATTTTCAGGGTTGATCACTGCCGGAGGGGCTTTCATTAATTGAATGATGCTTAATTTTTCATTATTTTCATTAAACAAATAGGGTCTGATATCATCTAAAGTAAGAATTCCTCTCAGTTTTTTGGAATCATCCAAAACAGCAAAAATATTTTTATCGCCGTTTTTTACAGCTTCAAATAATTCATCAATTGGAGCATTTTCATTAATAATCTGAGAATCTGTATCAATAAAATTTTCGGTCTGTAAGGCTGATAAAATATTTTTGTCATGCTTATTGGTAAATATTTTTCCCTGATCTGCTAAAAATTTCAACTCCGGAGAAATAGGAGAGAACCATTTTGCAATAAGATAAGACATTATTGAAACGATCATTAAAGGAATAAAAAGATCATATCCAAAACTAGATTCCGCAATCAAAAATATGGCTGTAAGCGGTGCATACAAGACTCCACTCATCGCACCCGCCATCCCGACCAATACAAGATTAGTCACAGGAACATCCTGAAATCCAAATTGTTGACAAATTAAAGCAAATAAAAAACCTACCGTTCCTCCCGCAAAAAGCGAAGGTGCAAAATTCCCCCCGTTTCCGCCACTAAAAATCGTAAAAGAAGACGCAAAAGCCTTTAAAAGACAAACTAAAATAAAAAATACTATGATCGTCCAGTTTCCGACTTCAAAATATCTGAAAAGACTGTTTTCAATGATAGTGAGTGTATTTCCGTTTGTAAAAGCTTTCACAGTGTCATACCCTTCTCCAAATAAAGGCGGAAAAAGTACGCACAAAAAAGACAAAACCGCCCCACCAAACATGGCTTTGCGCAAACGTGACATTTTAAGTTCTTTCATAAAATGCTCAACTTTTTGGGAAATTATAAGAAAATATCTTGCATATAATCCCGTCACAACGCCCAATACGAGATAGTAAGGAACATTTTTATAATTAAAAGCTTCTCTCGTATAAAATCTGAAAAGCACATCTTCCTGCAACAAAATTCTTGACAAAAGGCTTCCGCAAACCGCAGCCACAACCAACGGAATAAAATCTGTAAAAACAACGCCCGTCAATAAAATCTCAAAAGCAAACATGATCCCGGCAATTGGTGCATTAAAAGCAGAAGCAATCCCCGCTGTTGCACCGGCAGCCAATAATAACGTACGTTCTTTATAGCTTAGCCGATACGTTTGAGCATAATTGGAACCAATAGCAGCACCCGTAACAGCAATCGGACTTTCCAGACCTGCAGAACCACCAAGCCCAACGGTAATCGCACTTTGTACGATCTGAGAATACATTTTAACTGAGGAAACGATGCTTGAATTTTGTGCAATTTCATACAAAATAGCACCTATTCCTTTTCTGTCCTGTCCTTTAAATAGAGTTAAAACAATACTTGTCGTTAAAACAATTCCTAAAAATGGAAAGATAATGTAAAATAAGATTTGATATTCAAAATGAACTTTATTCGTAATAAAATAATGAATGCTGTGAACAAGCGTTTTCAGTAAAACGCCTGCCAAACCTGCAGTGCATCCGACAATAATGCCGGAAAGAACCAAAAACTGGCTCCGACTAAGCCTGTTATTAAGCCAATGCAGAATCAGCTCGTAGCTGCGCGCTTTTTCAAGTCCATATTTTTGAAAGTCTCTTTTGAATTTCAGAAAGCTCAGAAACTTTCTTTTATTATGAATTTTCACTTGTTTGAAGATTTCTGTTCGATATGATAAGTGGTAGTTTTGTAAATATATGAAATATATCAGGAATCTTCAAATTTTCACTCTTTATCCGTATTTCTTTTAGGCAAGAGAATCAATCGGATGGAAGGATTATTAGTGATAAACAATCTGAACCATTCTACCGCCAGACGAACTTTATTTCCAAAACTCACCAACGGAATAATATGAATGAAAAGCCACGTCAACCATGCAAAAAATCCTTTAAAAGAAAATTTCGGCAAATCGACAACAGCATTAAATTTAGAAATGATGGCCATACTTCCTTTATCATTGTATTTAAAAGGAACCAGAACTTTTTCGTCTTCAATTCGTTTTAAATTTTTCCCTAAATTATCGGCATGCTGTATGGCAACCTGAGCTAATTGCGGATGACCTTTAGAAAATTTTTCATCAGTCAATTGCAGCGAAATATCTCCTAAAGCAAAAATATTTTCCGTTCCCTGAACCCTGTTGTAAGCATCTACCAGTAATCTTCGACCTTTCCCGATACTTTCCGCAGGAATTCCCGGAACTTCCCGACCGATAACTCCGGAAGTCCAGATCAGGGTTTCGGTTTCTATGGTTTTTCCGTCGGATAAAATCACTTTTTCATCCACATAATCTTTGACAGATACATTCAATATAATTTTCACTCCTAATTCCTGCAATTTTTTGTGAGCCGTCTCCTGAGCGACTTTACTCATTGGCGAAAGAAGGGTAGGAAGCGCATCAATTAAATATAAATTAGAAAGTCCCATTTTTATTTCAGGATATTCTTTTTCGGCGATAAATTTTCCCATTTCGGCAAGCATTCCTGCGAGTTCTACGCCAGTCGGTCCACCTCCGGCGATGACGACATTTTGTAGTTTTTGGGCAGCTTTGATGTCTTTATTTCTTGCGGCTTCTTCCAGATTCAGCAACATATAATTACGTAAATAAAGGGCTTCTTCAATATTTTTCATCGGAAGAGCACATCGTTGCACATTTTCCATTCCGAAGAAATTGGATTCTGTTCCTAGAGCAATTACCAGATAATCGTAATTAATTGTTCCCGTATCTGTTTCAATAGTTTTATTTTCAGGATTAACTTTGACAAGACTTCCCATGTGAAAGTGCACATTTTTATAACCTGAAAGCAGTTTTCTGAAAGGATAACTGATATTGGAAGCCTCAATAAAAGATGTCGCTACCTGATAAATAAGCGGTGGAAAGAAGTGATAATTATTCTTATCAACTAAAGTTATGCGAAATCTGCTGTCGTTTTTCAGAGATTTTGTAAGATTAACTCCCGCAAAGCCTCCGCCAACAATTACAATATGCTTTTTCATAATAAATTGATTGAAGTGGTAGAGATTTTAATTCAATAATAAGACCAAAGAGTTTGATTGATATTTTAAATTTTAAATACACATTATTAAGAAATTATTAATTGATTTAAAACATTTAATAAAATACAACAACCAAGTCTGCACGATGTTTGCATCTCACTATACAACCAAAAATTTAAATATTATATTATGAAAAATGATATTCTGACAGAAAAATACAGGCTTGGATTAGGCGGAGTAGCTATTGGAACAGCCTTTGAAAATGTGAGCGATGAGGAAGCAAAAACAGCTTTACAGGCAGCGTGGGATTTGGGAATACGATATTACGACACCTCACCCTGGTACGGATTGACAAAAAGCGAAAGAAGATTCGGAGATTTTCTGAAAGATAAAAACAGAGAAGATTTTGTATTTTCAACAAAAGTCGGCAGGCTTTTCAAAGAAGTTCCGGAATCCGAAGTTCCGCCAACCATGTGGAAAAAACCGTTGAATTTTGATTTTAAACACGATTACACCGCAGATGCAATAAAAAGATCCATCGAAGACAGTCTGGAAAGAACAGGTCTGAATCATATTGACATTGTGTACGTTCACGATTTGTCTGAAGATCAGGTTGGTGACCGTTATCCTTATTTTTTGGAACAGGCTAAGAAAGGAGCCTTCAAAATTCTTTCTGAATTGAGGGATCAGGGTGTGATAAAAGCGTGGGGAATGGGTGTCAACAAAATCGAACCTATTTTAGATTGTATTGAATTTGCTGATCCTAATATTTGTCTTTCCGCCACACAATATTCAATTTTAGAACATGAAGATGCCGTTGATAGGCTGCTTCCCGCTGTAAAAAAAGCAGGGATAAAGCTGGTTTCCGGGGCAGGATATAATTCCGGATTTGTGGTGAGAAGACCTCGATATAATTATAAGGATGTTATTCCCAAAGGGATGACAGAAAAACGCGATCGAATTGCTGAAATCGCAAAAAAATACAATATTGATATATCAGATGCAGCCTTGCATTTCGTTTTGGCAGCCGATGAATTTGCTGCTATCATTCCGGGATCGGCAAAACCTGTACAGATCAAGGATAATGTGGATGCTTTACACAAAGAAATTCCTATCGATTTTTGGAACGAATTAAAAGCCGAGGAGTTGATTTACGAAAAAGCTCAGACTCCGAAGTAAGGATGAATCATCTTCACACGGAAAACAATAGTATTTTCTTCCAAAATATAAGTTTGCCCCGTTGTATATGTACAACGGGGCAAACTTATATTTTGGGGTGATGATAAACATTTAAAAAGAATCCTTTCCTGAATTTTTTTCAGGAAAGGATTCACAGCACTAAACTATTAAAGAATCACATCACACAATAAACAAAGATGCTATTGTAGTTGCGTCACTTCCACTTAAAACTTCATCATAAGCAGCAGATCCTGCGGCAGCTCCGAAAGCCGTCGCCGTATTAAATCCTGCCTGAATGGTTACATCTTCCCCTGCATATACCGGATTGGTTGCTGCAGGCATATTTCCTCCATTTGCCAGTTCGATCCAGCCTTTGTTGGCTCTCATTCTTCGAACCTGGGAAGCATGTCTTGCTTCTACGGAATGTATCTGTAAAGCTGCCTGTAAAACTGCCTGATTAGACATTACATTTCCTGCCTGTCCTTTATAGGCCCTCACTCCAGTGTCTTCAAAAGCCTGAGAAAGAATCAGGAATTGATTATAATCTGTAAAAGGAGAGAAATTTCCGCCTGCCGTAAAATCAAAAGTAGGTTTTGCACCCGGAGTTACACCTAAAGACGTTAATGTGCTTTTTAAAAAGGCAACATGTGCCGTTTCGTGTTTTGAAATCTGCATGAATACGGTTTTATCAGCATTAGGAATTAAACTCGCAGTATTCAGTCCGATTCTGTAGTATTCATCTTCCAGATATTCTAATACCAAAGCTAATTGCAAAGCGTCTGTCAAGGCACTTTTATATGTATTTCCGGGACCTGTAGGCGTAAGAGTTTCGGCTTTTGCGGAAGTTGACATCAGCGATCCCAAACCAAGCGGAACCGCAGCAACAGCCGCTTTTGTACCAAAGTCTTTTATATTCGTAAGTGTTTCTAATCTTGAAGATTCTGTGGTGAAGAATTTATCGTTAGAAAGTTTATCTAATAATTTTAAAATGTTCATAATAATAGATTTTTTGAAGTGAATAATTTAACTGATACCTCTTTCTTTCCATGTGAAAGGCGTTTTGAAGAATCCTCCTGCTGCCATGACAATATCTTTTGGTTCTTTGGCAACATCCAGTCCGTTGGCATCGATCACATCATCACCGGAAAAATCTGCTGATCCGGGATTGATCAGATTTCTTATCGCCGAAGCGTGTCTGGCTTCTACAGAAACAATTTTCCCTGCAAGTACGAGATAAGCCGGATTTGTAATATACTTTCCTGCCCCGTTGTAAGCGGCAACTCCTGTATCTTCTAAGGCTTTTGCAGTAGCAAGAACAGAATTTCTGTCATTAAAATTCACATTGGGATACTGGAATTCTAAAGTTGGTAAAACATTACTTGTTGCACCGCTGATTGCTGCTTTAAAAAAATCTCTATGAATCACTTCATGATGATAAAGGTCTGTGAAAACCTCTTTTTCTACACTGGAAATCCCTGCATAAAAGTTATTGACAACTTTCGTGTAAAAATCTGCTTCAAGTTGCTCTAACGCGTAAGCATAATTCAAAACGCCTACATCACCTTGTCCAAGATCAAAAATCTTGTTATCCATAAACTGGAAATCGTCATTATCATCGCAACCCACAAGAGTAAGCCCAGCCATCGCAATGCCGATACCACCCAGTTTCAAAAAATTTCTTCTGCTTGTATCTAAGGTCGCTCCCTGATTAGAAACATTGATCGTTTTTTTCATAATATTATTTTTTAGTGTTAAGGTTATATATATAAATGTGTTTTTTATTAATTAAATCTCTTTAAAAGGCTAAAAACAGCATAAAAAATTATGCTGCTTAAAAACTAATCAACCATTTAAGGCATTAACACCGTATCTATAACATGAATCACTCCATTTGACTGATTGACATCTGCGATCGTAACTTTTGCGCTGTTTCCTTTAGCATCTTTTACGTAAAGGTCTTTGCCTTTTGTCCAGAAAGTAAGATCTTCACCCTGTACGGTTTTCATGGTGCTCATTCCGTTTCCTGCTTTTACGGCTGCCCAGATTTCTTTGGCGCTATACTTTCCGGAAAGAACGTGATACGTTAAAATCTTAGTAAGCATTTCTTTGTTTTCAGGCTTTACAAGGGTTTCAACAGTTCCTTTTGGCAATTTTGCAAAAGCTGCATCTGTGGGAGCCAATACTGTAAAAGGACCCGCTCCTTGTAATGTTTCTACTAATCCTGCTGCTTTTACTGCTGCTACTAACGTTTTGTGGTCTTTAGAATTGACCGCATTTTCAATAATATTTTTTGAAGGGTACATTGCTGCGCCACCAACCATTACCGTTTTTTCTTTCATCTTTTGTGCAGTTAAGCTTCCACTGAAGGCAAATGATAAGGCTACCATTCCTACAACTGCGATTTTTGATCTTGTGTTCATTGTATTGATTTTTTAATTATGTATTATTTGATCTTGTTCTAAAATCATCTACGAGTATGGTTTTGTTTTAGATGTAAAAATTTTCATTAAAATCACAATCCATTGAAAAACAGCTTATTAATTTTCAATTTTAACACAACATGCTTGAATTATTAGTAATAATCGCTTAATATTCATACAAAATCACTTACATTATAAAAGAATTATTAAATATTGTTTATTGTAAAGTATTATTTTATTACATTTGGGATGAAAAATATTCATTATTAAAACAACCTATTCGGAAGAACAACTCATCGTTTTACTACAAGAAAAAAACGAAGCCGGTTTTCATCATCTGTATGATAACTACTCTGGTGCGTTGTATGGGGTCATCCTCCGAATTGTACAATCCAAAGAATATACTGAAGAAATTATTCAGGATGTTTTTGTCAAAATCTGGAATTCTATCCATCAGTATGACGCTACCAAAGGCAGATTTTATACATGGATGATCAATATTGCCAGAAATACAGCTTTAGATTATTTAAAATCGAAAGGTTTCCAAAACGAATTAAAAAACCAACCACTTCCTGATTTCGTATATAACACTGCAGAACTTTCTATATCCAATAACGCTTCGGATTTTATTGGCTTTAATAATGTACTGGAGACTCTGGAGGTTGATAAACAAGAACTTATCAATTTGGCATATTATCAGGGATATACCCAAAACGAAATATCCGAAAAACTGAAGATACCGCTGGGAACGGTAAAA
>Ga0157375_10000317_pt1 | contig 43227 bp, 38 predicted proteins | sample M35metaG_FD_115311 | JGI IMG/M metagenome (GOLD analysis project Ga0157375, IMG submission 115311) | Miscanthus rhizosphere microbial communities from Kellogg Biological Station, Michigan, USA - M3-5 metaG | ecosystem: Host-associated > Plants > Roots > Rhizosphere > Soil | place: USA: Michigan...
GTCTTCGCCAGCCTCCCGTTTGAATCTTGCCTCTTAAGTGTCCACCTAAAAATTAGTGGACACTCCAAACTGCCTTAACCGCTCCAACGTTTTACGTCAATACGGTAAAAACCAACCGCTTACGTTCCTCCAGCATCCGCTGTCGTAGCTCTGTCATGTGAACCTCCTTTAGAGGCTCACAACTTTAGTGTCTGCTTACCACCTTCAGTCAGCCCACGCGCAGCGTCCGCCGCACCAGCGGCTTCGTTCAAACCGACAATACGTCAACTTGAATTCGACAGTGTTGGAGTTGCGGGTTCGAAGCCCTTAGTGCACCAGTCGTTGTTTTAGTTCTTCGAACCAATTGAGCGTCATGTTGATCTGTTCGAATGGAGCCTTGCCGCCATCAGCCTGTGATCGGGGAAATACAGTCATGAAGTATTTGCCGTCAGGAGTAATGTCGTAGTTTCGCGGCCCGGGCGCCAGGATTCCCTGAATAGGCAAGGATGTCGGTTTGTCGAACGTGAACGTAGGCTTGGTGTGGACAGGGACGGAATAGATTCGTCGCTCTCCGAGGCTTAGGTAAAAAAGCTCCGTACCGTCGTAAGACCATAAAGGATTATCGGCGCCCTCCCTTGAGATCTGATACTTGGTTGCAACACCAGTGATTGGAAAGGCCTGCACATAGACTTCGCTGCGACCGGATGTCGAGGCGCTATAAGCTAACCAATTTCCGTCTCGAGACAGAGTGAAGTTGGCGGCATCTTCAATGACAAGCTTTGGCTCTTCGCCAGCACCGATAGAGAGACTGTAAAGGTTTCTCTTCGATCCCAAACCCGTGGAAAAAAACAGTGTCCTTTCGTCTGAAAAAAATTCCGGGGACGGCCCGCCTTGTTTGAATTGTACCAGGCGCTCCGGCATACCACGGCCATCCGCACTCTGCCAGTACAAACCTGGTCCGTCTTCCCCGTCAGTTCGGAAAACAACACGTAAGCCGTCCTTGCTCCAGATTGGCGTCGTGCTTTTGCCGCTAAGTGTCAATTTGCGTCGTGGCACGGCGCTATTGAGATCATCATAGATCCATATCGTGCGTTCCTTGGCGCTCGTTGACACCACCAACTGCTTGCCGTTTGATGAAATCCGCGGGAACGCGTAGGCATCAGGCTCGTCGATGGGCTTTCGAACACCGGCACGATCCACTCGGACGAGAACAGACGCTCCAATAGCAACGTCTCCGGGTATGTAAGCCAAAGACCCGTCATTCGAAAACGTGAATTGCGCGGCTCCTGTGCTGAAATTCGCTGAACGCATGACTCCTTCAAGAACTGGCTCCTCGCAAGGGGGTGGAGGTTCGAGTCCTCTTTTCGGCATTCTGCAATCAACAAGTTAGAGCTGCTGGTTGCGTTTTCTGTTTCGCCCTCCGAATCTTGCCTCCTGTTTTTCTCCTGAGCGAAGTCCGCAATCTTCGGGTCGTCACCTCCGTTTCGTGAAAATTCTGCTTTCAGCTCACGCCACGTTCCCATTGCGGTCGCTTCGTCGAGGCGGTTCATGCGTCTGGGCTTGTACGAATTCCAGAGGTCCTCTTTCAACTGGCGTGTTCGCCGATTAGTTCAGAGCGGCCTATTGGAACGACATTCCAAACTTCCATGGGCCGCCGAACGCTCTGTAAATCACCGAAGCCTGATAGGGAGCCTGCTGAATCTGCAATACCTTCTTTGAAATCTGCTGAATCGAAATCTGCTTGGTCCCTGATTTGATGTCGCATCGCACCGCAATATGTTGCGCCGCGGGCACAGCCGTGACTCCGATTGGCGCTGTCCGACCGGACCAAGCCGCTATTTTCCGGGCGACAGCTATCGGTGTCGACGAAGGTCACGCAAAAAACACGACGCGGCGTGAGAGGTTTGGGCCGCAAAAAGCGCCTGCTCAACTGTAGGGTGGAACGTCGTCACCCTTACTCGCAAACGAAAAGGTTTGGTCAGAACGCTCGCACCGAAAAAGGCGGCGCATCTCGTGGCCGTGTGGGCAAACGTTGAATTTCGTTTAGGTGAAGAAACTTGATCGTACATCTATAAGGAGGTCCGAATGATGACTCACTTGCTAAGGGGGGCGAAGATTGTCGCCTCTGCTGTAGTGTTATCCGCCTTGGTGCTGGTCCCATCCGTAACGGCGCAGAAAGCGGCGACTGATAAAGTTCCAACAATTAGTTTTGAACCTGAGCGGTCATTGATGAGCGGCGCCATAGTCTATCGCTCGGCGACAATGCTCGTCAGAACGCGGGACGACGTGACCGGAACGATTCACACGTCAGGCCTTGTGCCTGGCCATGTGGTCACTGGCTGGTTTGGCATTTTTAACCATCCGGAGCATTGCTCGACGCGCCCATGCAGCCCGCCGGTCGATCTTAACAATCCTCTCGTGCAAGGTTCGCTGGTAAATATGGGAGGCGCGCTTGTCGGTCCCGCCGGGACGGCGGATTTTGCCGAAGTCCGAGCCGTCGGCGACACGACAAACGCCTTTTCCGGTCCCGGTTTGATCGATCCGCGCGGAGCCGAAATCCACCTGGCGGTCCGGGATCACGGAGTAGCTTTAATGGAGCCAGCATTCTCACAACAGCTAAACATGTTTAACGGCGGCTGTCCGCCAAACACGTGTTTAACCATACAGTCGGCACCGCACGCACCATAGGTCGAGGTCCGGCTTGTGCTCGACTCGCCGCGCCTTGAACGCGGCGAGTCGAGCGTAATCAGCCCTTGCCGATGGATCCGTTAACCCTCAGCGGTTCGTAGTGCGGACGCGCAGAAATGGTTTCGGGTGATACCAAAATTGCTGGAGGTACCTATGGATAGTCAAACGAAGCAGAACTCAAAAGGAATTACGCATCAGGAGAAGAAACTCAGGGACGGCGTGACGCGCCGCGGGTTCCTGGGACGCATCGGTGGTGTGACCGCAGTGACAATGGCAGCGGGCTCAATTCCCCTCGAACCTTTGCTAGGCGAAAAGCACTCGGTGGCGGGCGCCTCCATCGTCGACTTTAAACCTGCCGTGCGCGCGGCCCGCAGTATGCAATACCGCAAGAAAGTAGCCCAGGATGAGGGCATCAACGTTGGAAATCAACCAGACAATGGAGATGCGACGGCCTTTTCAGACTTCAGCGGTAGTTTCAGCAAAGCCCTGCTGCACGATGGTCTCGGCGTCCCGAATGCTGCTGCCTGCCTCAGCCTGAAAAATGCCCTGCTCACCGGTGAGCATTTAGATTTCAAAGACATCATCATGGGAGCCCCGGGCGGAGGGCCCAATTCGAAATTGAATTGTCCTCAGGGCGCCCTTGCATTTGACCTGGAAGGCCTCGACTCCCATGCCACCGTCATCCCCCCAGCCCCAGGCGTCACCAGCGCGCAGACCGCGGCCGAACAGATTGAGCACTACTGGGCTGCTCTGCTGGCCGATGTGCCGTTCACTGAATACCCAATGAATGCCCTGGTGGCCCAGGCCGCGTCGGACATGAACAAGCTGTCATTTCTCAGGAGTTCCGGGAACAATCAGTTCCCGTTTCCGGTGACACCGCAGAATCTGTTCCGCGGTCAGTTTGTCGTAGGCGACGGTAACGTTCAGGGGCCTTACGTATCGCAGTTCATGATCCAGCCGACTTACTATGGCGCGCAGTTCCTTAGCCAGCAGTACCAGACGTTCCTTCCTGTGGGCGGTGGCGGCAGCGCCTTCATGACGTCGGTCAGCGAGTACCAGTTAGTCCAGAACGGTGGGGATTCGGGTCGCCAGGTCGCCGTTGACCCAAGATTCCGGTACATCCGGAATGGTCGGGACCTCGCCGCCTACACTCGTGTGGACGTGCTCTATCAGGCGTACTTCACGGCCATGCTCTGCCTGGCGGGAATGGGTGCGCCACCGAACCCTTGTAATCCCTACATTAGTTCGAAGACGGAGAAGGGCTTCGGTACGCTCGGCGGGCCGGACGTCGCAGCGACGCTGGCAGAAATGGCCACGCGAGCGCTCAAAGCCTCCTGGTTTCACAAGTGGATCGTCAACATGCGCATGCGGCCGGAGGAGTATGGGGCCCTGGTACAGGCGAACCTGACGCACACTACACCGTTTCCCAAAGCCGCAGGGGCCTTGCACTCCGACATCTTCGGATCCGCGGCGCTTCCCATTACGTTTTCAAACTATGGCAGTTACTTGCTTCCGCAGGCGTTCCCTGAAGGTTCGCCAACACATCCATGCTACCCAACGGGTCACGGGACGGTCGGCGGCGCATGCATCACTCTGCTTAAGTTTTTCTTTGACGGCAGCCAGAATATCCGCCAGTTGCTCACCGGCGCCGGACGGGACGTGTACGTGCCGAGCGCGGATGGCCTGTCGCTGAACACTTACACCGGTGCGGACAGGAACAATCTGGACATCAACGGAGAACTGAATAAGCTGGCGTACAACATCTCAATTGGTCACGGGATTCACGCCGGCATTCACTTCCGCAGTTCAACCTACTGGTCCATCCTGCTGGGCGAGCAGGTTGCACTAAGCGTACTTCGGGACCGGGCGGGTTCCTATAACGAGCCATTCACTATCACCATCACGAAATTCGACGGAACCAAGGCCACCATTTCGAACGAGTAACACTGCCTGGTGCTTAGATTTCAATGACGTGTTTCACGGGGGGATGGTCGACCCAAAGTCAGTGACGTTCTTTAAGTTCTAAAGCTGTTCGTTCTTGAGTCGAGGGTTCTTGGCCAAACCCTCGGCTCTCGCACGACTCCTTTAAATTTCCGGCGGACGGTAGGCGAGTTTCTTCTTCGAAGCTACATCCATCTCTTCCACCGTGATTAGGGGGATTGTCTTGATGTGCGTTATCCGACTGGCATTCACGGCCAGCGACACCGCAACCGACGAAGCGCTATCTGGCAGCTCCGCGATGAGTGCGACGTCTGAGTCGACAAAAGTGAAGTAGAACGCTTCGAGCTTGCCTCCTGCTTCTTTCACAAGTCCCTCTGCGACCTGACGGCGTTTGGATCCGCCTCCTACGAAGGCCAACTGCACCTTCCCGCCGTGTAGCTACCCAGAAATAGATATTTCGCCATGGAGATATCTCCTCTTGTGAACGGATTGAAGGACTATAGCGCTCAAGATCGATGCAGTGTTTTGCGAGATCGGCCGATCTATCCCCAGATGCCTCTTATTCTTGTTATCCTCTGCACAACGCATATGGATACACCCTCGCCTTCCGAGATCACGGAGATGCTTATTGCCTGGAAACGGGGCGACGAGGACGCCCTCGCGCAACTCACTCCGTTCGTTCATCGTGAACTCCGGCGCATCGCGAAACGCTATATGGCTGGTGAACGCGCCGGGCATTTGCTCCAGCCCACGGCGCTAGTCAACGAAGCTTATATTCGGCTCAGCGACTGGAAAAACGTCGAATGGAAGAATCGGGCTCATTTCTTTGGGTTAGCCGCGCAAATCATGCGTCGTATTCTGGTGGATTTTGCCCGCGCGACGGGCCGCCAAAAGCGGGGTGGGGATGGGCTTCAGGTTTCGCTGTCGGCCGCTGAAAACATTGCACCCCGCAAAAGTGCGGATCTGGTTGCGCTGGATGATGCCCTGAAAAAGTTGGCGGAACTGGATGCGCGTCAGGCTCGCGTTGTCGAGTTGCGCTTTTTTGCGGGGCTGAGCCTCAAAGAGGCGGCCGAAGCCCTGGATGTTTCAGTCGCAACCGTCTCGCGTGACTGGAGCATTGCCGAAGCGTGGCTCTTCAGGGAACTGAGGCAGGGTTAATCCAATGCCCGCCCGTCACCATCAAGTCAGCGCAATCTTTCTCGAAGCCCTGGAAGTTCCTCTCGCTCAACGCGCCCAGTTCCTCCATAAGATTTGCGGCTCAGATGAGGAGCTCCTCCGGGAAGTGCAGTCGTTGCTCGACGCTCATGAGCAGGCGGGTAGTTATTTTGACATTCCCGCCGTGGGAGTTGCCGCACGCCTGCTCGCTGAAAAAGACTCCCTGGCCGGCGACGCCACGGCCGGCTCCCTAGTCGGGCGCCGTCTCAAACAATATGAGTTTCTCTCACGGATTGGCGTCGGTGGCATGGGTGAAGTCTATCGGGCGCATGACCGCAATCTGGGTCGCGACGTGGCGATCAAGGTGCTGTCGCCCGAATTCTCAGCAGACCCCAAGCGCATCGCCCACCTTCGAACGGAAGCCCGCACATTGGCCACCCTCAACCACCCTTGTATCGGCGCAATCCACGACGTCCAGGAAGAAGACGGTCTGTGCGGCCTCGTGCTCGAACTGGTCGAAGGAGATACCCTTGCCGAACGCATCGCTCGCAGCCCTTTGTCTTCCGACGAAACGTTGTCGATCGCAAAGCAGGTTGCCGACGCGCTGACTGCCGCCCACGGCAAAGGAATCGTCCATCGAGACCTTAAGCCCGCCAATATCAAGATCACCCCTGAAGGCCGAGTGAAAGTGCTCGATTTTGGATTGGCCAAGTTGACAGTGCCGGAATCGCCGGGTTCTTCGGTCCAGGCCAGTCTGCCGACGCTCTCGTCCGCCTCGGATGCGATCATCGGCACGCCGTCTTACATGAGCCCGGAACAGGCCCGAGGCGAACCTCCAAATGTCCGCACCGATATCTGGGCCTTTGGCTGCGTTCTGTACGAAATGCTCAGCGGGAAAAGAGCGTTCAAGGGAGAAACGACGACCGAGGTCCTTGCCACCGTTATCGATCGTGATCCCGATTGGTCTGCGCTTCCTCGGTCGGCTGCAAGGGCCCGCTCTCTCGCGCAACGATGTCTCCAAAAGGATTCAACCCGTCGGATCCCGAACATGGTCCGAGTACAAGCGGAACTCGAATCCCTGACCGCCACGAATCGTTCAAATCGACGCTTGGGTCTTGCCGCCGCTGTGCTCGGGATCTTAGTAGCCCTGGGCCTGGTCTATGGGCTGGTTTCAGGTAGGTCGTCTGGCACGAAGCCACCAAACCGATCCCTGGCTGTGCTGCCCCTGGTGGATCGGTCAGCGCTAGGCGAAGAGTCGGGTTCTTTCGCGGACGGCATGACCGAAGAACTCAGCGGGGAATTGGGCCGGTTTCGGGATCTGAGGGTTATCTCCTCCCGGATGTACAAAGGCACTCAAAAAACTCTTAGGGAAATTGCGCGGGACCTGAAGGTCGACTTCCTGCTGGAAGGTTCTGTCGAGCGATCTCACGGGCAAGTCCTTATCCACGCTTCGCTGTTCGAGGCCGCCGAAGACAGGCAACTGTGGTCCGACAGCTACCAGCGCGACTACCAGGATGTGCTCACACTACGGCGAGGACTGGCTCGAGACATCGCGCTTCAAATCAATCTTAAGCTCACACCGGAAGACGAAAATCGCATGGCGGGCGGCGGGAAAGTCATTCCTGAGGCATACCAGGCTTATCTGGAGGGCCTGAAGAAGTTGGATTCCAGGGATCCTTCCGGCGTAATCGTGAGCATGGACAAGTTTGAAAGAGCCATCGAAATCGATCCTGGTTTCGGCCCGGCGCACGCCGGGTTGGCCAAGACCTATGCCAACATGGGTTTCAATTCCGTAATGTTGCCCGCTGAAGCCTATCCCCTCGCGAAAGAAGAAGCGCAAAAAGCTCTGATCCTGGACCCGTCAAACGAGGACGCGCGCATCACCCTGGTTCGGATACGAGTGGATCAGGACTGGGACTTCAACGGAGCGGAGGGGGAGTACAAACAGCTTATCGAAAAAAATCCCAACAACGTGTCCGTCTATGCATTCTATACAGAATTGCTTGTCGCGCTCGGGCGGTTTGACGACGCTCTTGTGATGAACAGACGGAGCATCGAACTGGATCCCCAGTCCGTGGATTCCGCCCAACGTGAAGGCTGGATCCAATACATGGCGCGGAAGCCGGAAGCGTCAATAGCAGGGTGGAAGAAGGCCCTGGAGCTCAACCCTTCCGGTCAGCTCATTTTCTTGGGACTGGGAGATGCCTCCGCATTGGCCGCGAAAGACCGTGAAGCATTCGGTTATTACCAACAGTACCTTGCGGCCGGCCTCACCGATGAAAAGGTCCTCTCCGCCCAGGCAAAGGCCTATCAATCGGGCGGTCTGGATGGATACACGCGGAAGTGGCTGGCACGGACTGAGGAAGAGGAAAGTGGTGGGGACTTTATCTGGACCTATAACCGGGCGAAACTTCACGCCAGGGTTGGGAATCGGAAGGAGGCCTTAATCTGGCTCGGCAAGGCCTTCCAGGAGCACCACAACCGCCTGATCTATCTCAAAGTGGAACCCGACTTCGAGAAGATGCGCTCGGAACCCGAATATCTGAATCTCATGAGGAAGGTCGGGCTGCCGCTGTGAGCGGGATTCTTATCTTCGGGATTTGTCTTTGATTCGCTTTACCCGGGGGCTATAGTCCAGACGACCTTATAAAGGAAGATTAATGAACACACGGAAATTCATCGCATGGACAGTTCTTGTTGCCGCCGTCGTTCAACTTTCCGCTCTGGATATCCGAGCGTGTGGCGACAAGCTGCTGCTTCTCGGGGCCGGCGTCCGTGTTTCAAGAGTCCATAAGGCAGGCCAGTCGCGCTCCATCCTCCTTTACAAGAGCGAAAGTCTGGCACGAGCTGGATCAAGTGACTTTGAGGCCGCCGTCAAGCGCGTCGGTCACAAGGTGCGGATCGCCAAAGACATCGTGCAAATCAACGAAGCGCTTAAGTCGGCGACTTTCGATTACCTTGTCGCCGCGCCTGCAGATCTGGAATCCGTGCGGGGTCCGATCGCGTCCTCGCTCTCGAAACCAGTTCTCATATCCATGGGCGTTCCTGCAAAGGCAAAGGAACCCAACTATGTCGCGTTGATTTCCGATGCAGAGAAGACGCGCACCAAATGAGCGGCCTCCTGAGAGGGCTTCCCCAATAATCCCCAATTTTCTGCAATCGCTGAAGGTCGTTGCCGTGATCTCCCTGTTCACGTTCGCAATCCCGAATAACCTGTTGGGCCAGGCGTTTGTTCCGCTGCGTGGCGAAGGCACCGTCACTTTGAGCTATCAGTACACCAACGTCCATGACCACCTTCGAAGTGACGGAAGCGTGTTCCAGGCCGGTCGCATTTATTCTCACATCGCGTCCGCCCAGGTCGACTACGGCGTCACCGACAAGCTGGCCGCCAGTTTCTCTGTGCCATACATCATGTCCCTTTACAAGGGATCAGCCCCGCATAATCCGGACGCACTCCACGTTCACGATCCTGGCCAGGAAGTCATCGACGATGGCACGTACCACGGCGGCGTGCAGGATCTTGGCTTAGGCGTTCGATACAATCTCACTGTCAGGCCGTTCGCCATCACGCCGTTTCTTGCGTGGAATCAGCCCAGCCACGACTACCCGTTCTTTGCCCACTCCGCAGTGGGCCGAAACCTGTGGCAGGTGAATATTGGCGCAAGTATCGGGGGGTCGGCCAACAGCCTTTTGCCCAACTCCTATTTTCATCTGCGGTACGCATACGGAATCACCGAACGAACAAAAATCGACGGTGTTTCGTATGGCGGCAATCAAAGCCTGTTGCGCGGGGATTTTGGATATTTTTTCACCGAGCGCCTATCCGCCAAGGCGATCGAAATACTGCAGATCACCCATGGCGGGCTGAACTTCCCGCAGGATTTCCCTGACCGGGCGAGTGAGTTATGGCTGCATCATGATCAGATATTGAGTGTCGGCTATCTAGAATTGGGAGGTGGCCTCGACTATGCGCTCACTCCTTCAATGGATCTTTCAGCCAACGTGCTGAAGTCCGTGTGGGGCCACAATGGCCATTCACTCCGGATGGGCCTCGCTATGGGCGTCACACATTACTTCCCACGCCCCGTTCGTTAGCACTTTCCGCCACAAACACCGCCTTTTGTAATAGAGGTGAGATATGAAACCGGTGGGAAAGAAAATCAAGCTATCCATCAAAGCGTTCATTGTCGTTGCGGTCTTCTTCATGGCCGTTGCCGGGCACGTGCCAATCGCAATGCACAATCCTTCGGTTCGTTCACGGCGACCGGCGATATGACGACGGGCAGGGCACACTTCTCACTCACGTTGCTCGCGAACGGTGATGTCCTGGTTGCAGGAGGCGACGGCCTTGCTGTCCTGCATTGCCCGCGCTGCACGGACGCATGGAAATCATCGCGGCTGTCGAGTCTCCTGAAGTGGCTTGCCTGATTCTCTATAGTCTCGGAATCGTCTCCCGGCCGCCGCCGAATCGAACAGTCGGAGTACGATTGACGCCGATTTCCGCGGGCCAAGCGTGCCTCTCCTCCTCGCGGGCCTGAGCGGATTCGTCATCGTCGAGATTACCGACCCGCGATCGACGCCGCTGGAAATGATGGCCATTTCAACCAGCTACGCGGTTCCGATCCTTCCAGTGATGGCGCAACAACAAGTTGAGTTCGGTTGTTTGCAGGGCTCAAGAAGTTTCCCTGGGTCCGTCAGAGCTCAAATACGATCCGCAAAACCTGCCGACCCTTACAACCGGTGCTGGATCAAGTGAGCGAACAGCGCGCGCAGGCTGAACGTCGGACCGCGACGAAGGACTGAGTTTTTCCTCCGTGACTTCTTTGCCTTTCGCAGTCTCGGCAGCGCCTCAGGCGAACGCCCCACCGTCACCAATCACCCTGATACTCAACTGGCAGTCACTCTTAAAGCAGAAGTGATCCGCCGCGCGCTGGACAGAAGACGACCTTCGACGCTTGAAGCTGGTGAAGTTAGCTACCTGATCTCCACAGCGAAGCGGAAAGTGGAAACCCGACGAAATTAGGCGACCCCTGATGTCCTACTGCTTCTGTTCCGCCTCGCGCACGGTTCGCATGAAGGTCTCCTCGGTCCTCGCAACCATATCCGTAAACGCTTTGGCATCCATGCATGTGACGCAGCTCGGATTGACGGGAAGCGCGGGATTCGAGGATAGGAGAAACAAGCAGGGGTTGCGCCCTATCGGGTCCTTCCTCAGTGGGTCACGAATGCCGCATAAGGGTGATTCTGTTATCGAGGCACGCAGAATTTTGGGAGTGGAAGAACATTTTCTGGACCTATAGGGCGCTCCGGAAGCTGTCTGAGGTCTGTGAATCGAGTTTCGGAACACACGTGGAGGTTGGCCTGCGGAAGTCGGCGTCAATAGTGCTCCAATTGTTCGATTCGGAGGCGGGCGGCAAGCAGGGGAGGCGGGCGGCAGACGATTCCGAGACTATCGAGAATCCGGCAGGCAACTTCCGGCGACTCGATAACCGCGATGACCTTCATGCGCCCGCCGCAACGTGGGCATTGCAGGACATCGAATTCAAAGGTTCGCGCCATCAGTTGTGCCCACGTGTAGTTTTTCCGGGGCGGCTTAGGATCATCGGTATCCGATCCGTGTGAACACTGGTCTAGCGGAGGCGGATCTGGAACGATGTCACGCCTCCATTTCGCGGCGGGTGCCAGCACGCCGTAGTAGTGAACGATGTGATAGCGCGGGCGCGGAACGAGCGCGGCCAGTTTTTCGATGAGTTCGATTCGCTCCATGACGACATGCGTCGCGCCATTCCGCCAAGGCGTCTTCATCCGATAGACCAGTTTTCCCCCGGATGCCTCCTCCAGCCGATCATGAGCCAGCGGCGGCCGGGCGGCATACTTGCACAGCGATTCCAGGCCTTTGCGGTCCGCAGCCCGAACGGCGACGTTGGCATGGACGCTGAATCCCTGATAGTCCGCACATCGGATGCCAGAGGCCGGCCGCTCCTGATCGATCACAGGACCTCCGGGACCATAGGCCATTGAGGTTTTCTGACCCGACCTTGGCCCAGTTCGAATCTTATTGCCGACTCCGTCGATGTAGAGTTCGGCAAGCCAGGGCTCGCCGACAGTGTCATCCGTAGCCAGATCCGCTTCCAGCGCGTGCTGAATTCGTGTGGCGATCATCTGTGCCACCCAGACGATATCCTTCTGCCCGGGTGGGGCCAGCGGATAGAAGCGCGGACTCTCTCCCGGCAAAGCCGCATAGACGCCATCCGTGCAGATCATGTGCCCATGGGGATGGAGATTGAGTGCCGAGCCGAACCGCTGGACGAAGGTGACCGCCCCGCACTGTCCGCGCGGAATACCGCACTCGGATGCACGTATCCGCAGGGACTGGAAGACCACCCGCGAGAAGATCCCCATCACCCGGGACAGCAGATCGGCGTCGTATGCCATGCGGTAACGCAGACCGTGGGGAACCGACAAGACCCCCTGCCGCATAGGGACATGGGGCAATACATGATCCACCAGGTGCGCTGCAGTTTCGGCCATGCGGCGTCCTCCACACGACGGGCACCAGCCGCGCTTCTTGCAGGAGAACCCGACCACGCGATCCATCCCGCATGATCCGCAGTGGACGCGCAGAAACCCGTGGGACAGAACGCCGCACTCCAGAAACGCGCGAAACTCCCGTTCGACGAAGCGCGGCACTTCGTGCTCGGCCGATCGTTGTCGGGCCAGAAACGTTTCCAGTTCCGAGGCCACGACGCCGTACAGAAGAGTTTGTTCCGGCGCCCGCGTTTCATACTGCAGCACCGCAGCCCGCATGCGGCCACTTACGGCAAGCTAGGCGCCTTCGTCATGCGTTTGATATCTGCGGCTTCCCACCTGAACACGAAAGAAAGTCGTGGAAAAGCACGACAATGTTTCCGTCTTTTCCGCGACTTCATTCGAGTCCGCTGCACCGAATGACACAGCCCTGAAGGACCTGGAGGTTTACTCTTCAATCATCGTGGCCTCCTTGCAGATGCTGGATCACCGCCGATGCCTCCGCCTTGTCCAGGAAGTCTGGAAGCTTCGCAAACATTTCCTCCGATAATTCGCGGACCTTCTTGTTCGACCATCCCCGCGCTTTAGCCAACGCGAAGATCGCCGAGAGCTGCTTCGCTGTCAGACGACCAGACAGCCCGGAGTTCGTTTCTGAGCCTTTCGCGTCGGTGTGCCCATTCGTAGAATGGCCGTTGCCATTTCCATTACCGTGACTGTTCCAGCTGACGCCAGTCTGGGGAACGTCGAAGTACAGGTGCAGTCCGACGCCGAACAGCGTGGCGCACTTCTTCAGGCAGTCGGTGGCCGCGGCTTTCAGATCGTCGCCAAGGGAGATGATGGAACTGTCTTTCTTCGATCGGGTGATCCGGGACTTTCCAAACTGACTCTTCGATACACCCTGAGCCGTCAGTTTCGCGAGTACGACCACCTCTTCGTCGTAAATGCGGTGTTCCTGGATCTCGAAGATCCAATCGGCATCGAAGCATTCGTTGAGCCGCTGAATCACGGCGCAGCCTTCAATGTAATCGAGCACGTCTCCGTTCGAGCCATGCCTCTGCTTGATCTGATCGGACGCAAACGGTCTCTCCAGTGTTTCTCGATTCATATACACACTCCTTTCGACACGTTCTGTTTTCGGATTGTTGATAGATGCGAATAATCGGTTTCGCTTTGACTCGCGGGACGAATTTGTTTTCAGGTGAAGCGTTTGGGGTAGTCAGGAACGAAGCTCTTCGGCACGAACCGTTTTCAAGCCGCAGACATCGTCAATTGCGATGAGCGGTTGAGTCAAAGAATAGCCGCAACGGATCGGATGACCCCGGAACTGGCGTCCGTCACTCTCATCTCCATGAAGGAATCGGTGAAGTCTCCGACGAGACAGACATGAACTGGGGCGATTGTCCGGTCAAACGCGTGACGAAGGACACGCAATAACTCGAGGTCGGGAACGGCGTAGAGGACAGGATCAAGATTTGGAACCTGCTCCAGCAAGTCTCTGATGTCGGCGTAGTCGCGGTACCGCTTCGCCGTCCTTTCATACTCAAGATTGAAAACGGACTCGCGGTCGTCGATCCGTAAGGTCACGATCGCGTCGTAGTCCTTCGCGTGAGGATTCGCCAGGTATTGATTCTCGAACCGGATCATGGGTTCGGGCTTCCAGGTGTCCAGGACTCGCGCCCGGATCAAACTCAATTGCAGATCGTTCAGGCCCAGCGCGTGTGCAACGCTGACGCGATGCTTTCGTCCGTTTTTCTCGATCGACATCGGGAACCATTCTCCGTGGTTGATCAACACATCGGCTCCGGGATTTGCCATCGAATACACATAGTGCTCCGTGTAAGGAAGTTTGGAGCGACGTTCCAATAGGCCGCTCTCGACCAGTCGGCGCACTCGCCAATTGAACGAAGACCTCTGGAATTCGTACAAGCCCAGCCGCATAAACCGCCAGAGCTGTTCGTGAGTGACGAGCTGACAATGCAGGACCTGCCGAAGCAGCGGCACATCTTTGATGGGGTTTATCTCGATACAGCCTTTTTGAAATCTCATTCCCGGGACCTCCCAGAGAGGTATGAGCGTTTCTTTCGGCTTTTTCTGTCCGCCATTTTTTCCGGCGAAATTCCCTCATTCCTGTCAGGAGGCCTTTGGAGGCGATGCGAGAAGAAACGGCGGATTCAATAACCCAAATCGCGTGGTTCCGCGTTCCCACCCAGCGGATGTTCAAGACGAAAGCAGCGGCACAGTACCTCGGTCTGCATCCTCAAACTCTGAGACGGCTCACCGACGACGGCAAATTGAAAGCACTCAACATGGATGGGAAACGCGTGTACACGCTCGAGGAATTGGACCGGTACATCAGCTCGCTCCCCGAGTGGTACTATGGCGCCGGCGAAAGGCCCGAGGCATCCAATGGAGAACGTAATGGGATTCAAGAAAGTTAAGGATCACACTGGACGCACTCGGATTGAACTCTCAAAGTACTGGCCGGATCGAACCCGGTACCGGCGCTATGTCCCAAACCCCACGGTTGCGAAGAAAGTCACCGCGAGGATCGACGAGGCGATCGCAATGGGAACGTGGCGCGAGCTGAAAGAAGAACTCTCACGAAACGGAGGTGACGACCCGAAGATCGCGGACTTCGCTGAAGTCTATTTCAAGGAGTACTGCTGCGTCAGGAACTCACGACCGGACTTCAAAGAGCACGCCATCAAACCCATTGTTCGGCTGCTCGGAAGCGTGTCTCTCAAAACTCTCAAGCGCAAGCATGCCCATGAATTTACGGAGAAGCTTTTAAACGATGTCGAACCGGCCACCGTCAACCGCAGTCTGGCGGTGCTCAAGAACATGCTGGGGTTTGCTGTGGATAAGGAATATCTGGCAGCGAATCCACTGGCCCGGTTCAAGCTCCTCCCCGAAGAGCAAAGGCCAACTCGCATCCTGAGTCTCGAAGAATACTGGCGGCTGATCGAATGTCACGACGACCCGGTTGCGGCCGCTTACGCGACTGTGCTCGGGGAGACTGCGATCCGAAAGTCGGAGGGAATCCGACTGACTTGGTCGTTCATCGATTTCCACCAGCGTTTGTTGACTGTTGAACGGAGCAAGAACCGGAAACCTCGGTACATCCCGTTATCCGAGTTCGCGCTCCAGGCCCTGGCTTCTCTGCAACGTTTGGATGGATGCCCTTCTGTCTTCGTCCGGCTTGATGACGGCACGCCCTGGCATAGTTTTCAGGGACCGTTTAATCGCGCCAAAGAGAAGGCGGGTCTGGAATGGGTGGGGTTTCACGACCTGCGCCATTTCCGGGCCAGCCAATGGGTGATGCAGGGTGTGGATATTCGAACCGTTCAGGAACTTCTCGGGCACCAGTCGATAACAACCACCATGCGGTACGCGCATTATGCGCCTCAGCACGCCACCCAAAGCATCCGGGAAGTTCAGAGGCGCGAGGCCGAACGTTTCGTTTTGGCGCAGGAGAAAAACAGGGGGAAAGAAGAAACGCCGATCGAAGCAATTCGACCGGCGCTCTTAACTTGCTCATTCCAGAATGCCGAAAAGAGGACTCGAACCTCCACCCCCTTGCGAGGACTAGAACCTGAATCTAGCGCGTCTGCCAATTCCGCCATTTCGGCCAGGCTGAGCTTGATAGCTTACAACAAGGCGCGTTTAACCGGTACACACGTCGATCGATTTCGCGCTAGATCACGCAGGAGCAGTTCATTCCGCAATATTTGATGGTTTCGCTTGGCCGGCCCTCCAAAGTCACGCATCATTTCATACTGATCTTTTGCGGCCGGAAGGTCTTCCCGAGTGATGGCAGCCAGGTATCGTGACACCGCTCGCCGAGCGAGCAGGTTCGTCAATGCCAGGCCGTTAACGACCGCGATTAATAAGGTCCAGAATTCCCAGCCTTCGAGGAAACTCTTTGCCCCGACGATGATTGTGTGTGACAGAAACCATAAGAGGGCTATGGTTCCAGCCGCTAGTCTGACCTGATTGCGAAGGCTTGAGCTCATGCCCGCATCGTCCAGCCGTGACACCATTATGGTGCTGGTCGAATTGCCACACGGCGCCGTTTGCTTTCTTCGATCATTGGAGTGAGATCTGCCGCTGGCCGGATCTCCCACGCACCCATCTTCACGCCGGGGTGCTTCGAGATCAATTCAACGGCCTGGTTGAGATCCTTAGCCTCGATAATCAGCAACCCTCCGAGCACTTCCTTCGATTCTGCGAACGGACCATCCGTCACCGCGACCTTGCCGTTCCGAAATCGCAGCGTTTTGGTGCTGTCCGGCCCCCCGAGCCCTTCGCCTCCCGCCCAGTGACCGCTTTTCTGCAACACTTCATCGTAGGTAAAACAGGCGTCGATCATCTCGTTCTGTTCGGTCTGCGAGTAGGTTCCCCACGTCTTCACATCCAGATACCCGAAGCAAACATATTTCATTTCCTTCTCCTTAAAAACCGGGTTTGACCAGTTTTCATCAGCTAGTCGATCGTGGAGCAACCAAATCGACAGTGCACAACGCTACCTGAAAAAATAAATTGTTCGCTCGGCCGCTCCAGGGTGTTGCGCCGACCGCGACAAGAGCGTGCGGTCCAGGTTAGCGCGCCACCGATGCTGATCCTCTATATCTAGCACGATGAGGGGTTATACTGGAGTCCTTCTCCCGTATGCGCTTTCATTGGCGCACCCGCATACGTCGAGATCGGGAATGGCGTATGTCCGACAGCGCGTCAACGGGTCGGCGGTCATACGTTCCGTTCGTATCGTCCGCAGACTGATTCAGCAAGCTCGCAGAGAGCCCCAAACCGTGCGTGGAAAGGGACGGGTTCGCGGGCCGAGACACGGAGTCCTTGTGCGATATGCAACTTCAATCTTCGGAGGAATGCTGCTTGCAGCACTCGTTCCGATGTGGGTCTCGGCCGATATGCTTGTCACTATCGACAAGACCGATTTGAAGAGGAAGTTCCTGCTGCAAATCAGTTACGAGCAGGCAATGGGGTGGCAGGACTTCATGAACAGCCGCAGCCGCGTTGTGCTCTTCGAGCGGCATAAACGAACGCTTCGCATGGTTGAAGCGCCGCGCGACTCGGCGGCTTCCTCCCGCGAGCTCGCGACGTTCCCGATTCTTGAGGAAACAGATCACTCATTCATCGTCGACTTCAATGCCGGCTTGAACAAGATTTCGGGCGAAGAGGATCGGACGGGCGAAGACTACTACGGACGCGAGAGCCTTCCGAACAATTCATTCTTTCGGCTCCTGCAACGCAAGATGCTGAGCGTGACCCGCAATGGCTCCATGCTCGTCCTCGAACAGGAGGGGCTGACGCAAGATAACGAGCGCGTGCTCGTTTATTACTATTTGAGCCCGTATCGCCCGGATCCGGAGTTCAAGCGCTTCGAAATAAAGAATCTCGACCGCTTTGGCTTCTACGAAACGTATCCGGAGCGGCAAGGTAACCGGACAGTTCTCTACGCTATGAAGTTCGGCAACCCGATAGTCTTCGCGCTCTCCTCGGAAATCCCTGAGCCATACCGGCAGGCGGTACGTGAAGGCGTGCTCTATTGGAACAAAGCTTTGGGCTCTCCAATGCTTCACGTGATCGATGCGCCCGCAGGCGTTTTCGCTCCGAATCCTGAATACAATGTCATTCAGTGGGTGCCCGACGGCGCCTACGCATCAACGGCCCACATCCAGGGGGATCCGCTCACCGGCGAGATTCTTCACGCCCAGATCTTTCTCCGTTCGGGAACGACGAGCGAGGGTGGCCTTGACGAGCAGCGAAATCATTTGCGGTATGTCGTCGCTCACGAGGTGGGCCATGCCCTGGGGCTCAGACATAACTTCGCAGAAGGTCCGGCCAGCACGGTCATGAACTACTTTGACTACCACGTAACCGTGCGAATCGGCCGGGAGGTCGTTCTATCCGGCGACCACGCCCTCGAGTACGACCGGCAAGTCATCCGCCACGTTTATCTCGGAGAGCCGCTGGATCTCCACACCCTACCCGCCTTTTGCACGGACAGCCAGCCGGGTTGCAGCCCGTTCAGATCACGGATCAGGTTGGGCTCAAGCGACGCGCCGAAACCCGAATGATTTCTCCCGCGTGTCGCACGCACACGCGCCGGCGAGGCTTCAGAGAACTTGTCGAGTCTCCGCGTCGCAACGAGCTTCAGGCTTTCCTACGCTTACCGCATGAAGACTCTGGAACCCCGACGTTTTGTTCCCGAAAACCAGTAGCGTTACATTTGCTTGAATCGTCTTCGCTCATTTCGGGTGATAGTTCGGGTACGGCGGCTTCTTCAATTGAGCGGGCGGATTCTTCTGCAACTCGTCCATCACCACTTGGACCGCGCGTTCGAGCTGCGGATCGTGACCCTGGCGGACAGCCGCCGGGTCGAGTTGTACTTCGATATCCGGCGCGACGCCGCGGTTCTCAACGTCGAACTGGCCATTGGGATTCCAAATCGCCGCGTTGGGAGCCGTGACTCTGCCGCCGTCCATAAGGCCGGGGAATCCGCTCAAGCCGACCAGCCCTCCCCATGTCCGCGTCCCGACCAACTTCCCCACACCGGCGCGTTTGAAATACCAGGGCATGGCATCGCCGCCCGAACCGGCAAATTCGTTGATGATCATCACCTTGGGACCGGAGATCGCGCCAAACGGCTGATTCGTGTCGAGGCCGTCGCGATAGGAAGCAACGCTCATGACCTTACGTTGAAGGTACTCGATGATGTCAGTGGCCAACTGGCCGCCATGATTAAACCGTTCGTCGATGATGACCGCATCCTTCCCAACCTGCGCGTAGTAGTAGCGCGTGAAGCTCTGGTACCCGCCGAACGACGTATCAGGCATATGAACATAAGCCACGCGTCCGTTGGTGAGCTGTTCCACTTTGCGCCGGTTGTCTTCGATCCAGGCCAGGTAACGCAGCCGGTTTTCATTGGGAACCGGTACGACAGTCACCTGCCGCGAACCTGCGCCTGTGGGGTCGGCACCGACGGTCAAGACGGTTGCCTTGTCCGCCGTTGCTTCGAAGAAGCTGTAGATGTTGTCGGTGGCGCGCAGGTCTCGCCCGTTGACGCCGAGCAGGTAGTCGCCTGCCGTGACATTCACGCCCGGTTGTGTCAGAGGCGCTCTCAGATCCGGGTTCCAGTTTTCGCCGTTGTAGACGCGCGCGAAGCGGTAGCGCCCGTTCTCTACTTTATAGTCGGCGCCGAGCAGACCCGTCGCCACCTTCTTGACCTCCGGCCTGTCGCCTCCCCCGATGAACATATGGCCGACGGTCATCTCCCCCAGCATCTCCGTGAAGAGGTAGTTGAGATCGTCGCGTGAAGCGAGGCCCTCGAGGAACGGCGCATACTTCTGTTCGGTCGCCTTCAGATCGAGGCCGTGGAAGTTCGGGTCGTAGAAGAAGTCACGTTCAATCCGCCAAACCTCGTGGTACATCTGCTTCCACTCGGCGACCGGATCCACGCGGACTTCGAGGTTTTCCATCTTCAGCGGGCCCTTGCCGGAGTCCTGGGCGCCTTGCCCGTCACTGATAGGTGGAAGTTCGGAGATCACCCATTGCTCATCCTTCTGGTAAAGAACCTTCTCGCCACCGAATGAGACGGAGAAGCGAGTGATCCGCTTATACGGCGTGTCGGATTTCCGCTTGCCGAGATCGTAGCGCTGGGCCGACATGAGAAACGGTTCATTTGGTAATTCGTTCAGGGACTCCATCGCGAACACAACGCCCGGCTTGCCCGCCTGCAGCCATGCATATCGTCGAGGAGGAAATGGCAGCGCCAGGATGCGCTGCCCGACATTGTCGAAGTCCACTTTGATGTCCGGCTTTTCCGCCGGTTTGTCTTTGTCGTCTTTCTTCGAGTCCTGTTTCTTCGGGTCCGCTTTGTTTGTTTCATCGGCCGGTTTCTCATCGTCGCTTTCCGGGGCAAGCGGTGACTTCTCATCCTTCGAGAGAACGACCAGGTAGACGCTGCTCGTGACGCGTTGCACGGAGGATTGCAGATTAGGCTCATTGCCCGGACCGGAGTCGGTGCTCGCAATGAAGTAGACATACTTGCCTTCCCTGTCGAACACCGGATGACCGGCGTCGCTCAAGCCATCTGTTATCTGAGTAGCTTTTGCGCTGGCGAGCGAATACAGGTGGATTGCCGAAAGCCCGCTCTTCAGCGTCTTGGCGTACACCAGCCATTTCGAGTCGGGCGACCAGTCCGGCGTGAGACTGCGGTCGGCCCTGTAGGTATCCAGATCCACCCGCACCGGGTTCCTGGCTTCAAGGTCGATATACCAGAGGCCCACGTGGTTATCGAGGTAGGCGATCTTTTTGCTGTCCGGCGACCAGCGGGGAGCCATGTAAAACTGCGCCTTATCGCCCAGCGCAATCTTTTTGACTTCGCCCAGTCCATCCTGCGCGCGGATGTGCAGTTCGTACTCGCCGGATTCATCGGAAAAGTACGCGATGGACTTTCCATCCGGGGACCAAACGGGTTCTCGCTCGTGGATACCCGGCGAGTTCGTCAGGTTGCGGGGATCGCCCTTCTCGGCTGGCACGGTGAGGATCTCGCCCCTCGCCTCGAAAACGGCGCGCGCGCCGTTCGGCGAGATATCCGCGCTCTCCACGCGCTTCGCCACGTTCACATAGTGCGGGCGAAGTTCCGGCAGGTCGCCCGCGAGTTTCACCTCCACAATTTTTGTCTGACCGGTCCTCAAATCGTAGAGATGGACCGAGCCAAACTGCTCGTACACGATGGCGCCAGGTCCGGCGGATGCGGACTTAAAGTCATAACCCTTGTTCTCAATGAGCTGTTTGACCTGCTTGCTGCGCGTGTCATAGCTGAAGAGCGTAACGGAACCGTTGCGGTCCGAAAGAAAGTAAACCTGATCACCGACCCACATTGGGTTGAAGTCGTTGGAATTCTGGCGAGGAATCTCGATCACCGAAGAGTTGGAGAGGTCGGCAATCCAGATCTTGCGGGTCTGGCCGCCACGATAGCGCTTCCAGGACGCCTGCCATTGAAAGAGCGGCACGTATGCCAGGTGCGACCCGTCGGGCGAGTATGAAGCCTCGTCCACAATCGGCAGAGGGACCTGCTCGGGGAAACTGCCGTCGATGGCCATCGTATAGAGCTGGCTGGCGTCGGTTCCACTGGAGCGATGCGACACGAAGGCCACACGCTTCCCGTCCGGAGTCCATCCGACAGGTATATCCTCTTCAGGATGCCAGGTCAGACGCCGCGGAACTCCTCCCTCGGCCGGAACCAGGAAGACATCCACGTTGCCGTCGTATTCTCCTAAGAATGCAACTTGCGAACCGTCCGGAGAGAATCGCGGAAGCTGTTCGAACCCGGCTCCCGCTGTTAGACGCCGCGCCTCGCCCCCATCGCGCGGCACGCTCCACAAATCACCGGCAAAAGAAAAGACAATTGAAGTGCGGCTGAGCGCCGGGTCTCGAAGCAGCAGCGGCGGCGGGGCCGCAAGAGTGACGACGCTGGTCAGGGCCAGACCGGTCAAAGCCACCAGGAACTGCAAACGGCAAGCGACGGACTTCTGCATGGCGGGATCCTCCAGAGAGTGAGACCGAGAGTGTAACGCATCGTAAGCGCAGGAAATTCAAATGGGTGAGGGAGATGGTTCAAAAGAAGCCTTCCAAATAACTGCGGTGCTTCTTTTCTTCGTGATAATGCCGAGCGCGTTCACTCTTCGGAACGGAGGGGATCCAGAAACGGGCGGCCGCCAAGGGACGTCCGAAAGGCGAAGAGACAGATCGCGGCGATAACAAGGAGGGCCGCGAAGCAGTAGCTGGAGTACCAGGCTGAAGGCTGAAAGGTCATCGGAATGGACTCGTCGCCGAGGATCCTTTCGACAAAAAGGGTGGTCGCGAGGCATACGACTCCGAACCGCTTCAGTACGAAAAAAATCAGGATCCCGCCCAGGAAGACCTCTATCCCAACGACCCATGAAGAGTAGAACAACCAGTTTCTTATGGCCCAAACCAACGCCAGAGCCACGCCAGCTATTTTGTCGTTTCGCAGCAAGACGCGCAGAAAGAAAAAAAGGCAGAGGTACCCGAGAGCGACAGCGATAGCAGTCCATACAAAATCGACAAGAGAGCCGGCAAATGGGCCGGCGCCCGTGATAGTGGAGACGTCAAATAATGCCGGACCCGACGCTTCCGGATATCCGAACCACGTCGGGACTGCATATGGCAGCCAAACTGTGGACGAAAGCACCACACCAAAACCGCAACCGGCAAGCACGTCACGACCGACCAGAGGATCGCGCCAGTCTCCCGACAAGAGACGAGTCCAGGAAACCAGAATCTGCGGCCAGCGCCGCCGCACAAAAGGTTCCAGTGCGATGTACAGCGTCCAGGCGAGAGCGCTGAAAATCAGAGCCCAACCGAGGAACATCATGAAAAGGTCGAACTCCCCCAGGGTTGGAACGTGATGGGTTTCAAGGATCCAGGATGCCGAACAGAGGCAGAGACTGAAGACTGCAAGCCGTGCTGCCCCTCGACGATCTCCCCGGCCGAGCCGCAGGTTTCGACGTGCAAAGAACGCTGCGACTCCCATGATTGTAAGGAAGACTGCCAACGCGATTCCATTGCCGATGCGTTCGCTCATTCGCTGCCCTGCCAGTTCCATCCGCCATGCTCGAGTCCACGGACCGATGATCTCAAAGCTCACCGGCCTTCCATGGTAAGCCGCCGCCTCGATTCGCATGGGAATGCCGGGCCACTCTTTCATCGAACCCTGCCACGCCGCGCGTGTATCGGCAAAGAAGACGGGACTCCATTGAGGATCTGACGGCATCCATTTGGAGGCGTCCAGGCCGGCTTCGGAAAAAAGAAGCGTCCAATCGATCGCTGGCGGAGCGCCGCCGGGGGCCGATTCGACCTGAGGTGGAATTGCGCTAAACGATCGCAGGTGGCCCTCCGTGTCCGTGGTGACCAGCACTTCTCCAGAGAACTCCATCGGCGGATCGCTTCTCCAAACTCTTTGAGAGGGGTTGAACCAGTTGGGCTGCAGCGAACGCGGGCTCTGCCGATACCAGAAAAGAATGGCGTCGGAGCTCAGATTGTTCCAACGGCTCGCGGTTTTATCCGAGTCCATGAGGTAGCGAAGATAGTCGTCATTGGCGGTGAAACGAGAGGCGCTGTCCGCGAAACTCGCCGAATATCCCATGCTCTTGATAAATTCCCGCGATCGTTGGGTCAGGATCTCGGGAGATTTCTCGAATGGTACGCGCCGGTGGAGCATGGTGCGTGAGCTCATCGCAATGGAAGCCACCACGCCAACAATCATGAATGCGAGGATTGCCAGAGCCGCCGCCGGACGAAGGCCTTCCTTGTGTCCACACGCAGCCACCATTTCCGGAGACGGAGTCTCACCGGCAGCGATTGCGGCAGCCAGCGGATCGCCTCCGGGCAACGCAAGGGCCACCTGCGCCACCGATGCCGGCCTGGCGCGTGGATCGCGGTCCAGGCAGCGCAGAATAAGCCGCTCGACGACGGGGTCGAGCCCCTGCCGAAGATCCGAAGGGGCCGTCGGCGTTTGCCCATCTTTCTGCGCGCGCAGTTCAGCGATCGTGCCGGCGGTGAAAGCTCTTTTCCCGCTGTAGATCTCATAGAGGATGAGGCCGAGCGCATAGATATCGCTGCGGGTTGTCGCACCCTTGCCGGCAAATTGTTCCGGCGCCATATAGGCCGGCGTGCCGAGGATATCGGCCTCCTCCTTCGTATCGTCTCCGGTTGCAACGGCCAGCCCGAAATCGGTGATGCGCACGCGTCCATGCCCATCAATCATGATGTTGGCGGGTTTAAGATCCCGGTGCAGAACGCCTTTCTCATGGGCAGCCGCCAGTCCCGCTGCAAACTGGCGAGCGATTTCGAGCGCCTTTTCGTTGGAGAGATAGCCGATGCGTTTGATCAGCGATGCGAGATCTTCGCCGTCGATGTATTCCATCGACAGGAAATGCTGGCCCTCGAATTCCGCAATGTCGTACACGCGACAGATATTCGGGTGCGACAACTGCCGGGTGATCCGCACCTCCGCAAAGAATCGCTCACGCCGCACGGGATCCAGGGCCAGAGCCTTTGGAAGAAACTTCAACGCGACGGGTTGTCCCAGTTTCAAGTCGTCCGCTCGATACACTTCGCCCATCCCGCCGCGGCCCAAAAGGCCGATGATGCGATAGCGGTCCGCCAGGATCGCCCCAGGGGTAAATCCGCCGGCTGGAATCGAGTCCGAGGAAATCAAACGCGAGGCCCGAAGCGGTGATGGCGGCACGTTCGAAAACGCCCTCGTCGGTGCCTGCGACTGTGAGATCACGGCCTGTCCACAGAAAGAACAGAACAGACTCGTGGCCGGAATCTCAGCTGAACAACTTGAACATTGGATGGGCGGTGCGGTCGCGCGCTCCATAGCGTCCTAATCTATGGTCATTCGTGACCGGAAGATAGGCTTTTCATGCCAGTCGATCGACCATCGGCTTCGAGCTTCGATACTTGGCAGCTTGAAAAGAAGGCCCGCTTTGTACCAAGGCACTCTCGAAGATCGTATACTTTACGCCCTGAGTATCGTTGACGAACTGAATGGCCGCCTTTTTCAACCACCTGAAAGGAGAACCTGTATGGCGCACCTGGGTTCAAAGAGTCTCTTGACGATTGTGCTGGTTCTGACGATGTTTTCAGTAGCCCAAGCGAACACGATCTACATTGAGTCAGTTAATGGCGAGTTGTCGAACGACGGGTTGACTCCGACCGTAATACTGGTCAACGCCGGATCCAACATCATCTCGGGTACCACCGGTGGCAGCACAGCGCCGGATGTACGGGACTACTTTACGATCTTCGTGCCGCCTAATCTTGAATTGGTTTCACTGATTGAATTGGGGGGAACACAAGCCGGAAATGTCGGCTTCCTTGGATTGCAGAGCGGGTCGCAGGTAACGCTGCCGACGAACGCAGTGACGGCCGACGGTCTGCTCGGCTGGGTTCACTACGTTCCAACGGCGTCAGACATTAACGTTCTGCCGACGATGGCCATACCCGCTAACGGGTCAAGCGGTTTCACCACACCGCTCAGTTCAGGTAATTACGCGTTTTGGCTCCAGGACAGCTCCCCCGGCACGTTTCAGTACTCTTTCAACATAGTGTTGTCTCCGGTACCAGAGCTGCCCACTGCAGCGTTGACCTTGGCGGGTTTGTTGGCGACGCTTCCGCTCCTGCGGTACCGGACGTTTCGGACATCGTCGCGGACGGAGTAATGCTCAATCGCTCTACGAGCTGCGCCAGTTGCAAGGCGGGCAAGAGCAATGTCGTGGTGGGTGATTCCAGAATTGCGAGACATTCGACATGCTTATCGGCATAGGTCTTCTTTTGCACGGAGGCAGTCTAGCAGGCACGGTCGCTCGCGGCTCAAAGCCGCTAGTTCGGCACTCGATGCTCAAGGATCGTCATCGTAAACGTGCGTCCGTCAATCTCGAAGTAGAGCTCACGCTCTGTGATCGTGATGGCGAGTCTGGATCGCCTTTGCAGGAGCGCAGCAATCTGATCGATGAAGGCACGCTCGAATTCGTAGACAGGGATGTCCGCGATCCTGTGAATGTGCGTGGCAGAGAGCTGCGATAGCAATCTTCGAACGTCATGATGTGTGTAGACGGCAGCACGGCCGGCGAGTTTGCTGCCACGGTGCAATCGTGCCGCGTCTGGCATGCCGACTTCGATCCATGCGGTGATTCGTCCCGTGAGATCTCGCCCCAGGACGGCGGGTTCGTCTTCTGCCGAAACGCCTTCGGTCAGCCCTATTCCGTCTCCATATTCAAGACAGTAGGCGAACAGGCGCATCAACATGTATTCGAGCGTCTCGGACGGATGTCGAGCGACGCAGAGACTAAACTTCTCATAAACGCCCCTATCGACGTCCGAGAGATCGATATCCAGGTTGTAGATCGTCGCCGTCTGTGCCATTCCGGAGTTCAGTATAGTGAAGCAAACCCGGCAAAAGCGCACGTATACTGCCATCGGGAGTAAACGATGAAACCTGAAGAGTGCATCTTATTTAGTGGCGCGGCGAAGGGAGCCGAGACGGGCTTCGGCGAAGCAGCGGAACGTCACGGCATCGAGGAAGTCAATTTCACATTCGCGGGCCACGCCGATTCCCGCACGCGGGGCATCCGTGTATTGACTCATGAGGAACTGAAGCAGGGCGACGTGAGCCTCGAATACGTCAGCCGGCTGATGAATCGCAAATATCACGACACGGCGCTGATGAGAAAAATCCTGCAAAGCATCTGGCACCAGGTGAACAACGGCCAGGAAATCTATGTCGTCGGCGAGATCCTGGAAGACGATACGGTTAAGGGCGGAACCGGCTGGGGAGCTGAGTTTGCGAAGCTTTGCAATAAGCCCCTGTTTGTCTTTGCTCAGGGTCGGAATCAGTGGTTTCGTTGGTCTGGCCGGGCTTGGGAGAGCGAAAGTGCGCCTCGAATCGGTCACATCCATTTCACGGGCACAGGAACGCGGTTTCTTAAAGAGAACGGGTTGAAGGCGATCCAGGATCTCTTTGAGAGATCGTTCTAGGTTTTGGAGTACTCGATGAGTGGCATCATATGTCCGAATTGCAAAGCCAGCCTCGCATTGGACCGCATCGGAGTGCATTTTCAGAAATTCTGCTCTGCCATTAAGACAGAGGTCTCACGCGAGCTCAGCGTGAAAAAGTTCAACCGCCTGTATCCGTACATGCAATCTCAGGCACGCGGAGAAATTACACTCGAGGAACTGCAGGCTGAAGCGGACAAGATATTCCGGTAAGGGAGAGCGAGCAGTCACGTCCTCATGTTGATTGGCATCGGGCTGGTGGGTCTAGCCAGCGCTCGGCGTCGACAGGCACTGAAGATAAGGTAGCAGCGTAATCACTCACATCGTGAGGGTTCTCAAAAGTTCAAGTGGGGAATAGACGCGCAATCGCGCTTTCGAGAATCCTTTTGGATCCCGAGTAACGATTGCCTCCGCATTAGCATGCCTCGCGGCCTCGTGGAGTACTCCATCTTCAAAGTCCGGAACGTTCAGAGTCAACGCGTCGGAGAGGACATCCCAATCCACACGCGCCACTTCAAAGATCGAAAGAAGGGTACCGACGTGCTTTCTTGCTGCGCGCGCTCCCAGTGCCTTATGCATGAGGTAATAAATCGTCGTGAGCGTCGTTGCGCCGAGAGCAACTTCCAACTTCTTCTGCTCGGCAAGAACGAAAAGCTGAGCCGCCGGCTCGGCATGTGGCGAACGGTTCAAAAGCACGTCCAGCACGACATTCGTATCAAAAAGAACCTTCAACGGTGCTTTCGCTCAACGTAGCGGCGGTAGTCTTCCTTCTTAAGGTCGGCACCTTCCATGACACCAAACAGGGATCGGACCGTGGGGGTCAACCGGAGTCGTCGCGGTTCTTGAGACTGACCCAACAATTCGAAAAAGTCTGCGACGATTGCCGAAACGGATTTCCCGGATCGTTTCGCGTAGGACTTCGCCCTGCGCACCAGTTCGTCATCCATCCGTAAGGTGAGTTTGGTCGGCTTGCTTTTCATTAGACGTACACTTATCAACAGGATTGTACGTCAAGTTACATGGAGGTTCAATATCACTCCATCCGATCATAGTTTAGAGGGGTAAATTCTTATGACTTCTCGTTTCGGCAGGTAGAAGCTTCTGCCGAGGCCGTCGCGGAAGCGAGTTGTAGTCAAAAGTAAAGCAGGAATCCGTCTGCAAAGAATGCGAGTCCCAAAAGGCCGACGACGAGTCCCACAACCCAGATGGTTTTCTGCCGGCTCAACGCAGCGACGGCGGCCAGAGCAATGCTGATTTGAAACATTGTCACGCCGTAAGCGAAGCGGTGATGGTGCTCCATGCTCTTGTCCGACAGGGCGGCGTCCTTCTTCACTTCCTCCTCGAATTCTTTGGCTGTTTTGCTGATCTCCTGCTCTTCGTTTCCGTAGCGCTGTGCTTCCGCTTCGTCTTCAGCTGCAACTTCAGGATTTGTTTGCTTCGATGCTGCCGCCTGTACGGCGTATACAGTAGCCTTCACACTCTTGGCCTGATAGTACGCCCATTGATCCGATGCTTTGGACTGCGCTAATAGTGCCTCGTTCTTTAGCATCAGGGCTTCGTTGGAAAACGCTCCTGATTCCAGCGCTGCAATTGCGGCCAGAACAGCTATCAAAGCTGTTGAGAAAGACAGGTAGACCAACCAACGTGAATGATGCTCAGCAACCTCCAGCGCATGTTCGGTTGCCTGTTCCAGCTGCTCTTTGAATTCCGGGGTTTCAAATCCTTCTTCAGGCACAATGTCCTCCCACACCGCTGTGAACTTCGCGTACGTCAAGTTACATGGAGGTTCAATATCACTCCGAGCGTAGGAATTTTAAGCGAGGGAGAGCGAGCAGTCACGTCCTCATGTACGCCGCATAAGAGCGATTCTGTTATCGAGGCACGAAGAATTTTGGAGTGAAAGTACATTTTCTAGTCAAGTCGTCTCGGCATGACTAAGTCGATCTGGCAACCTGAGGACCCAAAGTACTTCTGCCGCCCACGAAGTCATCTTTCGAGTTTGACAGGACCAAAAGCCGGCCAAATGATCGCGCTCTATTCGTTCAGCGTTCTGGTCTCGTTTGTATTCGGGAGGAAGAGAGTCGGACCGTAGACTTGAGCGATCCGGGGCCTGCCGGACAACGCTAGCTCCGACGCGATGGTCACCGCATTGTGTTCGGAGCCAGTCGCTCAAATTCCCCCATTTCGTATAACATCCCTAACAGTTCTCATGATCGGCAAGACCATCGCGCGTTACCGGATTCTCGAGGTCCTCGGACACGGCGGCATGGGCCGTGTGTACAAAGCTGAAGACACAAAGCTTGGCCGTCCGGTTGCATTGAAGTTTCTCGCGGAGGATCTATCCTCGAATCCTGCGGCGTTGGAGCGTTTCCGCCGCGAAGCGCAAGCTGCCTCTGCGCTGAATCATCCCAATATCTGCACGATCTACGACATCGACGAATTCGACGGCCAGCCCTTTATCGCGATGGAATTCCTGAAAGGCAAAACCCTGAAGGATTGCCTTGTGGACGGCCCTTTGAAAACCGAGGCGACGATCGCTCTCGGCGCCGAACTCGCGAGCGCCCTTGGTGCGGCTCATACCGCGGGCATACTTCATCGGGACATCAAGCCCGCCAACATCTTTGTGACGGATCGGGGCCAGGCTAAGATCCTCGACTTTGGTCTGGCCAAGCTGCAAGCCGATTACTCCGACGCGCCCACGATCGACGAAGCACAACTTACGCGGGCAGGGTCCGCCATGGGAACCGTTGCGTATATGTCTCCTGAGCAGGCTCGCGGTCAGGAACTCGATGCGCGAAGCGATCTGTTCTCACTAGGGGCGGTCCTTTACGAAATGGCAACCGGTGTTCCAGCTTTCCCTGGCGAGACGCCTGCTGTCATATTTGACGGACTTCTGAATCACACGCCGACAGTGGCCCGGCAATTGAATCCGGATATCCCGGAAGGACTCGAACAGACCATCTTCACGCTTCTGCAAAAAGACCCAAAGTCTCGCTATCAAAACGCAGCCGATCTGGAGTCGGCCCTGCATCGGCCGATTTCTGTTCGAAAGCAAAACCGGTCGAGAGTTCTGATACCGACAGCCGCTATCGCCCTCTTGTTAATCGGAGCGGCGTTCGTGCTGTTGCGGGAGCGGGGCGAAGTTCTGACCGATCGCGACGTAATTGTCATGGCAGACTTCGTCAACGAAACCGGTGATCCCGTTTTCGACGGCACGTTGAAGCAGGCATTGGCATTTCAGCTCGAGCAATCCAAGCGTCTCAATATCCTGCCTGAAGACGACGTCCGCGACACGCTTCTGCTGATGCGGCGTGCTCCGGATGAAAAGGTCACCGATGCGGTTGCGCGCGAAGTCTGCGAGCGTGAAGGCTTGAAAGCAGTTCTTGGCGGATCGATTGTCTCGCTTGGCGCAAATTACGTCCTCACGCTCAGTGCCCTGAATTGCCAGACAGGCGCATCGCTTGCGCGTGAACAACGCGAGGCTCGATCCAAGGAACAGGTCCTGGAAGCGCTGAATGAAGCGGCGGCCAATCTGCGCGTCAAACTGGGGGAATCGCTACCCACGCTTGAAAAGCCCGACGTTCCTTTCGAGCACAAGGTGACGACGACGTCGCTCGAAGCCTTCAAGGCTTATGCTCAGGCGATGGAACTCGATAGCCAGGGAAAGTTTCGCGAGGCGATTCCGTTTCTCGAGAAGGCCATCGAACTCGATAAGAACTTTGTGGCCGCCTACAGCCTGCTTCGAATTGTTTACAGCAATGGAGGAGACGCCCGCAGCGCGCGCTACTATGCGACGAAAGCCTATGAGCTGCGCGACAAAGCGTCCGAGCGCGAACGGCTGCGTCTCGTGGCTGCGTACCAAACGCAGGTCCTCGGCAATCTCGATCAGGCACTGCAGACCTACGATCAGTTCCGACGCATGTATCCGAAGGACTACATTGCCTGGAACGGCACAGCAGTTACCCATCGCAGCCTCGGCCGCTTCGAAGACTCACTGAAAGAGTTCCAGCAGGTGATTACAATGCGGGCGAAGCCCTTGAACTATGCGCAATTGAGTCAGGCATATCTCAGCAACGGACAGATTGCGGAGGCCAGGTCGATCGCGGAAAAAGCCGTCGCTGAAAAGCGTGACTTCGATGCATTGCACCAGATCCTCTATGACATCGCATTTATCGAAGGAGACCAGGCGGCGATGGAGCACGAACTGGATGTGTTGAAGGTCACGATCGCCAATCGTCCGCCCCTGGGCACGTTGATCTTTCAGGGGAGACTTGCGGAAGTTCGAAAGCGGAATGGCGACGTTCCCAACCGCTTTGAATTGCTCTTCGGTTATAGCGGGCGGTCCGTAGCCGAAGCTAAGGAAGCCGTCCGAAAGTATCGAGACAGCCTGGACGTTGCAGTGACTGCGGCGATCGCGGGCGAGAGGGAAGCGCTGCGGGCGCTCGACGAATTCAGCAAGAATGCCCCCGAAGACACGTTGCTGAATTTCGTCGATATACCGACAGCGAAGGCGGCCCTGGCTCTCCACGAAGGCAAGCCGGTGGAAGCCCTCGATGCTTTGAAGCCCGCATTGCGATACGAACCTTCGTACCGCAGCTTGCTGGCGATCTATCTGCGGGGTCAAGCCTATCTGCAAGCAAAGTCCGGCATGGAGGCCGCGGTGGAATTTCAAAAGATCGTGAGTCACCGCGGCGTGGCTCTACGTTCAACTCTCTACCCCCTCTCCTATCTGGGCCTAGCTCGTGCCTATGCGGCTGCAGGAGATCCTGCCAAAGCTCGCAAGGCGTACGACGACTTCTTCGCCATCTGGAAGGAAGCGGACCCCGACATTCCCATCCTCATGCAGGCAAGAGCGGAGTACTCGAAGCTGCCGTCGTAACCTGTCTCGCCTGGATTCAAAAACCGTCCGATGCGCCATCGCTAGTCTGTCGTGAATTTCATCGCCGTCCCTCGAATATCCGCTGACTCGCTACTCCGCAGACTGAAGTTTCCCCGCGGTTGTCTTTGGCGAAGGTTCGTAACCTGGGGCCAAGGAACCGCCGAGTTTTCTCTGGAGGTCCAAAGCGATTTGGCGACCATGAAATCGGCCGTTTTCGATGAAAATCTCATGAGTGCGGTTTCCTGCCACAACAACTCCAGCAAGGTAAATTCCGAGCACATTCGTTTCCAGCGTTTCTGGATTGGCGCTTGGCCGGCAGTCGGGCGGTTCTCCAATCCTGACGCCGACACTTTGTAGAAAGTCGAGATCAGGATGATAGCCGGTGAGCGCGAGAACGAAATCGTTCTTCAGCGTTACTTCGCCGTTTGGCGTAATCATCACCACCGCAGTTGGTGAGATTTCCTTAACCGCGCTGTTGAAGTACGCAGCGACCTCGCCGTTCTTGATGCGATTTTCGATGTCGGGCTTGATCCAGTACTTCACGTTCTTATGCAGCGACGGGCCGCGATACGCCAGCGTCACACGCGCGCCGTGCCGCCACAGTTCCAGCGCTGCGATCGCGGCCGAGTTTCTTCCGCCGATCACAAGCACGTCGGCATCGAAATAGGGATGGGGTTCACCATAGTAATGACGGACCTTTGGAAGTTCCTCGCCCGCGATGCCCATCATGTTTGGAAGATCGTAAAAGCCGGTTGCGATGACAACTTTGCGGGCATGATATTGCTGCGCGGCTGCGACGCGGTCACGAGTCTGGATCAGGAAATCGCCGTCAGCGCCTGAGACGTGTTCGACTTGTTCGTACTGCCGAACATCGAGACGATAGTGCTCGGTCACTCGCCTGTAATATTCAAGCGCCTCTGAACGCGTCGGCTTCTGATGTGCAGTCGTGAAAGGAATATCGCCGATCTCGAGAAGTTCCGGTGTCGTGAAAAAAACCATGTTCGCAGGATAGTTGTAGAGCGAATTCACCAGACACCCCTTGTCGATGCTCACCGCACGAAGACCGACCCTTTGCGCCTCAATCGCACAGGCAAGACCCGTCGGGCCTGCGCCGACAACAACTACATCAAACGTCTCATTCATGGGTACAGACTACCAGACGAACGGCAATTGACCAGGTTCTGATAGAGAAGACATAATCAAATTCTGTTATCGAGGCACGAAGAGCGACGTGGACTGGTACATCAAATCCCGCAAGCATTGGTCGAGTGTGCCGCCGACGATCGATGGAGTGCTCGGGGGAATGGAGCACGTCCACGAAGACGACATTCGCGAGTCGAAGGCGTTCATCAAATCGCTGGAATCTGTCGGTCGCGAGCGGGCGCTTGATTGCGGTGCTGGAATCGGACGGATCTCGAAATACTTGTTGTGTCCCATCTTCAAGATCACCGATGTGATGGAACGTTCACAACACATGATCGATGTCGCGAAGGCGTCACTGCCCGCGATGTCCGTTGGAGAGTTCCTTCCGGTTTCAATGGAAGAGGCGATGCTTCGGCACACCTATGATTTGATCGCCATTCAGTGGGCGGCCGCTTACCTCAAAGACTCGGACCTGGCTTCATTTCTTTCGCGCTGCAAGGCAGCGCTAAACGGCAACGGCGTCATCTTCGTGAAAGACAACATTTCTGACGACGATCTCTTCGTGAGCCGAAAGGATTTCAGCCGCACCAGATCTGATTCGCATTACAAGGGGATCTTCAAAGAAGCGGGACTGGAATGTATTAGAGAGCGACGACAGCAGCGATGGCCGCGTGAACTCTATCAGGCCCGGATGTACGCCCTACAATAAGGATCGACGATCTCATTGCAAAAACCGACGAATGCGGAAAGCGCTCAGATCCAGAGTGCTTCTGCCCTGCACCAGAAGTTCGGCCACGGCTTCGCCTATTGCTGCAGAATGCTTGAACCCGTGCCCGGAGCACGGAGAAACAACAACCACATTCGAGTGTCTTGGATGAAAGTCGATGAAGAATCCGTAATCGGGAAGACTCGTATAGAGACACGTTACAGCCTGAACACACCTGTCGCTCAGCCCCGGCAGTCTTTCGCGAACGTATTTCTGATACATCCCGTCGATTTCGTGTTGCGCGACCAGACGATCCGCAGCGTCGGGCGTCGTCTCTACTTCCCGCTGTTCCGATGCGACCTTGAGACCTCCCAGCGGACCGTCTATCGCCGGAAATCCGTACATGAAGTTCTCGGGATGCTGACCGAACTCCCAAATGAAGACGGGAAACTTGCCGGGCAAGTAGGCGTCGACGGAATGACGGATGTCGAACCAAAGCAGCACCTGACGTTGAACCTTAAACAATGAGGAGAACTCCGGGAGAAGCGATGCGACCCATGGACCAGCAGAGACCACCAACTGGCCAACTTCGTACGCACCGCCAGACGTTTGGATCTTGATGCCGGACGCGGTCGGTCCCAACTCCAGGACCCGTTCATTCCTGTAGATCCTGGCACCGAGCTTCTCCGCAAGAGCGAGTTGAGTTTGAATGCAAATCTCAGGTCGCAGAAAGCCCATCAACGGTTCGTAGTAGCCCCGCTCATCACCCACGAGCTGGAATTGGGGAAAGCGTGTTCGAATCTGTTCCGAGGTCAGGAGTTCATGATCGATTCCGAACTTACGTGCAGCGGCAACGGTCTGATCCAGGAATTTGTTGGACCCATGAAGATTCCCAGAAGCTCCCTCACTGGCCATGATGACTCCGCCTGTTATCGAGAGGAGCTGCTCGCCGCTCAGACTTTCCAGCTCGCGCCAGAGCTCGTAAGACCGAAGAACGAGCGGGACGTATTGTTCGCCTTCACCGATCGCCTGACGCGTCACGCGCGTGGCGCCGTGAGAAGACCCCAGGGTGTGCGGCGGAGAGAACTGGTCGATCCCTAAGACGCTACTCCCCTTCCTGGCGAGCTGAAAGGCAGTGGCGCTTCCCATCGCCCCCAGGCCGACAATCCCGACATCGAAGACAGCGCCCACTTCCGTCTGACTTCAGGCGCGCTCGATGAGGCTGCGGCGTTGCTTGGTGATCTCCGCCAATTGCGCCTGCCCTTGCCCGGCGCGATCCCTCGGCTTCACGATGGTTTGCCGTACCTGGGAATGCGCTTCGCTAGTACTTCTTTGCGATTCCTCGATGCGGGAGTTCACGATCCAGTCGGTGATGAGGAGGACCATGTTCGATAATCCTAACGCCTACAGGAATAGTTTACGTGGATGAAAATTCTGAAGTTTTGTTTTGAGCCTAACCCTTCTTGACGGTGGGTTCGCCGGTCGGTCCCTTTTGCGGCGCCAGACTGTGCAGGAACTCGTAGAGCGCGCCGATGTCTGCCTCGCTCATGCGTGAGAAAGCCTCCCACGGCATGGGAGAGCCGGGATAGTGTCGCCCGCCGAATTTGAACCTCGCGATGAATATTGCGCGATCCGGGAACTTGAGAAGCGCGCTCCCATCCTGGGGTGTGATGTTTGGAGTGATGAAGCCTATGGACTTGTCCGCGCCCGGGAAGTCCAGCCCATCCATGGCTTCGCCTCCGGCGAATTGCGGGCCCGCTTCCGCGAGGGTGAGTCCATTGTGTTGCGTATGACATCCCGTGCAGTTGCCGACGTATCGGGCGAGATATTCACCGCGCTCCCTCGTCGCTTCGCTAGCCGGCGCCGCAGGCGGCGGATCAACGCTGTCGCGGGGCTTGAAGGGCGGTGCAAAGCTCTTGATGATCTTCCCGACGAGAGTGTATTCGTTTGATGGAACCGCGTGACGTACCGGCGGTTGCTGTCGAAGAAACGAAATAATGGCGATTACATCATCATCGCTCATGTTGTGAAACGGCATGAGCGTCCGGATCGAAGCCCTGCCATCGGGTCTGACAGACCAGCGCATCATGCGCGCTATCTGACCATCGCTGTACCGGCCGATCCCTGTCTCTGCGTCCGGAGTGAGGTTTTTTGAGTAGATTCTCCCGAGAATAGGATCGGAAAACTCCACTCCTCCCACCAGAGGTGGGAGGGCGCCCTGAGTTAGCGTTTGATACTCCGCAAAGGACGCGGAGTGACACTCGACACAATGCGCAGGGCCGAAGACCAGATATTCGCCACGCTTGATCACAGCAGAATCCGTGCTCGCGTGAACCTCAGGCACCGGCAGGTCATAGATGCGATCCCACGTGCGCGAGACATGGATGCCTCCCACCACGAGTAACAGAACGGTGACGGGCACGAGATACTTCAGATACTTCAGAACTCTTTTCATGAATCTCCAGAAGGAAGTTGGTTGCTCACCCCGAAGGGGTGAAGAAGTTTAGCCCAGGGTTGAGCGCAGCGAAACCCCTGGCAAAGATTAGGACTGCTGAAAGGGTGCAAGGACTGCTCGCACCCTTTTCAGGGTAATGCCGCAAGGTTTTCCGCCCCGGCGGGACGAACGGAGAATAGCCAGGGGTTAAGCGCGCAGCGCGCGACCCCTGGTTAGTTCAACCGGCTCCGGGGCGGAAAAATCTGGCGGCATTTTCCCCGCCCGAAGTCTCGTCACCGATTCAGCGCGCCAGTTGCTCAAGGTCGGCCGATGCGGAATCAATGAGGGCCGTCAGTCGAGACAAAGCCGCGGCAACGCGAGCGACTTCTCGCTCGGCCTCATCGTACCGAGCTTCTTCGATGCCTTCGCGAACGCCGGGAACTGTCTTGACACCGTACCCCGTATAGAAACCGGGAGCGTAGAGCAGATGACGATACCAGGGACGGCGCGGAAGTCCTGCGATATCGATAAGCTGATACTCCGCAGTGCGCAGCCTGTCGTTTATCTTTCGAAGCACCTCGGTGTTCTCTGGTAGCCTGCTCTTCGCCCCATCGATTGCCTTTTCGTAACGACGCGCGGCGTCGGTCAAAGCTGTCGCAGCGTTGTCGTAAGGCGCGAAATTGATCGCAGGCGGGACTGTCTCCGTTTTCGGAATCGGCACGGGACGGCGCGGATCGCGCACCGCGGCGAACACGCCATCCGCGATCTGCCGGTTGCGCTCCCGAATCTCGTCCTGCTTCTTGCTCACCAACTCTTTCAGTTCGCGGCCGTACTTCTGGACCGTATCGGCAAGGTTCGTAAATTCCATCGGGATCAGGTCCGCATCGGCAAGGCGAATCACCGCCGTACCGACGGTCTGTGCGAGTGTTCGGCCATAGACCAAGTCGGTATCGAGAAAGTGCGTATAGAAATAGAAGTCATCGTAGATCGAATGATAGATGCCGTCTTCGTCTTCACCGCCAAAGCCCAGGTGTAGCGACGCAACGCCGGCGTGCTGTATGAAGGGTGTGTAGTCGGAGCCGGACCCCATGGGGGCGATGCGAAGATCGCCGCGATCGCGGGCATCCTTGCGCTCATCCGCGGAACCCCGCGCAATCACGGAGGCTTGACGTCGCTTGAGCACGCTCACACCGGATTCCGGATCCGGAATGTCTCGTGCAACATTGTCGATAAACCTCTCGAGCGAATGAGAACCGGAAACGTTGAGAAAGCCGCGACCGTTGCCATCCGAGTTGATATAGGCCACAGCGTGCTGGAGCAACTCGGCTTCGTGCGTCTCCACCCATTCCGTCGAGCCGAGCAGACCGGGCTCTTCCCCGTCCCAGGAGGCATACACAATCGTGCGCTTGGGTTGCCATCCCTGCTTTCGAAGCTCGCCTAACACCCGCGCCTCTTCCAGTTCCGGCGCCATACCGCTGACAGGATCAGCCGTCCCGTTCACCCAGGCATCGTGATGGTTCCCGCGAATAATCCACTCATCCGGAAACAATGAACCGGGAATCTTCGCGATGACGTCATAGAGGGGTTTTGTATCCCAATTGAAAGCGACCTTCAGATGAACCCTCGCCGCGCCGGCGCCAAGCTTGTACGGAATCGGCAGCGCCCCGCGCCAGGAGTCCGGCGCCATCGGGCCGGTCAAGGCGGCGAGCAGAGGCTGTGCATCACCGTACGAAATCGGAAGCGTGGGAATTTTCGTAATCAGTGGCGCCTCGCGTAGCGGAACTCGCGGGGCGCCAGGTACGGCTCCAATTCCCGGGGTCAGAGGATCGCCGGCGGCCGTCGCGAGATCCTCGACCGATCCGCGTTGCACTCCGTCACTCGGCCGCATGGGGCCATTCGGAAACACCGCCTCCGCAGCGAAGCCATCATCCTTTGGATCCGAATAGATGATGCAGCCCACGGCGCCGTGTTCGTAAGCAATCTTGGACTTCACTCCACGGAAAATCTGACCATAGCGGACGAGCACGATTGCGCCCCGCGCTGAAACGCCCATGCGCTCGAGTTGATCGTAGTCTTCAACCCGACCGTAGTTCACGTAGACGAGCGGCGCCGTCACGTCGCCGTCGATGGAGTAGGCGTTGTACGAGGGAAGTTGCTCGTCCTTCTGATTCGATGTGGGATCGAGCGCAACGACAGGCTCTTCCAGCTTTGCTGTGAACCTGGAGGGTTCCACCAACTCGAGACGTCGTTCCTTTGGCGTGGGGAAGAGCACATCGAATTGCTCGATGCGGGCATCCCAACCCCACTCCTTAAACTTCGCGAGCATCCATTCCGCGTTGTCCTTGCCGTACGCCGAGCCCACATGATGAGGACGAGCGCTCAGCCGCTCCATATAAGTCCGGATGTTCGCAGACTGGGGCAGGGGCCGAAAAGTTTCGTCCCATGCTTTCGGCAGGAGAGACTGCGCTGCAAGCATAGGGGTGACAGCAAGCAAGAGGACGAGTGTTCGCATAGATCCAATCTCCGGAAGAATAACTATCGCAAGTTATGAAGTTCCGACAACAGACTTCTCACGCTGTCATAACTGCACGCAATTTCCAGAAGATGCCTCGACTGCCTTAGTCGAGGCTGTACCGAATTCCGGCATTGATCGCACGCCCGTCAAGCGGTGCCCATGCATCGACAGCCCGCCGTCCATCCGGGAGGGGTTGGGGCAGGACAAGCGGGTCGTGCTTTGTCTGCCGGACGTCGCCCAGGTTTTCCGCATTCACGAAAATCCGAATCGGTCCAAACCGCCGCTCGACAAGAATCCCGAATACAACGTAGGGAATGCTCTCTGATCGATAGGGATTGTCATCCAGCCGTTGCCTTCCCGTGTAATACACTTCGAAACCCACGCGACCCTTTTCCTTGTTTTCCCACATGGCGTCAAATCCAGCGCTGTGCCGGGGCGTCAATGCGACAGCCTGGTGGAATCCGGAACTGCTATCAATTTCCGTCGACTCCGTGAACGTGTGCGTTGCGATGAAATTGAAATGACCCCGGCGGTATCGCGCCATCAACTCCGTGCCGACGGTTTGAGTGGGAGCGGCAAGGTTGATGATTTCGGTTTCGTGTAACACGACCGGATGTCGAATCACGGAGCCGAAGACGGTTGCGTTCCATTCGAACTGGCCAGACTTCCTACCCAGATCCGCCGATGCGCTCCAGGCACGCTCGGCCTGCACGTTGGAGAGAGGCTGAATGTTGGACAAACCTGTGGCTTCGGTTTCCTCCGTGAAGGGGGTCGGCGCAAACACTCCCGTGCCTGTGGAGATCCGAGTTGTGAAAGCATGAGGCAACCGAATCAATGCGGAAATCCGCGGGCTGAAAAATGTTCCGTAGCGATTATGGAAATCCAGGCGGCCGCTTCCAGAAAAGGTGACCACCGTGTTCGGGGAGTATTCGTCCTGCGCGAACAAAGACGGAACAGAGTAGGTGTAATCGAAACCACTCACCGTCTGATTCCGGTAACGGTCCAGTTGCCAGGAGGATCCCAGGGTCCAGAGATGTCCGTCGCCGGAACCACTTACGGTAGCCTCGCTGAAGACGGTGCTCTGAGAATCGCGCTCTGTCACAGCGCCGAATTGACGGCGGTGCCTCCCATTCATCACCGAGCCGCGCAGGGCGATCAACCGGTCTCCCGTGACGAATCGCGCAACGACGCCTCCGTCCAAACGTCGTGTGCGGAGTTCCTCAGGGAACGGAATCGACCCACCGGCGCGATCCTCCGCCATTGCTCCGCCGGTAAGGAAAACGGATTTGCCTTTGTCATTTTCCCAGAAGAAGCGGGGACGCAAAACGCCTCGCTTGTATTCGGGGAGATCGGTGTATCCATCGTTGTCGATGTCCGAGCGCCCCTGGAAGTGAGCCCCGCCGAGCAGCGTAGAGCTCCACTGTCCCTCCTTCCGAGGTGCTGCGAGCCAGAACACCGTGTCGGACCCATTATGCGAGGTCACATTCTGCAAGACCTCAAGTCGAGGCTCCGCCGGTCGGCGCGACACCAGATTGATAACGCCACCCAATGCTGAGGAGCCGTACAACGCGGAAGCGACGCCCTTAATCACTTCCACCTGGCCGAGATCCAGGGGTGGGATCTGCAGAATTCCGATCGAACCCGTCTGACCATAGAGCGGGAGTCCGTCGGCAAGCACTTGCGTGTATCGCCCTCGCAAGCCCTGTACTCGGACATTTGCCGCTCCCAGAGCAGGGGACGTGATCTGAACACGCAAGCCGCTGGTCTCATTCAAGAGCATCGCGATGTCCCCCGGCGTCATCACTGCCTTCTCATCGACCTCCTCTTGATCCACCACTTCAACCCGAATGGGTTCGTCCTCGATACGAATGTTGCCGCGTGTAGCCGTGACGCGCACTTCCTCCTCGATCACAGACTCCGATTCCAGCTCCACATCGAGGCGCACCGTCATTCCTTCAACCACTGTTGTTCGGACACTTTTGGACTTAAAGCCGACGCGCCGAAACTGCACGTCGATTTCCCCCGGAGGTACTTCCAGGGTTGCTTTGCCCAGGCCGTCAGTGACGGCGGCGCGGTCGCCGGCTCGAACTTCGACCTGCTGCGCAGGTCCGGAGACACTGCGGACCTCGACAGCTACTGTTCCGTCTTGTTGCTCCGGGGAGAGAAGATGTCCAAGCAGAAGGATCGCTATGTAGGTTCCAAGCATCTCGAAGCAGAATAGGAAATTACCTGGCATGGCGCAAACCGGCTGCGAAGATACGTCGTCCGCTTACCCAGTATTTGGCCCCACGACTCTTAATTAACGTCGCACTGCCGGCGTATCATCGCTCAGATCGGGCAATTCGTGGCGTCCGACTCGCAACCTTATAGATCGACCCAATCCCGGAGTTCTCTCAATCAATCCCTTCGACTCCAACGTGAGCACCATTTGACGCACTGATGGCGGCGTTACCGCAAAATATCGCTGGATGTCTGCTTCTGCTGGCGGTCGGCCGTTTACTTTTGTGTAGTAATAGATAAAGGACAAGTACTGTCCTTGTTTGTCGGTGAACCGTGTTGTCATCGTTCTTTCGATTGTAGGCAGCCCGTCAGCGTGGAATGCTATTCAGAATGTTGACATGCGTTTCATTGCAGCCCCAAACTCAGTCGGGTTTCAAGTGAGCGCGCTCTCGTTCCGCGCTATCGCATCGAGGATTCGGCCCGGTGGTCAACGCCGCCGGGAAGCATGGGTCAATAGAGGAGTTGACGTTGCTGGGCGGCGCGCTGTTCGGCTTCGCGACGCCGGCGTTCTTCTTCCTGGCGCTGACGTTCGGCCTCTTCTTCCAAGCGGATTTGATGCAGTTCAGCAAGCTTTTGCTGCTCCTCCGCCCAACGCTTCTCCTGCCATTCCTGCTGTTCCTTCCGCTGCTGCTCGAGAATTTTCTCCTGCTTCTCCTGCATCTCTTTGAGTTTCTCGGGCTCACCGGCGAGTCGATTGTTCAGGCCGTCCTTTTGGAAAGCCTCTCGCTGACGCAGAGCTTCGTTTTCGCGTTCGCGGAGTTTCTGCTCCTCCTCCCAGGCTTTGGCCTCGGCTTGTTTGAAATTTTCCTGCCGGACCATTTCCGTAAGCTCGAGCTTGATAGCAGCGTCCTGGGCAACCTTTTTCTGTTCGGCCTGTAACTGATCAGCAATGCGCTTCTCTTCCTGGGCGATCCGCAGCGCGTGCTCGGCCAGGAGCCGCTCGAGATCGGCCAGGAGCTGGGCACGCTGTTGTTCTTTTTTTCGTTCTACTTCGTCGCTCGCATCCTGGGCCTTCTGCTCGGCGACGCGATTGCGTTCTTCATTGGTGCGGTCAAGGTCTTGCTCAAGGAGCTTGAGCTTTTCCTGCGCTATCAGGTACTCCGGATCGACTGACCTGTCGTTGCGCATCGTGTGTTCTATGCGCTGCTCGGAAGCTTCCCAACGCTTCTGCTGCTGTTCGTCGAGTTCGGCCTTCTCCTTGGCGAAACGCGCCTCCTGTTCCTTCTCGAAGAGGTCGGTGTGCGCGCCGGTTTGGCGAGCGTATTGTGCTAATGCTGCACGCTGTTCGTCGTGGAATTTCTCCAGCGCAGCCTCCTCCTTTATGCGGAGATCGTCATCGAATGCCCGGACCTCGGCTTTCACGCGCCTGATGTTGTTCTCGAGGAGCGATGCCTGCTTTTTTTCCCTTTCTTCCGCCGCCAACTGTTTCGCGCGCTGTTCTTCTTCACGCTGGCGCTCGGCCTTCGAGCGTTCTTCCTTTTCAAGTTCTTGTTTCCTGCGTTCGTATTCTTCGCGGGCCTGTTTCTCTTGCTGTTCCTTTTGCGCTGCGGCTTCTTTTTCCTGTCGCTCCTTGTCGCGGCCTGCCTGGTCGTAAGCATCCTTTTGCTTTGCGGCATCCTGCTGGCGGAAATACTCTTGTTGCTCCTCGAGTTTGCGCCGGTTTTCCGCGTCGAAAACTTCCTGGTGGCGGCGTGCCTCTTCGGCCGCAAGCTTTTCGGGGTTGCGCGATTCTTCAAGAGCCCGGCGTTCTTGTTCCAGCTCTGCGCGTTGTTCAGCTAACCCCTGTTCCTCGATTCGAAACCGAAGTTGGGCATGTTCGTATTCTGTGTGGCGATTGAGGCGTTCCTCTTCGGAAAGAGTCTCCTTCACAGGATCGAAGCTGGGGATTTCGAAGGCATCATCCGGGATCCGCACAACGGGAGCACTCTCAGTTCGGTTCTGGACTGGCTCTGTGGGGGTCCGAGCCGGTGGCGTGACCTGCAAGCCGAGGCGAGCGGCGATTTGTCTGGCAGCGTATTCGGTGAGGTACTTGATCAGGTGCGCGTAGACGAGTGGTGGGATCACACCGGGCCCTCGTACTTCGGAAGCGGAATGACGACCTCGCTGCCATCGCATTCGATGAAGCGCACACGCAGGCCTGTCGCCAGTGGGATGCCGTGCGCAGCGAGAACCGGCGCCGGGTCGCGCAGAAGCGACTGGCGCAGTTGCGCGTTCGTTTTGGAGGCTTCGATCAAGCGGTCGAGTCTGACACTCAACTCATCTGCGGACCTGGCTGGTTCGACGGGTGAGTCCATCAGAGGCTGCCCATCCGAGCGGTCAGGTTCTCGTCGAGATGCGCGAAATTCTTCTGCAAGCTTGCCGGGCGAGCCATA
>Ga0157375_10000318_pt1 | contig 43181 bp, 39 predicted proteins | sample M35metaG_FD_115311 | JGI IMG/M metagenome (GOLD analysis project Ga0157375, IMG submission 115311) | Miscanthus rhizosphere microbial communities from Kellogg Biological Station, Michigan, USA - M3-5 metaG | ecosystem: Host-associated > Plants > Roots > Rhizosphere > Soil | place: USA: Michigan...
AGGCCGAGGGCGAAGTCGGGCGCGTCGGCGCCGACCTCGCGCTGGTTGACGATCGACCGTTTGTGCTGGTGCAGGAACTCGATCGGGTCCTCGATCGTGAGGATGTGGTCCTGGTTCTCTTCGTTGATCACGTCGATCATCGCCGCCAGGGTCGTGCTCTTGCCCGAGCCGGTCGGGCCGGTGACGAGGACGAAGCCGCGCGGTTTGGCGCAGAGCTCGCGCAGCACCTGCGGCACCTTGAGCGAATCGAGCGAGGGGATGTCCTGGGGGACGAGGCGGAAGGCGGCGCTGACCGAGCCGCGCTGGAAGAAGCAGTTGACGCGGAAGCGGGCGACGTTGGGGATCGCGTAGGCGAAGTCGAGCTGTTTGGCGGTCTCGAAGCGCTTGCGCTGGTCGTCGTTGAGGATCGAGTAGACGATCTCGCGCGTCTCCTGGCCGGAGAGCACGTCGAATCCCTCCATGTGGACGATCTTGCCCTTGTCGCGCATCGACGGCGGCACCCCCGGCGTGATGTGCACGTCGGAGGCCTTCGTCTCGACCATGCGGCGCAGGACCTCTGAGAAGTCGACGGCCATAGCGCTTAGATCGGCTTCCCCGGCGGATTCCTAAATCCCCCGCCGCATGTTGCAGCTTTGTCCCCCTTATGGGGGGGACAAAGCTGCAACATGCGGCGGGGGATGCGGCGGGGGAGGTGGGGGCGGGCGGAGTCAGGCGGTGACACGGATTACCTCCTCGAGCGAGGTGAGGCCGGCGCGGACCTTGCCGAGACCGTCCTCGCGCAGGGTGAGCATGCCCTCTTCGCGGGCCACTGTGGCGATTTCGGCCTCTGGCGCCTGGGCCACCGTCATCTCCTTGATCCGGTCGCCCATCCGCATCACCGAGAAGATCCCGACGCGGCCCTTGTAGCCGCTCTGGTTGCAGCGGGCGCAGCCGACCGGTTCGTAGGCCTCGACGTCGCCCCCGACGCGGATTTCGGCGTCGGCGAGCGCCTGCGGCGGCACGATCGTGCGCCGCTTGCAGTGGCTGCAGAGTTTGCGCGCGAGGCGCTGGGCGACGACGCAGTCGACCGCGGAGGCGATCAGGAAGGCCTCGATCCCCATCTTGGTCAGCCGGGTGATCGCGCCCGGGGCGTCGTTGGTGTGCAGCGTGGTCAGCATCATGTGCCCGGTCAGCGCCGCCTCGATCGAGATCCGCGCGGTCTCGCCGTCGCGGATCTCGCCGACCATGACGATGTCCGGGTCGGCGCGCAGGATCGAGCGCAGCCCGGTGGCGAAGTCGAGGCCGGCCTTGCGGTTGACGTTGATCTGGTTGATCCCCGCTAGCCGGTACTCGACCGGGTCCTCGATCGTGATGATGTTGCGCGCGACTTCGTTGATCTCCTGCAGGGCGGCGTAGAGGGTGGTCGACTTGCCCGAGCCGGTCGGGCCGGTGACCAGGACCGCTCCGTAGGCCTGGTGGAAGGACTCCTCGAAGCGCTCGCGGGCGCTGCCGTCCATGCCGAGGTCGTCGAGCGTGCGCTGCGCGTTCTCCTTGTCGAGGATGCGGATCGTCGCCCCCTCGCCGCGCTGCGTCGGCAGCGTCGTCACGCGCAGGTCGACGCGGCGGTCCTCGACGGTGACGCTGACGCGGCCGTCCTGGGGCACGCGTTTCTCGGCGATGTTGAGGTCGCTCATGATCTTCACCCGCGAGACGACGGCGCTGACCATCCGCTTCGGCACGTGGGCGGCCTCGCGCAGCACGCCGTCGACGCGGAAGCGGACCCGCATCTCCTCCTCCTCGGGCTCGAAATGGACGTCGGAGGCCCCCTCCCCCACCGCCTGGCCGAGGATGCTGTAGACGAGCTTGATCACCGGCGCGTCCTCGGCGCTGACTTCCATGTCGGCGACTTCGGCCAGTTCCCCCTCGACCTCGGCCTCGCCCTCCGTGACCGCTTCGCTGACGGCGCTCTGCAGCGTGTTGAGCCTGCCGATCAGCGACTCGATGTCCTCCTCGGAGGCGACGGCGACGCGGCAGTCGAGGGCCGTGGCGATCTGGATGTCGTCGACCGCGAGGACGTTGGTCGGATCGGCCATCGCGACCAGCAGGGTCTCCTTGTCGACGAAGCCGACCGGCAGCGCCTGGTAGCGGCGCGCGGTGTTGACCGAGATCAGGTTGGCCGCCGCCATGTCGACCTGGTAGGCGGCGAGGTCGACGTGGTCGAGGCCGTAGCGCTCGGCGACGGCGCGGGAGAGCTGCTCGGCGGTGATCGCCCCCTGGTCGATCAGCAGCTGCTCGGGCGGGCGGCCCGCGGTCCGCGCCGCCTCGATCGCCTGCCGGGCCACGTCGTCGCCGACGAAGCCGAGGTCGACGATGACATCGGTGACGAAGCCGCTGGAACGCCCGCGCACGCGCGGCGGGGTGAGGCCGGGGGTGCCGCCCGCGGCCGGGTCCAGCGCGGGCGCGGTCGAGTCGCCGGAATCGGGGACCGGCCGCAGGTGGCTGGGAAAGTCCCGCGATTCCATTGCTCAGCTCACGGGTGGTAGTCGACCGTCGGGCCCCTGTAGCCGGCGTCGATCACGGCCTGGGCGACGCTCTCGGGGCTCTGGAAGCCGTAGCTGACCGAGGCGGTCGGCACGGACTGGTCGAGGCGCCTGGGGGTGACGACGACGAGGGCCGGGACGCGATCGACGCCGACGCCCTCGGTGATCGCCGCGTAGCGGGAGATCTGGTGGGCGGGCACGATGAAGACGGCGGCGTTGCGGAAGCCGGCGAGCCCGGCCGTGGCGGTCTTGACCAGCCGGTCGTCGATGCCGCCGTCGCGGACGAAGAGCAGGACCGGCGTCTCGTTTGCCTTCCAGGCGCGCATCAAGGGGCGCGGCAGGGGCGGGGCCGCGGAGGCGGCCTGTTTGATCGCGGTGAGGCCGCCGGCAAGCCCGCCGGCCGCCGCCGGTTCCGTGGCCGCGCTTTCGGTCGTGCTGACCGAGGCCGAGCCGGACGCCGCCGGTTCGGCGCCTTCTTCTCCGCCACCCCCGCCGGATGAGATGACGAAGATCGCCACGCAGACCAGCAGGACGCCGACCACGGCGGCCTGGGCGAGCGGGTTGTTGTTTAGGGCCTCTCTCATACGTCCGCTTATCTAGCTCGACAGGAATCGCGCCGGGCTTGAATCCTGGGCGTGGGAGGGACGGGGGCGCCCCGGACGCAGGTCGCGAGGCGCGGGAGCAGCTGGGCAACCGAGGGCGCTCAGCAGCCGGCGTTGGGCTGCTGGGCGACGGTCGCGGCGGGGGTGCTGCTGCACTCGACGTAGGCGGAGGCGTTGTAGGTCCGCCCCGCTTCTATGCCGTTGATCTGTTTCTGGATTGCGACGATTTCTTCTTCGAGTTTTTTGGTTTCTTCTTCTTTGCTCGCCGCGCTGCCGGTGATCGTGACGATGCGGGCTTCGATTGAGGCTTGGGACGTCAGAGCAGGCGGGATTTCGAAGCCTTTGTCCTGTTCGAGCTTGCCGTTGCCGCTCCAGGCGATCTGCTTGCCGGCGACGATGCCCTTGAAGGTCGCGTTGCCGCTGACGTTGATGTAGGAGTCGGGGCCGTAGATCACGAACTCGTCCGTGGTCGAGGAGTTGCCCGAGAGCGAGACTTCGCTCACGTGGGTCGTCGAGCCGAGCAGGTAGAAGCCGGGCATGTCGAAATGGCCGGGCGTGCCCTGATAGCCCGTGGCCGTGATTTCGTTGTTGCCGCTCATGCTGATCTGGTTCGAGGTGCCGCAGTTCTCCGGCGTGTCGAAGAAGAAGCGGACATGGGCGCCCTGGGCCATGATCAACCTGTCGTTGCCGCTCAGCGAGATCGAGCAGAGCCAGTAGTCCCCTCCCCCCAGGGTCAGGGTCATGTTGGCGGCGAGGTTGATGCTCCGCGTGCTGGGATTGAAGGGGGGGTGCTTGCTCCAGTCGCCGTTGTAGGTGTCCAGTTGGCATCCGACCGGCAGCCCTTTGCTGCACGTCGTGATCCGGGCGTTGGAGTTGTTCGTGGCGATGTTGCTCGGCATGAAGCTGCTCACGGCGGGCAGTTCCATGTTTCCTTCGGTGACCGAGTAGCCGCTGCACTGCGAGGCGTTGCCGCTGTGCGCCCATTTTTTGCCGATGCCGACCTGGATGCTGCCGCAGACGGTGGCGTTGCCGGAGGTGGTCAGATCGCCGTTGGTGGCGACGCCGACGTGGATGTCGGCATTGCCGCTGGCGGTGATGCTTTCGCGCCCGACCAGGCCGGCGACGCCGCCGCCTTTTTTCAGTTCTTCCTGCGCCGCCGCCAGTTCTTCTTTGAGTTTTTTGAGTTCGGCCTGGCTGCTGCCATTTTTTTCGGCCAGTTCGAGTTCTTTCTGTTTCAGGTCTTCTTTCGTGAACCCCGTCCAGAGGTTCGATTCGGTCAGGCTGAGCTGGATCCGCCGGCTCACTTCGTTCGCCGTGCCGGTCGAGACGATGTGGATCGCGCCGACGCCGGTGCCGTAGGCGCTGGTGCGATAGCTATAGGTGGCGCCGCCGACTTCGCCTTCGATCGGGGCGCACCAGCTCGGTTCGCCGACCGGCGCCGGGCCGGCTTCCAGCGCCCCGGTCGTCGCGTTGAGCTTGAAGCAGGGTTCTGCGCTGGTCAGCATGGCGGCGTGGCGGTTGAGCCGCATCATCGCCACGTTCGCCCCCGCGTCGGCTGCGCCGATCGCGCTCTTGGAGCCGTTGTCGCGCTTGGCCCCGTGCTGGACGTCGACCGTCGCCAGCACCGCCGCGCCCGCCAGCGCGAGGCTGGAGACCGTCGCGAACAGCGCCACCGGCAACGCGATGCCCTGCTCATTGCGAGCGAGCAGAAGCAGGCGGGCGCGGATCGCGGCGAGGAGCATTGTGCACCTTGATCGACGGGCGGAGCGCTCCGCTTGAACCGAAGGCCCCGAAAAGACGAAAGCCTGGACGTCGCTTCTACTCACTTTTGCGGCCAGATCCAGGCAACAGCGCCCGCCGGTTCAACCAGAGGACTTGTTTTGTTCCCAAAAAAGGCTTATACGTGTCACAATCGGCGCGGATGGTGGGAGGAGGTTCGATTTGACCAAGAGGACTATGCGTGCGGGCGCGCAGGTGTTGATGATGGCCACGGATCCGATCAACCGCGGCATCCTGCGCACCGCGCTCGAGCATCCGGTCGAAGTGGCGCCCGGCCATGCCTTCCGGGTCAGCAGCGGCGGCCGCGAGGCGCTCTTCGTCGCCTTCGTGGTCGAGCGCTGGCTGCAGAACGCCCCGCATGGCCCGGTGGACATCGACGGTCCGTCGTCGGAGGGGACCGTCGCCGCGTTCGCGGAGGGCTGGACGGCGACCGTCGTGCACATGCTGGCCCGCGAACCGATGACTCTCGGCGAGCTGGACAGTGCGATCGACGACGTCGGCCGGCGCCAGTTGAAGCGCCACCTCGAGGCGATGCGGGCCGCCGGGCAGGTCGAGGCGCTCGGCAAGGACAGCGAGGCGATCTACGCCCTCACCGACTGGGCGCGCGCCGGGATCGCTCCGTTGATCGCCTCGGCTCGGCTGGAGCGGCGCAACCCGATGGAGGGCATGGCGCCGATCGACGCCCTCGACGTCGACGCGGGCTTCCGGCTCAGCCTGCCCCTGGTCACCCTGCCGAAGGAGCTCTCCGGGGTATGCCGGCTGGGCCTGAACCTGGAGGAGGACGAGAGCGTGGCGCTCACCGGCGTCACCGCCCGGATCGAGGAAGGGCGCGTGGTCTCCTGCGAGGACGGCCTCGACAATCCCGCCAACGCCTGGGCGACCGCGACCGCGGCCGACTGGCTCGACACCGTGATCGAGCCCGATGCGAAGCGGGTCCGCACCGGGGGCGATCGCTGGCTGGCGAGCGCCCTGGTCGCCGGCATGCACACGACCCTGTTCGGCGTGTCGGTCGCCTGAGCCATGATTGACATGGCCGCAGGCAGCGCCGGCGACGGCGGCTTCAAAGCCCGTGCCGGTGCGCTGACGCTGTTCTACCTGGCCAGCCCGATGGATCGCGGCACCCTGCTGAAGCTGCTGGCCGAGGCGACGACCGGCGCCCAGGTCCTCGGCGACCTCGAGCTCCCCGACCTCGACGACCCGGACACGATCCTCGCCATCTTCAACGACTCCTACCTGCTCGAACCGGCCGACCCCGACCTGCCCGCCGGCAGCCCAGTAGGCCCGGACACGATGATGCAGCCGACCCCGGCGGGCCGCGAAGTGCCCTACATCGGCATGGTCCTCCAGCGCTGGCTGGACCGCTGCCCCGCCGGGCCGGTGGAGCTGGGGCCCGACGCGGGCCCCGTCCTCGCGCCGCTGCTGACCGGATGGTGCTCGATGGTCACCCATGCGCTCGCGGCCGGGCCCCTGACGGTGGCCGAGACACACGCGGCGATCCAGGTCCTCGACCTGGACGCGATCGAAGCCAGGGTCGAGTCGATGGAGAATGCGGGCCACCTCGAGGCCCTCCCCGGCCCCGACGGCGAGCCCCGCTACGCGGTGACCGAGTGGCTGCGCCTCGGCATCGCGCCGCTCGCCGCCGCGGCCCGGATGGAGCTCCGCCATCCGCCCGGGGACACCGCGGCGATCGCCGCGCTCGACGTCGAGGCCGCCTTCCTGCTGACCCTGCCGCTGCTCGAGCTGCCCACCGACCTCTCGGGCTCCTGCTCGATGGCGGTCGAGCTGGACGAGGGCGTCAGCGGCAGCCCGGCCGGCGTCACCGCGCGGGTCGAGGGCGGCCGCGTCGTCTCCTGCGCGCCGGGGCTGGAGGAGAGCGCCGATGCCTGGGCCGGCGGTTCGGCCGGCGAGTGGCTGGACACGCTGATCGAGCCGGGCGCCAAGCTGGTCCGCACCGGCGGCGACCGCGCCCTGGCCCGCCGCTTGCTCTACGAGCTGCACAAGACGCTGTTCGGCTGAGCCGGGCGGGACCCCGGCGCAGGCGCGGCGTTCATTCTTCGCGCAATTCGCCGACGAGCTGCACGACCGTTTCGCCGACGGCGTCGATGCTCTGGCGGGAGAGCTTGTCGAGGCGGTCGGCGAGCGTGTGGCCGGGGTAGCTCCAGTCGATCAGGTCGACCGCGGGAACTCCCGCGCGCAGGAAGGGGGTGTGGTCGTCTTCGATCGCCGACCCGGCTTCCCGCGAGAAGAAGCGTTCGTCGCCGACCTCGTTGGCCGCCTCCACGACCCGGTTCCAGAGAGCTTCGTCGGAGGTCGCCTCGCGCGGCAGGAAGAGGCCGCGGTTGCCGACGTAGTCGAGCAGGATCATGTCGCTCGTGCGCCCGGGGTTGGCGGCGACGTAGGCGCGGGAGCCGCGCAGGCCTTCATGGTAGAAGTCGGCGGTCTGCTCGGGCAGGACCTTCGCCGGCTCCTCCCCGTCGAAGAGGACGAAGCGGACCTCGCGCGCACCGGGGCCGGCGTGCATCCGCGCCAGCGCACTAGCCGCCTCGATCACGATTGCGCTGCCGGCGGCCCCGTTGTTGGCGCCGACGAATCCGCGCGGCGAGGCGAGCGTGTCGTAGTGGGCGCCGACCACGATGCCGGGCCTGCGCCCGGGCAGGGCGCCGACGACGTTGCGCAGGCCCGGCTCGCCGGGAAGCGCTTCGAAGCGTCCACCCGGGAGGAGCGGGCGCAGCTTGGCGGCCAGCCTGCGCAGCTGCGGCGAGCCGGCGGGCCTCTGGCCGCTGGCGAGCTGCAGCTCGACGAGGCGCCAGGCCCGGTTGGCGTCGAAACGACCGGCGTGGCTCTTTTCGCCGGAGCCGCCGCATCCTGCCAGCACAACCGCGGCCAGGGCCGCGACGGCGGCGCAGCGGCGAGCGGGGCCGTGCTTCCGATGCGCGTCTCTCCCCGCCACTGCGCCCGGATCATACGGATTCCCAGATAAAACTGATTAATGCCATAATGCTCATGCTTGGCTGCGAGCACGGTCAACGGGAGCGGAAATGGGGCGCGCTCTGGGGCGCAGACGCTTGTTCTGCTTTCGGCGCCGCTGAACGCGCCGATCCTGCGAGCGCTGCAAGCGGGTCCGCGCAAGCAGGTGGAGCTGCGACGGGAAGCCGGGGCGCCGGCCCAGACCACCCTGCGCGCGCAGCTGAAGAAGCTGGTGGGGATCGAGGCGATCGCCAAGCAGCGGCGCGATCGCTTCCCTGGGGTGCTCGAATACGAGCTGACCGATTCCGGCCGCGATCTCCTCTTCGTCGCCGACACCCTGGAGCGCTGGCTCGGCCGCGCGCCCGAGGGCCCGCTCACCCTCGGCGGCAACCCCGCGAAGGCGGCGATCAAGGCGCTCGCCGAAGGCTGGTCGACGACGATGCTGCGGGCGCTTTCCGCGCAGCCGCTCTCGCTGACCGAGCTGGACCGACTGATCGGCGCGCTCAGCTATCCCTCGCTGGAGCGGCGGCTGGCGGCAATGCGGCTGGCCGGCCAGGTCAGAGCGAGCCAGGGCAGCGGACGCGGCACGCCCTACACCGTCACCGCCTGGCTGCGCCAGTCGGTGGCGCCGCTTGCCGCGGCGATCCGCTGGGAGCGCCGGCACATGCCCCAGACGACCGTGCCGATCGGCCAGCTCGACGCCGAGACCGCCTTCCTGCTCACGGTTCCGCTGCTGCGGCCGCCCACGGAGTTGTCCGGCTCCTGCCGGCTCGCCGCTGAAATCGCCAACGGGGCGGGCCGCCGCCTCGGCGGCGTGATGGTGGAGGTCGATGACGGCAGGATCGCCTCCTGCGTTACGCAGTTCAGCGGGAGCCCGGACGCGTGGGCGCTCGGCTCGGCGAACGCCTGGCTCAACGCGGTGATCGAGCACGACATCGACCGCCTCGAGCTGGGGGGCGACTGCCGGCTCGCCACCGCCCTGCTGAGCGATTTGCACCGGGCTCTGTTCGGCGCCGGCAGGGACCAATCCGCAATTCGACCTTGACGTGGACCATGCGATCGGAGAAGATGGACCGAATTGATCTTTTATTAAAGATCAAAAACTACTATGTTTATGGGAGGAAGTGTATGACCCAGTCAAGGAGACTCGCTGTGCTCTTCGGTGCAGCGATGATGGCGCTGGCGCTTCTCGTGCCGGCGGCTCAGGGTGCAACGACCAAACCGGGTTACGAACAGTTCAAAGGCTGTCCCACCCCGGCGGAAAGCGCGAACTCCAGCGGCTGCATTCGATCACTGGTGACCGGCGGTCACCTGCAGATGGGCACCAAGACCGTGCCGATCGAACACACGATCGAACTCAGCGGTGGGGTAAACGAAGAACTGCAGGAATTCATCGCCGGCCCCGAAGGCGGCCTGTCGAAAACCCCCCAGAAAATTCCGGGTGGAGTTCTCGGCCTGACCGGCCTGACCTGGCTGCTGGAATTCTTCGGCAGTGAAGCCCTGACCCTCTACGGAACCACCGAATTGGCGGCGCCGCCGAGCAACTTCACCTTTGGAACGGTGACGATCCCGATCAAAGTCCATCTGACGACCCCATCGGGAGTGCTTGGCAACAGCTGCTACATCGGCTCGACCTCGAGCCCGATTACGCTCAACCTGACCACCGGAACCACCAGCCCACCGGCGCCGAACAAACCGATCACCGGTAAAGAACCGACGCCGAGCTTCGACGCGAAAGAAATCCTCCACCTCGACGGTGGCACCTACGTCGACAACTCGTTCTCGGTACCTGGCGCAAGCGGTTGCGTGCTGAAACTCTTCGGGTTCATCCCGATCAGCCTCAACAGCTTCGTCAACTCGCAGTCCGGCCTGCCTTCACCCGCCGGCAAAAACGAGGCGGTGCAGGAATTCAGCATCGAACTGGTAGAACGCGTCAACGTCTACTAGGGCAGTACGAAGTTCTCCGATCGGAAGGGCCGGGCATTTGCCCGGCCCTTCTTTTTCTACGTGTAGGGGAGCTCGCCGGTGTCGTGCAGCTCGTGGCGCAGCGAGTTGATCGTCGCCCCGGCCAGCAGCGCCAGGCTGAGCAGGTAGAACCAGAGCAGGGCGATCAGGACGAAGCCGAGGGTCGAGCCGAAGCGCGAGAGGCTGGAGACGTTGGCGAGGTAGAAGGGAAAGGCCCAGTTGGCGATGCCGGCGGCGGCGGTGACGAAGGCCGCCCCGGGCCAGACGTCGCGCCAGGGCATGTGTCCTTTCGGCACGGCCCAGTAGATGACGCAGCAGATCGCGAAGACGATCAGCACCGCCAGGCCGAGCAGCAGGGTCGTGTCGATCGCCTTGATGTCAGAGAGGCCGAGCGGCAGGCGGTCGGTGCTCGAGACCAGCGCCGCCTCGATCGCCGGCAGCAGGATGCTCGCCGCGATGAACAGCACGACCACGCCGAGCATCGCGAAGGAGAAGCGCTTCTGCTCGACCCAGCCGCGCGTCGGCACGTGGTAGATGCGGCCGAAGGCGGTGTCCATCGCCCCCCAGAAGGAGGCGCCGATCCAGAGCGAGCCGAGGAAGGCGGCGATGCCGATCGTCGTCGAGTTGTCCTCGATCCGTTCCAGCACGTCGCTCAGCGTCTTCTGCTCGGCGTTGGGGAAGAGCCGCTGCAGATCGTCCAGCACCCCCGTTTCGACCCCCTTGATCTTCAGCACCTGGCCGAAGACGAAGAGGACGAGCAGGGCGAAGGGGAAGACGGCGAGCATCAGGTTGTAGGCGACCATCGCCGAGAGCCCGGTGACGTTCTCGCGGTATGCGCGCTGCCAGAAGGCGCGCAACCAGGGGCGTGGATTTGCCGTGAGCTTGGACACAGACAGTCTTGACTTCAAAAACTGAAGCGCCTATCATGCGAACAGACGTTTGAGGCCTTTCAGACGTGTCAGGCCCTATTCCTACTTCGCGGACCGCGTCGCCGGTCCGCTTTTTTGACGCAGAAAGACGGGTGCAGATTAATGCTGGTTGCAGAGCTTCAGGAGCTCGAGGAGGTAAAAGGGCTGATCCACAGGGGTCAGCAGCTGGGCGTGCTCACCTTCGGGGACATCGCCACGGCGGTCTCTGAGGTCGATCTCGACGAGTCCGACGTCGAGGATCTCTACGGGCACATCGAGAAGCAGGGGATCGAGCTCGTCGAGGACATGGACCCGGCTCAGAAAGCGGCCGCCGACGCGATGCCCGCCGACACCGGCCGCAAAGGCCGGCGCCGCGCCAAAGCCGCGATCGACCTGAAACCGGACATGACGACGGACAGCCTGCAGCTGTTCCTCAAGGACATCGGCAAAGTCCGCCTGCTGACCGCCCAGGAGGAGGTCGAACTCGCCAAGCGGATCGAGCGCGGCGACCTCGACGCGAAGCAGAAAATGGTCGAGTCCAACCTGCGCCTGGTCGTCTCGATCGCCAAGAACTACCGCAACCAGGGCCTGCCCTTCCTCGACCTGATCCAGGAGGGGACGCTGGGCCTGGTCCGCGCGGCGGAGAAGTTCGACTACCGCAAGGGCTTCAAGTTCTCCACCTATGCGACCTGGTGGATCCGCCAGGCGATCGCCCGCGCCCTGGCCGACAAGGCGCGCACGATCCGCATCCCCGTCCACGTGGTCGAGAAGCTGAACAAGATCGGCCGCGCCGAGCGCAAGCTGGTCACCGAGCTGGGCCGCGAGCCCACTCCTGAGGAGATCGCCGAGGTCACCGGCATCGACCCCGAGGAGGTCGACTCGATCAAGCGCTCGGCCCAGGCCCCGGTCAGCCTCGAGAAGCCCGTGGGCGACGAGGAGGAGTCGGAGTTCGGCCAGTTCATCGCCGACGAGAAGGCCGAGTCCCCCTTCGACCGCGCCGCGGACCTGCTGACCAAAGAGGCGCTGAAGGAAGCGCTGGAGAACCTCTCCTACCGCGAGCGCCGCGTGCTCGAACTTCGCTACGGCCTCGGCGGCGAGCACCCCCGCACCCTCGACGAGGTAGGCCGCACCTTCAACGTCACCCGCGAGCGAATCCGCCAGATCGAGAACCAGAGCCTCAAAAAGCTCCAGCAGCTCGGCGAAGCGCAGAAACTGCGCGAAGTGACCTGAGGCAGCGGCGCCGGGGTGTCGCTCCCCGCGCCGCATCGCCGCCTTGGTCACGCTGGGCCAATCCGTGACCGTGATGCCTGTGTCAGCGTCGGGCCGGTGGACCTGCTGTGGTTTGACTGTGATCTCGCTACCGCTGCGATAGGCCCGTGAGTCTTACCTCTCTCGCCTAGTCGGAGAGTTCTATGGCTGTCGAAGCCCCGGCGGCATTTGTCCCTGAGAGCAGCCAGTTCAGGTCGAGTTGGCCGATTGGGCCTTCTTCGGTCGCGCAGCCGGCTCCAGATCTCGAGATGCGGATGCCTTCATAGGTCCCGCCGAACGTGAGCTTCCCGGGTTCGCCAAACGTATTTTCCAACCACGGGCCGATGGCGCCAGTCAACCCGGTCTGCGGTTTGATTGTCATCGTGCACACGACCCCGCCCAACTCACTTCCGCTAAACGGATAGACATCCACTGCTATGTCATTTCCACTCGGGCATACGATTTCGCCCGGTGCTTCGTACCGACCTCCGCCACCCAGAAATGTCGAGCCGATGCGCACGCCCAGATCGCAACCGTTCACTGTCACTGTGGCCTTGTGATTCCCGGACCCTTCGGTAACCACGCATTTTTCCTGTTTGAAATCGAAAGTGACTGTCAAGAACGCCGCCCCAGACGGAAGCGGTTCCTGCGTGCCCGGACTGTGCCCTGTGAGCGTCGATCCCTGACAGGCAAGAGAGGTGCCAAATGCTGTGAGCCGTGGAAAGCCTTTTTCCGTGCCATCGAGTGTCACCGAACCGTCCGATGTCAACCCGGGAGACGCCACAGCAGTCGAGATCATGACCGAGCACGCCGAGAAGCTCGCCAGCAGAACAACGCCGAATATCTTGAGCTTCTCTCTCATGGCCATTCGTCCATTGACTCGCTTCCACATGGAACTGCTTCGAATCATAGCGCATTTTATCTTGATTAATCGTGCGCGATCTTACTCCACACCGCTCCACCCCTAACCCAGCCTTACGGGTGACCGCAGTCGGGTCCCCAGCAGTCCGGCGCCGGGATCGCTCCCGGCGCCGAGCTTGATTTGCGACAGCAGTTGCCGACTCAGTTGTGGCTGATCGAGATTGCTGTTTTTTCTCCTGCCGAGTTTGTGCCTATCTGTGTCTCGTTTAGTTCGAGTTCGGCCACGGTGGTTTCAGACGTCGAACAGCCCGATCCGCTCCGCGACGCGGTGAGGCCGGTGTACGTCCCTTGGAGCAGCACGTCTTCATTGCCGGCATCGTTGCTCACGATTGCGCCCGTGCGATTTTCCTGAGGTTTAACTGTGACGGTGCAGACGATGCCGCCGAGCTCCGAGCCCGCGAACGCATAGGCGTCCACCTGGAAATCGTTTCCCGTTGGACACACGAGGTCGACTGCGGTGCTGTAATGGTTGGTTTCGACTGTGCTCCCCAACCGAAAATCTATGTCACAGCCATTCATTGTGAATGTCGCTTTGCGAGTCGTTTCGCCTTCTACGGTTTTGCAATTTGCCTGTTTGAAGTCCGCGGTGACTGTCGCAGCGGATACTCCGCTTGGGACCAGTTCATGGGTTTTGCCTTCTTCTGTTTCTTTCGTGGTCGATGTCTTATGCGCTGTGAAGACCGATTCAGGGCATTCGATTTTCAAGCCGAAGGCCCTGATCACGTTGCCTTTCCCACCGAGTTCCGTCACGTACATTGTCGACGAACCGCTCGATGTGAAAATGCCCTGCTGAGCCGAGGCAGCCGTGGCCCCCACGGCGCCGATGGCGAACGCGGCCATCAAGAGACACCCGAGAGTTTGGAGATTGCGAATCATCGCTTCTTTCCTTTCGCGAATTGGCCGGCGGGCCGCACCTCGATCGAGGTGCGGCCCGCATTTGTTTCAGTGCCGCCAAATTCGTACTCTCCGGGAGCACCTCGGGCAACTTTTGCCTGTGACGTCAACCGGAGATCGAGACTTCTGTCTGATTTCCCATTCCGTTAATCCCTTCTTGGACTCCATTGAGATCGAGCGATGCGGTACTGGTCGACTGGGTTGCGCACGCTGAGCCACTCTCGGACATCGAAATTCCGGTATACGCTTCCGAGATCGCCACCTTGCCAGCTTCGACGTTGGTAAGTTTTGCTCCCGTCAATCCACCTTGTTCTTTTATGGTCACAGTGCAGACGACCCCGCCGAGCTCAGAGCTCGCGAACGAGTAGAACTCAACTGCGATGCTTTGTTTCGGGGGACAGACGAGCGCGGCTTCGGTGTTGTAGCTGCTGCCGGATTTTTCCCCGATCTGAATGTCGAAATCACAGCCGTTCAGTGTCACTGTCAGTTTATGGCCTCCGTCGGAGCATTTGTTCTGGAGATCGGCGGTAAGTGTCGCTGAGGTTGCTTCGTTGGCGACCAGTTCGTGCGTTTTGCCTTCTTCTGTCTGCTGCGTGGTCAATGTCTTGTGGATTGTGAACGTGGATTCTGGGCATTCCACTTTCACTCCGAACGCTGTGATGCCGTTGAAGCCGGTTTCTTTGGCCACGAGTGTCACCGGACCGGTCGATGTGAGCTTTCCCCCGGCCATGGCGGCCGTCGCCGTCAGGGCGCTTGCGGCGAGGACCGCTGCGAGCGCGAGGCCCAGGATCTGCAGGATGCGGGTCATTGTCTTCTTCCTTTCGGATTGGTCTGCGGAGCTGGCCCGAAGGCGGGCTCCGCGTCCCTCGCTCGAGGGACGGTCGATTCGTACCCTCTGTGCATTCGATGATCAAATTTGCCTGAGGAAGCCAGGCCGCGTGTGGCGCCGGCTCGTAAATGCGGTGCTGAGCCCGGTCACTTCGACTCATCCGACCTATCGGCGTTATGTTTCATCGCAACACCGTTATGCGACCAAAGCCGACCGAGTCCGCATACCGTTCAGCGCTGCGGGGCGCAGCTGATTGACATCGACGCCCGATCATCACGAGGTCGCGGTGATCGGCGCCGGCCCCGCCGGCCTCGGCGTGGCGGCCGAGCTGGGACGCCGTGGCGTCGAGGCGCTGGTGCTGGAGCGCGGTGAGGCGATCGGCACGAGCTGGCGCTCCCGCTACCGGGACCTGCGCCTCAACACCGACCGCCGGGCCTCGGGGCTGCCGGGTGCGCGGGTCCCCCGCGGCGCCGGGCGCTGGCCGGCGCTCGGGGACTACGTCGCCTTCCTCGACGCCTACGCCGCCCGCAACGCGCTCGCGATCCGACTCGGCGCCGAGATCGACCGCCTCGATCCGGACCGTGGCGGCTGGCGCCTGCGGTCGCCGCAGGGTGCGCTCTCGGCGCGCTTCGTCGTCGTCTGCACCGGCCATGACCGGAATCCCCGGCTCCCCCCCTGGCCCGGCGCCGAGGGCTTCGCCGGCGAGCTGCTCCACGCCGCGGAGTTCCAGGACGCCGCCGCCTTCGCCGGCCGGGACGTTCTCGTCGTCGGCCTCGGCACCTCGGGCACCGAGATCGCGGCCCGGCTCCCGGCCCAGGCCCGCCGCGTGCGGCTGGCGTTCAGGTCCTCGCCGAACCTGATGCCCGCGAACTTCCTCGGCGTCCCGATCACGACCTGGGCCCAGCTCTTCGAGAGCGCGCCGAAGCGGCTCACCGACCGGCTCGGGCGGATCGTGTCGCGGCTGAAGATCGGCGACCTTTCCGGCCACGGCCTCCCCCCCGCCCCATATGGCCTCGCCACCGAGCTGAAGGTGAAGAGGATGGGGCCCGTGGTCGATCGCGGCTTCACCGCCGCACTGAAGGCCGGGCAGATCGAGCTGGTCGGCGCCGTCGAGGGCTTCGACGCGGGCGACGTGCTCCTGGCCGACGGCACGCGACTGCGGCCCGACGTCGTCATCGCCGCGACCGGTTACACCCCCGGGCTGGAGCCGCTGGTGGGGCACCTCGGCGTCCTCTCGCCCTCCGGGCAGCCGACGGTGCTCGACCGGACCGGGGCCGCTGCACCCGGCCTGTTCTTCAACGGCTACTGGCTGCCGCTCGCCGGCGAGCTGCCGGCGATGCGCCGCACCTCGCGCCGCATCGCGCGCGCTATCGCCCGCGCCGCCCCGGGCAGCCGCTGATGGAGATCGCCGGGCGGCGGCCGGCGCGAGAGCCGCTCTGCGCGACGACCTCGACCGGCATCGCTAGGCGGCGGCCGCAGAGGCTGCCGTGCGCGCCGTCGAGGAAGCTCGCGCCGAGCACGGCATGCGGTCCCCGCGGCAGCTCGAGCACGAGGCTGGAGATCGGCGCGTCGGGCATCGAGGCGAACGTCGCCGCGCTGCGCCCGCCGGCGGAGACGCGCAGCGATCCTGCGATGCGCAGATCCACCCCCTGCGAGGCCAGGGCGAGGACGATCCGCGGCAGCGCTTCGGCGCCGCGGGAGACCAGGTACGCGGGTCCGCTCAGAGGACGGTCGAGCATCGGGGTCCCTACCCTGGCGCGGCCGACGACCGATGCCGGCGGACAGGAGGCGGGATCCGCCGCGAACGCCGCCCTCGGACAGGCCGCCTGGATCGCCGCGAGCCGGGGCGAGAGCGTCCGCGGGAAATCGACCGAGATCGCGCGCATGCTCGCCGAGGCGCCACGCAGATTGCGGATCGCGAACCTGAGCGCCGCCCCGCCGGCCCGCGTCACCAGCGCGTCCGTGGAGGCCGAGACGCGGGGGGCGAAACGCAGACCGCCACAGCCCGAGACGAAGAACGGGCTCGAGACCCGCGCGACGGCGCCTTCCTCACCGAGCGCCGTCGCCGCAACCCGTCCCCCCGCGCAGCTCGTCGGCGCGCGAAAGAGCCCCGGCACGACCGTGCTCGTCAGCTCGAAGCCGCGGATGCGCAGAGGAATGCCGCCCAGGATCCCCGGCAGGGGATCGGTCGCGATCGTCACGCTCCCGTCGCCGGGATCGACCGAGACCGTCGCCCTGACGACGATGCCGCCGAGGTCGAAGGGCCCGGCCTGGCCGGGAACCGCGATCGAGAGGCCGAACGGCGCCCCGCCGTAGGGGCCGGTCAGGAAGACCTTCCCGAGCATGTGGAAGGGATGCGACCCCGCCCCGGCGGCGATCGACACCGAGCCGACGCGGCTCTGGTCCGCGCAGCTTCCCGCCGCCGCCTGCGGCTCGGCGCAGGCCGGGATGCCGGCGAGCAGCGGCAGCAGGCCCGGCGGCAGCGTCGCCGAGAAGCCGCGCAGGGCCCGTTCGCCGTCGGCGCGCGTGAGCTGCAGCGTCAGGCCGGTGCGGCGGCCGGCGAGCGAGCTCGTCGCGCCGCCGTGAAATTCCGGCGCGAAGCCGCCGCCGCAGCCGCGGTCGACGACAAAGCTGCCGGCCGACGTCACCGCGGCGCCAGGGACGGAGGCCGAATGGGGCACAAGCCGCGTCGTGGAGGTGAAGGTCCCGCAGCGGTCCGGCGTCGCCAGCGGCGCGCGCGGGCCGCCGTCGAAGCGGAGATCCATCGCGGAGAACGGCAGCTGGGGCATCCCGTCGAGGCTGAAGGTGAGCCGGCCGCTGACAAGGTCGGCGTCGATCCGCCCGACAAGCTTGATCAGGACCCCGTCCCGCTCGGCGACCAGGTAGACGGCGAACATGCTCCCGAACGGGTTCCGGTGCGGCGCCGCGAGGTAGATCGAGCCGCGCAGCGGGTCGGCGATCAGCGGGCTCTCGATTTCGACCGAGCCGATCCGCGAGGAGTCCGGACAGCGCGGATCGCCGGGATCGTCGAGCCCGATCTCCTCCGGCAGGCAGGCGCCGAGGCCGTCGACCGCCGAGGGGTCGATCGACACGCCCGCCGGCAGGGTCGTGACCACGCTGCGCAAGTCCGCCTCGCCGAGCCCGTCCGGGCTTTCGCCCTGCGGAATGCGCAGGGCGACCTCGAAGCCGGACGGGCTGTCGGCGACATCGCTTTCCGGACGGACCTCCGCCGCGGGGCGGAAGTCGAGCCGGTCGCAGCCGCGCAGCCCGAGCGTTTCGCCTTCGCTGCCCCGCGGCGCCGCCGCCCCCGCGACGAAATCGCCGGGCCGTTCCCACGAATCGACCCGGAAGGTCGCCTGCGGCGGCGCCCCGCAGGCACCCGGCAGGGTCAGGAACGGCCGGCGCGGGGCGCCGCTCGCGCAGCTTCCCGTCGATTCGCCTTCGAGGCCGAGGCAGCTTCCCCGCAGGGTGTCGTGCCGTTCGTCGGCGGGCACCCCCCAGAGGGTCAGCGAGCCGCCGAACACGGGCAGGAACTGCGGCAGGTTGCGCATGTCGACCGTCAGGCCGTAGTCGCCGCCGGTGCGGATCGCGATTCCCATCACGACCGGCGTGGCGATCGCGAAGACGCCGAGCTCCGCCGGGACGCCGGGCGGCGGCTGGAGGTTGAACACGGGCACCGTGATGTCGATGAGGGAGGTGTCGAGCGCCAGCGTGCCGACCTGCGTGGCGGCGGGGCAGCCCTGGCTGAAGAAGGAGCTGCTCTGCAGCGCTTCGGCGGGGCACCGCGGGATATCGACCAGGTTGCCGATCAGGCCCGCCGGCAGCTCGAAGCGCAGGTCCTTCACCGCGCCGGTCGGCACGGGCTGGCCACCGGCGTCGGTCGTCTGTTCGAAGCCGAAGGAAGCGTTCACCTGGTAAGGGTGGGCGCCGGCCTGGATCTCCGGCGGGCCGACCGCCCCCGGTTTGGCGCCGGCGGGCGGCGCCGAGTCGATCGAGAAGCCGAGCGAGCGAAAGCCGAGTGAGGCCTGGGCGGCCGGCGCGAGCAGCATGGGCAGCGCGAGCGCGGCGCAGATCGAGATGCCGGCCCGGAGCCGCCCCACGTTCATCGCCTGCGCCCGCATCGCCTCGGCCTGGCTCCACGCTCTGCCGTCCTCGCGCCGCCACGCCGCAGCCGGCAGCTCGCCCGGCGTCGCCCGGAGCGATGGCCAGGGCCGATCCACTCGGTCGCGGGCCCAGGCCCGAGCGCGGGTCCGGCGCCGAGCGGCCCGCGGCAGGCTTCCCCGGCGCACGGCGACGCCTCGCCCACCGCCGCAAAGCCGCCGCCGATCCGGGCGTCGTAGATGTCTGCGCCGTTGTCGCTGTCGCCGGCGGCGAGGCGCTCGCGCGTCGTGAAGAAGACGTCGCGGCCCGTCGGGCTCATCTCGACCAGGGCCGACATGTCGCCGCTCCTGCCGGTCGAGATCAGCTGCGGTCGGCCGTCCTCGTAGAGGTAGACGTCCTGGCGCCCGTCGGTGTCGGCGGGAACGAGCGCGTCGCGGCTGTCGAACGCCAGCCGGCTTCCGTCGTCGGCGAGGATCCGCGGCAGGTGGTCGGACCCGGTCCCCGGCGGCAGGCTCGCGCCGCCCGCCGGCCGCGCGCCGGGAACGCAGGAGACGCAGAGGAGGCGCCCGTCTTCGCGGCTGTAGAGGAACAGCTCCGGGTCGGCTTCGCCGCTCACCGCGTCGGCGTTGTCGTACCCGGTCGGGCTCGCCCGCGAGATGAACGCGAGGTGCGCGCCGTCGGGGGTGACCCGCGAGCTGCGCAGTTCAGGGTTCACGTCCCAGTTGGCGCTGTCGCCGCCGCTCAGCACCGCGATCAGGTCGACCTCGCCGTTGCGGGCGACGTAGAGGTTCGCCGCGGCCCCCTTCGCCCCACTCGCGAGAACCGCGCTCGCGACGAAGTAGACGGTCGAGCCGTCCGCGCTCATGCCGAGCACACCCTGAATGTCGGGAGAGCCGCTGTGCGGAGTCAGGTCGCGCAGCGATCCCGTCGCGAGGTCGTACTCGTATATGCCGCCGCCCTGATCGCCGGGATCGTCGGTCAGCGCGATCGGGTCGGTGAAGATCGCCCTCGAGCCGTCCGGCGTGATCGCCAGCAGCGTCGCTGTTCCGCCGCTCGCCCCCCCGGTCCGGTGGCTCGTGTTGACCTTCACCGTGCGCACGCCCCCTTCACGCACGTAGAGCTGTTTTTCCCCGTCCGTCCAGTAGATCCGCGAGCCGTCCGCGGAGATCACGTCGGCGAGGTCGTCCAGCTGGCCATCGCCGGCGCGGGCGCTCGGCGACGCGCTGCCGTCGGGAAGCACGCTGACCAGCCGCAGCGGCCCCGAGCCGGACCATTCGTAGACGCTGCGCGCGCCCGGCGGCGCCTGCGGGACGAGCGCGTCGTTGGCCTCGAAGACGAGATGGCCGAGGTCGGCGGTGGCGCCGGCGAAGCGCACGGTGTATTCGCCGGGTGTGCGGCTGGGCGGCGCGACCGCGCTCACCAGGCCGTAGCCGCCGTCGGCGCGACGCAGGTAGAGGTTGTCGAAGCCCGGCGCCGCACCCGCGGCCAGCGCCGGTCCGGCCCGCTCGAGCAGAGCGGTCGACAGGTCCGCCGAGAAGGCGCGGAAGGGCGAGGGCTCGATGAACCTGGCCGGCACGGCGGCCGGCGGCGAGACCGCCCGCGTCGTCCAGCCGGTGTCGCCTCGCACCGAGATGTAGTTGGTGAGGAATTCCGCACTCGGCGCGCCGGCGAAGCTGGACAGGGAGACGTAGCCGATCGCGTTGCCGTCGGCCGAGCTCTGCCCAAACGCGCTGCTGAATTCGCCTTCGAACGCGGGGCCGCCGACATCGCCGCCGTTCTTGTCGGCCGGCGTCACCTGCTCGTAGACCCGGCCGTCGGGCAGTCCGCGCGCGGCCGGGGCGGCGAAGAGCGACAGCAGCAGGCAGGCGAGGGTGAGGGCTCGCCTCATCCGCGCTTGCTCCTCCGGCGCGCCCGGGCGCCGGCGGAGCCCGGGCAGGGCACGGCGGTCGCCGCATTCGTGCGGCTTCCGTCGCGAAAGCGGAACTCGGCGGCGAAGACGAAGCCGCGGCGCGGGCAGCGGCGCGGGATCGCGATCCCGCGGGGCCGGTAGGCGACGACCCGGCGGCCGACGCGTTTGGAGTAGCGCAGGCGGGACGGGCCGATCGTCGCCCGCAGCGCGAGCATCGTGCCTTCGGGCCCGTCCGGCGGACCGGCGATCGGCGGGATCGGCGTGCGCAGCACCGAGTCGGCGGAGCCGCGTGGGGTGACCACCTCGCTGCGCAGCACGAGCGGGGCGATCACCGGCCGGCGGCCGTCGAAGTAGAAGAGCGCCGTCGTGCGCTGTCCGACCGGCTGCGCCATGAAGATCGAGACGGGCGCCGCCTCCCGGACGACCTGGGCGCCGAAGGGGACCCGCACCCGCGCCGAGCCGAAGCCGATCAGCGATTCGTGCGGGCAGCCCGCGGCGCCCGCGCTCAGCAGCCGCGCCGCCGAGCAGGTGGCGAGGCCCAGCGTCGATGCGGCGAAGCTCATCCCCGGCGGCAGGCGCAGGGCGAAGTCGCCGAGCGGCGGCAGCTCGCCGCCCGGGCCGGGCGCGATCTGAAAGCCGAGCGAGACCGCCGTGGCCGCGCCGGGGCGGTCCGGTCGCAGCTGCGCCCGCAGGGTGACGGCCGGCGCGGCGGAGGCCGGCGCGGCGATGCCGCCGAGCGCGAGCGCGGCGGGCATGCAGGCCAGCAGAGAGAGCAGGGCTCTAGACATGCCACCTGCCCCGCAGGTGCATCTTGACCGCGTAGGTGCGGCGGTTCAGCGTGCCGGTAAAGGCGATCCCGCGGCTTGCCGCGTGGGCGTAGCGGCCGGTCCCGTGCAGGCTGGTGATCCTGCCGCTGTAGTAGGAGACGGCGCCGGCGACGCGGTAGCGGGCGACCCCGGCGCCGCCGATCGTGCCGTGCGGGTTGCGGCCGGCGAACGTGGCGCGGGCGCGCGAGCCGTTCGAAAGGACGAGGTGGAACGAGCCCCTGCCGGGGACCGTGCCGGTGGCGACGCCGGCGGCCGCGATCCGCTTGCCCTTCACCTTCCTCACGTGCAGATGCAGGACCTCGTCGAGGTTCCTCGTCCTCGCCGCCTGCGAGCCGGGCGCGAGCCAGAGCGCGCCCAGCGCGACCACCAGGCCGAGGCCACCCCAGGCCAGCAGGCGCGCCGGCGCCCCCACCACCCGGCCGACCCACGCCGGGGCCCACCAGGCGCGCGGGCCGAGCAGCCGGATCGTCGCGGGGAGCAGGACGAGGCGCACGATCGTCGCGTCGATCAGCACCGCGACCGCCAGCCCCACCCCGAACTCGCGCAGGTTGACGATGCTCGCCGCGGCGAAGGCGACGAAGACCCCGCACATGATCACCGCCGCGCCGGTGATGATCCCCGCGGTCTTGGCGAGCGCTTCGCGCAGGCCGACGTCGGCGTCGCCGGCTATCGCCATCTCCTCGCGCACGCGGGTGAGCAGGAAGACCTCGTAGTCGATCGCCAGCCCGAACGCGATCGCGATCACCGCCGGGACGATGATCGCGTCGAGCGGGCCGGCGGCGCCGAAGAGGACGCCGCGCTGGAAGCCGATGACGAGCACGCCCAACGCCGCGCCCACCGTGAGGACGTTGAGCGCCACCGCGATCAGCGCGACCGCGAGCGAACGGATCGCGAGCAGCAGGATCGCCAGCGTGCAGAGGCCGAGCACGAGGACGAGGACGGGCAGCCGGTCCTGGCTCGCGCTGGTGAAGTCCTGCAGGTCGGCCGCCGGACCGCCGACCGACACTTCCGCGCCGGTGCTCGCTTCGATCGCGCGGCCCTGCTCGACCAGCCGCCGGCGCAGGGGGTCGCCGGGGACCGCGGCGACGTCCCCCGAGAGGTACGGGCTGGACCCCGTCCGCTCGATCACCTCCATGCGCAGGGCGGTCCCACCCCGATCGAGGTTGAGCGCGATCGCCGCGGCGGCGCGCTGCGGCGGCGGCGCGGCGCGCAGCAGCCCCAGGTTGATCCTCGCCTCCTGGGCGAAGGGCGCCTGGCCGCTGGGGGGCCCCTGGCCGCCGTAGATCGCCTTCGGGCCCATCGCGGCGGCGATCGACCGATCGCCTTCGAGGCGGCCCTGCCAGGCGGCCATCCTCGCCAGCAGGCGGGGGTCGGTGGCGAGCCCGTGCCGGGCCCTGACGACGACTTCGTAGGGCGTGATCCAGCCGTCGCCGAGTTGGGCGCCGATCGCGCGCAGGTCGCTGAGCTGCGTGCTTCCGCGCGCCAGCGAGCCGTCGTTGGGGGGCGCGACCTCGAGGCCGACCAGGCGGCTGCAGAGCGCCAGGAGGACGAGCAGGACCAGCGCGCCCGAGAGCAGCGGCCGCGAGACCGCGCTCCAGGCGAGATCGGCGAGGCCGCGGCCGGCCGGCCGATCGCCGCCGAACCGGTACAGGTTCACGCGCTCGCCGAGCAGGGTGAGCAGGGCGGGCAGCGCCCACATCGCCGCTGCGATGCTGACGAAGACGGCGACCAGCCCGCCGACGTTGCCCGAGGAGAGCAGGCGGTTCGGCGCGACGAAGTAGCCCGCGACCATGCCGACGGCGAGCGCCAGGCCGGCGATCTGGATCGTGCGCCCAGCCGTTTCGGCCGAGCGGCGGGCGGCGGCCGGAGGCGCTTCCCCGGCGGCGAGCTGTTCGCGAAAGCGCGACACCAGGAGCAGCGAGTAGTCGACTCCCAGGGCGAGGCCGAACATGCTCGCCAGGCTGAGGGCCGCGGCGTCCAGCGGAAGGGCCCCGGCATTGAGAGCCGCGAGCAGGCCGCGTGCCATCGCCACGCTCGAGAGGCCGAGGCAGAGCGGAACCGCCGCGGCGACCGGGCTGCGGAAGACGAGCAGCAGGATCAGGAAGAGCAGCGGCGCGGCGATCAGCTCCGCCGTGGTCACCGCGGCGAAGGTCTGCTGCTCGATCCCGCCGGCGATGTCGGCATAGCCCGTGACGTGGTGCTCGATCGCGGCCGGCGCCGTCCGGTCGAGCGCGGCGCGGACGGCCGGAACGGTGTCCTTGGCGACGCGCTCGAAGGGCCGCCTGACCCCGAGGAGCAGGATCGCCTTCGAGGCGCTCGGCCGCAGCGCCGGCGAGCTGCCCGGGACCCAGGGGGAGACGACCGAGACGCGCGGGACGCGGTCGAGCGCCCGCGCGATGCGCGGACCGGCGGCGCGCAGCTGCCCCGGGGGCCCGCCGAGCTCGGCGACGAGCGCCGATTCATGGCCGAACTCTTCCGCCACCAGCGCCTGGGTGCGCGCCGAGGCGCTCCCCGGCACGACCGGGTTCGTCAGGCTGAGCTGTCGCTCGATCCGCAGGCCGGCGAGCCCCAGCGCGAGAACGAGGCAGATCCAGATGCCGACCACGAGGCGGGGCCGGCGCACGGAGAGGTCGACCATCGCCCTCACCCCGCTCGGACCTCCGCCTGCCCGGCCCGGGGAATCGCCAGGCAGACGACGACGTTGTGCCCGCCGAAGCCGAAGGCGTTGGAGAGGGCGATGGCCGGACCGCCGCCGTTGCGCGGCAGCGGCCGCGCAACGGGCACGTAATCGAGGTCCATCCCCTCCTCCCGCTGCTCGTAGCCGACGGTCGGCGGCAGGACGCCCCGGCCCAGCGCGGCGATCGTCGCCACCGCCTCGACCAGGCCGGCGGCGCCCAGCAGGTGCCCGATCGCCGACTTGGTCGAGGAGACCGGCAGGCCGGCGGCGTGCTCGCCGAAGGCCCGCTTGATCGCGACCGTCTCGGAGCGGTCGTTGAGTTCGGTCGCCGTGCCGTGGGCGTTCACGTAGTCGACTTCCCGCGGCTTCACGCCGGCGCCGGCGAGAGCGAGCTCGATCGCCCGCACCGCGCCCCCGGCGCGTGGATCCGGCGCGGTCATGTGGTAGGCGTCGGTCGTCGATCCGTAGCCGATCACCTCGGCGATCGGCCGGGCGCCGCGGGCGGCGGCGCGCCTGCCCGCCTCGAGCACGAGCGCACCGGCGCCCTCGCCCATCACGAAGCCGTCGCGCCGCGCGTCGAAGGGCAGCGAGCGCCCGCTCGGCGAGAGCGCTTCCATCGCCCGGAAGCAGCCGAGGCCGAGCGGCGTCACGGCGGCCTCGGAGGCGCCGGCGAGGACCGTGTCCGCTTCGCCGCACTGGATCATCCGCGTCGCGACGCCGATCGTGTGCCCGCCGGTCGCACAGGCGGAGCCGACCGAGAAGCTCGGTCCGCGGAGGCCGTAGCGCAGCGCCAGGTAACCGGCGGCGGAGTTGCTCATCATCATCGGCACGGTCAGCGGCGAGAGCGAGGCGAAGCCGCGCGGCGAGGCGGCGACGCCCGCCACCTGCCGCTCGAGCGTCGACATGCCGCCGACCCCGGTGCCGACGATGCAGGCGACGCGGTCGGCCTCGTAGGGGATGCTCTCCCGCTCCCAGCCGGCCTCCGCGAGCGCCTCGTCGGCGGCGGCGACGGCAAGGTGGGTGAAGCGATCGGCGCGGCGGACCGCCTTGCGCCCGAGGACGCCGGCGGGATCGAACTCGCGGCACTCCGAGCAGCCGCCCTCGATGCCGCTCTCGCCGGCTATCCAGTGCTCGGCCAGCGCGGCCGAGTCGTTGCCCAGCGACGTGACTGCGCCACTGCCGGTTACGACGATGCGCTCGCTCATAGGGGGAGCCATCTTGCCCGCGCCCGCTTCGCGACTGCAAATTTCAGGAGTATTCGGGCTCAGCCGAAAGTCGCACGGCCACGGCGGACCAGGCGGCGCCTGCCCTGGCGGGCGACGAGTCGCAGGGCGAGGTGGCCGCCGGAGGCTTCCTCGACCGTGCCGGCGATCTCGATCTCCTCGCCGGCGAGGCCGGGCGCGCGGAAGTCGACGGACAGGCTGCGCAGCTCCCGGCCGCCGGCCGCCTGGCAGGCGCAGCGCGCGACCAGCGCCATGGTGTAGAGGCCGTGCAGGATCGGCGCGGGCAGACCGGCGGCACGGGCGGCCTCGGCGTCGAGGTGGATCGGATTGTGATCGCCCGAGACGTCCGCGTAGCGCTGCTGGGCGCCGGCGCCGGGCGTGTGACGAAGCGGCGGGATCTCCTCGCCCGGCCTCATCCGCCGACCTCGGCGCCGAGCGTGGCGACGGCCTCTTCGGCGGCGGCGAAGCAGGCCTCGATCGAGCAGCCGCGCAGGTAGTCGCCGGCGAGCGCCAGCCCGGGCAGCCTCGACCGCGGGGCGGCGACCTCGCGCAGCAGGCTCGCCTGTTCGCGGTGATAGGCGCAGAGCCCCGGCGACATCCGCCGCGCCGCGAGCGCGCGGCGGCGGTTGCCGCTCACGTCGGCGAAGGGCGCCAGCGTCCGCTCCGCGGCGCCGGCGAGCATCTCCGCGCCGGCGCCCGCCGTCGCGAAGGCGCGGGCCGCGCGCCCGCTGAACGTGTAGCGGACGACGTCGAGGTCGTCGAGGCCGTAGGCGCCGGCGTTGCTGAGCGGCGTCTCGGCGTCGAAGGCGACCGCCCGGATCGCCGGGTCGAATACCGGCCGCTCGTATTCGGCGAGGACGACCGTGACCGGGAAGTAGCGCACCCCTCGCAGCAGCGCTGCGAGCCGCGGCGCCGGGACCTCGAGCAGGGGCGCGGCGGCGTCCGCCGGGGTCGCCAGGACGACGCCGTCGAAGCGCTCGGTCGCACATCCCCCGCCCGCGCTCGCCAGGCGCAGGCCGCGGACGGCTCCCCGCTCGAGCACCAGGCCGCGCGCCTCGGTGCCCAGCCGCAGCCGCGAACGCGCCCCCGCCGCGGCGATCACCTCCTCCATCCCCCCGCGCAGCTGGTCGTAGCTGTCGACGATCATGCCCAGGTAGGGCAGGACGTTGGCCATCGGCACCTCGTCGGGCTCGGCGCCGCTGACCCGCACCGTCAGCGAGCGCAGGACCAGCTCGCGCACCCGCGGGCCGAAGGCCTGCTCGACGCTGCGCTCGCGATAGCGCCGCGCCAGCCGCTCGCAGCCCGCCGCGCCGAGGTGGCGGGCGCCGGCGTCGCGCCGGACGGCGAGCATCAACCTCCCGAGCCGCACCAGGTCACGGGCGGGCACGCCGCGCAGCTGGCGCAGCGCCCTGCCGCGCGCGGCCGAGTCGAAGCTGAGCAGGCGGCCGTCGAGCACGCGCGAGCTGCTGATCCCGAAGTATTCGTAGGGATGCTCGCCGAGGTCCTGCGCGAAGGCGCGGAACCGCGTGTAGCCGCGGCCGATGTTCTTGCCGCCGAGGGTGAGCCGGCGCCCGCCGAGCCGGCCCGAGCCGGCGCGACCGCCGAGCGCGCCGTCACGCTCGACGATGTGGGTCTCGGCGCCACGGCGCTGCAGGTACCAGGCAGCGGCCAGCCCCGAGACGCCGCCGCCGACGATCGCATAGCGCGAGCCGCTGAGGTCCCCCATCGTCAGCCCGCCCCGATCCGCCGCAGGCGCAGGTCGGCGTGGCCGAGCTCGGCCCCGGCCTGGGAGAAGGCGACGCGCAGGTGCTCGGCCGGCGGGCCGGCGTCGGGGGCCGCCGCGAACGGCTCGCAGGCGCCGACGCGGCAGGACGCGGGCGGCGAGAGCGCCGCGTAGCGGCTGAAGCGGGCCACGCACGCGTCCAGCACCGACTGCTCCGGCGGCCAGCCGAGGCCGCCGACGTGGAGCAGGGCCGCCTGGCGCGCCGCCTCCAGCATCAGCATGCCCGGGACGTGGTCGAGCGGGTGGTCGAAGAAGGTCGGGTGCGCGGCGTCGGCGATGAGCGCGCAGCGAAGCTCGCCGCCGACGCGCACGGCGTCGCCGACGACCACGTTGCGCGGCGAGCGCCGTCCGACGCTCGCCGGCTCGACCGGGTCGGGCGCCGGCGCGCCGTCGGCGCCCGCGCCCGCGCCGACCTCCACCGTGCGCATCCGCTCGTAGAGCGCCTCGGGGATCAGCAGAGCCTCGCCGCTCAGCTCCATCGCCGGGCGACCGTCGATGCTGCCGGCGCCGATCAGCATGTAGCGGCGCACCCGTCCCCGCCGGTCCCGCCGCTCCTCGCCGAAGGGCACCTCGAAGACGAGCTCGGCCGGGCCCTCGCCCTGGCGCAGCGCGCCCAGGTCGACGACCTCGACGCGCAGCTCGCTCATCACAAACGCGGTCTCCCCGGGGATCGCCAGCCGCACGTGTCCGTAGATCGTCCCCGCCTGGCGCGCGATCTCGAGCATCAGCAGCAGGTCGTGGAGGCCGTTGTCGACCTCGTTGTGGAGGGCGTGGCTGCGCGGGAGCTGGGCGCCGGCGACCACCCGCTCGCCACCCGGGTCGACGACGATGTCGGTGAGGAACATCTCCTCGACCGCGCGCTTGTGGGCAAGCTCCCGCGGGATCGTCGCCTCGAAGCGCGGCTCGCCGCCGGTCCGCACGAACGAGGCCGCGCGCTCTGCCGGGACGGCGGTCACGACGCGGGCTCGGCGGCGCCCTCGACGCAGCGGTGGACGATCGCATCGATCGCGCCGCCCAGCGTGGTCACGTCTTTGAAGTCGTCGCGCTCCAGCCTCACCTCGTAGCGCTCCTCGATGATCTGGCCGAGCTCGACCAGGTCGAGCGAGTCGATGTCGAGGTCCTCGAGCGTCGCCTCCGGCTCGAGCTGCTCGGGCTTCAGGTCGGCGAGCTCGCACAGCTCGTCGACGATCAGCTTGCGGACCTCTTCTGCGGTTGGTCTGGACACGACTCCTCCTTCGTTCGTCAGGGTCAGAGGGCCGAGAAGGTCAGTCGCAGCATCTCGGCCTGGCCAAGCATGAAATGGCGGGCAAGCCCGGTGAAGAAGCGTTCGTGGACGTCGACCATCTCCTCGCCCACCAGCTCGACCGCTCGCTCGCGGTTCGCCCGCAGGTTGCGGCGCCAGGCCATCAGCGTGGGCACGTAGTCGAGCCGGTCGTTGCGCAGCAGGACGATCTCGAAGAGGCCGGCGCAGCCGGCGACGAGCTCGCGCAGCCAGGGCGGGCCGGCGTTCGGGTAGATCTTCGTCAGCACGAGGCGCAGGTCGCGCCAGGCGCGCCGGTCGAGCGGCGCGTGCCCCTGGGCCATCGTCTGGATGACGAGCCTGCCGCCGCGCGGCAGCCAGGCACGGCAGCGCTCGAAGAGCTCGCGGTAGACCGCCGCGCGCTCGGCCTCGGGCGCGCCGATGCCGGCGAAGTGCTCGATCGTGCCCAGTGAGACGATCGCGTCGAAGGGCGCCTCCGGCTCGAAGGTCCGCCAGTCCTGCAGGCGCGCCTCGATGCGCGGGTCCCCTTCGCGGTCGGCCTCGACGTAGGCGACCTGGGCCTCGCTCAGCGTGATCCCCAGCGCCTGCTGCACGCCGTGGGCCTCGGCGAGGCGGCGCAGCATGCTGCCCCAGCCGCAGCCGATGTCGAGCACCCGACGGGCGCCGCCGGCGCGCGCCTGGTTGGCGAGGTAGTCGAGCTTGCGCAGCTGCGCCGTGCGCAGGTCGTCGTCGGGCCCGGCCCACATCGCGCCGGAGTAGGTCATCGTCGAGCCGAGCCAGAGGGCGAAGAACTCGTCGCCCTGGTCGTAGTGGAACCTGATCGAGACCGGGCCCGAACCGACGTATCCCTCCGCCTCTGCTACGACCCCTCTCACTTCGACCTCCTTCCGCGTGGTGATTGCCGGGCGACGTTAGGCAGCCGCCGGTGCGGGTGTCAAAACCGCCCGCTCAGTCACCCGGCGGGCGGCGCCAGAGGACGTCGATCTTCATCCGCACGGCGAGTTGACCGCGATCGTTGACGACCCGGGCGACGAGCTCGACCAGCCCGGCGTCCGCGCTCACCGGCTCGCAGGCGCCGACGCCGACCTCGACGTGGATCGTGTCGCCGATCTGGACGGGCTGCTTGAACTTCACCTCGCGCAACGAGCGCAGCGCGATCAGGCGCTCGGGGTCGATCGGGACCAGCCCCAACGCATAGGAGAGGACGAGGGCGCCGTGCGCGATGCGCTCGCCGAACGGCCCGGCCGCGGCGAAGCTGCGATCGAGATGCTGCGGCGCGCAGTCGCCGGTCAGCGCGCCGAAGGCGCTCAGGTCGAACTCGCCGATCGTGCGCCCGTGCGTGCGGAAGCTCTCCCCCGGCCGCAGCTCGTCGAAGCTCCTCGAGCAGACCAGGCGAGCGTGCGTGCTCATCGCTCGGGCGGCGAGAGCGCCGCCACGCCGAGGCCGCCGTCGACCGGCAGCACCGCTCCGGTGACGTAGCCGGCCTGGCTCGAGACGAGGAAATCGACGCAGGCCGCGACCTCGGGCGGTTCGCCGACCCGCATCGCCGGGATCCGCCGGCTGATCCGCTCGTCGATCAGCTCGCGCGTCATGTCGGTCTCGATCACGCCCGGCGCGACGGCGTTGACGGTGACGCCGCGGCTCGCCACCTCGACCGCGATCGTCATCGTCATCCCGATCAGGCCCGCCTTCGAGGCCGAGTAGTTGGCCTGCCCCGGGATCGCCCGCAGCGCGCTCAGCGAGGCGATGTTGACTATCCGGCCGAAGCGGGCTCGCATCATCGCGCGCAGCGCCCGCCGGGTGGTGCGGAAGGCGCCGCTGAGGTTCGTCTCGATCACCCGCTCCCATTCCTCGTCGCGCAGCTGCACCCCGAGCGCGTCGTCGGTGAGGCCGGCGTTGTTGACGAGCACGAGCACCGGGCCGTGGCCGGCCTCCAGGCGCGCGAACATCTCCTCGACCTCGGACTGGCGGGTGACGTCGCCGGGCAGCGCCAGGGCGCGGCCGCCGGCCGCCTCGATCGCCGCCACGGTCCGCCCGGCCAGCTCCTCATTCGCGCGGAAGTTGACGCCGACCGTCCAGCCGCTCTGCGCGAGGCGGCGGGCGCAGGCTTCGCCGATCCCGCGCGAGGCGCCGGTGACGAGGGCGCAGCCGCGCTCGCGGGGATCGCCCGCCATCAGCCTGGGCGTCCTGCTCATCCCGTTCGCCCGCCGTCACTCGCCGCGCATTCCAGCTCTCCCCGGCCGCCGTCCGCAGCATCCTCCGGCGGATCGACCCAGAGTCGCTCGCGCATCCAGGGATAGCCCGGCAGCGGCGCGGCGGCGCAGCTCTCACCGTAGAGCGCGCTCCAGCGGACCTCGCCTCCAGCCCGGTACAGACAGGCGGCCAGCTCCTCCGCCGACCCCCGCGGGGCCGGCTCCGGCGGCGCGTCCCCGCGCCCGCCGGCGGGCTCCACGCCGAGCCCGGCGATCGACCGGCGCAGCGCGGCGGCCAGCTCCGCCGCGCTCGCGCCGACGGCGGCGGTGCGGTGCTCGTGGTGGGTCCTGCGCAGCGCCGCGGCCGCGCAGATCGCGCCCAGCGCGGCGCGGTCGTCGCCGAGGCCCTCGAGACGCTCCGCGTAGGCGCGGGCGAGCCGTCGCAGGGCGCCGTCGCAGCGAGCCGATACGGGCAAGACGAACGGCCCCCCCGCCCCCCGCTTCGACCGGCGGTCGCGGCGCGGCGACGCGACCACCTGCTCGAGGATCACGTGCGCGTTCGCCCCGCCGAGCGAGAGGCCGCTCACGCCGGCCAGCAGCGGCCGGTCGCGGCGCGGCCACGGGCGCGCCTCGGTGACGAGCTCGATCCCGAGGGCGTCGCCGTCGATCGCCGGATGAGACTCGCTGTGGTTGACCGTCGCCGGGATCAGCCCGCGATGCAGGGCGAGCGCGACCTTGATCGCCGAGGCGACGCCGGCCGCCGACTCGCAGTGGCCGATGTTCGTCTTGATCGAGCCGACCAGGCAGGGATCGCCGGGCGGGCGGGGGCCGATCGCCTTCCCCAGCGCCTCCGCCTCGATCGGATCGCCTTTCTGGGTGCCGGTCCCGTGCAGCTCGACGTAGTCGAGCCGGCCGGGCTCGACGCCCGCGCGGGCACAGGCGCGGCGCACCAGCTCGACCTGGCTCGCGACCGAGGGCGCGGTCAGCCTCGCGCGGCGTCCGTCGTGGTTGCAGGCGGCGCCCCGGATCGTCGCCAGCACCCGGTCGCCGTCGGCGAGGGCGGCGGCGAGCGGTTTGAGCACGATCGCCCCGACCCCCTCGCTGCGCACGAATCCGTCGGCGCCGGCGTCGAACGTGCGGCAGCGCCCGGCCGCGGAGAGGATCCCGGCGCGCGACATCATCAGGTCGGAGTCGGCGGCGAGGATCAGGTTGACGCCGCCGGCGAGGGCGAGCTCGGCTTCGCCGGCCCAGATCGAGCCCGCGGCGAGGCTGACGGCGACGAGCGAGGAGGCGCACTGGACGTCGAGGGAGACGCTCGGACCGCGCAGGTCGAAGAAATAGGAGATGCGGTTGGCGGCGAGGGCGAAGCCGACGCCCGCCGTCGCGTAGCCGGCGATCTGGTCGGGATTCTCGGCGAGCAGCTTGGCGTAGTCGGGCCACATCAGGCCGGCGAAGACGGCCGTGCGGGTGCCGGCGACCCGCTCGAAGGGCAGGCCGGCGTCCTCGAACGCCTCCCAGGCCGCCTCGAGCAGGAGCCGCTGCTGCGGATCGACGTACTTGCTCTCGCGCGGGGACATGCGGAAGGCGCGCCAGTCGAAGCTCTCGACCTCCCCGATCGACCCTCGCCGGCGCGCGCCACGGCCGGGGGCGCGATGCCGCCCGGCGCGCGTGCGGGCGCGGTAGCCGGGGTTGGCGCCGATCTCCTCGCGCCCCTCCAGCAGCGTCTGCCAGAGCCCCTCCGGCCCGTGGCTGCCGGGGTAACGGCAACCGACGCCGACGATCGCCAGCGGCTCACGGCCGGCCATCGGGCGCCGCCTCGCCGGCGAGGTCTCGCAGCAACGCGTCGATCGCCCGCAGGTCGCGGAAGTTGTCGGCGGTGATCGCAGCGGCCGGCACGCTGAGGGCGAAGCGCTCCTCGACGAACAGCGTCAGCTCGTTGAGCCCCAGCGAGTCGAGCACGCCCCACTCGAGCAGCGGCGTGTCCTCGCTCAGCGTCGCGCGACCGTCGAGGTTGCGCTCCTCGATGAAGGCGCGCAGGGGCTCGACGAACCGGCCGCCCCGGGCGGCGCTCATCGCCGGCTCTCCCCCGCCCGCAGCAGCGCCTCGAGCGCGGCGCGGTCGAGCTTGCCGTTGCGGTTGCGGGGCAGGCGGTCGACCAGGCGCAGCCCGTGGACGACCATGTGGCGCGGCAGGCGCTCGGCGCACCAGCGCTTGATCTCGAGCAGGTCCGGCGCCGCGCCCGGGCGGGCGACGACCGCGGCCAGCAGGCGCCGCTCGAGGCCCTCGCCGGCGGCGACGACGGCGGCCTCGGCCACGCCCGGGTGGGCGGCGATCGTCGCCTCCACTTCGGCCGGCTCGACCCGGTGCCCGCGGACCTTGACCATCCCGTCGCGGCGGCCGACAAAACGGTATTCGTCCGCGGCGATGCGCTCGGCGACGTCGCCGGTGCGGTACGGCCCGCGCTGCGGCGGGCCGCCCCAGTATCCGAGCATCACGCTCGGCCCGGCGACGACGAGCTCGCCGCGGGCGCCGACCGGCAGCGGCCGGCCCCCCTCCCCCTCGATCCAGATGCGGTCGCCCGAGCAGGCGCGGCCGATCGGCACCGGGCGGTCCGTGCCCTCCCCGATCTCCCCGACTTCGTGAAAGCTGCAGACATTCGTCTCGGTCGGTCCGTAGAGGTTCAGCAGCCGCGCGGCCGGCAGGGCGCGGCGCAGCCGCCGCAGCGGCCCGATCGGGAAGGGCTCGCCGGCGAACAGCACCGCGCGCAGCGAGGCCGGCGGGCGCTCGAGCAGGCCCGCGGCCTCCATCAGGATCAGCGCCGAGGGAACCGAGTACCAGACCGTGATCCGCTCCTCGCGCACGAACTCGACCAGCTTCGCCGCGACGCGGGAGCTCGCCTCGGGGACGAGGCAGAGGCAGGCGCCGGCGAGGAGGGCGACGTAGAGGTCGAGGACCGAGAGGTCGAAATGCAGCGGGGCGTGAGCGGCGAAGCGGTCCTCGCCGCCCGGCTCCAGCTCGGCGTGCGCCCACTCGACGAAGGCGAGCGCGCCGCGGTGCGAGATGCAGACCCCCTTCGGCACGCCGGTCGAGCCCGACGTGTAGAGGATGTAGGCGAGCTCATCGCCCTCCGCGGGCGAGGTCCGACCCGGATCGCCCGCGCGGCGGCCGGGCCGCGACGCCCACTCGCCGCCCGGCGCCGAGAGGGTCAGCAGCGCCGGCCCCGGCAGCTCCCCGGCGAGCGTCTCCTCGGCCTCGGCGGCGAGCGCGACGCAGGCGGCCGGGCGGCAATCGCGGAGCATGCGGCGCACCCGCTCGGCGGGACCGAGCGGATCGATCGGCACATACGCGGCGCCGAGCCGCAGGACCGCCTGCATCGCCGCGATCGCCTCGATCGACTTCGGCAGCCAGACGGCGACACGCTGGCCGCGGCGGACGCCGAGCTCCGCCAGCCGGGCGGCGAGCCCGCCGACGAGCGCGTCGAGCTCGCGGTAGGCGATCTCGCGGCCGCCCTCGCGCAGCGCCGGGCCTTCCGGGTTCAGCGCCACCCCCCGCTCGAGCGCCCCGGCCAGCGAGCGCAGCCGCGGCGGGCTCGCGACGGGCGGGCTCACAGCCCCAGCCTCGCGGCGACGATGTCGCGCTGCATCTCCGAGGTGCCGGAGGCGACCGTCGCCGGCAGCGCGTCGCGCAGGGCGAGGTCGATGCCGGCGCCGGAGATCAAACCCAGGCCGCCGTGGATCTGAATCGCGTCGAGCCCCGACTGGATCGCCGCCTCGCTGACCGCGATCTTCGCCAGCGACACGGCCACCGTCGCGTCACGGCCGCGGTCGAGCAGCCAGCAGGCCCGGTAGACGAGCATGCGCGCGGCCTCGAGCCGCAGGCTCATATCGACCACGCGGTGGGAGATCGCCTGGTTCTTGCCGATCGCACGGCCGAACTGGCGCCGCGTCCTGGCGAAGCGCAGGACCTGCTCGAGCTGCCGGGCCATCGCGCCGAGGTAGGCGGCGAACAGGCAGGCGCGCTCGACCTGCATCGCCGACCTGAAGATCAGCGCGCCCTGGCCCTCGGCGCCGAGCAGGTTCCCGGCGGGGACCGGACTGTCGCGCAGGTGGACGCTGCCCGTCGGCGAGCCGCGCAGGCCGACCTTGGCGAAGGGCCGCCCGGCGCGGAAGCCGGGCGTCCCGCGCTCGACCGCGAAGGCGCTCAGGGAGAGGTGGCCGCCGTCGGCCCGCGTGCGCGCGTAGACGATCGTGACGTCGGCGACGGGCGCGTTGGTGACCAGCGTCTTCTCGCCGCTGATGCTGTAGCCGTCGCCGTCGCGGCGGGCGCGCGTGCGCAGCGCCAGGACGTCGGAGCCGGCGCCCGGCTCGGTGATCGCGTTGGCGCCGATCGACTCCCCGCGCGCGAGGCGCGGCAGCAGGCGCTCGCGCAGCGAGGGGCCGCCGGCGCTCGCGATCGGGCCGCAGCAGGCGAAGAGGTGGGCGGCGGCGGAGAAGAGCAGGCCGAGGTCGGCGCAGCCCTCGCCGAAGCCCTCGAGCACTCGCGCCGTGGTCAGGCGGTCGAGGCCGAGGCCGCCGTACTCGACCGGGACGTCGAGGCCGGCCAGCCCGAACTCGCCGGCGGCCCGCCAGGCCTCGGCGCAGAAGCCGGCCTCGGCGCCGGGATTCCCTCCCTCCTCGCCAGGCGCCGCCGCGATTCGCCCGCCGGCCTCGACCGCGGCGGCGTGCAGCTCGCGCTGCCTCTCGGACCAGGTGAAGTCCATCAGGCGTCGGTTTCGCGGTCGTCCATGGGCTGCGAGCGAGCCTAGGCATTGGGTTCTGCGACGGCCAAAAACGTACGGTGGGAGCCATGTCGAAGAGCGCGCTCCTGTTCCCCGGCCAGGGAAGCCAGGACCGGGCGATGCGCGAGCTGGCCCGCGAGCGCTGCCCCGAGCTGATCGCGCAGGCGGCGGGCGCGCTGGGCGTCGATCCCTTCGAGCGCATCGACGAGGGAACCGCCTACCTGCAGCCCGCCGTCTACTGCGGCACGCTCGCCCACTGGCGCGCCGCGGGCGAGCCGCTCGCCGACTTCGCGGCGGGCCACTCGCTCGGCGAGCTCGCCGCGCTCACGGCCGCGGGCTGCATGACGCCGGCGGAGGGCATGCGGCTGGTGCTCGCCCGCGCGAGCGCCATGCAGAGCGCGGCGGAAGCCACCGGGGCGGGTGGGCTGCTCGCGGTGACGGGCCCGCGGCAGCGGGCATGCGAGCTCGCCGAGCGGCACGCGCTCGCCCTCGCCGCCGACAACGCGCCCGGGCAGATCGTCCTCTCCGGCCCGCTGGCGCGCCTGCAGGCCGCGCGTCGCGAGGCGCGGCGGCGCGACCTGCGGGCGGTGCGCCTGCGCGTGCCGGCCGCGCTTCACTCCAGCGCGATGCGCTCGGCGGTGGAGGGGTTCCGGCAGGCGCTCGCGGAGACCCGTTTCGCCCCCCCGCGCATGGTGGTGATCGCCAACCTCACCGCGGCGCCGTTCGCCGACGTCGCGGCGGAGCTCGCGCTCGCCCTGGTCTCGCGGGTGCGCTGGCGTGAGACGGTCCTCGCCCTCGACGCCCGCGGCGTTCGCCGCTTCCGCGAAATCGGCGAGTCGGGCGTCCTCTCGAACCTCGTCCGCCGCACGCTCGCGGCGGCCTGAGCGGCTCGCTCAGCCGATCAACTCGGTCAGGGCTTCCTCCCGGATCGAGTGTTCTTTTGTCTCGAGCCGATCGCGGAACGGAGCGGCCATCGCGTGGAAGCCGCCGTCGACATGGAGGATCTCGCCCGTGATCCCCTCCGACCAGTCGCTGAGCAGGAAGCAGACCGCGCGGGCGACCGGCCGCGGGTCGTGCACGTCCCACCGGAGCGGCGCCTGGTAGTTCCAGAATTCGACCAGCTGGGGAAAGCCGGGAATGCCGCCGGCGGTCGGCGTCGCGATCGGCCCCGCGGCGGCCAGGTTGACGCGGATCTGGCGCTCGCCGAGGCAGCGGGCGAGGTAGCGGGAGATCGACTCGAGCGCCGCCTTGCTGACGCCCATCCAGTCATAGGACGGCCAGGCGCGGTCTGCGTCGAAGTCGAGCGCCACCAGGCTGCCGCGGCCGTTGGGCTCGAAGGTCGGCGCCAGGGCCTCCGCGAGCTCCTTGAAGGAGACCGCGCTGGTGGCGATCGATTCGAGCGCGCTCTCGCGCGAAGCGTCGAGGAAGTGGCCGCTGAGGGCGTCCTCCGAGGCCCAGGCGATCGCGTGCACGGCGCCGTCGAGCGAGCCGTGCTCGGCGAGGATCCGCTCGCGCAGCGCGTCGAAGTGCTCCGGCACGCCGACGTCGAGCTCGAGCACCGGCGCCGGCTCGGGCAGGGCGCGGGCGGCGCGTTCGGTGATCGAGCGGATGCGGCCGAAGCTGGTCAGGATCACCTCCGCCCCGGCCCGCTGCGCCTCGGCGGCGATCGCGTGGGCGATGCTGTGCCTGGTCGCCACGCCGGTGATCAGTATTCGCTTGCCTTCGAGCATGTTCTCCTCGTCTCCTCGGTGGATGTGCCTAGCGGCCCTCGAAGCAGGGCGGTCGGCCTGCGTGCAGCGCCTCGATGCCCTCGCGGAAGTCGGCGGTCGCGCAGAGGTCGGCGAAGACGTGCCGTTCGCGTTGCAGGTGGTCGGCGAAGCCGTCGTGCCAGGCGCTCTGCAGGAGCTCTTTGGTCGCCGCCACCGATCGCGGCGCCCAGCGCGTCAGGCGGCGCGCCCGGCGCATCGCCACGGCGCCCAGCTCGTCCTCCTCGACGACCTCGCTGACGATGCCGAGCCGCTCGGCGGTGCGGGCGCGGATGACCTGGTCGCCGAGGACGATCGCCCGGGCGCGGGCTTCGCCGATCATGCGCGGCAGCATGTAGCTGAGCCCGGCGTCGGGCGAGAGGCCGATCGCGCCGTAGGCCGCGACGAAGGTCGCCCGCCGCGAGGCGATGCGATCGTCGCAGGCGAGCGCCAGGCCGAAGCCGGAGCCGGCCGCGAGGCCGTTCACCGCGGCCACGACCGGGAACGGCATCCGGCGGATGTTGAGGACCGAGCGCTGCATCCGCTCGACCTGGTCGCGGCTGATCGCGACGACGTCCGTGCTCGGGTCGTGGATGCACTCGCGGATCGAGGCGACGTCGCCGCCGACCGAGAAGGAATCGCCGGCCCCGGTCACGACCAGGCCCCGGAGGCCCGCTTCGTCGGCGAGGTGGGTGGTCGCCTCATCGAGCTCGGCGAGCAGGGTCGGGCACATCGAGTTGCGCTGCTCGGGCCGGTGCAGGGTGAGCCTCCCCCAGCCGTCCTCGATCTCGACGCGCAGATCGCTCCAGGCCACGGTCATGCCTCCCGCGGGGCCAGCCCGATCGAACGGAAGCCCCCGTCGACGTGGAGGGTCTGGCCGGTCATTCCGCGCGACCAGTCGCTGAGCAGGAAGCAGACCGCGCCCGCCACCGGCCGGGCGTCGGTGCGGTCCCAGCCGAGCGGCGCCCGCAGGGCATAGGCGTCGGCGATCTCGGCGAAGGCGGGGATCCGGCTCGCGGCGACGGTGAGGACCGGCCCGGCCGAGACGCAGTTGACCCGCACGCCATCGCCGCCGAGGTCGCGCGCCAGGTAGCGCGAGGCGGCCTCGAGCGCCGCCTTGCTCACCCCCATCCAGTCGTATGACGGCCAGGCGACGGAGGACTCGAAGCTGAGGCTGACGAGGCTCGCGCGCCCGCTCTCGCGCATCGGGCCCCGCATCGCCGCGGCAAGCCGCACGAGCGAGACCGCGCTCGTCCTGAACGTCTCGCAGGCCGACGCGGCCGGCGTCGCGCCGAGCTCGCCGCTCATCGCCTCGGCGGGGGCGTGGGCGACGGCGTGCACGACGCCGTCCAGCCCGCTCCAGCGTTCGAGGACCCGGCCGGCGGCGCGCTCCAGGTCCCCCTCGTCGGTGACGTCGAGCTCGAGCACATCGACCGGCTCGGAAAGGGCCCGTGCCGAGCGTTCGGTTACCGCACGCATGCGGCCGAAGCTCGTCAGCACGACCTCGGCGCCGGCTGCCTGCGCGTCGCTCGCCACCGCGTAGCCGATGCTGCGCCTGGTCGAGGCTCCGGCGATCAGGATCCGCTTTCCGGCGAGCGAGCCGGGGGCGCCGGCTCTAGGCGAGTCCGAGCTCATCCAGCGAAACCGCCTGGCCGCAACGAGGACACGAGACCAGCGCGTCGGAGCCGGCGCCCCCGCGCTCCGGCTCCTTCACCGAAACCGCGGCGGCGCCTTCTGCGCCCTCGTCCCCCCCGGGGCTCCGCCGGCGCGCGGCGCGCACCATCGTCCTCAGATCGGCCACCGACCACCTGTGTGTGGCGGCCTGGTCGAGCCAGCGATCCTGTTCGTCGAGGTCGAGCGCGGAGAGCGTCTCGTGGTGGCTCCAGGAGAGCTTCTCCCGACGTCGGGAGATGGGAAAGCGCGAAGCCACGTACACCATGTTCATCAACGTCTGGGTGTCGTACCCGGTGATCTTTCCGGCCAGCGAGTACCGCTCGCCGAACTTCGCGTTGCCGTAGGCGATCCAGTCGCCCAGCAGCCACTGGATGCAGCGGCCGACGACGCCTATGCGCCGCCCGGCGGCGGCCCACTCGTGAGGTTCGAGCTCATGGCTGGGAGTCCACGCGACGGGGGCTCCCCTCTGCGCTACTCCATCTGGAGCTGAAGACTTCGCAGTTTCCATTCGGTAACCCACGCGGCCATTAGTACCACGGTGCAAACGGCCGGTGGCGATCCATCTGGTTCAGCATCGTATACCTGGCTATCCTGAATGATCAATCTTTACTGAGTACCTGGTAGGGCAGTGCCGATCGAGCTCGCAGAGCTTCAGCGCGACCTGAAGCTCGGCCTGGCAGTGGTGCAGGTGCCGGCCGATGGCCTGCTCGACGGCTCGGATTCGGCGCTGCACCGTGTGACGGGTGACGCCCAGGCTCGCGGCAGCCGCGGCGGCGTTTCCGCCGGCGGCGAAGTAGGCCTCGAGGGCCTCACGCAGGCCCCGTCCCGCATCGGCGCGCGCTTCCAGCGGGGCGAGGTAGGTGTCCAGCAGCGAGCGAACCAGCGTCTCGTCCCTCAGCACCCCGGCGAGCAGGACAGCATCGCTGCCGCGCGTCACTGTGCGTGGCTTCTTCAGCATCACCTCCAGCGCCACCTGTGCTTCCCGGTGCGTGAGGCGCCAGCCGTCGAGCCCTCTGCGCGGCCCCCCGATCGCCAGCGAGGTCCCGGCGGGCAGGGTGGCGGTCAGCGAGGATTCGAGCCTCGCGATGCTCGGCTGCCGCCTGCTTCCCAGCCACGCCCAGGCCGTCTCGGCGTCGCGCTCCAGATGGAGCGACCGGTACCCGAGTTGCCTGGCCAGCGTCCTCGCCGTCGCCCCGGCCTCGGCGCCGCGCAGGATCATCCCGACGTGCCAGGCGTCGAAGTCGTAGTCGAGGTCGGCGGCGCTCTCGAGGCCGCTCCCCTCCAGAAGCCGGAGCACGCGATCGGCGAACCGCTCGACCGATGAGCTCGTCGCCCGCCGGCGCTCCTCCTCGTATTCCACGGCAACGGCCTCCATCAGACGATCGACCTGGGGGCCCTGGTCTCTGAGGATCTGGCAGAGCGCCTGCCTCGGCAGGGCGCCGGCCTCGTCCAGGATGAACTCCTCCAGCGCCTTGTTCCCTGCTACATAGCGCCTCAGCACCGTGTCCAGCCGCACCCCGGTACGCGCCGCCCGGCGGGCCTGCCTGGCCGCTCCAGGCGGGATCGGCGCCGGCCGCTCCACGCCGTGCTCGATGCACTCGATGCCATAGCTGAGCCCCTCGGCCACGGCCCGCCGCAGACCATCGAGGTAAGCCGGATCCTCATCCCCCACCGGCTCGGACAGGCGCCGGATACGCGCGAGGATCGCGCTCTCGATCTCCGCGAACCTGTTCCGCAACCGGCGGGCGAGCTCCCAGCGCTCGTCGGAACCGTCTCCCACGATCATCTCCTCTCGCCTCTATCTATAATTCTTTCTTATTAGACTTATTCCGTGCAAGATTGCGCTGCCACCGGTTGCCGCCTCGATCCTGCTCGTCGCCGCCCTAACGGGCTGCGGCGGAGGGAGCGGTGACCCCGCCGGCGCCAAACAGGAAGGGGCCTCCACGGTCCACCTCAACACGACGATCGCCGCCGCGAATCCCCCGCTCTCGAAAGCCCAGTTCGTAGCCCGCATGAACAGGTCATGCCGGCAGGCATGGCCGGCGATCCGGCGTGATCTGGCCGCCTACGAAAGCAATCAGAGTCCGAGTCTGAGCGAGCGAAAACGCTTCAAGCGGGCGATCAGCGGTTCCCTGATCCCAAACGTCAAGAGCCACATCTTCGATCGGATCATGGCGCTGGGCGCCCCGAGCGGCGACAGGTCCGAACTCGAGGAAATCATGCGTTGGCTGGGTGAAGCGATCGAAATCGGCGAAGGGCAGTTCCCGATCATCCTGCCGTCCCTCGTCTGGGATCTGTTCGACATCTATAACCCGTTGGTGCATCGCTACGGGCTGGCCGAATGCATGGTCAACTCGGCCAATACGGGGATCAAGGGCTAGGCGGGAATGACTGCGGGAACCAACCGGCCCCGATTCGTCGCCCTGGCCGCGGCACTGCTCAGCGTCCTGTCTCTCGTGGCGGCAGGAGGCTGCGGCGGCGGTGCAACCGGCTCCAGCTCGAGCGGCGCCGAAAGGTTCGAAGTACGGGCCGACACGACGATGCAGGTCAAACCCAAGCTCTCGAGGGCCAAATTCATCGCCAAGGCCGAGTCGATCTGCCGCGAAGCCTGGCCGGCCATCCGCAAGGACTACGGCATCTACGGTCGCACGGAGGAATCAGGGCTCAGCAAAAAGCGGCGCACGGCGGAGGCAATGCGCGTAACCCTCATGGCGAGCATCGACCTGCACATATTCGACCAGATCCACACCCTCGGCTCCCCCCAAGGACAAAAGATCGCCGCCGAACGACTCATCGGAGCGATGCAGGAGGCGGTCGAGCGTGGCCAACGACTCGACCCCCTCTACTCGGTCGCCGAAGTCGTCGAGCTCTACGGCCCCTTCAACAAACGTGCAGCTGCCTACGGTCTCCACGACTGTCTTGTGAACAGTACCCACCTGCGCATCCCGGTACCACCCCCCAAGCCGCCTGTCTGACCGCGCGTCTGATTCGTGTTCCTGCTGGAGCACGGAAACAAATTTTCCTTTTCTTCCGCTAATCGCGTGTGCGAAATCCCCGCGCGTACGGATGCGCGCTTGCCCCGCTTAGCGCCTCTGGCGCCTTGACCACACCACATGTCGACGCTGGTCGAAACCAACACCCGTGGTATGAGCAGTTGCCCGAGTGAAGGTCGAGATCTCTCTTCTCGAGGCGCTCGGAGAGCTTGGCAGGGCGCGGGCATCCGCCGGGGTAGGAGGGCCGGGAATAGTCCCGGCCCTCCTACTCACGATTCTCAACTGACTGTCACATCTGTACGTTCACTGACGTTGTTTGTACCTTTGAATGTGTAGTTGAAGTCGAGTTCTGATGCATTTTCTTCCGCAGTGCTGCACCCCGAACCGCTTCTGGTGGCAGTAAACCCTTTGTATGCACCTGCTGCTGTGACATCCCACCTTTTGACGCCGCCGCCTTCTTCGAGGGATCCATTTGTAAGGTGCACGCCTTCTTTTCCGGATTGCGGTTTGATTGTGAACGTGCAGACCACGCCGCCGAGCTCCGAGCCCGAGAAGGGGTAGACCTCGATTTCGATGTCTTTCCCAGTCGGGCATACGAGCGAGCCTCTCGTAGGCCATATGCCTCCCGACTGCGTGAGAATTTCGATGTCGAAATCGCAGCCGTTCAGTGTCACTGTCGTCCGGTGGTTGGTTCCGGCTTCGACAGCATTGCAGTTGGCCGGCAGATCCAGGGTGAGTGTGAACGACGACGATCCCGATGGGATCAATTCATGGGTCAGTTTTTCTTCTGTTTGTTTCGTCGTCAGTGTTTTGTGGCCTGTGACGACCGTGTTGGGACATTCGACCTTCGCTCCAAAGCCTGTAAAGGCGTTGATGCCGTCTTCGGTGCCGTCGAGTGTGACCGGGCCGGTCGATGTGATCCTGCCGTTCTGGGCCGAGGCCGCGGAAGCGGCTATCGCGCTGAAGGCGAAGACCGCGACCAGGGCGAGGCCGAGGACCTTGATATTGCGAATCATTCTCTGTTCCTTTCGGATTGGCTTCCTGCGCCGGGCGGTTGACCGGGCGCGCCTGTCTCCTCCCGGAGAGAAATGATCCATAGTCCCCTTGAGGCTTATAGTCAACAAAGTGTGAATATAGGCCTCCAGGGTGCGGGGACCATCACTTTCTTCCCCGCAAACAGCGTCCGAGCGATTCGCGCGCGCGCCGTTTAGCGCGCGCGACAATGCGTTCCGTTTAGCGCTTCTTGCAGCTCGCCCCCACCACTGGCTCGATCCTCAGCCGCTTGCCGTTGTGGGCTTCGAGCTGGACGTCAGCGCTGTGCTTGCGTGCGCAGAGGTCGGTGCTGTTGACGATCAGGCCCTTCTTGGCGCCCTGGAAGCTGGCGATG
>Ga0157375_10000319_pt1 | contig 43172 bp, 52 predicted proteins | sample M35metaG_FD_115311 | JGI IMG/M metagenome (GOLD analysis project Ga0157375, IMG submission 115311) | Miscanthus rhizosphere microbial communities from Kellogg Biological Station, Michigan, USA - M3-5 metaG | ecosystem: Host-associated > Plants > Roots > Rhizosphere > Soil | place: USA: Michigan...
GGTCCGCTGACGCGGACCTTGTGAGAAGAGCAGCAAGCGCTTTACTGACACCTAACTCCTGACGAGCGCGCGCAGCGCGCGACCTAACTAGAAAATGCGGGGCGATGAAAAATCGCCTCGATGTAACCAAGCAAAGCAACGTTCTTTCAGAGGAAACGGCAATGGCGGACCAGAAGATTCGTATTCGGCTCAAGGCTTTCGATCACCGCTTGATCGATCGTTCGGCAAGCGAGATCGTCGAGACAGCCAAGCGCACGGGTGCGCAGGTGCGTGGTCCGATTCCGCTGCCGACCAAGATCGAGCGTTACACGATCCTGACGTCGCCGCACGCCGACAAGGATGCGCGCGATCAGTATGAAACGCGCACGCACAAGCGCGTCCTCGACATTGTCGATCCCAACGACAAGACCGTGGACGCTTTGATGAAGCTCGACCTCGCCGCCGGCGTGGACGTGCAGATCAAGTTGTATTGAGTCGATTTGTATCGAGATCACGACGATGAGCATCGGATTGGTTGGAAAAAAATGCGGCATGACGCGAATCTTCACGCCTGCGGGCGAGTCGATTCCGGTCACGCTGATCGAAGCGACGCCGAACCGCATCACCCAGGTGAAGACGGTTGAGAGCGACGGCTATAACGCGATCCAGGTTACGGTCGGCAGCAAGCGCGCCGCTCTGGTGAGCAAGCCGCTGGCCGGGCACTACGCCAAGGCCAAGGTAGAAGCCGGCCGTGGGCAGTGGGAATTCCGCGTCGAAGAAAAAGACCTGGGCAAGTATCAGGTCGGTGGCGAACTGAAGGCCGATGAAGTGTTCAAGGCCGGGCAGATCGTCGACGTCGCCGGCGTGACCAAGGGCAAGGGTTTCCAGGGCACGATCAAGCGCCATCACTTCACGATGGGCGATGCGACGCACGGCAACTCGCTGTCGCACCGCTCGCCGGGTTCCATCGGCCAGCGCCAGACGCCGGGCCGCGTGTTCCCGGGCAAGAAGATGTCCGGCCACATGGGTGCCGTGCGCCAGTCGATGATGAATCTCGAAGTCGTGCAGATCGACGCCGAGCGTCATCTGATTGCGGTTCGCGGTTCGGTTCCGGGCGCTCCGGGCGGCAACGTCGTCATTCGTCCTGCTGCCAAGGGTTGAGGAGACAGATCATGGAATTGCAGGTAATCGGCGCGAAGAAGCCCATGTCGGTCTCCGACACAGTTTTCGATCGCGAATTTTCCGAAGGCCTCGTGCATCAGGTCGTGGTCGCGTATCGCAACGCGGGCCGCGCCGGCACCAAGGCGCAGAAGTCGCGTTCGGACATGTCCGGCACGACCAAGAAGTTCAAGAAGCAGAAGGGCGGCGGTGCGCGTCACGGCGACTACCGCGCCCCGATCTTCGTCGGCGGCGGCCGTACGTTTGCCGCCCGCCCGCGCAGTTTTGCGCAGAAGGTCAACAAGAAGATGTACCGCGGCGCCATCCAGGCAATCCTGTCCGAGCTCAATCGCCAGGGCCGCCTGAAGATCGTCGAGGCGTTCACGGTGGACAAGCCGAACACCAAGGCGTTGGTTGCGAAGCTCAAGGATTTCGACGGCGGTCGCACGTTGATCGTCACCGAGAACGTCGATCAGAACCTGTTCCTGTCGGCGCGCAACCTGCCGCACATTGCGGTAGTCGACGTCGCCGGCATGGATCCGGTCACTCTGGTCGATGCGGCGCACGTGTTGATGACGGTCGATTCCGTCAAGAAGATCGAGGAGTGGCTGGCATGAGCGAGCAGGTCAAGAACGAACGGTTGTTCACCGTGCTGCGTGCGCCGCACCTCTCGGAAAAGAGCGTCCGCTTGCAGGAAGTGAACCAGTACGTGTTCGAAGTCGCGCCGGATGCCAACAAGGCGCTGGTCAAGGCGGCGGTCGAAGCGATGTTCAACGTCAAGGTTCACTCGGTGAATCTGGCCAACGTGAAGGGCAAGGCCAAGTCATTCCGGCAGCGTGCCGGCAGCCGTAACGGCTGGCGCAAGGCCTACGTGCGTCTGCACGAAGGTCAGAGCATCGACATGGCAGCGAAACCCTAAGGCGATATTGAAGACTTATGTGCGCGCTTCGCGCACATGAAAATCGGGAACGAATATGGCACTGATTACATTGAAGCCAACTTCTCCGGGACGCCGCGCGATGGTGCGTGTGTCGACGCCGGGGCTGCACAAAGGCGACCCGTACGGTGCGCTCGTCGAGCCGCAGGGCAAGACCGGCGGGCGCAATCATTACGGCCGCATCACGACGCGGCACAAGGGTGGCGGATCCAAGCAGCATTACCGTGTGGTCGATTTCAAACGCGACAAGGAAGGCATCGCCTGCCGCGTCGAGCGCGTTGAATACGACCCGAACCGCACGGCGCATATTGCTCTGCTGTGCTACGTCGACGGCGAGCGCCGCTACATCATCGCGCCGAAGGGCATCAACGTCGGCGACCAGCTGATGGCGGGCCGCGATGCGCCGATCAAGACCGGCAACTCGCTGCCGCTGCGCAATATCCCGATCGGCGCCACGGTGCATTGCGTCGAGATGAAGCCCGGCAAGGGCGCGCAGCTCGCACGCAGCGCCGGCGCCTCGGTGCAGCTGGTGGCGCGCGAAGGCGTCTACGCCACTTTGCGCCTGCGTTCCGGCGAGATGCGCAAGGTGCCGTCGGACTGCCGCGCCACGATCGGCGAAGTCGGCAACTCCGAACACAATCTGCGCAAGCTCGGCAAGGCCGGTGCGAAGCGCTGGCGCGGTATCCGCCCGACCGTTCGCGGCGCGGCGATGAACCCGGTCGATCACCCGCACGGCGGCGGCGAAGGCCGCGCCGGGCAGGGCAACCCGCATCCGGTGTCGCCGTGGGGCCAGCCGTCCAAGGGCTACAAGACGCGCAAGAACAAGCGCACCAACCAATTCATCGTGCGCGATCGCAGGGGCTAACAGCTATGGCACGTTCACTCAAGAAAGGCCCGTTCATCGACCTGCATCTTCTGAAGAAGGTCGAGGTGGCAGCGGCGACGAACACCAAGCGTCCGATCAAGACCTGGTCGCGGCGTTCGATGATCCTGCCCGAAATGGTCGGGTTGACGATTGCGGTTCACAACGGCAAGGCCCATGTGCCGGTGCTGGTCAACGAGAACATGGTCGGGCACAAGCTCGGCGAGTTCGCGCAGACGCGCACTTTCAAGGGTCACTCCGGCGACAAGAAGGCCGCCGAAGCCAAGCCGGCAGCGGCGGCATAAAGAGGTCACGACGATGGAAGCCAAAGCAATCCTGCGCAGCGCGCGCATTTCCGCACAGAAAGTGCGCCTGGTCGCCGACCAGGTGCGTGGACTGGCGGTCGGACGCGCGACCAATCTGCTGACCTTCAGCGACAAGAAGGCCGCGCATCTGGTCAAGAAGGTGCTGCTGTCCGCGGTCGCCAACGCCGAGAACAATCTCGGTGCCGACGTGGATGAGTTGAAAGTCGCCACGATTACCGTGGATGAGGGTCCGCATCTCAAGCGCATGCATGCGCGTGCAAAGGGTCGTGGCTCGCAGATCATCAAGCGCACCAGCCACATCACCGTGGTCGTGGGCAGCTAAGGGAAATCACGATGGGTCATAAAGTTCATCCAACCGGAATTCGCCTCGGCATCTCCAAGGACTGGAACTCCAAGTGGTTCGCCAACAAGCGCGAATACGCCGAGTATCTGACCGCCGACCTCAAGGTACGCGAGATGCTGCGCAAGAAACTTGCGCAGGCTGGCGTGTCCAAGATCCTGATCGAGCGGCCGGCCAAGTCCGCGCGTATCACCATCCATACGGCGCGTCCGGGTGTGGTGATCGGCAAGAAGGGCGAGGACATCGAAAAGCTGCGCAAGGACGTGAGCAAGATGATGGGCGTGCCTGCGCACATCAACGTTGCCGAAGTGCGCAAGCCGGAAATCGACGCGCAGCTGGTGGCTGAATCTATCGCCCAGCAGCTCGAGCGCCGCATCATGTTCCGGCGCGCGATGAAGCGTTCGGTCGGCAACGCCATGCGCCTCGGCGCGCTCGGCATCAAGATCAACGTTGCCGGCCGCCTGAACGGTGCGGAAATCGCGCGTTCGGAGTGGTACCGCGAAGGCCGCGTGCCGCTGCATACGCTGCGCGCAGACATCGACTACGGTTTCGCCGAGGCCAAGACGACATACGGAATCATCGGTATCAAGGTGTGGATCTACAAGGGCGAAGTATTCGACCTGCATGCTGCGAACCAGGAGACGAAGGAAGAGGGCCGTGAAGCGCCCCGCGGCGAACGCCGCGAGCGCGGCGAACGCGAACCGCGCGAACATCGTGAACCGCGCGAAGCACGTCAGAAGTAAGGAACGGATATGCTGCAACCCAAACGTACCAAATACCGCAAGGTCCAGAAGAGCCGTAATCGCGGCCTGAGCTACGTCGGCGCGAAGGTCAGTTTCGGCGAATACGGGCTGAAGGCGACCACGCACGGTCATCTGACCGCGCGCCAGATCGAAGCTGCGCGCCGTTGCGTTACGCGCTTCGTCAAGCGCGGCGGCAAGCTGTGGATCCGCGTGTTTCCGGACAAGCCGATCAGCAAGAAGCCGATCGAGGTCCGCATGGGCAACGGCAAGGGCAACGTCGAGTTCTGGGTTGCCGTCGTGCAGCCGGGCCGCATGTTGTATGAAATCGAAGGCGTCGACGAGACGACCGCACGCGAGGCGTTCCGCCTGGCCGCGGCCAAGCTGTCGGTGCAGACCCAATTCGTGAATCGCACGGTGCTGTGATGGAACTCAAAGAACTTCGTACCCAGTCCCCACAGGACCTGCAGGAGCAGCTGGTCGAGCTGCGCCGCGAGCAGTTCAACCTGCGCATGCAGAAAGGCTCAGGGCAACAGAAGCAGACGCACCATTTCAAGCGCGTCAAGCGCGAGATCGCGCAGATCAAGATGTTGATCGGCGAGAAGACCTCGAGCGCGGCCAAAGGCGGACAGTGATGAACGAACAGAGCAAAACGACGCGCACGATCGAAGGTCGTGTGGTCAGCAACAAGATGGCCAAGACGGTTACCGTGCTGCTCGAGCGTCAGGTGCCGCATCCGCTGTACGGCAAGATCGTGCGCCGGTCGACCAAGGTGCACGCGCACGACGAGAACGGCCAGTGCAAGGAAGGCGACCTCGTGCGCATCGCCGAGTGCCGTCCGCTGTCGAAGACCAAGAACTGGCGCGTGATTGAAGTCATCACGCGCGCTGCGCAGTAACGTGGAAGCCAGGAGTACATCACCATGATCCAGATGCAGACCACGTTGGCCGCGGCGGATAACAGCGGCGCCAAGGAACTGATGTGCATCAAGGTGCTCGGCGGTTCGAAGCGCCGTTACGCCGGCATCGGCGACATCATCAAGGTGTCGATCCGCGACGCGATTCCGCGTGGCAAGGTCAAGAAGGGCGAGGTTTACGACGCCGTCGTCGTGCGCACGCGCAAGGGCGTGCGCCGTGCCGATGGTTCGCTGATCCGCTTCGACGGTAACGCTGCGGTGCTGTTGAACAACAAGCTCGAGCCGATCGGCACGCGCATTTTCGGACCGGTGACGCGCGAGCTGCGCAGCGAGCGGTTCATGAAGATCGTGTCGCTCGCACCGGAAGTACTTTGAGAAACGCATGAAAGAACTCGCCGGAGCGAAAGCGAAGGCGGATTTTGATTTTCAGCCCCCTTGAGTAAAGGGGGCGCCCCACCTCCAACGCCATCCAGTGCGTTGAGATGGTGAACGCAGTCAGTAGGCGTTGGAGGTGGGGCAGGGTTGTGGAAGTATTACGCGGGCAAACGAAGCTACGGCTTTCGCGCTCCACCAGACGAGAAGGTTTAGTTATGAATCGCATTCGCAAAGGTGATCAAGTCATCGTGATCACCGGCAAATACAAGGGCCAGAAGGGCGAAGTGCTGCGCGTCGCGGAAGATCGCGTCTTCGTGCAGAACATCAACCTGGTCAAGCGCCACACCAAACCGAATCCGCAGGCCAACCAGCCTGGCGGAATCGTCGAGCGCGAGGCGTCGATCCACGCGTCCAACGTGATGCTGCTGAACAGCACGTCCGGCAAGGGCGAGCGCGTCGGCTTCAAGGCGCTCGACGACGGCCGCAAGGTGCGCGTGTTCCGCCGCAGCGGCGAACAGGCAGACGCATAAGGAGCCCGACATGACTACCCGTTTGGAAACAGTTTACAAAGAACAGATCGTGCCGAAGCTCATGGAGCGTTTCGGTTACAAGAGCGTCATGCAGGTGCCGCGCATCACAAAAGTCACGCTGAACATGGGCGTAGGCGAGGCGACCGGCAACAAGAAGATTCTCGAGAACGCGCTTGCCGACATGGCGAAGATCGCCGGTCAGAAGCCGGTATCGACGCTGGCGCGCAAGTCGATTGCGACGTTCAAGATCCGCGACGGCTGGCCGATCGGCTGCAAGGTCACGCTGCGCCGCGCGAAGATGTACGAGTTCATCGATCGCCTGGTCAACATTTCGCTGCCGCGCGTGCGCGACTTCCGCGGCATCAGCGGGCGTTCGTTCGACGGTCGCGGCAACTACAACATGGGCGTGAAGGAACAGATCATCTTCCCGGAAATCGACTTCGACCAGGTCGACGCGATGCGCGGCATGGATATCGCCATCACGACGTCCGCGCGCACGGACGAAGAGGCCAAGGCATTGCTCGAAGCATTCAGCTTCCCGTTCCGCAACTGACACTAAAGAGATACCGGCATGGCAAAGACCAACATGATTGAGCGCGAGAAGAAGCGCGCGAAGATCGTCAAGAAGTACGCGGTTCGGCGCAAGGAGCTGAAAGCGATCGTGCTCAGCCCGAAGTCCTCGTACGAGGAAAGGCTGGCGGCGCAGACGAAGCTGCAGAAATTGCCGCGTGATGCGAGTCCTTCGCGTCAGCGCAATCGCTGCGAGCTGACCGGGCGTTCGCGCGGCGTCTATCGCAAGTTCGCGCTCGGCCGTCACAAATTGCGCGAGGCGACGATGCGCGGCGACGTACCGGGCCTGCGCAAGGCAAGCTGGTAAGTAAAGAGCAGTGAGGAGTGAGGGCGCGCCTGCGGCGCGCGAAGAGTGAGGAGAAGCGGACAGACTCCTCACAGGTCGCGCAGCGATCGACCTCACAAGCCCGCGAAGCGGGCGACCTCACACGAGTTAACGAGATATCGATGCTAGACAGGAAATGAAACAATGAGCATGACTGATCCCATTGCGGACATGTTTACCCGCATCCGCAATGCGCAGGCGACGGCCAAGCCGACGGTGCGCATGCCGGGTTCGAAGGTGAAGGCGGCGATCGCCAAAGTCCTCAAGGACGAAGGCTATATCCGCGACGCGCAGCTGGTGCGCAGCGAGAACAACAAGAGCGTGCTGGAGATTGCCCTGAAGTACTTCGAGGGCAAGCCGGCGATCGATCGTCTCGATCGCGTCAGCCGTTCGGGCCTGCGCGTGTATCGCGGCAAGGGCGAATTGCCGAAGGTCATGGGTGGACTCGGCATTGCCATCGTCTCGACGCCGTCCGGCATCATGACCGATGCGCAGGCACGCGAGAAAGGCGTCGGCGGCGAAGTTCTCGGCACCGTGGCGTAATTGGAGAGAAACTAATGTCTCGTGTAGCCAAAAAACCGATCGCGCTGCCCAAGGGCGTCGAGTGCGCGGTCGCCAAAGATGCGGTCACCGTGAAGGGACCGAAGGGTACGCTGAAGTTTGCCGCGCCGGCTGGCGTGGAGATCGGCGTACAGGGCAGTCAGGTGCAGTTGTCGACGAAGGAAGGCGGCCAGACCAAGATGGCGGGAACGGCGCGTGCGCTGATCGCCAACATGGTCAAGGGTGTCAGCGAAGGGTATCAGCGCAAGCTCGAACTGGTCGGCGTCGGTTATCGCGCCACCCTGCAGGGCAAGGACCTGAATCTGACCCTGGGCTTTTCGCACCCGGTCGTGTTCAAGACGCCAGACGGCATCACGATCACCGTGCCGACGCAGACTGAAGTGCTGATCGCCGGTGCCGACAAGCAGCGCGTTGGCGAAGTGGCGGCGAAGATTCGCGCGTTCCGTCCGCCCGAACCGTACAAGGGCAAGGGTGTGCGCTACGCCGGCGAGAAGATCACGCTGAAGGAAGCCAAGAAGGCGTAATCCCGGATCGATGCAGGACGCGGCCCAGGCGGGCAGGTCTTGCAAGGAACCGAAGGCTTCCCAAACTATTGAAAAGTGCGGCACGGATGGCCGCCATTGGAGACGACACAATGGAAAAGAACCATGCAAGACTGCGTCGCGCGAAAGCCACGCGCAGCCATATCCGTAAACTCGAAGTGCCGCGTCTGACGGTGCATCGCAGCGACCAGCACATCTACGCCCAGGTCATCTCGGCCGACGGTGGCAAGGTGCTCGCCGCAGCGTCGACCGTGCAGAAGGATCTGGTCAAGGATCTCAAGGGCACCAAGAACAAGGCGGCAGCCGCGGCGGTCGGCAAGGCGATCGCAGAGAAAGCGAAAGCTGCGGGCGTCGAAAAGGTTGCGTTTGACCGTTCCGGGTTTCGCTACCACGGCCGCATTGCGGCGTTGGCAGATGCGGCGCGTGAGGGTGGATTGAAGTTTTAAGAGAGCCGGAATGGGGAATCGTCAATAGGGAATCGCAAAAGCACTCCTGCTCCAAGCGATTCTCCATTCCCGATCCCGATTCCCGAAATATCACAACTCCAAGCGGCTCGAGCCGCAAGCAGAAGCCCGCATCGCAACCGCGGTGCGGCAACGAAAGGTGATACGAGATGTCAACGAACGAACGTGAAAACAGCGACGGCATGCTGGAGAAGCTGATCGCCGTCAACCGCGTGGCCAAGACGGTCAAGGGCGGTCGACAGATGAGCTTCACGGCACTTACCGTGGTCGGCGACGGCGACGGCAAGGTCGGGTTCGGCTACGGCAAAGCGCGTGAAGTGCCGGTCGCGATCTCCAAGGCGATGGAGCGTGCGCGCCGCGGCATGACTTCGGTCAAGCTCAACAACGGTACGCTGTGGCATGCCGTGAAGGCGAACCACGGCGCGGCGCGCGTGTACATGCAGCCGGCCTCCGAGGGTACCGGCGTCATCGCCGGTGGCGCGATGCGCGCCGTCCTCGAGGTCGTGGGCGTGAAGAACGTGCTGGCCAAGGCGGTCGGTTCGCGCAATCCGATCAACCTGGTGCGCGCCACGATCAAGGGTCTGCAAGCGATGGCCACGCCGGAGCGCATTGCGGCCAAGCGCGGCAAGAAGGTGAGCGAGGTAGGCGGCTATGGCCAAAACTAAAGCAAGCAAGGCAGGTACCAAGCCTGCCGGCACGATCCGGGTACGTCTGTTCAAGAGCCCGAACAGCTGCCAGTGGAAGCATCGTCTGAGCGTCAAGGCGCTCGGCCTGAACAAGCTCAACGACGTGCGCGAGTTGAAAGACTCGCCGCAGGTGCGAGGTCTGATCAACAAGATCAGTTATCTCGTTCGCGTCGAAAACGACGCCTGAGCGACGCAATTCGCAGGAGTATACAATGCATCTTAATACACTGAAGCCGGCGAAGGGCTCGCGCAAAAAGCGCACTCGTGTCGGTCGTGGCATCGGTTCCGGCCTCGGCAAGACTGCTGGGCGCGGCCACAAGGGGCAGTACGCGCGTACGGGCAAGGGCAAGGTCAAGCCGGGTTTTGAAGGCGGCCAGATGCCGATGCAGCGCCGTCTGCCGAAGGTCGGCTTCCGCTCGAAGCTGGCGCGCGACACTTCCGAAGTGCTGTTGTACCAACTCGGCTCGCTTAAGGGTGATGTCGTCGATTTCGACGCACTCAAGACTGCCGGCCTGATCGGCTCGCGCGCAGTACGCGCGAAGATCGTCAAGCGCGGCGAGATCAAGCGCGCGATCAAGCTCAAGGGCGTCGCCGTAACGGCCGGCGCCAAGGCCGCTATCGAGGCGGCCGGCGGGAGCGTGGAGTAATACGTGGCGGCATCCCAGGCCAACATGCTCGCAGGACTCGGCAAGCTGACCGAGTTGAAGCAGCGCATCCTGTTCGTGATCGCGGCACTGATCGTCTATCGGCTCGGCTCGTTCATTCCGGTGCCCGGCGTCAACTCCGACGAAATGACCAGACTGATCGAACGCCAGGGCGGCGGCATCATCGACATGTTCAACATGTTCTCCGGTGGCGCGCTATCGCGGTTTTCACTTTTCGCGCTCGGCGTTGTCCCGTACATCTCGGCATCGATCATTGTGCAGATGTTCGCCTCCGTGATTCCTGCCTGGCAGGCGCTGCGCAAGGAGGGCGAGTCCGGCCGGCGCAAGCTGACCCAGTACACGCGCTTTGGCACCGTCGCGCTGGCCGGCTTCCAGTCGTTCAGTATCGCGACGATGCTCATGCACCAGGCCGGCGTCGTATACGCGCCCGGTCCGGGATTCGTTTTCACGGCCGTCATCAGCCTGACCGCCGGCACGCTGTTCCTGATGTGGCTCGGTGAACAGATCACCGAACGTGGCGTGGGCAACGGCATCTCGTTGCTGATCTTCGCCGGTATCGTGGCCGGCCTGCCGAAGGCCACAGTCGCCACGCTGCAGATGGCGCAGAATGGCGAGCTCAACTTCATCAAGGTGCTGCTCGTACTCGCGGTAGTGTTGGGCGTTACCGCGTTCGTCGTGTTCGTCGAGCGCGGTCAGCGCCGGATCACGGTCAACTACGCGCGGCGCCAGGGTGGCAGCCAGGCGTACATGAACCAGAGCTCGCATCTGCCGCTCAAGTTGAACATGTCGGGCGTCATCCCGGCAATCTTCGCCTCGTCCCTGATCATGTTCCCGGCGACCGCGTCGTCCTGGTTCAGCAATGGCGCGGACATCCGCTGGTTGCAGACCATCACGGCCGCGCTGAGCCCGGGCGAGCCCCTCTATGAGATGCTGTACGCGGCCCTGATCATCGTCTTTGCCTTCTTCTACACGGCCCTGGTGTTCAATTCGAACGAGACCGCCGAGAACCTGAAGAAGTCCGGCGCGCTGATTCCGGGCATCCGCCCGGGCCGTGCGACGACCGAATACATCGACGGCGTGCTCACGCGCCTCACCGGCGCGGGCGCCCTGTATCTGGTGCTGGTCTGCCTGGTGCCGACCTTCCTCAATCAGACCTGGCACGTGCCGTTCTACTTCGGCGGCACCTCGCTGCTGATCGTCGTGGTCGTGGTGATGGACTTTACCGCCCAGATCCAGGCTCATCTGGTGTCGCATCAGTACGAAAGCTTGTTGAAAAAAGCCAACCTGAAGGGCTACGGTCGCGGTGGCGCACGCTGAAAAGCGGTCGCCCAGGGGGCAAAAAAGTCAGTAAAAGCGGGATTTTGGCCTTTTTCTTGGGCAAAAATCCGGGTATAATCCGCAGTTCACTGCGCATATTGTGATTGGAGATTAGGGCATGGCCCGCATTGCAGGTGTAAACCTTCCGGTACAGAAGCACGTCAGTATCGGTCTGCAAAGTATTTTCGGTATCGGCCGCGCGCGGTCGAAGCATGTCTGCGCCGCCGCCGGCGTGGATCCGACGACCAAGATCAAGTCGTTGACCGAGGCGGAAGTCGAGAAGCTGCGCGCCGAAGTCGGCAAGTACACCGTCGAGGGCGACCTGCGCCGCGAAGTCGGCATCAGCATCAAGCGCCTGATCGACCTGGGCACCTATCGTGGCATGCGTCATCGCCGCGGCCTGCCGGTGCGCGGGCAGCGCACGCGCACCAATGCGCGTACCCGCAAGGGCCCGCGTCGCGCCATCAAGAAGAATTGATCGAGGATACCTTTGACTCATGAATAAGCCGGTCGTTGCCAAGACCAAGAAGAAAGCCAAGCGCGTCGTCACCGATGCCATCGTGCACGTGCAGGCGTCGTTCAACAACACGGTCGTGACGATCACGGATCGCCAGGGCAACGCGTTGTCGTGGGCCACCTCGGGTGGCGCCGGCTTCCGCGGATCGCGCAAGTCGACTCCGTTCGCGGCGCAGGTCGCGGCAGAGAAGGCCGGCCGAGCGGCGCAGGAATACGGCGTGAAGTCGGTCGAAGTCCGCATCAAGGGACCGGGTCCGGGTCGTGAATCGGCGGTTCGTTCGCTGAACGCGCTCGGTTACAAAGTTACCAACATCGTCGACGTGACTCCGATTCCGCACAACGGCTGCCGTCCGCCGAAGCGCCGGAGAGTGTAATGGCACGTTATCTCGGTCCTACCTGCAAGCTGGCGCGTCGCGAAGGCGCAGACCTCAGCCTGAAGAGTCCCGCGCGCGCGGTCGATTCGAAGTGCAAGCTGGAGCAGAAGCCCGGCCAGCACGGCGCCGGCGGCAAGAAGGCGCGCCTGTCCGACTACGCCGTCCAGCTGCGCGAAAAGCAGAAGGTCAAGCGTATCTATGGCTTGCTCGAGCGCCAGTTCAGCAACTACTACACCAAGGCGTCGCAGCTCAAGGGCAATACCGGCGAGAACCTGCTGCGCATGCTCGAGAGCCGCCTGGACAACATCGTCTACCGCATGGGTTTCGCGGTGACGCGCGCGCAGGCGCGCCAGCTCGTCGCGCACAAGGCGATCGAAGTCAACGGCAAGAAGGTCAATTTGCCGTCGTACGCGGTCAAGCCGGGTGACCAGGTCGCCATCGTCGAGAAGTCGCGCAATCAGCTGCGTATCCAGGAAGCGCTGACCCTCTCGCAGGAGATGGATCTGGCGCCGGGCTGGGTCGAAATCGACGCCAAGAAGTTCACGGGTTCGCTGAAGGCGCTGCCGGAGCGTTCGGATCTGCCGAGCGACATCAACGAGAGCCTGATCGTCGAGTTGTATTCGAAGTAATCGGACATATATCTGCAGCCGTCGCGCTGACTTCAATCCAGCGCAGCGGCTGCAGCCGAATCCAGGCTGTTTGGCCGCGGATTCCCAGAAATTACACATTCATATCGGAGTAGTGCATGGCTTCTTCGCCAACTACCATACTGCGTCCACGCGGCATCCAGGTAGAGCGTACGGGCAACAACCGTGCGAAGGTCGTGGTCGAGCCGCTCGAGCGCGGTTTCGGTCATACCCTGGGCAACGCGCTGCGCCGCGTGCTGCTGTCATCGATTCCCGGTGCCGCGATCACGGAAGTCGAGATCGACGGCGTGCTGCACGAGTACACGACGCTTGAAGGCCTGCAGGAGGACGTGATCGAAGTCCTGCTGAACTTCAAGGACGTCGCCATTCGCCTGCACAATCTCGACGAAACCACGTTGACCCTTTCGAAGAAGGGCAAGGGTGTCGTCACCGCCGGCGACATCAAGGTCGATCACAACGTCGAGATCATCAATCCCGAACACGTGATTTGCCACCTGACCAAAGACATCGCCCTGAACATGCGCTTGAAGGTCGCGCGTGGCGTCGGCTACCAGCCGGCAACGTCGCGCCGCCGTCCGGACGAGGAGTCGCGCCCGATCGGCCGCCTCCAGCTCGACGCGTCGTTCTGCCCGGTCCGCCGCGTTGCCTATGAAGTCGACAGCGCCCGCGTCGAACAGCGCACAGACCTGGACAAGCTCGTGCTCGACATCGAAACCAACGGCACGATCGACGCCGAGGAAGCGGTGCGCAAGGCGGCCGAGATCCTGCAGGACCAGTTGACCGTGTTCGGCGATTTCACACGCCGCGAGAGCGAGGCGACCAAGGCCGACAAGGCCGGTGTCGACCCGGTACTGCTACGTCCGATCGACGATCTGGAGCTGACCGTGCGTTCGGCAAACTGCCTGAAGGCCGAGAGCATCTATTACATCGGCGATCTCGTGCAGCGCACCGAAGTCGAACTGCTGAAGACGCCGAACCTGGGCAAGAAGTCGCTGACCGAGATCAAGGACGTGCTGTTCTCGCGCGGCCTGTCGCTCGGCATGAAGCTGGAAAACTGGCCGCCGGCCGGCCTCCAGCACGGCATGCAATTGAATTGAAAGGAACGAAAATCGCCTGTTGATTGGCGATTTTCCGGAAACAGCATCCGGCCGCATCGGGTCGGAACGTGGGTAAACAATAAGCGGGATGTCTCCGCGGAAAGCCGGTCCAAGATGGCCGGATTTTCATAACAATCGAACGAAGTAACGAGGAATTCTCCATGCGTCACCTCAAGTCAGGCCGAAAATTCAGCCGCACCTCGAGTCATCGCGAAGCGATGTTCAAGAACATGGCGGCATCGTTGTTCAAGAGCGAGTTGATCCGCACCACGCTGCCGAAGGCGAAAGAACTGCGTCGCGTCGCCGAGCCGCTGATCACGCTGGCCAAGGTCGACGGCGTCGCCAATCGCCGCCTCGCCTTTGCGCGTCTGCGCGACAAGGTTGCGGTCGGCAAGCTGTTCGTCGAACTCGGTCCGCGCTATCGCGAGCGCAAGGGCGGCTATCTGCGTATTCTCAAGTGTGGCCAGCGCGCCGGCGACAATGCGCCGATGGCCTACGTCGAACTCGTCGACCGACCGCGCGCGGAAGAGGCACCGGCGGAATAACGCCGCTGAATCCATACTGCAAATGCGGCCCCGGCGGGAAACTGCCGGGGCCGCTGCATTTTGCGGCGACCCTGGCGCGATGATGCGTCTGGCGGACCTGACCCATGAAGCAGGCCGTATCCGGCTCGTAGCTGTCACTCTCGGCACGCTTTACGTGCTTGCTGCCATTTTCGCCGCGGCCGGTTGGAGAGTGGGTGACGAGATCGTGCATTTCCAGCAGATCGACTTGTTTCGCGTCGGCGATCTGCACATTCTGGAAACCTATCTCACGGTGATCCCCGGCTTTCATCTGGTTGTCGCCGGCGTCTTGCGGCTGACCGGCGCCGATTCGCTTGGCGCCGCGCGCCTCGTCAATGCGGCCTTCGGCCTCTTCGCCATCGGCGGCTTTCTTGCACTGCGGCGTGCGGCGAATCCTGCTTCGGCCGGACTTGCCACAGCGCAATTCACCGTCCTGCCGATCCTGGCGCCGTTCTTCTTCCTCGTCTACACGGACGTCCTCTCGCTCGCATTGGTACTGTGGGCGACGGTGGCCATGATGCGTCGCCGTCATGTCGTGTCGGCGCTGCTCCTGCTCTGCGCATTGGGCATTCGCCAAACGAATATCGTCTGGACGTTCCTGTTGATGGCGATGACCGCGAGCAGGTTGCATGTCGAGCGGCTCGATCGGTCCTGGGTGACGCATCTGCGACCACTACTCCCGTATGGCCTGCCGGTCGCGGCATTCCTCGCCTTCTGGTGCTGGAACGGCTCGATATCCCTGTCCAGGACGCAAGCGGTCCTGCATCCGGACTTCAGCCTGCACATCGGCAACGCCAGCCTGGCGCTGTTCCTGGTCGGCGTGTTGTTTCCGCTGCATGCCGTGCTGGCGCTTCGGGACTTTGCCGCAGCCGCTGCGCGACGCCGCGCGTTGCTGCTCGTGCCGCTGAGCGTATTCGTTGCCGTGTGCTGGCTGTTCCATGTCGATCATGTATACAACTTCGCCGACCCCACGGTTTTCGTACGCAACGCCTTGCTTCTGGCCGTCGACCGGTCGCCGATCTGGCGTGTGGCATTCGGCCTCGTTGCGTCGATCGGCGCCTGTGTGCTGGTCACGACACGCCTGCGTCCAGCATCCGCGGCCTGGCTGTATCCGATCAGCCTCGCGGCACTGTCGGCCGCCTGGCTGATCGACCAGCGCTACGCGTTCGTTCCATTCTCCCTCTGGCTGGCATTTCGCGAACATCGGGAGCCCATGATCGAATGGATTACCCTGGAATTTTGGCTGGTACTTGCGGTCTACTGCCTTTGCGTCGTTCTCGATGGTCGCATCGTCTTCTAGTTTCCACGCCTTCAAGAACCGGTAGTTCTCGCGACACAGGAAATCTATGCACCTGAATCCATTTGCCTGGCCGTTTCGCACGCAGTATTTCTTCGGCTTTGTGGTCTGCGCACTGCTTCTGGCCTATGCGTACTACGTGCAGTTTCAACTCGGCATCGAACCGTGCCCGCTGTGCATCTTCCAGCGCATCGCCTTCATCGTGATGGGCCTGCTTTTTCTGATTGGCGCTGTCCAGAATCCGCGCGCCCGTGGCCGGCGCATATACGCATTGCTTGTGTTTTTCGGCGCCTGCGCGGGTGTCGCGATTGCGGCGCGTCACCTGTGGGTGCAGCATCTGCCGCCCGATCCCATGGCCGGTTGCGCGCCGGGCTGGAACTACATGATCTCCAATTTCCCGATCAGCAAGACGCTGCAGATGGCGTTCACAGGCCTTGCCGATTGTGCAGAGGTCAACTGGACCTTTCTCGGCTTGTCGATGCCGTTCTGGACGCTCGTCAGCTTCGTGCTGATCGGTATCGGCGCGCTATGGGCCGGTTTCCGGCAACGGCGGGACTGATCCATCGGACAGGCGCCCCGTGCAATGGGGCTATAGTCATCGGATAGGGTATGTCGATTCTTTCGTGACATGCAGTTGGGCATGCAATGGGCGGCGAGACGGACACGATTGTCATAGGCGCCGGCCCTGCCGGACTCGCCGTAGGTGCCGCACTTCGCGCGAGGAACGTGCCATTCGTGATGCTCGAACGTCACGATCGCGTGGCTTCCTCGTGGCACGGCCACTACGAACGATTGCACCTGCATACGCCGAAGAGTCACTCGGCACTGCCGTTCCTCAGTTACCCGAGAAGCTATCCGCGCTACCCTTCGCGCGACCAGGTCATCGCGTACCTCGACGAGTATGCGCGGGCGTTCGACATCCGACCCCACTTCGGGCAAGACGTTGTACGCTGCGCGCCGACCGCAAGTGCTGGCTGGGAGGTCGAGACGCAGGCTACGACGTGGTGCGCCCGGCATCTCGTCGTCGCTACCGGCTTCAACGGCGTTCCCTGGATGCCAGTGCATTCAGGCCGCAATTCCTTCGCCGGTTCGATCCTGCACAGTCGCGACTATGTCAACGGCGAGTCATTTCGCGGCAAACGTGTCCTCGTCGTCGGCTTCGGAAATTCAGGCGCCGAGATTGCGCTCGACCTCTGGGAGCACGGAGCGCAAACTTCGATTTCGGCACGCGGGGAGGTCAATGTCATCCCGCGTGAAGTACTCGGCATACCGATTACGCAGTGGGCGTTGGCAGGCCGGATCTTGCCGCCGCGAATGGCGGATCGCGTCAACGCACTGATGATTCGGTTTGCGATCGGCGACCTCACGCGTCACGGCATCCACAAACGGCCCGACGGGCCCTTCGTCGAAGTTCTCGAACATCGCCGGGTGCCGGTCATCGATGTCGGCACGGTCACGCTGATCAAGCGAGGACTGGTGCAGATGCGTCCGGCGATCACACGCGTCGATCATGCGGAAGTCTGTTTTGCCGATGGCCGCCGCGAGTCGTACGACGCCGTGATTCTGGCCACAGGCTTCCGGACGGGTCTGCAATCGCTCCTGCCGGATAATCTGGCGCTACTGGACGCCGCGGGGTATCCGCGCGCGCATGGGCCGACGGCTTCGTCACCAGGCCTGTACTTCTGCGGTTTCAACCTGGTTCCGACCGGACTCCTGCGCGAAATCGCGCTGGATGCGCTTGGCATCGCCGGGCAGATCGATCAGGCCAGGCGCCATTGAGACGATGCTTGCTGCCAATTCCCCTTGCACCGCAATCCTGCTGTGGCATGATGTATTTTCTGCAGTGCAGCAAAGATGAAGACAATGAAAGCCGACCAGCGCAATCTGACACCTGTCCGCGAAGCTCCGGGTTGGTCGCCGGGTTCGTGGCTGCACAAGCCCGCGGTCCAGCAACCTACGTATCCTGATCCGGAAGCACTCGGACACGCGCTCGCGCAGCTCAGCGAGCTGCCGCCGCTGGTCACCTCGTGGGAAGTGCTGGCACTCAAGCGCAAGCTCGCCGACGCGGCCGAAGGCCGCTGCTTCCTGCTGCAAGGCGGCGACTGTGCGGAGAGTTTCGCCGACTGCAATTCCTCGCTGATCACCAACCGCCTCAAGGTGCTGCTGCAGATGAGCGTCGTGCTCGTGCACGGACTGAAGCTGCCGGTCGTGCGCCTCGGCCGCTTCGCCGGACAATACGCCAAGCCGCGTTCGACCGACACGGAAACGCGCGATGGCGTGACGCTGCCGAGCTACCGCGGCGACCTGGTCAACGGCGCGGACTTCACCGCCGCACAGCGCGCGCCGGATCCGCAGCGTCTGATCGAAGGCCACTCGAAGTCGGCGCTGACGATGAACTTCGTCCGCTCGCTGATCGACGGTGGCTTCGCCGACCTGCATCATCCGGAATACTGGGACCTCGCCTGGGTCGAGCATTCGCCGCTGCAGGACGAGTATCGGCAGATGGTCGAAGCCATCGGCGATTCGGTGCGCTTCATGGAAACGCTCGCCGGCGAGGAGATCGGCAATTTCAGCCGTGTGGATTTCTATACTTCGCACGAGGCGCTGCTCCTGCACTACGAGCAGGCGCAGACGCGCCAGGTTCCGCGCCATTGGGGCTGGTTCAACCTGTCGACGCACTTCCCCTGGATCGGCATGCGCACGGCCGCCCTCGACGGCGCGCACGTCGAATATTGCCGCGGCATCCGCAATCCGATCGGCCTGAAAGTCGGTCCCGGCGTGAAGCCGGACCTGCTGCTGCGCCTCGTCGCAGCACTCAATCCCGACAACGAACCGGGACGCTTGACGCTGATCCATCGCATGGGGGCTGCGAAGATCGAAGCGGAGTTGCCGCCGCTGCTCGATGCGGTGCAGAGAGAGGGCAGCAGCGTGCTGTGGTGCTGCGATCCGATGCACGGCAATGGCGAGACATTGTCGAACGGGGTGAAGACGCGACGCTTCGAGAACATCCGTGGCGAACTCGATCTGGCCTTCGACATCCATGCGGCGCGCGGCACGCGCCTGGGCGGCGTACACCTGGAGCTCACCGGGGAGAATGTCACCGAATGCCTTGGCGGCGCCCGCGACCTGACCGAAACCGACCTGACGCGCGCCTACAAGTCGACGGTCGATCCACGGCTGAACTACGAGCAATCGCTGGAACTGGCCATGCTGATCGTGCGCAAGCGCGGCAGGAGCGCGGCCGTTTCCGCGCCGGCCTAGCTTCGCACCGCGTGTCGAGATCAGCCCACGCGTCGCACGCGGCGTGCCATTGCGTTGCAGAGTGCGCGCAGACAGCTTGCGATGCGCAGCGTCCGCTCGCCAACGGGCGTGAACGCTGATGCAAGCCCTGCTGATTTCGTCGGTAGCGGTCGCCATCGCGGAAATCGGCGACAAGACCCAGCTGCTCGCGCTGGTCCTCGCCGCGCGCTATCGCAAGCCGTGGCCGATCTGTCTGGGCATCTTCATCGCGACTCTGGCAAACCATTTGCTCGCCGGCGAAGCCGGTGTCCTGCTGACGCAATGGCTGTCGCCGCCGATCCTGCGTTGGATCATTGGCCTGAGTTTTCTGTCGGTTGCCGTGTGGGCATTGTTTCCCGACAAGATCGACGACGAGCAGGCGCAACGCGCGACGCACCATGGCGTTTTCATTGCCTCGGCAGTCGGTTTCTTTCTTGCTGAAATGGGTGACCGCACGCAGATCGCGACGGCCGTGCTCGCCGCGCACTATCACCCCTTGTGGCAGGTTGTCGCAGGGACAACGCTGGGCATGCTGGCAGCGAACGTGCCGGTCGTGTTTCTCGGCGCGCGCTTCGCGCACCGTTTGCCGCTCAAGGCGACACGCATCGTCGCCTGCCTGCTGTTTGGGGCGCTCGGTGTTGTCGTATTGCTGCGCGGCTGAACGCGCCGGCGCGCACTACGGCGCGGTGATGCTGCCGAGGAACTTCGGCGGTTGGCGTGCATGCGTCGCCTGCTCGAACGCATAAGCAAGCCCGATCAGCCTCGGCTCGCTCCAGGCGCCGGCAAAAAAGCTCAAACCGATCGGCAAGGCGTGCACGAATCCGGCCGGCACCGTGATGTCCGGATAGCCGGCCACGGCTGCCGGCGTCGAGCTGCCTCCGGTCGTGTGATCGCCATTGATCCAGTCGGTGACCCAGGCCGGTCCTCCGGTCGGCGCGATCAGCGCATCGAGCTTGTGCTTCTTCAGCACGACGTCAATGCCTTGCTTGCCGGCAAGCAACTTCTCCTTCGCCAGCGCGTCGCGATAGATCTTGTCGGTCAACGGCCCGCGTGCCTGGGACTTTTCGAGCAGGTCCTGGTCGAACCACGGCATTTCGCGTGCGCGTTCGCGCTCGTTGTACTTGATCAGCTCAGCGAGTGAATGCGGCGCGTTCGCAGTGGAGGGCAGTGCGGCAAGATAGATGTCGAGGTCGTGCTTGAACTCATACTCCAGCACGATCAGTTCGGCGTCGTCGTACTTGCCCTGATTCGGCAGCTCGACCGGATCGATGACTGTCGCGCCGGCGGCTTTCAAGGCCTCGATGTTCTTCGCCAGCAGCGCGTCGACGTCAGGGCTGAATCCTGCCAGCTTGCGCACCACGCCGATGCGTGCGCCGTGCAACGCGTTGACGTCGAGGTAGCGCGTATAGTCGCTGCGATGGCCTTCACCGCTGGCACTGAGCGAATCACGCGGATCGGGGCCGACGATCGCATTCAACAGCGTGACCGCATCGGTGACAGTGCGCGCTAGGGGGCCGGCCGTGTCCTGACTGTGGGCAATCGGCACGATGCCGGCACGACTGACCAGGCCCAGCGTCGGTTTGATGCCGACCAATCCGTTCGCAGCCGCGGGACAGACGATCGAACCGTCGGTTTCGCTGCCGATGCCGGCGGCCGCGAGATTCGCCGCGATCGCCGCGCCCGTGCCCGAGCTCGATCCGCACGGATTGCGGTCGAGCACGTACGGATTGCGCGTCTGTCCACCGCGGCCGCTCCAGCCGCTGGTCGAATGTGACGAACGGAAATTCGCCCACTCGCTCAGGTTTGTCTTGCCGAGGATCACCGCTCCGGCAGAGCGCAACTTTGCCGCGACGGTCGAGTCCTGTGTGGGAACCGAATCGGCCAAGGCCAGCGATCCGGCCGTGGTGTGCATGCGGTCGGCCGTGTCGATATTGTCCTTGATGAGCACGGGAATACCGTGCATCGGTCCACGGTCCTTGCCATTCTTGCGTTCGGTATCGAGCTCGTCGGCGATCTTCAGCGCATCGGGATTGAGTTCGATGATCGCATTGATCGCCGGACCGGATTTGTCCACGGCCGCGATGCGATCCAGGTATTGCTGCACGATCGCATGCGCGCTCAGCTCGCCGCTGCTCATGCGCCGTTGCTGATCGGCAATACCGGCTTCGTCCAGTGCGAAGCCTGCCGAAGCCTGCGCATCTGGCACTGCCGCGCCGAGCGGGCTTGTCATTCCGGCAAACGCGATCGCGACAAATGCTGCGAATGCAAAGCGATTCATTCCACATCTCCCCGGTGAAGATTTCTGCCTCGAACAGTGCGCGCATTGCATCCGCCGGCTGCGGATGTATCTGCAAGCACATCGGTCAACGCGACTGCGGAACCCGCTGACGGCTCGGCCAGCCGACGCGAACCAGAGTCTCATCCGGATCGGACAACGAGAATTCGTACATGCCCCAGGGTTTGTCTTCCGCTTTGGTGCCGAGGCGTGCCGCCAGTTCGTCGACATCTTCGGTATAAAAGTATAAACCGAATGGGTTGCGGCCCGCGACGAGCCAATCGTCCACCGCCGTGACGAGGTGCAATTCGCCGCCGCCGGCGTTGGAAAGGATGCGATAGCCGCTGTTGTCGCTGTCGTGGCGCTTGAATCCGAGGCGCCCATAGAACGCCTCGCTGGCATCGAGATCGTTGCAGGGAAGGATGGCGACGAGTGCGTTTGGCATGGTCTTCGTGACGATTGCGCGATCAGCGCAGTTCCTTGCGCACGACCAGCTTCAGTCCGGACCATACCGCGCTGACGGCACAGACCTTGATGTCGACAAAGCCGAGGGGCAGGGCGACCTCGCGAATCGTGTCCTCGGTAATGTCGGTCGACACTCTCGCCGCATTCTTCGGCCACGAAACCCAGATCGCGGCATCCGCGCGTAACTTGGCACGCAATGCGACCAGGTGCTTGTGCAGCTCGCTACGGCGATCGGCGAAGACGTGTGCCAGGTCGATCCCCGGACCCGAGCGCTTCTCGAAACGCACGTCGTTCGGCAAGGGCGCGAGCATGACGACGTAATCGTCCGGTGCCGCGATCGGCAGCACGTGGCTGCCATCGGCGATGCCCAGCTTCTTTGCCAATGGGGTTCCGGAATAGCCGATAACGGGTTTGCCAGCCGACTTGGTCGCGAATGCCTTCTTCACGTCGTCACGTCCGTCATTGAAGAAATCTCCTGGCGGATGTGTCAGGGTATCACGCTGACGGCATAATTTGACGCCGTTCATTCAGTCCGCAAGCGCAACCCTCGCAGGCCGTCGACGACCTGTTCAGGATCGCGTTGGCCGCGATAGTTGAAGTTCCGGAGCAGCAGATATTGAACCCCAGCCTGCCTTCTCACGCACGCATTCCCCAGCTTTGAAACACGCGGGGCAGGCCCATGACCGTCTCGGGGTCTTGTGCGGCAGCATTCAAGCCGGCGATCACACTTTCGATCTCATCTTCGCTGGCCAGTCCCTCGGCAACGAGCGAATCGGCGATGCGCGCCATGGTAATCGCGGCAACGAATTTGCCGTCACCCTCGATGAAGGTCGGCTGCACGACATTGACTTGAACGCGCTGCAGTCCTGCACGACGCAGCATGCCGGGCAGCTTCGGACCGATGTCGGGGTCACCACTGCGGCACTTCACGACCTGTCGATACAGGTCAGTGTAGCGCTGGTAGGCAGCGCAATGCGGATGGCAGAAGCTGCCGGCGAAGTCGATGTCCTCGACGACGACCACGCCGCCGCGCCTGCTCGCCCCGACCATCGCGTCGACGCAGCGTGCCGGAGCTGACAGATGCGTGAGTATGAAGCGCGCATAGACCAGATCCTGTTCCCCGGCGCCGGCACACAACTGTGCGTCGGCAACACGAAACTCGACGTTGTCGAGTTTCCCGGCGGCGGCATCCTGACGCGCAAGCGCGATGATCTCTGCGTCGGCATCGATGCCGATGACTCTGCCATGTGGTCCGACCTTGCGCGCCAAGTACAAGGTCACGTCGCCGCCGCCGCAGGCGACGTCGAGGCAAGTCATCCCCGCGCGCAGGCCGGCGTCGCCAAGCAGGCGCGACGTCGTCGGCAACATGATCTCGGCAAGGAGTTTCAAGCGCTCCTTGCCCTGTTTGCCGCCGCGTATGGCGTATCGAGTCATCGTGAAACGAGGTCTCTCTCTCGCGCGCGTCCCGCAGCGACAGGATTACTTGTCCAGCGTGAAGCCGACCTTGATCGTCACCTGCCAATGCGCCACTTTCGCGCCATCGATGCCGCCGCGCACTTCGAGCACCTGAAACCATTTGATGTTGCGGATCGACTTCGACGCGCGCGCGATCGCCGTACGAATCGCATCGTCGCTGCCCTTCGAAGAGGTGCCGGTGATTTCCAGCGACTTGTATACATGGTCGGCCATGGCGGTACTCCAAGTTGGACCGCGGCTGATGCTACGCCTTTGCCTATCGACAATGAAGGGACCGGGCGCGCGTGTCCGCCGCCGCAGCCGCGGTCGGCATGCGCAGTCAGGCGTCCCTGACGAACACTGCTGGATCGCCTCCGCCCGCTGTTACCAGTTTCGCCAGCCGCGCAACGATCGAGTTGCCATCGATCAGCAGTTCGCCGAGCGAAATCGGTAGCGCGAAGCGCCGGCGGCCCGCGCTACCGGGATTGACGTAGAGCACGCCGCCTTTCTCGATGATTCGCGGCCTGTGCGAATGACCGGAAATGACGACGGCCGCCCCGGCGGACTTCGGCTCGATGTCCATGCGTGCGAGATCATGGATCACATGGATGCCGACATTGCCAAAATGCAGCATCCGCGTCTCAGCCAGGGACCGGGCCCAACTACTGTTGTCGTTGTTGCCACGCACGGCAGTGACGTCAGCGATCGCGGCGAGGCGTTGAAGGATGTCGGGCCCGCCGATATCGCCGCCGTGGATGATGTGATCGCAACCGGCAAGAAATGCTTCGGCTTCCGGCCGCAGCAGCCCGTGGGTGTCCGAGATCAGGCCAATACGCAACATCGCCGACCACGAGGTCTGGTTGTCACGGTCAACGACAGCGTGGCAGGCGCCATTGCCTCGGGCAGGATTGGCGGAACAAGATTCATGCAGGTGTCCGCCAGTCGCGGTTACGCTGTTACCGCGGCAGTCTCTCCGCGCCGGTGACATGACTGTTGGTAATGAAATAGCGTGTCAGATAGTCCGAGCCATCATCGTACAACCACTCTTCGCGACGATTCTCGCTCGCGAGGAGAATTCCCGGCACGCGATGCACGACGGCGCCCTCGCCAAGCTGCCGCGACGATGGTTCGCCGCAGCGCGCCACCAATTCCCCGGATGTCAGGCCGCGAGAGGCTGCCGCCGGAACGCAGGAGGCGCCGATTTCGTCGACGCCGTAACCCAGCGACTCGATCGTCTGCAAGCGTCCGTCACGAAACGTCAGGCGCTGCATGAACATCGATCTGCCGAAATTGTAGTACCAGACGTCCCAGTTCACCTCGCGCTGTTCTTCAATCGGCCCGCCGGCGCCGATGATTTCGAGCGACGCGTAGTGATCGGTCCAGAATGGTGCGTTGCAAGCATTCCTGACCTGCGTCTCGATCATGCCGGCATTGACGATGCGGTTGCCGCAACGCAGGCCCAGCGCGAACGCGTTCGCTGAGCCGAGAAGGGCAGCGGCAAGCAACAGCAGACGCAGCAGCGAAAACCTTGCTGTCACGACGGGTCACTCCTGGGAATTGGTCGGCTATTGGTGCACATTTTGACACTGATAGTTCAGTGCCGCACGACAGCATGTCTGCCTGGTGCCGCAGGATGGGACGAATGCAGAGAGCCGCATCGTCGGTCGTCGATGCGTTGGTCCGCGCAAACGTATTTGACCACCCAGGCAAAATTTCAGGCTGAAGCGGCTCCGGAACCTGATTACGCCGCCTGCCGCGACGCTCTCTTGCGGTCGTTCTCGGTCAGGTGCTTCTTGCGCAGGCGGATGCCCTTCGGCGTGACTTCGACAAGTTCGTCGTCCTCGATGAATTCGAGGGCCTGTTCGAGCGACATCCTGACCGGCGGCGTGAGCTGGACGTTGTCGTCCTTGCCGGCGGCACGGATGTTGGTCAACTGCTTGGCGCGCAGCGCGTTGACCGTGAGGTCGTTGTCCTTGGCATGGATGCCGACGAGCTGGCCTTCGTAGATCTCGACGCCTTCGCCGATCAGCAGGCGGCCGCGTTCCTGCAGGCTGACCAGCGCGTAAGCCGGTGCCGTACCCATGCCGTTGGAGATCATCACGCCGTTCTGGCGCTTGGCGATCGTGCCCTCGGCAACCGGCCCGTAATGGTCGAATACGTGGAACAGCAGGCCGGTACCGGCAGTGACGGTGCGGAATTCGGTCTGGAAGCCGATCAGGCCGCGCGCCGGAATCAGGTATTCGAGGCGCACGCGGCCCTTGCCGTCGGGCTCCATGTTCTTGAGCTGGCCCTTGCGCGAGCCGAGGCGTTCCATGACGCCGCCCTGGAACTGTTCCTCCATGTCGACGACCAGCTGTTCCCACGGTTCGTGCGTTACGCCATCGACTTCCTTGATGATGACTTCGGGCCGCGACACGGCGAGCTCGTAACCTTCGCGGCGCATCGTTTCGATCAGCACCGACAGGTGCAGTTCGCCGCGGCCGGACACCTTGAACTTGTCGGCATCGTCGGTTTCCTCGACGCGCAGCGCGACGTTGTGCAGCGCTTCGCGCAACAGGCGCTCGCGGATCTGGCGGCTGGTGAGGAATTTGCCGCCGCTCGAATCCTTGTTGCCGGCGAACGGCGAATTGTTGACCTGGAACGTCATGCTGATCGTCGGTTCGTCGACGGTCATGACCGGCAGGCCCTCGGGCGCATCGGCGGCGCACACGGTGTCGGAAATACCGAGGCCCTCGACGCCGGAAATAGCGACGATGTCGCCGGCTTGCGCCTCGGCAACCTCGCGGCGCTCCAGGCCCATGAAGCCGAGCACCTGCAGCACGCGGCCCTGGCGCTTCTTGCCTTCGCGGTCGACGATGGCGACGGACTGGTTCGTGCGCACCTTGCCGCGCTGGATTCGGCCGATGCCGATCAGGCCGACGTAACTGTTGTAGTCGAGCTGGCTGATGCGCATCTGGAACGGGCCGTCCGGATCGACCTTCGGTCCGGGGACGTGCTTCATGATGGCCTCGTACAGCGGCACCATGTCGCCGGAGCGCACGTCGGGATCCAGGCCAGCATAGCCGTGCAGCGCGGACGCGTACACGACGGGAAAGTCCAATTGCTCGTTGGTTGCGCCGAGGCGGTCGAACAGGTCGAAGGTCTGGTTCAGCACCCAGTCCGGGCGCGCGCCGGGGCGGTCGACCTTGTTGATCACGACGATCGGCCGGAAGCCCATCTGGAACGCTTTCTGCGTGACGAAGCGCGTCTGCGGCATCGGGCCGTCCATGGCGTCGACCAGCAACAGCACGGAATCGACCATCGACAGCACGCGCTCGACCTCGCCGCCGAAGTCGGCATGTCCCGGCGTATCGACGATGTTGATGCGGTTGTCGCGCCAGGTGATGGCCGTGTTCTTGGCCAGGATCGTGATGCCGCGCTCCTTCTCCTGGTCGTTAGAGTCCATGACGCGCTCGGCGAGTACGGTGCGCTCGCTGAACGTGCCGGACTGCTTCAACAGGCAGTCGACGAGGGTGGTCTTGCCATGGTCGACATGGGCGACGATGGCGATATTGCGCAGGTTTTCGATGGACATGGGAAAAGCCCACCGCACGGCAGGCTGGGTCAACGGGGAATCCGCGCATTATACCCTGATTTTGCGTGGATTTCCGCGTTGCAGCATGGCCGCTCCCGGCGATGCCCCGATAACGCGACAGCGGCACGCGGGGCGGAGGCGCGTCACCACCTCGAGAGGGTTGAATCGGCGCGGAGCTCTTCCCTCACGCAACCTCTCCTCCATGCCTGCTCCGCATAGGGTTGAAGACGTATCCACCGTAGGTTCACGTGCTCGTCCGGAAACTACTGGCAGGCAAGCAACGTATTTGCGGCAAAGGCATAGCGGAACGCTTCCCTGGCGGGTTTGGACGCAGCGCTCGTGACTTTCGTCGTGTGAACCCGGTCAATGCATTCCGTTATCATTGGCGCCGAACTAGAAGGAGCGAAGTCCGCATGAGCGCAACCAGCGATCTGCAAGCCCACATCGTCACCGGCCGCGGCACGATTCACCTGCGTCTTTTCCCCGAGCAGGCGCCATTGACGGTGGCAAATTTCGTCAACCTGGCGTTGCGCAAATATTACGACGGACTGTCGTTCCATCGCGTGATTCCGGAATTCATGATCCAGGGCGGCTGTCCCGAAGGCAGCGGCCGCGGCGGTCCCGGTTATCGTTTCGAAGACGAGATCGTGCCGTCGCTGAAGCACGACAAGGCCGGCGTGTTGTCGATGGCCAATGCCGGACCGAGCACGAACGGCAGTCAGTTCTTCATCACCCATGTGCCGACGCCTTGGCTCGACGGCAAGCACACAGTCTTCGGACAGATTCTCGGTGGCGAGGACCGCGCGATCGTCGACGCCGTGCGTCAGGGCGAGAAGATCGGCTCGATTACGATCAAGGGCGACTATGCGCCGCTGTTCGAAAAAATGAAGGGCCGCCTCGAGCGCTGGAACCAGACGCTCGACACAGGCAAGTAGACCGGTCGGACAATGCCGCCGGGAATGGCGGCTCGCGAATTCTGCGATCGGCAACATGCGTCGCGCGAAAAAACAAAGGCCGCCTATGAGGGCGGCCTTCTTCTATTCACGTCGAGCTCGCATCAGGAAAGTACGTGAAAGTGTTCGATGAGCCACAGCAGGATCACCGCGCCGATGATCGACATTATGAATCCGGCCGGATGGAACATCCTGCCGTCGACCGGCTTGCTGATCAGGGAGCCGATGAAGCCGCCGACCAGCGAACCGCCGATGCCGATGAACGAGGTCATCCAGAATCCCAAATGGCCTGCACCCATGAATTCCCGGGCAATCCAGCCAACTACGAAGCCGACGATAATCGACCAGATAATATGAAACATGTCTATTGTCTCCGGTGGTTGTGGTGACGACAGTCCCCAGGCCCCACGCGAGACTAGCAAATTTGTGAGGTAAAGCGTTGCCGGAGCAGCGGCGCCTGCCAGCTTCGCGATCGCGTAATGGCCCCGCCGTTTTCGTGCGGAGTGGACCAATTGACGCGCCGCAGCAATAGTCCCGCCTATGCTAGAATTTCGCGCCCAAGACCGCCTGCCGAGGAACTGAAGATGCCGATGCTTGCCGAGCGAATGAGCCGCGCCAAGCCCAGTGCGATCATGCTCGTCGCCGACAAGGCGAAGAAACTCAAGGCAGCCGGCCGCGACATCATAAGCTTCTCGATCGGCGTGCCGAATTTCCTGCCCGGCGAGCACGTTTACGCTGCGGCGCACGAAGCGCTGAAACACGACACCGGCCAGTACGGATCGAATCGCGGCGCGGACGCGCTGCTCGATGCGTTCCTCAAACACCTGCGCGAAGGCGGCTTCGACGACTACGAACGCAAGCACTTGGCGACCGGCATTGGCGCCAAGCAGGTACTGTTCAACGTGATGTATGCGTTGCTCAACGAAGGCGACGAGATCCTGATCCCGACGCCGTACTGGACCAGCTACGTCGACATTGCCGACATCCTCGACGCGAAGACCACGTTGCTGCCGTGTCCCGCAGAGCAGAATTACAAGCTCACAGCGGCGCAGCTCGACGCCGCGATCAAGCCGACGACGAAGGTTCTGCTGTTCAACAACCCGTCGAACCCGACCGGCATGGTCTACACGCCGGATGAGGTCAAGGCGCTGGCCGAGGTCGTGGCGAAGCATCCGAATCTCTGGGTGATCTCCGACGATATCTACAACCGCATGATCTTCGATGGCCTGGAGTATTCCCATCTGGTGAAGGTCCGTCCGGACTTGCGCGATCGCGTCGTGCTCATCGATTCGATTTCCAAGTCGTATGGCATGCCCGGCTGGCGCGTCGGCATGATCGCCGGCCCTGAGATACTCGCGCAGGCGATTGTCACGTTGAACTCGAACCACATCACGAATCTTCCGGAAGTCGTAACCGCGGCCGCGATGGCTGCGTTCGACGGACCGCAGGACGTGACGGTGGGCAAGTGCGCGGATTTTTCCCGCCGGCGCGATGAAGTCATGGCCGCGTTGGCCGCAATCCCCGGCGTGCGCTGCCCGCGTCCGCAAGGTGCGTTCTATGCATTTCCGGATATTTCGGTCGCGTTCGGCAAGAAGCACGGCGCGAACGCGATCGCCAACGATGTCGATTTCTGCAATGTGCTGCTCGACGCCAAGGGCGTTGCCTGCGTACCGGGTTCGGCATTCGGCGAGCCGAATGCGATCCGCATTTCGTATACTTGTAAACCCGCCGAGCTGACTGACGGGCTGAAGAGAATGCAGGCGTTTTTTGCCGAATTGAACTGAGGAAAGGTCAAGGGTCAAAAGTCAAAGGTCAAGCCGGGCGCGCGACAGGCCTTGCGGTTATTGACTCTTGACGTTTGACCTTTGACGACTCGAAAACCAGCACCTCCAAGGAGTCGCCGCCATGAAATCCCCCGTTCGCGTAATGGTTACCGGCGCCGCCGGCCAGATCGGTTATGCGCTGCTGTTCCGCATCGCTGCCGGCGACATGCTTGGCAAGGATCAACCGGTCATCCTGCACCTGCTGGAGATCACACCGGCGCTGCCGGCGCTGCAGGGCGTGGTCATGGAATTGAACGACTGCGCGTTCCCGACGCTCGCCGGAATCGTCGCGACCGACGATGCCAATGTCGCTGCGAAGGATGTCGACTATGCGCTGCTGGTTGGCGCGCGTCCGCGCGGTCCGGGAATGGAGCGCAAGGACCTGCTCGAAGCGAACGGCGCGATCTTCGCGCCGCAGGGCAAGGCGCTGAACGCGCACGCGAAGCGCGACGTGAAAGTGCTGGTCGTCGGCAATCCGGCCAACACGAATGCGTTGATCGCGCAGCAGAACGCGCCGGACCTCGATCCGAACTGCTTCACGGCGATGGTGCGTCTCGACCACAACCGTGCTCTGTCGCAGCTCGCCGAAAAGACCGGCCAGCACACGACGGAAATCCGCAAGGTCACGATCTGGGGCAACCACTCCTCGACGCAGTATCCGGATCTGCACCATGCGACCGTCGGCGGCAAGGCCGCACTGAACCTGGTCGACGACGCCTGGTACAAGACCACGTTCATTCCGACCGTGCAGCAGCGCGGCGCGGCGATCATCAAGGCACGCGGCGCATCGAGTGCAGCATCCGCGGCCTCCGCGGCGATCGACCACATGCGCATCTGGGCGCAGGGCACCGCCGATGGCGACTGGGCGTCGATGGGTATTCCGTCGGACGGCAGCTACGGCATCAAGCCGGGCGTGATCTACGGTTATCCGGTCACGTGCAAGGACGGAAAGTTCAGCATCGTGCAGGGCCTCGACGTCAATGCATTCTCGCGCGAGCGCATGAACGCGACGGACAAGGAACTGCGCGAGGAGCGCGCCGGCGTGGAACACTTGTTCGCCAAACGCTGAGCCTGGCATATCTGCGCTTCAGGTTGCATCCAGGCCGGCCGCCGCGCGGGCATGCACTGACAAGAGTGCACGATCAGGGCATCGGCGTGGATTGCGAAGTCCTGCCGGCCGCCGGCGTACTGAAACGCCGAAGGCGCGACGTTCCATGTCGCGCCTTCCAACGGGCTTCGCCGATCCATGGACCGAGCCATCCTTGAAGAACTGGGCGCCTGCTGCGAATACCTGTGTATCGCGCGGGTAGAAATCGCCGTCAGTCGAAGCCCAAACCCCCGTCATTACCGTCGCGGAAAATCGCGTCGATCGGGAAACACGTACTCAATTCCGACGTACTGCCTTCGCCGCTGATGTTGTTGGTGGCCGTTGCGCTGAGCGCGCCGTAACCCGGAACGTAAACCGGAACCTGCACCTGCACCTGGAAAGGCACCAAGTAGACCTGCGCCGGAAGACCGATGAATTCATTGCTGCCGATCCATTGCTGGGCAATGCCCTTGCCGGCTGCGTCGCAGCCGTCGGAGTAATAGACATCGACCTGGTAGTAGTACCCGGGAAACGTACGCAGCAAACCCGATACCACGACCGTCTGATTCGTCGTGCCGATACCGGGCTTGGCCGGCCAGGCGATCGAGTGCAGAGTCGGGAAGTTCTGCCGGTCATTCGGGCCTGTATCGCTGTCCGAAATGTCGTTGATCGTCGGTCCGTCGCCGCCCAGGTCGATGCTCATACCCTGGTGGGCCGGCCCGTTGTCCTGGATCCAATTCGCGCGAATCGTATTGCCGTAGGCATTCTGGCCGGTCACGATGACACCGCCGCCATCCATGTTCTGAATCACATTCGCGAGCGCAAGCGCAGCACCGCCGGTCGAAGAGCCGATGACGTTTTGCACGCCGCTGACGCGTACGCCTGCGCCGGAATTGGTCCCCGACAGATTGCCGCGAGGCGCGAGACCGATGGTGTTGTTCTGCACGACGTTGTTGTTGCCGCCGCCGCTTCCGCCGTCGATGAAGATCGCATCCTTGTTTACGCCGACTATGATATTGCCGCTGACAAAACAGTTGCTGCCTTGCAGGTAGATGCCGTAGTCGAGATTCTTGCTGGCAAACGTGCCGTCGTCCTGCACCCCGAACGTATTGCCGCGGATCTGACAGGCGCCGTAGACCCCATTGACGGTCGAACCGACGTTGACCGCGGCGGCCGGCAGCGCGGTATAGGAAAAGACGTTCAGGAATACGTTGCGGCTGGCAGCGTCCTCACCGCCAATGCTGACTTCTCCGTTCGGAGCGCCCATGTAGATGGCGTCCGCGGTCGAGCCGAACAGTTGAAAGCCGTAGTTGTTGATGTAGCCGCCGAATTGATTTCCGGCGATCTGATGATTGCTGCCGCCGAACAGCTCCACGGCGACCGGGAAGGAACCGACGCCGATTCCGCGCAGGGTCAGCGAGCCGTTGGTGTTGGCCGGCACGCGCAGCGCGTAGTACGTCCCGTTGACCGGCTGCACGACGACGCAAAGCTTGGCATTGAACGCGAGGAGATCGGTGTTCACCGCCGAGTTCGGCTGTGAGTAGCCGTCGATCGTGATCGGCTTGGTGATATCCGGCAGCGGGCTCCCGAGATTGATGACAGCGGGGCAGCCGCCGGCGATGTTGAAGCTGATCGTCGCTGTCGCCGACGCCGAGGCCGTAGCCAGATTGATCGCGTCGCGCAGGCTGCCGCAGTACGGCGTGTTGCAGTCCGTTGCATTGGTCACGGTGAAGCTGCTCGAGTCGTTGTACGGCGCCTCATACGCGCCGAGATCGGTGTTGCTGCCGATCTTGCGTGGCGCGCCGGCGATGTCGGTGAACGGCTCGGGCACGGATGCGACGGTCGTGCCGGCATTGATCGCAGGCGACAGCGTTTGCGGCGGATACTTCAGGTGATAGTCGCCACCGGCGGGATTGACCCATTGCGGATCGGCGAGAACCTTGTTGTGGATCGTCGTCGAACCGCCGCCGGTAAAGGTCTGGAACAGGGTGTGGTCGAAGATGACGTTGTTCTGATAACTGTAGTGATAGTACGGGTCGTCGTCGATGCCGTTCACGAACACGAACCCGCCGTCGGATCCCCAGATGATGCTGTTCGCGAACGTGTAGTTCCAGGTCGCGCCCTCGTTGGTCGAGTAGTTGAGGCAGAAGTTCTTGTTGTTGATGAGGTCGATCGTCGTATGGTTGAAGACGACTTCGCTGTCGTCGAACGGCGACATCGTGATCGCACAGGTTCCACCCGGATATAGATGGTCGAACAGCGTGTCGCTGACGTTCACGTGGCCGTAAAAGGTTTCGAAAGACACCCAGTGGAAGCTTGTGACACGCACATGACTCATCACGATCGTGCCTGGGTGGTCGTGCTGGCCAAGAAACGGCGGCGTGGCTTCCGCGCCCGACAACAGCTCGAGCGTGCTGCCGTTGCGCAGCGTCAGGTCGGCGAACGAGATCGCTCCGCCCGACGAGCCGCGCGGCTGATAGAGCTGGACGGAGTTGTTCATGCTGCCGAAATCGATGATCGTCTTGCTTGCGCTGTCCTCGTGCTGCGCACACAGCGTGCCGGGCTTGAACCCGCCGACGAACGAGATCGGGCTCTTGAAGGTCACACTCTGCGCGCCGAGCTGGTACGTGCCTTCCTCGAGATTGAGTATTGTGGGTTCCGTGGAGTCCTTGACGACGTTGAATGTCGCGGCGAGGTTGGTGCCAGAAGCTATGCAGGCAGTGCCGGCATGAGCCGCCGTATTTGCGGCCAGTTGCATTACGCACAGCGCTACCAGGGCGAGCAGCTGTGTCAGGCACTGCCGAGAGTGTGTGTCGATGCTGACGGTTTTCATGGCGTTGCTTCCGAGAACGAGCAGAAGTCCTGCTTCAGCTCTTCAGTACGCGGTCTCCGCGAAAACCGGACACGACGCTTGCCCAGTCGCTTCGGCTTTTCGTTTCGCTACAGGCTGGGGTCACGCAAGCAGCGCGCGCCCATGAGGAGAGCGCTGGAGTCACGGGAAAAGAACAACGGCCGCCGGAAGCGGTCAGGAAGCGCGCGGCGCGTACAGCGGGTAGAGGACGCTTTCTTCTTCGTGGATGCGGTGGGCGAGGACTTCGCCGATCACGGCAAGATCCTTGCGCATCTGCGCCTGCAACGCACCGGACCAGGTGGTGCGCGTGTAGGTCGTGATGAAGCGGTGCAGCATCTTGCCGACGCGCATCATGTCGGCGGACATGCCGTCCACCTGGCGTGCGACGTCGGGGTTGGCATCCGGATGGCGCGAGAAATAGCCGTACAGGTGGCGATTCTCCGTCAGGAGGTGATCCTGCAGCAGGCGCGTGAAGCGGTCGAGCGCGGTACGGCAGGCGGTCTCGTCGGTGCCTTGGCTGACGCGTTCGAGTTCCGCGAACAGTGCCAGCAGTTCACGATGGTCTGCCTGCAGCGCGGGAATCAATTCAGGTCGATAGTCGCCGAGCGGGCGCAGCTTGCCCGGCTGAGAACCCTCATGCGCATTGCCCAGCCAGCGTTTGAAAGCAGAAAACATCAAGCAATCATCCTGTGTCTCGGCATGCAATACCGCGCACTGCAGTGCCATAATATTGCAATAACGCGGCCGGCGCCAAAACCGGACATTGAACGGCGTCTGTGCGCAGGGGCGATGCGCGATATCGGCGCCACGGGTAGACTGTAGCGCAGGGGTCTGGGCGGGACAAATCGACATGGGGAACCGACCACAGGTCACCGAACTCCTCGATGCAGTCGGCCGCGGCGACGCCGATGCGCAGCAGGAGCTTTTCACCCGCGTCTACGACGAGCTAAAGCGCATCGCGCGCGGGCACGTGCGCCGGTCCGGCGGCCAGATGAGCATCAATCCCACCACGCTGTTGCACGAAGCGTGGATCAAGTTCGCGCGCGCGGACGACCGCCAGCTTTCCGGCAGTACCCACTTCTACAACCTGGTCGCGCAGGCAATGCGCCAGGTGCTGCTCGATCTGGCGCGCCGGCACGCGACCGACAAGCACGGTCGCGGCATGGCGCGCACCGAGCTGACCGAAGGCATCGAAGATACCGAGCGCTCGGTCGATGAAATGCTGGCCGTCGACAACGCCCTCGGCAAGCTGCGCGACGTCGACGCCGATCTGGCGCAGCTTGTCGAATGGCACTTCTTCGCGGGCTTGTCGTTCGTCGAAATTGCCAAGGCCCGCGACGTCACCGAGCGCACCGTGCGGCGGCACTGGGACATGGCGCGCGCGTTCCTGGGCGATGCCATCCGCGGCATCACCGCCCAGGGCTGACGGAAGGCAGCAATGACCGGCATCGACGCGGAGCGCTGGCGCCGACTGCGGCCGCTGCTCGATCAGGCGCTGGATCTCGAGCGCGACGAACGCGATCGCTTCGTCGCCGAATTGCCCGATGATGCAGCCGATTTGCGCGAAGACCTGCAGCGCCTGCTCGCCGAGCAGGAAAAGACCGCGCCGATCTTCGCCGAAGGTGCCGCCGAATTCGCCGCACCGATGTTTCAGCGCGAGCTCGTAGGCAGCGCTGAAGACACGCTCGGCCTGCGCTTCGGTGCCTATCGCGTCACGCGCCTGGTCGGCATCGGCGGGATGGGCGTGGTCTACCTTGCCGAGCGCGCCGACGGCAAGTTCACGCATCAGGTCGCGCTCAAGGTCGTGCAGACCGGCGTCAGCGCGACCGCGCGCGAGCGATTCGAGCACGAACGCCGCATCCTCGCGCGCCTGGTGCACCCGAACATCGCGGCACTGCACGACGGCGGCGAACTGCCGGACGGGCAGGCATTTTATACAATGGAATATGTGGACGGCGTGCCCATCACGCTGTACTGCATCGAGGCTGGCTGCAACGTCGAGCAGCGCGTGCGCCTGTTGCGCGAGGTCGCGTCGACGCTCGCGTTCGCCCACCGCAACCTCATCGTGCATCGCGACATCAAGCCGTCGAACATCCTCGTCACCGACGCCGGCCAGGTGAAGCTGCTCGATTTCGGCATCGCTAAGATGATCGGCGCCGACGCGAACACCGACGGTTCGCCGACGCTGACCGCGGCGGCAGGCCCGATGACGCCGGATTTCGCCGCACCGGAACAGTTCCGCAAGGAACAAATTACCGTTGCCACCGACATCTACCAGTTCGGCATGCTGTGCTTCCGCGTACTGACGGGCGCCGCGCCGTACCGCGCCGATCCCGCGGATCCGTACGCCTGGGCGCGCGCCGTCGCCGAGGACGAGCCGATCACGCTGGCGCGCGCGCTCGATGCGGCATCGATGCGCAGCGTCTGGCCGGCCGGCACCGACGCCGAACGCGTGCGTCACCAGCTCGGTCGCGACCTCAATGCAATCGTGCGCAAGTGCCTGGCCAAGGTACCCTCGGATCGTTACGGGTCTATGGATGCGGTGTGTCTCGACCTCGACGCATGCCTGTCGAATCGGCCGGTCAGCGCGCGCCGCGGCAATCGCCGCTATCGCATCGCGCGCTTTCTCTATCGGCACCGCGTCGTCGCCTCGGCCGCCGCCGCGGTGCTTCTGATGTTGGTGGCGACAACCGTGTTCGCACTGCGCCAGGCGCGCAGCGCGGCGCGCGAAGCCGAACGCGCCAATGCCGTTGCGGGATTTCTGATCAACCTGTTCCAGGTTTCCGACCCCGGCGTCAATCGCGGGGAAAAGCTCAACGCCAATCAGATTCTCGAACGCGGCGCGACACAGCTGGCCAGCCAGATGGCAGATCAACCCGTGCAGCGCGCACGTCTGCTGACGGTCATCGGCGAGGTCTATTCCGCACTCGGCGATTTTCCGCGCGCGCACGTGCCGTTGCAGAGTGCGATCGACATCGAGCGCTCCACCGCGGAAACCGATCCGGTCGACTTCGGTCACGGACTGCGCGCGTTGGCCTGGGTGACGCACCGGCAGGGCGATTCGAAGGCAGCGCTGGCGCTGCTCGACGAAGCGGTGCCGTTGCTGCAGGACGGATCGAAGCGCGCATTCGACGAACTTGCCGGGGTGCGCAGCTACCGCGGCCTCGCGCGCAAGGCGCTCGGTGATTTTCCGGGGGCGCGCTCGGAGTTCGAACTCGCGCTCGAAGCAGTCGATGAAGCCGGAATAGCGGACACGCCGAAAGCCGCGGCGATTCACAACAACCTCGGTCTGCTGCTGCGCGATCGCGGCGAGCCCAAGGCTGCGCTCGCCCAATTGGAAATGGCTGTGGCGATCTACCGGCGCGAGTATGGCGAAGATCACTACCGCACCATCGGCACTACGCAGAACATCGCCGCGGTGCTGCTGGACACCGGCGATATTGCCGCGGCGCTGCCGCTGCTGGAACGCACCTCCGAGCAGAACCTGCGCCTGTTCGGCACCGGCAGTTCGGACTACGCCAACTCGCAGAACATGCTCGGCAACATCGCGCGCCAGCAGGGGCGCTACGACGAGTCGCTCGCCTACTACGCGCGCGCGGAAGGTGCCTATCGCGCCGGCCTGGGCGATCATCATCCTTATCTGGCGTTCCCGCCGTACAACATGGGCGAGACCGAATTCGCCCGCGGCGACTTCGCGGCCGCGCTCGCACACTACGACCGGGCACTGGCGCTGCGCCGCGAAGTCCTTGCGCCCGATCACCCGGAAACGGCCGATGCGCTCGATGCGCGCAGCCAGGCGCTCATGGCGCTGCGGCGCTACGACGAGGCGCACGCGGATGCCGAAACAGCGCTGGCAATCCGCCGGGCCAAGCTGCCGGCCGACGCACCCGCGGTCGTGCACAGCCTGGTCCACGTGGGTCTGGCCGACTATGCGTTGCAGCATGCGGAAAGTGCAAAGACGAGCTGGGACGAGGCGCTGGAGCGGGCGCCGCGCGCCTGGCCCGAAGGCGGCAAGGAATTGGCGGACGTCCGCGCCGTGATCGAAGACCCGGATGCCGCCCTGCGGCCAAAGTCTCACTAGACCGATCCTGCCGCCACTTCGCAGGCGGCCCGACCTGCGCGGTACGATATTCAAGGCTCGCGGCGCGACCTGCTATGCTCGCACGGTCGCAAAACCTAGCAAGCGCTAGGATTTACGCTCAGATCAGGGGCTTTGAAATGGCCGGTTTCCGCATCCAGCGGCAACGACGCGTGTTGCGCGTGGCCGCCGGCACAGCCGTCGACCGCGGCGCATGAGTGACTTCCTGCAAAGGCTGCACGAACGCAAGCTCGTGCAGTGGGCGCTGGCGTATGTCGCGTTCGGATTCGCGCTGCTCCAGGGCGTCGACATCGTCGCGCAGCGCTTCGCTTGGCCCGAGTCGATTGAGCGCGCGCTTATCGTCGTTCTCGCGATCGGCTTCTTCGTCGCGATCGTGCTGGCGTGGTATCACGGCGAGCGCGGCGCGCAGCGCGTCAGCGGCGTCGAGCTGTCGATTCTCGCGCTGCTGCTGGCAATCGGCGGCGGACTGCTGTGGCGCGTGTCGCAGCGGACCGCGTCACCAGCCGCTGCATCGACTTCGGTTGCCACGGATGCGGCAAGATCTTCCAGCACGCTTCCAGCGGGCAGTGCAGCGCTGCCGGCGATCCCCGAGAAGTCCATCGCCGTGCTGCCGTTCGACAACCTGTCCGACGACAAAGCGAACGCCTATTTCGCCGAAGGCATGCAGGACGAGATCCTGACTCGGCTTGCCGGCATCGCCGACCTGAAGGTGATCTCGCGCACCTCGACCAAGCGCTACGAGAGCAAGCCCGACAACCTGAAGGTCGTGGCGAGTGAGCTCGGCGTGGTGCACATCCTCGAAGGCAGCGTGCAGAAGGCCGGCGATGCGGTCCGCGTCAACGTGCAGCTGATCGATGCGCGCAGCGACTCGCATCTGTGGGCGCAGACGTTCGATCGGGAAATCAAGAACGTCTTCGTCGTCGAAAGCGAAATCGCCCAGCAGATTGCCGACGTGCTCAAGGCGCGCATATCGCCTCAGGAGGCGCAGGCGCTGGCCAAGGCGCCGACCGAAAATCCAGCCGCCTACGATCATTTCCTGCGCGCCGAATTCCAGCTGCACCGCGCCTGGAGCTCGTTCGAGGACGCCGATTACTCGGCGGCCGACGGCGAATTCGAGCAGGCGATCGGCCTTGATCCGAACTTCGCGCTGGCCTATGCGCGCCGCGCCTTCAACCAGCTTGGCCGCCATTGGTCGTACACGAGGCTCAGCGCGCAGCGCTTGCTCGAAGTGAGGAGCTGGATCGAGCGCGCCCTTGCGCTGGCGCCGGATCTAGCCAGCGCGCATTCCGCGCTCGGCTTCTTCTACTACTGGGGCTCGCGCGATTACGAACCGGCCCTCGCCGCGTTTGCGCGCGCAGTGCAGCTGGCGCCGAACAGCATCGACGCGTTGTCGGGCACGGGGTTCATCCAGCGCCGTCTCGGCCAATGGCCGCAGGCGCTCGACTCGCTGCAGCGTGCGCTTGCCATCTCGCCCCGCGACAGCCTCGTGCTGGATGAGTACGGTTCCACGCTGATGATGCTACGGCGCAATGCTGCTGGCGAACCGAACATGGCCAAGGCGCTGGAACTCGATCCCGGCGACTCGAATGCCAAGGACTTCCTGATGCGCAGCCGTCTGTTCGGAAGCGGCGACGTCGCCGGCGCGCGTGCGGCGATCGATCCGCCGCCGGCGTGGCGCATCCCGTATCACAACCTGCTCGCCGGCGACTTGTTCAATCTCGTCAATGCGCGTGTGTACCCGGATCTGTTCGAGCGGCATTTCGACGCGGCGCTGCGTCAATGGGATTCTGCGCCGCACGACAGCGACGAAGAGCGGCTCACGCAGCGTGTCGCGCGCGTCGCGATCAAGCTCGTTGCCGGCGAACGGGCGTCCCTGCAGGCGGAGTGCTCTTCGCTGCAGCCCGTGCTGCTCGCACAGATGAAGCAACAACCGGATTCGCTAAGCGCCCTGCAGCAGACCAGCTGGATCGAACTTTGTCTCGGCCACAACGCCGAGGCGATCGCCGCCGCGCAGCGCGCGACGCAGGTGCTGCCGCTGAGCAAGGACGCATTCTTCGGCGTCTATCAAATCGAGGGATTGGCCGAGATCGACGCGCACGCCGGCGCGCCGGACGAGGCGCTGAAGCTGCTGGACAAGCTGCTGGCGATCCCCGCCGGCCAATCGGTCACCGTCGAGCGGCTCAAAGGCGATCCGCTGTGGGATCCGCTGCGCAAGGATCCGCGCTTCGAGGCGTTGATCAAGCGCTACGAGGCCGATCGCAAGCATGATAACGATCGTGCTGGCCAGTTGACGCCACCGGCGGCGGGTGGCCAGAGGTCGAACGACCGTCCTTTTTTCTCCAACCGTTGACGCAACGGGAGAGAGGGCGTAGGAGTGTCGCCGGGCACTGCCTTGGCATGAGCTAGGTGCCTGGCGAAGCAATGATTGCGTGCGATATGGATCGTCGGGGGCCGATGCGTGGCCAAGCAACTGCTATTCGATCGTTATGTCCTCGACTTGGATCGTGGCTGCCTTCTTCTTGAAGGGAGCGAGATTGCGCTTCGGCCCAAGACGTTCGCCGTCCTGAATTACCTCACGCAGAATCCGCATCGGCTTGTGTCGAAGGACGAACTCGTTGCCGCGGTCTGGGCGCATGTCGTCGTCACCGACGATGCGCTGGTGCAGAGTGTCGGCGAATTGCGACGCGCGCTCGCAGACGACGGCGCGCGCCTGATAAGGACCATTCCGCGCCGCGGCTACCGGCTCGAATGTGACGTGTCCGAATGCGACGTGCCCGTGGTTGCTCCGACAGTCCCGGATGTGGCTGCTGCGGCGCCGCTGTCGGCCGAATCCCGCAGCGAGTCGCCTGCGCCGGTTCCGGCAGGCGTCGCGCGAACCGCGCTCGATCTGTTACGCAGCGCGCGGGTCGGCTGGCGCATCGGATTGTTGTCCGCGCTCGCGCTCGTCACCGTGGCTGCAGGAATCCTGTGGAGCGGCATCGGGACGCAATGGCTGATTCCCGATGCGCCGGATACGGGTGATCGGCCCGCTGTCACGAAGTCCGAAACCGGCGCCAAGGCCGCCGTCGCCATTCTGCCGTTCGACGACAAAAGCGACGATTCGAGCCGCGAGTATTTTGTGGACGGGCTGACGCAGGACATCATCAACGCACTCGGCCGATTTCCCGAGCTGACGGTGATGTCATGGAACGCCGTTTCGGCGTACAAGGGCAAGCGAGCAAGTCCCGATGAGATCGCCCGCAGCCTGTCGGTGCGCTACCAGGTGGAAGGCAGCGTGGTGCAGACGGCCGACCGGGTACGGGTGATTGCACAACTCGTCAATGCGGAGGGCCGGGTGCTTTGGTCCGGCCGTTTCGACGAGGCGCTTTCGGATCTGTTTGTCCTGCAGGGCAGGATCACCACCGAGATCGCCGGGGCTCTGGCGATCCACGTGACGAAGATCGAACAACAGCGCGTGCTTGCCAAGCCGGCTGAAAGTTTCGAAGCCTACGATTACGTGCTGCGCACGAGGTCTGCGCTGCAGCGCCCGACGCGCGGAAACAACGCCGAGGCGCGCGCGCTGCTGAAGCGCGCGATCCAGATAGATCAGGCCTGTGCTGCCTGCTATGCCGCGCTCGCGGAAACCTATCATGTCGCCGTGGTGATGGGATGGGCGGAATCGCCGTCAGAGATCCTCGGCCGTGCGGAGGAAATGGCGCAGAAGGCCCTGAATCTCAACGATGCCGAAGTACGTGCACACGTCATCCTCGGCCGTATCCATATCTTCCATCATCGATATGCACAGGCGAAGGCGGAGATGGACCGCACGATCGCCATCAATCCGAACGATGCGCACGGCCTCGCCGGCCGCGGCAACGTGCTGATGTGGCTGGGACACACCGACGCGGCGATCGAAGCCTTGGAGCAGGCGCAGCGCATCGATCCCGATCTCAATGCGATAGACCGCAACGCCCTGAGCCTGGCTTACTATCTGAAGGGACGTTATGAAGCGGCGATCGGGCAGGCGGAGCTCAATCTCCGTGAAAACGCCGCGGCGAACTACAGCCGCATCGTGCTGGCGGCCGCCTATGCGCAGCAGAATCGCATCGAGGACGCCGCGGGCGTCGTGACAGTCATACGCCGCACGGACCCGACATTCGAGCCACTGGATTTCGGCAGCAAGTTCCTCAATCCGGTCGACCTCGAGCACTTGCGCGACGGGTTCCGAAAGGCAGGACTCGTCACCGCCGAAGCCGACATTCGGTCGTCGACCCAATGAGCGCTAACGATCCGGAATGAGTGCGCGGTTCCGATTTGCCCTGGCGATGTTTTCCGCAAGGTTCTGCTTGAACAAAGCCGGCCCCGTCGGCTTGCCGAAGATGTAAAGGTTGTTGTCGATGACAAGCCAGAACTCCGGATTGGCTTCGACGATCTCGCCCCGGCTAAGCGCCATGGCGCAGAATTGTGCGAACTGCGGCGCGTAGCGCACCGGGTCGGCCTTGAAGAGCTCGCGATGCTCCTCGCTCGAGAAGCGGTAGCGGTGCTCGTCCCATTCGTATTCGATCGACGGCAGCCCCGGCGTGGGCTTGCCGAACACGAAATAGGCCACAGGATCGTAGCCCTTGATGGCCAGCGAAAGACTCTCCGCGGCAACGGAGTGCAACGCCGCCGCGAACAGCAACGCGGCGACGAGAAAGACGAACGCGAAATTGGCGCGTCGCCAGGAGGAGCTGAGCATCGCGGACTCCCGTGTAGTGCCCTGCCGGCCGCCCCCAGGCGGCCCCCTCAGCGATCATCACTCTACGCCAGCCGTCACAAAAGGCAACCGCAGCCGGTATCAGGCCAAGTTGCGGCATTTTTTCGGCGTTTCCTTCGGCTTCTTTCGTTACGCGCTCGCTTGCGCCGGCGAATTATCCATCGCGTTGTCCGAATTGGCGGGCCGCTCGATGCATCTGCGGCATCGATAACGTATCGAAAGGAAGGAGAAAGTCATGAACAAGTCATTTCAACGCACGGCGCCTGCGATATCCCTCGCGAAGGGACTCTTGAGCGGCTGCATCTTGGGCCTTGTCGGGTTTTCCGGGATTGCACTGGCCACGCCGCCGTCGGGGTTTACGAGCGCCATTGTCGGATTCGGTACATTCGACGAGATGCTCGTCGTCAACGCCGGCGACGCCAAGGTCAAGGTCAGCACCAAGGGTGCGGTGGATGTCTACACCCTGCGCAACACCTTCATTCCGGGAGGCTACATCGGCTGGCACAAGCATCCGGGACCCAGCCTCGTGACGGTCATGTCGGGCACGGCGACGCTGTACGCGGGCGACGATCCGTCCTGTACGCCGCAGACGTTCTCCGCCGGCTCCGGCTTCATCGATGGCGGCGACGACATCCACAACGTGCGCAATGAAGGCGCGGAAGATCTCGTTCTGGTCGTCATGTCGATCGTGCCCGAGGGTGCAACAAGAAAGATCGACGTGCCGAGCCCGGGGAATTGCCCCTTCTAGGGCTCGATGAAAAGCGATGAGAAGGGGACGGAGGCCACACC